>Ga0181539_1003726_pt1 | contig 13663 bp, 12 predicted proteins | sample PEATcosm2014_Bin_46_FD_119767 | JGI IMG/M metagenome (GOLD analysis project Ga0181539, IMG submission 119767) | Peatland microbial communities from MTU Mesocosm Facility, Houghton, MI, USA - PEATcosm2014_Bin23_60_metaG | ecosystem: Environmental > Terrestrial > Soil > Wetlands > Peat | place... | reverse complement strand
GCCGCAGTCATAAAATCCTCTTTCAGACCCATCTTTCCGAAACGAGAGCAGAGGTCGATGAAATCGTGAAACGATACGGCCTAAGACCGGGAATGCATCTCGATGCGCTCGGGATCCTGGATGAGGCGACGCTGTGCGCTCACGGCATCTGGTTATCGGATGATGAAATCCTGTCCATTGCAAAGAGCGGCGCCTCTATTTCTCATTGCCCGGAGAGTGCAATGAAGCTGGGCTCCGGGGTCGCTCCAGTTCCGGATATGATCTCCTGTGGAGTAAAGGTCGGCCTCGGTACTGACGGATGCGCGAGCAACAACGACCTGGACCTTTTTTCCGAAATCAGCTTTGCGGCCAAGATCCATAAGGTTTTTAGAAAAGACCCGCTCGCCTGCCCCGCCGAACAGGCGCTCCGGATGGCCACATTGGGCGGCGCCTCAGCTCTTGGGCTGGAAAATGAGATCGGGAGCATCGAACCCGGCAAAAAGGCGGACCTTATTGCACTCAGCCTCAATCAACCTCATCTGACGCCAATGTACGACCCGGTCAGCCATATCGTATATGCGGCTCGAGGGAGTGACGTAAGATTGGTGTGGGTGGATGGCCGGCAGATAGTAAAGGATGGGCAGGTGCTTACGGTGGATGAGGCCGAGGTCCTTTCCGAGGCAAAGAGTATGGGTAATAAAATTTTAGATTATTGCAGGCGTCCATAGTTTTCATACCCAGAGGAGTACTTCCGATGCTAAAGGCCAAAGACGTAATGACACGGGATGTTATCACCGTTACCCCGGAAACAGAGGTAACCGAAATTGCCAGGTTGCTGCTCGAAAGGCGATTTAATGGCGTGCCCGTCGTTAACCGGAACGGTGATCTGGTTGGCGTAATCAGCCAGAGCGATCTGATTGCCGAGCAAAAGAAGCTCCCGATTCCTTCGGTTTTCACAATCCTGGATGCTTTTATCCCGATTTATCCGCCGGGCAAAATGGCAAAAGAAGTGCAAAAAATCGCGGCAATGAAGGCCTCTCAAGCTATGACGGCCGACCTGGTGACAGTGGGCCCCGAAGAGGGCATAGATGAAATAGCCTCTATAATGGTCAACAAGAGTATTCATACGATTCCTGTTTTGGAAGGCGGGAAACTGGTGGGAATCATCGGCAAAGAAGATATTCTGCGGACACTGGTGTCCTCCTCCAAACAGGGCTGATTTGCCGCAGAGTAAACGACAATAAACCTACTGAGATAGACTATAAATAAGGCCTCCCGCTCCCGCCCCGTCTCGCGGGTGGCGTGTATGACTCATTGCTTTTTAGCGGGCCAATTTTTGAGGGAGGTCCCAAGGTAGCAGCTGTAGTGGCGACGCCCTGGTGCTCCCAATGATATGTTGTCAAGGCGCCCGATTGCCTGGAAATATCCGGAGATTTCAGCAGCAGCACGCTGAGCATAGCCTTCTGGTAAAATGATTAAAGTGTCCGAGCCAATTTTCGGCCCGTCCCATATGTCGTACTGACTCGCGGGTACACCTTCGGGAACGCGCCAAGTGTAGACCCTTGGCTGCCCGGGTACATAGAAGGCAAGTTCTGAGGCAAGCTGGCGCTCGAAAGTCAGTATAAAGGTGCTCTGAGGACGAGGTACTTCGCCAAGTGCTCTGCCTGCTTCAACGCCGAGCTGCCGCCAGCCTTGCAGCCTGCCGATCAGCCTGTCCGCCCAGCGGCCAGGCGCAACGCCGGCCCAAAACGGAAGAGCATAGGTGAGCAGCGCCATAACAGCCCCAACGATAACCCCTTTTTTAAAGTAAGGTCTCCAGGAATCCAGTCTGGAACCAGCCGAGATGTTGCCACAGCCCCAGGCCGCCAGAAGGATCATTCCGGCCGGATATACCATGGTGGGCCAGTTGGGTTGAATTCTCTGCCGCAAACTCAGGACGGCGACACCAAGCAACGGCACGAAACTGAAGCACAGCAGATATAGCACGCGACGATCCTTGGACTTGAAATGGAAAAGCAGCAAGGCAGAGAGCAGGGCAAACAGGATCCAGGTTAGAGGCGAAACGATGCCAATCTGTCCGCCTATGAAGTCAGTTGAAGTAGATATGAAATTGGAATGGCTTGCTTTAAAATGACAGGCGGTATGATGAAACGTGATCCAGCCGTGAAAAGCGTTCCACAGGATGGGTGGAATCAAAGCAGCGAACCCCAAAAGCGAAAACAAATAGGGACGGCGGGATTTCAGGAGGTATCTGTCACCTTTGCTCAACGCCGCAAATACAAATATGAGGACAATAAACCCGGCCATCACCTGTTTGCTGAGCAGTCCGAGACCAATAGCCGCCGCAAGGGCGTACCACTCCCAGGAACAGCCTTCCCTTTTTTGCAGTGCTGCCCAGAACATGTACAGGGCAACAGACCAGAAGCAAATGAGAGGCGCATCGATGGTCAAAATGCAGCCCAGAGCGGACGCGGCGGGTGAGGCGATCACAGCCGCAACCGCCCAGAAAGCCGTACGTGAGTCATACATGCGTCTTGCAAGCAGGAAAACCACCAGTGCCGATACTGTTTCCAGCAGCACTGCGGGCAGCCTTACAACTGCTGGACTCGAACCGATGATCCGGCAGAAAAGGGCGATGATCCAGGCCACCATGGGGGGTTTGCTGAAATAACCCCAGTCCAGTTGGCGAGACCAGTCCCAGTAGTAGGCTTCATCAACAGCGAGGTCCAATGGAACCGCAAGGATATAAGCCAGCCGAAATACTGTGGTAAGAGTGAGCAGGAGAAAAAAACGTTTATTCCAGTCCATAAGTGTGCTCTGTCCGGGCATTGATTGAATTCTGCAATTAGTGCGGACGCCCGGCAAAACCGGGACGGAAGATTTCAGCGACAGGAAAAAATCGCACTTCCCAAATTCAGCGTGGTCCAGGCTGATATTGGTTGCCGCCACGTTCCTCGATGCGGCCCTTGCGCCGCATCCACATTAAAAGGGTCACCCCGCGGAACGTTGAACATCCAACAGCGGCTGCACCGATGGCAACTGAGATAAGGCCGATACGGAGGGGAAATGATGTGACGCTTTCAGTTCCTTGTCTGATGAGCGAAAGAGCGGAAAAAATCAGACAAAGGCCCGTAGCCCCGACAAGCGAAACAAGCAGGATACTGCCCGGACGGGCGCCAATCCTGTGGAGAAACGCCCAAAGGACAAAGACAGCCCAGACCCAGATCCACCATGATATAACTCGAGCGGCCGAGAGCTCCAGGGCATATCTTAAGGACTCGGCAAATGGAGAGAAAATCGCGCGAACAAGCGAGGGTTCACCAATGTATCCGGCCACCACTGGAATGATATCCGCACTGTCGTGTTCCCTCAGTTTGCGAACTACGAGATTTGCCCTTTGCGAAGGCGAAAGAGCCGATGCCCCCGGCGCCCTTATGACATTCCATGTTTTCGCCATTCCAGTCCAGCCATGCCAGTCCGTGGAAGCCACAAGGACGAGTCCTCGGGAACGGCAGGTGTCAAGGACCTCTCGCCGGAGGGACGGCGGCAGGTCCGGGTGGCCGGAATTGACGATCTCAAATCCGTCTACGCCGTCATCGGCCAGTCGAGCAATGTCTTCAGTTCTTAGTCTCTTCAAGGTGACAACAATGACTGCCCCTCCGCAATCCTCATGAATCTTTCTGGAAAACCAGGCCGTGCGATCAGCCGTCTCTTCCATTCCCATCTTCAGTTGAAAGGGGGGGGCCTTGCAATTACAAATGCCCAGAACCATCGCTCTCTGGCTTGTATGGACCTCGACACCGGAGATAAATGCCGGCAGCCGGTCGAAAGATGAATCTGCCTTCACTTGAAGTTCATGCGCAAAGAGCTCATCATGGTCGGTGAGCGCCACCACGTTATAACCGCAGGATGCATGCCACTCGAGGTTCGTTAGCGTAGAGACCAGGCCGTCGTGAGATTTTGTGGTGTGGCTGTGAAGATCGGCCACAAGCAGGTTGGGGTCGTCTACAACCAGCCGCCAGCCTGGAATGCGCGCCACCACAAATAAGAAGATGATCAGTATCAATGTTGAAGACGCGACAAGGGCCATCTGGATTCCCTTAAGCACAATCGCGAAAGGCTTTTTTCGCCTTTGAGCACGATATTCAGCGAACATGCCCCACGCTGCTGCGCCCAATAACACCCAGATCAGCACAGAAAAACCTGCAATGCGGAAATCCGGCGCTCCAGCCAGGATCATGAAGGGAGCGGCCAGCGGCTCGATGAGTGCTTCCCAGGGATGCTGCTCAAGCCTCATTCCCGCCACGCGGGTGTAGTCGCGGGCGTCGAACGGGCCCTGAGGAGCGTATGGAAGGCAGGACAGAAGGGTAAGAATGGTAAGCCCTAAAGCCAGGATAACGGCACAATTGCGGTAATCTTTCAAGATTGAGGGCCCATGCCGATCTGCACCCATCGCGGGGCGTGGAGACCCCCGATATCCTTTATCTGACATTCCGGTTATCCACCTATTTGGAGCGTCCGCTTACACTCACTACGAAATAGGAATTCTTGTCATTTGTCATTACAAGCACCGATTTTTTGGCGCCGCCTTTACACGCTGCCGCACTCAGGCTCACCGGAATCTTTGTCTCGCCGCCCGGAGGTATTGTAGGGTCGAACCGACCGATGTCGATCCCTCAGAGCTTTATAACTTTTTTTATCTCGAGGGGGGCAGTTCCGACATTTTTGACGACAAAACTGTGAACGTATTCCTTCCCATCGGTCAGATCGCCAAAATCATAGAGCTTCTCCGGGACCTCGGCCAGAGGGCCGCTTGGGGTCTCCAAGCCCGGGCTGCTTCCTCCAGGACCCTGGGCAGATGACGGCGGGCAATTTGCAATGGCCAGGGCAAAGCACAAAATGAAAATAAGCCTCGCTATCCTCATGCGAAAATACCCTCCTCAGCGATTTGTTTAGTGCGAATCAACATGCTTTCTTAAGAACGGCCAGAATTCCAAAAAGATTTAATTCCAATGAAGCCTGAACCAAAAAATTCGCCGCGTCCAGAGCTTTTTTCAGCTCCTCTCCCCGGAAGCGATTCTCTGTAGGGTGCAGCAGGATGTGTCTGGTTATGAAGTTCTGATAAAGTGTTGGATAAAGCTCCTCGAGCAAGTAAATCCCGTGCGGCTTTAGCACGCGTCCCACTTCAGCAAGCGCACCCTGCCAGTCGGGAATATGGTGGAGCACTCCAAAACCGAATACCGCGTCAAAGGCCCCGTCCGGATGCGGCAAATTGAGTGCATCAGCCGCGCAAAATGATATGTTTTGCAGTTCTTGGGGCCTGAGATAGTGAAAAGCCCGCCGGATCATCAAAGGATCGAGATCAATGGCGCAAAGGAAGCCCGGAGAAAACTCCCTGCGAATTATCGATGCCCCGGCTCCCCGCCCGCATCCTATTTCAAGAAAAGACCCACCGGGGGGAAGCCGCGCATGTTTTCTCATCCAGCCAATTTCAAATTTCTGCTGGAAGACCCTGGAGGGGTTATTCACGACCAGCAGCTCCGCCCAGTTAAGTTTCATCGCCTCAGTCCCCTTTCTTGCCGAGATGTACGACCGCGATCCCGTTGGTAAATCTCCGATATCTTATATTCCTGAACCCTATCCGCTCAAGTATCGATTTCAGCTCGCCGGGGTTGGGGAAGAGCCGGATTGATTGCGGAAGGTAAGTGTAGGCCGGCTGGCAGTTGGCCAGAAGCTTTCCTATGAAGGGCATTACATGAAATGAATAAAAATCGTAGAGGCGCCGAAACCAGGGTGTCACCGGTTCGGAAAATTCGAGGCACATAAAGATCCCGCCTGCTTTTAGGACCCGGTGCATCTCCATGAAGCCCTTCTCAAAATGAGTGAGATTTCTTATCCCGAAGCCAACCATCGCCGCGTCGAAGCTTTTGTCCGGAAAGGCTATTTTTTCGGCATCGCCCTGTACGGAGCAAACCAGGCTGGAATAAGGCGAAGCTGAGGTCTTTGGCCACCCGGCCGCCATCATCTCCCAGTTGATATCGTAGAGCACCACGCGGCCAGAAGGAGCCACCCGCCCGGCGGCCATCCGCGAAAGATCTCCGGTCCCGCCACATACGTCGAGCACATGGTCCCCGCTTCGCAATCCCATCATTCTCACGGCCATCCGCTTCCACTGGTAATGGATCCCCAGACTCAGCAAAGTGTTCATGGAATCGTATTTGCGGGCAACGCTGTTGAAATGCCGGCGGACCCATTCCACCTTTTCCTTCTCGGGAATTGCAAGATATCCGAAATGGGTCATCTTTTCGGGATCGGTGATGTATGTTCGAGACATTTTGAAACCGCAGGGATTTTGGGACGAATCGTCTCAAAAGTCGATGGCAAAACCCGTGATGATCAGACAGGCTTCACAACAACCCCGGAGCGGATGCATCGCGTACAGGCGCGCACACGCCTGACACTGCCGTCCTGGCGGACATGCCGCACCTGCTGTAGGTTGGGATACCAGATACGTTTGGTCTTGTTATTTGCATGGCTGACGTTGTTACCTACATGAGGGGTTTTGCCGCAGAATTCACATACTCTGCTCATGATCCAGATTCCTTTCCACAGAGCTGGCGCAGCTCGGGTTGATTGGTCAAAAAACTATAATATAGCAGAATGCGCTTTGAATAACAAGGATATTCCCTTATCGACCCACTATCTCTACAGCCTCAGCGCCGGGCTCCCGAGGCACAATCTCTCCGATGATATGGACCCCGGCGAGCATGCCGCGAAGAAGAGCCACTATATCTTCGACTTCGGAAGACCCTACGACTACTATGAATCCAATCCCGTTATTGAAAACATGGTCCATTTCTTCCGGCGAAACATTGCCCTTTTCGCGAAGGAAGTTGAAGATGGGAGGTATGCTCCAGGAATCCCCCCGTATGAGCGCCTTGCAGGCGCCCGGCAGAATCCTCTCGACATTGTCGTAGAAACCACCCCCGGTGATGTGAGCCATCCCATGAACCCGGTACTTGCGCAGAAGCTGCAGAACGGGTTCGACATAGATGTTGGTGGGTTCGAGAAGTTCCTCGCCAACGGTTCGGTTCAGTTCCGAAACGAAGCTGTCGGGTTTTAGGCCCAGTTTGTCGAAGATAATGCGCCGCGCAAGGCTGTACCCGTTTGAATGCAAACCGCTCGAGGCCAGTCCGATAATCCGATGCCCAACCCGGATGGCAGAGCCGTCTATGATCTGAGAGTTGTCAACAAGGCCAACTGCGAAACCGGCCATGTCGTATTCATTTTCTTTGTAAAAATCGGGCATTTCTGCCGTTTCCCCTCCGATCAGGGAACAGCCCGCCGTTCTGCATCCGGCAGCGATCCCCGCAACAAGCTGTTCGACCAGACCGAGGTCTATGCTTCCCATGGCAAGGTAGTCCAGGAAAAAAAGAGGCCTCGCGCCCTGAACCACTATGTCGTTGACACACATGGCCACCAGGTCTATTCCGACCGTATCGTGCCTTTGCGTCATGAATGCGATTTTAAGCTTGGTCCCCACTCCATCGGTGGAAGAAACCAGTACGGGGTTTTCCACATCCTGGAGATGCAGGGAAAATAACCCTCCAAAACCGCCAATATCTGTGATGACCCCGCGGCGGTAGGTTGAACGAACTATCGGCCTGATTCGCCGGACAAGTTCGTTTGCCTTGTCGAGGTCAACTCCAGCTTCCCTGTACAGATCGCCAGGCATGAGAATACAAACCTTTTCGAACAGTTGGAATACAATTCCAGCTCTGTCCATCCGCAGCTCTGCAGCTTCGAAAGATCGGGCCGGAAAAAATATACGTCAGGGGGACTTTCCAGTAAACTATATGCAGTCTACCATGCGCTCCGCTTTTTACAATTGATTTCCACTGGGATTATCCATCATCGGAATCGGCCAAGATTGCCAAAACCCGAACTCCTGTGTTAAAGGAGACCCAGTGCCGGAGGTTAGCATGTCCCTACTCAAGAAGGTCTGCATAGCGGTTTCCGGATTCTTGCTGATCCTTTCCTGTCTTATGACTGTTACTGCAATCCTGGGTTCTTTTCATTTCTGGCTCTTTTTGCGCCTGCCTGCAAAACCTTTTTCCGAGAACAAGCAGTTTTTAGTTCCCAAAACAAGCGCCTATGGAGTCGCCAGGCTCCTTGAATCTCAGGGGGTCATCAGGGATGCGCGCGCGTTTTATCTACTGGGCTGGTTGAAGAATTCCCTTCACCGCATGCAGGCAGGCGAATACGCTTTTTCCACCCTTTACACCCCGGAACAGGTCCTCGACCGGATCGTAAATGGAAGGGTGGTGATCCATACTGTTACCCTGCCTGAAGGATCCACCTTGTGGGATGTGGCGAGGATTCTCCATCAAAAAGAACTTGCGCCCGAGAGTGAAATCATCGAGGTTGCCGGCAGCGCCACATTTGCCAGATCGCTCGGAGTTGAGGCGAACGGCCTTGAAGGTTATCTTTTCCCTGACACCTATCAATTCACAAAACCTGTCTCGAGCGCTTCCATCGCAGAGAAAATGGTCCGGCGGTTCTGGCAAAGGTTGCCCAAGGAGTGGCCGGACCGGGTGAAAGAACTCAGGTTATCTCTGCATGAGATCATTATTCTGGCTTCCATCATAGAAAAGGAGGCTGTGGTCGATTCCGAGCGGCCGCGCATTGCCGCAGTCTTCTACAACCGGCTCAAAATCAACATGCCGCTCCAGAGCGACCCAACAGCGGTTTACGATATCCCGGGCTTTTCAGGACCGGTTACCGCCACGCATCTTACGAGGCAAAGTCCCTATAACACTTACCGCATCAAAGGCCTGCCGCCCGGACCGATTTGCAGCCCTGGGGCGGAATCCATCAAAGCGGCGCTCAATCCTGAAAAAGGGGCCCCGTACCTCTATTTTGTAAGCAACAATGATGGTACTCACCACTTTTCGGTTACCCCCGAGGAGCACCGAAATGCTGTTTCACACTATTACGAGCTGAAAAAAAAGACGGTGGAAGACAAAAGTCCCACAATTGGCGACTCACTGGAAACGTCGCCCCAGGATGGCCGGGCCGGGGTTGAACCCCACCGGCAAGCCGATGGAGTTAATACCAACAGCCCTTAAATCCGAAAGGTCGAATTGGATAAAATGAGCACGGTCGCCAGCCTCCTATTTGCCGCAGGAAGAGGGACCCGCATGAAGGGGTATTTCGGCAACAAAACACTTCTGCCTCTGATTCCGGCAAAATCCCCCTATCAGGGCGCCCGTCCTCTTATCAGGGAAGTCCTTGATAACCTTCCCGCCGGTCCCAGGGGAATCGTGGTCAATTACGACGCAGAACAGGTGCGCCGTGCCACCGAGGGCCAGGGGATATCTTTTGTTTACCAGCCGGTTTCGAACGGCACAGGCGGAGCACTGCTTGCGGCGCGCTCCTTTCTCAACTCCGCTGATGCAGACCGTGTGATAGTTACAATGGGGGATGTCCCCCTCATCCGGTCGGCTACTTATTACAGACTTCTTGACCTGCTGGGACGCTTTGATCTCACGCTCCTGGCATTCGAAAGCAAAGACAGGGGACAGTACGGCATGATCGAGATGGAAGGCCAACGGGTAACCAGGATTGTGGAATGGAAATACTGGAAGGATTTTCCTTTAGAAAGGCAGAGCAGGCTCAGGTACTGCAACGCCGGAGTCTATGCCGCCGGGAAGACCACCCTGCTCCGCTACCTGGACCAGATGGAAAAGAGGCCGCACGATGTCAGAAAACAGCAGAACGGGCAGTGGATTACCATCAAGGAGTACTTCCTCACGGATTTAGCTGAAATGATGAATGAGGATGGCTTGCTGGTGGGAATGACGCCTACGCCTGAAGAAGAGGTGGTAGGGGTGGACACGCTTGAGTCGCTGGAGGCAGTGCAAAAGCTATACGCAAGGCTCCAGGGTTCAGAGTGAATAATAAGTCCTCCACATTATCACGGATATGAAGAGCAGTCCTCGATGAAAAAAGCATACATACACGGGTACAATTCGCGGGAAAGCATTCGGCTTCACGACCAGGCCTCGACCCTGGCCGGCCTGCTGCATTCGGACTCTTATTTTCCGGCCGGGAGCCGAGTTCTCGAAGCCGGATGTGGGGTTGGGTCGCAAACGTCAATGCTTGCCCGAAACAGTCAAGGCGCCGAAATAATAGCAATCGACGTATCCGAAGCGTCCCTGGCCGAAGCTCAAAAGAAGCTGGATTCAGAGGGGATCGCCAATGTGACCCTTAAGCAGGGCGACATCTTTAGACTGCCTTTTGAAACGGCATACTTCGACCACGTTTTTGTCTGCTTCGTGCTCGAACATCTCGCAAATCCGGTCGAGGCGTTGAAATGTCTGAAACACGTTATAAAACCCGGCGGAACGATCACCGTTATCGAAGGGGATCACGGCTCAGTTTATTTCCATCCTGAAAGCCATGACGCTCGCAAAGCCATAGATTCCCAGATCGCCCTTCAGGCCCGGGAGGGCGGGAATGCTCTGATCGGACGCGAGCTTTATCCCCTGCTGACAAAGGCCGGTTTCAGGAACTGCCGTGTCTCGCCCCGCATGGTTTATGTCGACTCCAGCAGGCCTCATTTCGTTGAAGGCTTTACCAAAAACACCTTCACTGCAATGATCGAGGGCGTCCGGGAAAAGGCGGTGGCTGCGGGACTCATGGATCGGAATTCCTTCGACAAAGGAATTCGCGACCTGTACAGGACGACGGAACCTGACGGTGTCTTTTGCTACACCTTTTTCAAAGCCTTTGCCGAGGCATAAGACCTCGTATGATAGACTTATATAATACCCTGTTCGAAAAAAAATGCGCCTGACATGACAAGAGCGCCGACCGTGCGTGCAGCCATGCAGAACGCACAGACATTAAACGTGGTGCGTTTGAAGGCAAGCCAAATGTTAAGCGCATCGGAAAGTAAAGTGACAATGGTGTCAATGTCTCGCTTCGCGGGGCTTCGCCCTACTTCACTTTGTGAAGTGGGCCTTTTCAGGTTTAGGGTTAGCGGCCGCGCCCGAAAATCATCTCATCCACATGGGCGCAGATTATATGCCCGACGGTGATGTGACACTCCTGCACCCTGGCTGTTACCAGGGACGGAACATGAAGGATAATATCACAATACAGGTCCATTTCAGTCTCAGAAGAGCCGCCCAGACCCATTGTGAGAACACCGTTCTCTCGGGCCCATTTGACTGCCCTGATCACATTGCGGGATCGGCCACTTGTGCTTATCGCTAAAGCGACGTCCCCAGGCTGCGCTAAAGCCCACAGTTGCTTTGCGAATATGTCGTCGAAGTCGTAGTCGTTTGCTATGCTCGTCAAAATTGATGTGTCAACTGTGAGCGCCATTGCAGGTAAAGCAGGTCGTTCTATTTGAAAGCGGTTTACAAACTCGGCTGCCAGGTGTTGGGCGTCTGCAGCACTGCCGCCATTACCGAAAAGAAAAAGTCGATGTTTGGCAAGGAAGGCCCGGCTGATCAGCCCGGCCATCTCCAAAATGGTTTCTTTCGCCATGTTACAGAGAGCCTGTTTTACCTGGATGCTTTCTTGAAACATCCGCTCTGTAGCAAGCAAAAATTCTTCCTTTCCAATCAGTTCCATACCTTTTCACCTCGCATGATAGACTCCCAGATATCACTTAAATAGCTTCACATCGCGGAGCGCGGAAGGCGACCGCATCGCGTGTCTATCGGACGCGTTGGGCGGGAGCGGGATGCCTTGATTGCCAATATTAATTAAGTGCGAGAGCAAATGCCACGAAAAACTACTTGCTCGACCGCCTTCGCAAATCTTGAGGATTTCAATACTCCGTTTGTCAGCCTGAAAAAATGGCGAAATGCCGGGAAATGCTCGGGAGAAGCCACATCATCGCAAAAGAGTGTTTCCAGGCGCGGTTGAATCTCATTGAACAGCTCGACGACTTTGTATACACTGATCTGAGGATAAGTTTTCGCACGATACCTATATTTTGTGCTAAGCGAATCAATCTTTCGATCAGATTTGACTTATTGGGAAAGGATCAGGCTGGAATGCAAAACAAAGCCTCTAACAAGCTGGAATCTGGCAACGACCTCTATTCCACATGCCCAACTGGTGAGGTTTTCCCAATTCCAAAGCAATCCGACCACCAAGCGGAGTTTGCGCGGATCCGAAAAATTGTCGAGGAGCATCGCAGCTTGGGACGTGAGATCGTAGTGGTGATGGGTGTGGGGTTCGTGGGCGCTGTAATGGCCGGGGTCGTAGCAGATTCAGTGCACAAGGTGACGGGGGCGCCATGCAAGTTTGTCATCGGAATGCAGCGGCCCTCCACCAGGTCTTTCTGGAAGATCCAATATCTTAATCGGGGAATCGCTCCCGTTGAGGCCGAAGATCCCGAGGTGGGGCTGCTTATTCATCGGTGCGTCAAAGAGAAAAAGACACTCATCGCGACGTATACCTATGAGGTGCTTTCACTGGCCGACGTGGTGGTGGTGGACGTGCAATGCGATTATCAGAAAGAGACACTCGGAGATGTTCGCCAGGGCCGCGCCGATATTGCAGCTCTGGAGGAGTGCTTAAAGATAATCGGTGAGAAGATCCACCCCGAATGCATGGTCCTGATTGAAACCACTGTTCCGCCAGGTACGACCCAGTATGTTGCATATCCCATAATCAAGAAGGCTTTCCAAAGCCGCGGCATCGGAGCCGAGCCGTTGCTTGCCCATTCCTTCGAGCGGGTTATGCCGGGCAAGAATTACGTGTCTTCTATTCGGGACTTCTGGAGAGTGTGCAGCGGCGTCAACGAACCATCCAGGCAAAAAGTGCAGACCTTTTTGTCCGACGTTTTAAACACGGAGAAATACCCACTGACCGTCCTGGAAACGCCTATTGAGAGCGAAACCTGCAAGGTGGTCGAGAATTCCTACCGCGCCACGATTCTGGCTTTCCTTCATGAATGGAGCGTTTTTGCGGAGCGAAACGGCGTGGACCTGCTAAAGGTCATAGAAGCGATAAAGGTTCGGCCGACGCATTCAAACATCATATTTCCCGGACCTGGAATAGGAGGCTACTGCCTGCCAAAGGACGGAGGACTGGGGATATGGGCTTACCAGACGCTTCTTGGGTTCGAAGACGATATCTTCAGGATAACGCCGCAGGCTATCGACATAAACGATACGAGAGCTCTTCATGTCGCCCGCCTGGTCCGTGATGCTCTTCGAAATATGGGCAAGATCGTGGCTGCCTGCAAGATCGCCATCTTCGGCGCATCATACAGGGAAGATGTCGGAGACACCCGCTACAGCGGTTCGGAAATGCTTGTTCGAAAGCTGTCCGAAATGGGGGCGGATATTTCTGTCCACGATCCCTATGTCAAACACTGGTGGGAATTTGAGAAACAGGATACATACCCTGCCCCCGGCCATTCATGGTCGAGGTTTTTCCGAAACCAGGAAAATCTGAAGGCGCTCACCATCAGCAAAGACATGACGGAAACCGTCTGCGGGGCCGATGCCGTGGTGTTTGCCGTGCGGCACGAACATTACCTGCGCCTTTCAGCCGACAACTTACTGGAGATGACCGGAAAGCCGGTTGCAGTGATAGACTGCTTTGGGATTCTTACAGATAGCGATATAAGGCGCTATTTTGAGCTGGGATGCGAAGT
>Ga0181539_1003725_pt1 | contig 13664 bp, 12 predicted proteins | sample PEATcosm2014_Bin_46_FD_119767 | JGI IMG/M metagenome (GOLD analysis project Ga0181539, IMG submission 119767) | Peatland microbial communities from MTU Mesocosm Facility, Houghton, MI, USA - PEATcosm2014_Bin23_60_metaG | ecosystem: Environmental > Terrestrial > Soil > Wetlands > Peat | place... | reverse complement strand
TCGGCCCCGCCAGCCATCAACATCCGCGTGCACCGGAACGAAGGAAACATGCCATTATTATTACAACCCCATTCAGCAAGGCAGCTGGAGCATCAAGAGCGTCCTGCCCGCCATGGCCCCTGACCTGAGCTACGAATCATTGGAGGGCATTCAAGATGGTCGCATGGCGACGGAGGCTTACATTGAAGCCATACAGCTACAGACGCCTCAAGCCCGCAAGGATGAGCTCCGTGAGCAGCTTCTCGCCTATTGCTGCCTTGACACGTTTGCCATGGTGCGGCTGTGGGAGTATTTCGCCGGTCGTGACCCCGCATAACTGGAATTCGCCATTCTCCCATTCCCGCATGACGGACCTTTCGAGCTTGCTTCCTACAAGTTCCCTAGCACTTTCATAGCAGCGGTCCTCGGATCTCCATAAAAAACCGGATCGACGTGTTCCATGATGTCTGCGCTCACGTCGAGAAAGTTTCGTTTGTTCTCGATCGGAATGAGCGCGCGTTTTGCGCCGTTGTCCTTGGCCACTTGGAGCGGCTCCGTGAGAGATCGGAGAGGTTTGATGTTTCCCTGGACGCTCATGTCTCCCAACACGAGCAAGGCAGGGCTGACAGGCGCCTTCTTGAGTGCAGAGTAGCACGCCACGAAAAACGCGACCCCAATTTCGGCCTCGACGCGATTGCCGAGGAGGTCGATTACCTCGACATGGATGTCAGAATTCTCAAGGTCGCGCGCGATGGCGAGCTCGGTCTTCTTCGCTTGGACGTAGCTGAAAGCTCGCTGAACCGATTCCTTCATCGCTCCGGCAATGCCACCAGCCATCTTCAGCTTTCCAGTTCCGCTCGAAACTGAAACCTCCAATCGGTAGAGGCCAACCGTTCCGTCGGACGTTACGCCAGCTGTGTATACCGTTCCGGGTGATAGCGGATCAGGGGAGATTAAGTCGCGCCCCCCCTGCTCGGGAACACCAACAAATCTTTCCTCCCCGGTCTCTTGCAACGTATAGCTGAACGATGTCTGATAATATTCAAAGGAGCCCATCTTTTTAAGCTGCTCCTTCACGCGGCGTCGGCCTTCAAGAGCGAGCTCAAGGATTTCCGCCAGTTCTTCCTGGGTCACCTCGCCGTGCGGAAACAAGATTTTCATGAAACCGGAAACAGTTTTCCTGACGGCCTTGCGATCACGCGCGTTGAGATGCGCGCCCATCGAAAAATATCGGTCGATGATCTCAGTGAAATTGTGTTTGCGCATCTCGCGCAGTGCTTCAGCGAGATAGTCAACGACAAACCCGTAGTGGTCCGTGAACAGTTCGTTCCGCATCTGCGGAATTTCCCAGCCCGGGAGATAGAAGTGCAGGCGGTCGATGAACGCCATGTCGTCGCGAATGGTGTCCGGCATCGGCGCAAACAGGTGGCCGGTCTGAACCATGACATCGATAGGCTGATTGGTATTGCCGAACATCGCTATGCTGGCATCCCCCGCGACGGCCTCCTGTCCCCGCTGGAACGTGCCGGACTCGCAGTAGGTCTTCATTGTCGTGATGATTTCCTTCGGCATCTTTTGGAGGTCCGCTACCTCGTCGAAGCCCACGACGTCCCAAATCTGCACCATGCCTTTTTGTCGCCCCGACATGTGGCCGAATAGATTGGCGACCGTGGTTCCCCCCGTGAGCAGCGCGGTGTAGGGCGACACTTCCTGGATGACATAGCTCTTGCCTGTGCCTCGCGGACCGAGCTCGACGAGGTTGTAGTTCCGCTCCGCCAAGGGGATGAGCCGGACCAAGAAAAGCAACTTGAGCCGTCGAGACATCTCGCCGGGCTCATATCCCATGCTCCGGACGATGAGATCTATCCACTCGACCGTCGTAAACTGCTTGCGGACATTGCGGTATTCATCAAGGTCGAAGGTCGCGGAGCGTTTTCGCGGCGTCCGATGCTACTTTCTTTCCGGTGGTCATGGCGGTCCTCGAGATTGAGAGCACGCCCGAGACTAACATGCTTCTCGTTGCCTGAAGAGGATCATGGGCTCTGTTCCGTGGCCTTCCACAAGGATCGAAGCGCTTTGGCGCGGCAAGCTGAATATCTTTTGGGTGTTGCTGAATACGTTCCATTGGATGGACCGAGCGCCGCTGCACGCAGACCAGCGCGAGGACTTAGATGCTGACCATTGTCATCGGCGACATTCATGGCAATGCCGCAAAGCTCGAAAACCTTCTCGGCTAAATCGACGAGTGGCTATCGACGAACGCCAGAAAAGAGCGACGCCTGTTGATCTTTCTAGGCGACTACATTGATCGTGGCCCAGACTCGCGCCGAGTGCTTCAAATCGCCCAACGCCTCCAAGCCCAGGGCGCTATCTGCCTTCGAGGCAATCACGAAGAGCTCATGCTTGGAGCGACGGAATCGGAAAGGGGCCTCACAAACTTTCTTGTCAATGGCGGTGATGCAACCATTGCCTCTTTGCGGACGCCAAGCGCGTTCCAACGCGCGCAAGAGTGGATGCGCGGCCTCCCGACCAACCACGAAGACGGACTCCGCTATTATGTTCACGCGGGGATTCGTCCTGGCGTTCCCCTCGACCAGCAGACGGCCGAAACCAAGCTATGGATACGCGACAGCTTCCTTCGCCACACGGGGCGGTTCCCGAAATATATCGTCCACGGACATAGCCCGACGATCTATTTCGATCCGCACCAAACGACGCCGGACGTGCGCGATAACCGCTGCAATGTCGATACGGGCGCTGGAATCAATGGGCGTCTTTCGGCCGCTATTTTCAACGACCGCCAAATGAAGCCGATCCACACGATCAGCGCTGGCGCGGAGAATTAAACCTCGATCCCTCCCTTGATCGCTGTAATCGCAAAGCGTTTTCTTGAGCCCGGGTTGTGACTGACATCGATCCGAAACCACCATCTGTAAATCCCTGTCACTGTCTTCCGAATCTGCTTCGTATCCATAGGAGTGGAGCATGGCACCCGAATTCGGAAACCCCATCGAGCATCTGCCGCTGATCCCCGCCGATGTCCTGAAGAAGCATCGCGTCTATGAACCGCTCGACACCCGCTTCCGCGCCGCCGCGCGATTGCTGCAGGCTCTCTGGCGCGAGGATCGCGGCCTGCCTATCGGCAACCACACCGGCGAAGACGGCAAGCGCCATAAGCTCGGGAGCCGAATTTCGGAGGCCGCAGGCAAGAACGGCGGCAATTATCTGACGCCGGAAATCGCCTACGTCGCGCGCCGCGAGGTCGCGTATCGCGAGATCGGCGCGATGATCGACCAGGAGCGTCTGGCGACGAACCTGCTGTCGTCGATGCCGCTGACGTTCAATCTCTTCGCGCGGCTGGTCCAAAAGCCGGAACGCGCCGACGAGTTGCTCTATGCGCTTCTGCCTGATTTCGGGGGCCTGGCGCGCAAGACGCTGTTTGAACATTCTCCCGGGCGGGGCGATCTTCGTTTCACCGGCGACTACACGGCGTTTGACGCGTTCCTGAAATACGACCGGGTGGATGGCCGCAAGGGCTTCATCGCGATCGAAGTCAAGTATTCGGAGTCGATGCGCGAGCCCGAGGCCAAGCTTCGGCCTCGCTATGATCAGCTCTCCGAAACGAGCGGGCTTTTTATCGACCACGCAGCGGCGGCCTTGCGGTCGAACCCACTTCAACAGCTCTGGCGCGAGCACCTCTTGGCGCAGAGCATGGTCGACGCGGGTCTTTATCACGAAGGCTATTTCATCACGATCGCGCCAGCCTTGAACTATCACGTTCAAAGCGCCGTCGGAAGCTACCGCTCCCATCTGCGGGAGGCTGATGAGGAGAACAAGGTCCGCTTCGTCAATCTCACGCTCGAGGACGTGATCGAGGCCATCCGTCGCCGCGATCCCTCACATGGCGGCGCGCTGCATCGTCGCTACTGCGACTTCTGGCTGCTCGATGGCGAAATGGAGCTCAACGCGCCGAGTTTCGGAATGAGGCCCAAGCGCGCCGCCGAAAAGAAGCCGGACACGAGCGGCGCGGCGCCGGCTGAAGCCTCTGTGGGGACGCATGCCAAGCGGCTTGCCCCCAGGCGCAAGCGGAAGCCAGCCACGTCTCCTTGAGCAAGCGTGATCCGGCGTCGGGTCGGATCAGCGTTCTCCGCGTCAGAGCTCTCCTCCGCGCTTCGGCCCACCGTTTCTCGCGGGCCGAGCCCCTCGCCTCGTGAGCCGTTGTCATGACCTTCGACCGCTTCGACATCCATCAGCACGTCACCGACCAGATCGTTGCAATGCTCGACCAGGCCAAAGGAGACTTTCGTCTGCCCTGGCACACTCCGGGAAGCATCATGCGGCCGATTAATGTCGCATCTTGCAAACCCTATCAGGGCGTCAACATTCTTGCCCTCTGGGCAGAGGCCGAGAAGCGCGGCTATGGTTCGGGGCTCTGGGGCACCTATCGCCAATGGGCCGCGGCTGGCGCCCAGGTTCGGAAGGGCGAAAAAGCGGCCTACATCGTCTTTTACAAGGAAGCCGGGCGCTGGGATGCCGCCGCAGCTGATGACGCTGGGCAGAGCGCCGAGCCAGCGCGGCGGTTGGTGACGCGGGCCTCGGCTGTCTTTGCCGTGGAACAGGTCGACGGCTACAAACTTCCCCAGCCCCCGCCGCGCGATCCTGTCATTGCGGACGCACGGGCCGAATCCGTCGTCGCCGCGACGCGCGCCAAAATTATCCATGAGGGCCATCGCGCTTTTTATCGGCCCTCGACCGACACCATCCATGTGCCGCCGCGCTTCGTCTTCATCGGCACGTCGACCAGTTCACCAACGGAAGCGTACTACTCGACCCTTTTCCATGAGCTGACGCATTATGCCGGCCATGAGACTCGCTGCAACCGTCAGCTCGGGAAACGCTTCGGTGAACACGCCCATGCGATGGAAGAGCTCGTCGCCGAATTGGGCGCGGCATTTCTCTGCGCCGACCTCCAGATCACATGCGCACCGCGCATCGACCATGCCCAATATCTCGCGCATTGGCTTGCAGTCCTCCGCCATGACAAACGAGCGATCTTCTCGGCGGCGTCGAAGGCTTCCGAGGCCGTCGCATTCCTCAGCGCCGTGCAGCCGCTTTCGAGCAACGAGCCCAGTCGCCCGGCCGCCCAAGGGTCCGTGGAGTCAGGCAACGCCCTCCCCGCGTCGACTTTAGTCGCATCTCTCTGAAGGCGAAACAAAGGACGCCCATTTCTTTCTCGCAAACTGTGAGTTCTTGAGATATCGGGTGCGCGGCGCTTATGAAAAGGGTTTGATTTCTGAATAGCCGGGCTGTGTCCGCTGCCAGTGGTTGACCGGACCGAGGCCGCTCGCTCACCTTTCGTCGGCCCGTGACCCAAAGCTGTCATACACGCACGCAATCGCATGAGCGAAAGCGGACTGTCCATCTGGATATGTCGCAGAAACGGTCCCACGGTCAATTTCGTCTTCTTGATCTACCTCGGCGATGGAGCGCAATCAAAATTGGGTCTATGCGCCTCTATACACGACGGGCGGCGGTCGCTAGTCGACGGAAAATTTGACCGCCCGCGAGCTGTGGTGCGACCTTGTTGACTTGGTCCAGCGCATCGCTCAAATCATATGGAACCACCGCTGTTTCAGCGGAACTTATCGTGTGATCAAGAAGGCGCAAAAAAGCGGCGGCCTTTTTTGGAGTGTTGATATTCTCGAGCTTTGCTTCACCATCTTCCTTGCCAAAGAGGCCGTAATCGACCATTGACCAGCATTCAAACGGCACGAGGAACGGCTCGATCGCGTCTACAGCTTCAGTGAATGCCCCTCGCGACGCAGCTGGAAGGTCTGCCAATGCACGGCTTACGCCAGGTGTTGAAAGAGAGCGCTCTTGAGGCCAGACCTGTTGAAGGAAGGGCGCAGCGGCGGATCGAAAGAGAACTTCCGGCGAGGGCATATTGTTGCCAGCTTCTCCCGCGACTTCAGATACAAAACGCTTAATCGCCTCAGCACCATGCGCTCGCACCTCGTCATCAAGTGAACGAAGCATCTGTTGGATTCGAGCATGAGGAACAGCAGGCTCGCGGGCATCTTTCAAAGCATGAAGACAATCCACAACAATCCTAAAAACTAGAGACTGCCGTGTTTCTCGCCCAATTTGGGGATCAACGGCCCGCTTAATCATCGCCTCTCCAAGCAGGTTCATCACCTCAAATGAGAGACGCTGTCGCGCTACAGCGCGCCAAAGCGAGGGTGCCTCGACAGTGTCGTCAAGAAGCGGCGGTATTAGATTTGCCTTTGTCCAATCCGGATCGGCGTAAAGAAAATATGGAAGGTGTTCGATCAATCGATGTTTCCCGATCACACCGGAACGACCAGGAGCAAGAATGATTGTGTCTCGCATTGTTCGGAGTGGACCGTCGGCATCGAATGGACGTTGCGATCCTTGAATTGCAGGGCACCCAGCCAAGAAGACTCCTACCAATTTCCCTGCGGGGCAATTCAGCGTATCGAGGTCCATCGGTTCGCGATCGTCAGAAAAACGCCCCACGATGTTTAGATCGACATTATCTTCCGATGTCTGTTGGGCATTGGTCGCTTCGACGGCGATCGGCCAAATTCGTAGCCATATCGTCAGCGCGTTCGGTGTTTCAAATATCTGTTTTTCCCACGCCGAGAGCCAGTGCGAGATTCCGCCAATTGCTTCACGCACTGTCGCTGCGGGGAGCTTCACTAACAAAGCGAGAACACGATCTCTTTCTTCCTTGGCTTCTCGTTCCTGGTTGCCGGCAGCTTGATCCGCAGGGGTATCCGTGGGCGCGTGGCTCCATCCAAACCGCTCCCAAACGCGACCGAAAACCTTTCCCCCTTCGACAACAGATTCGAGGTCATTGAGGATCTTTATAGGGTTCCCCTGCTGGCGGATCCAATCCGACGCGCGTTCGGCGGGGTCGTCATCCCACCCACCGCGCGTAGACGACAATGCCGCTTCTAGGGCCTTCAGGCGCTCTTCCCCAGAAAGGAAATCATAACGACTGTCGGGATTGGGTGGGATAAATTGTGCCTTGGGCATTCCCAAGAAGCCTTCGTCAACCCGCAACATCTGAATTAGATCGGGAAATTGACCAATCCTGGAGCTAAGCCATGCTTTGTCGACAGAAGGAAGCAACGATCCAGCAACCTCAATACGACGAAGTTCTCGCACAGCCCAATACAGTCGCGCGTTTGAGACCCGCTCAGTATCCACCTTCTTAGGCCACTGACTGCGTGGTGGGCGCTTTCGGATGCGGGCGAGGATGGCTTGTCGGTCGGAGGCGCTAATCTCCGCAAAGCGTCTCGCTCGAAGCTCCGCGATTTCTGGATAGTAATGAAGATTCCAGAACGCGCGGTCATCCAACTCCAATAGGAACGCACTAACTTCGCAGGCGCGAGCAATCCTTGGATTGCGAGATAGTGCCGCCCAAAGTCGCCGGTGCACAAGCGAGTGTGTAGCTCTCCAGCGGCGGGCAAAGTCGACGGCTCTTGCATCTGCGAGGGCCGCAAGCCGTGATACCGTCGCATGCAGCAGCTTTACTGAAGGGGCGATCCCGTAGTGGAACTCGTCGGGTTCATGCTCTCCCGCTGGTCGCTCCGCCGGCGGCACGAAGTAGACTCTGTGGAGCTGACCTAGTTGCCACAAGGGTCGCTCATCATTCCAACCGAGGCGTCGGGCAATATCCAGCCCATTCATGACGGTTGCATCGAGAGCGTTAGCAAGGGCCGCAAGAAATCCGGTTTCGTCAAGAGCAGTGAGACCACATTCGTCGGGATCAACAATCTTTCCGCTGGTGATTCTCGTCAAGAATAGATGCTCTACTGATCGAGGGCGTTTTGGCAACTTGTGATATTGCAAATCAATATCTGAAAATGGTTTCACCTCCAGTCGCGGCGCCACAAGCTCAACCAACGCAGAAATAAGAGCCCCGGATCGGTCTCCCGCTTTAATTCGATGCTCGATATGAAAAGCGACAGTCGAATTGCGACCTTCAACTGCTGGGCTATCCCAGCTTTCTTCAATCAAGCGCCATGCCGTCCGCCAAGGCTCGTTGAGCTTTCGGCCAGCGAGGCTATCAACTCGGTCCAGCAAAGCCAAACGTTTCACCGTATCATCGGACCGAAGCCGTAATGCCCAATCAATTGTCGCCCGCTCTTCAAGTCGCTGATTTAAAAATGCAGTCGTGACGCGAAATACCGCACGATCCTGTTCGGTAAAATCTGTCCGGCGCGGCCTCATCGATGGCGCTCCCGATCGGGTTCAGCGGCAATAGCCGTGATGGTATCAAGCCAGCCGTGGTCAGCTTTCCACTTTGAAGCCAGCTCTGAAAGCCGAATCCGCTCATTCGTGTCGCTGCGTCGAATGAGATGATCGAACAAGTCACGGTCGGAGTCTGGCGAGGAGTCCCTGTCCACCTTGACGATTCGTTTTACCTCGGCATCAATAAGACCACGCTTGCCATTGTTCGCGGATAAACTCGCCCATCTTTCAAGGGTTCGGCGAAGCATCTCGTGGCCATTCGTCGCATTGTAACTAATCGGCGTGATGCCCCGACCCTTCCAATCCTCCAAGCTAATCGGGTCTGGAGAATTGGATCCAACGAAAGTAAAGCGTTCCTTCAGATCGTCGAAGCGGGTACCGTCCGCCGCAACAGCATTCAGAAGGTATCGCATAGGCGGATCGTTTGCGCTGTAACCCACAAGAACAAGGTTGAATAGACGAGCAGCATCATAAATAAAATCAGGCACAACGCGTCGCCGCAAATAAAATTCTCCGAAATCTTGATCCGATACGATCAGATCCGACATTCTTCCGACATCGCGATCCAGAGCGCCATGGATGTGTAGAACGCCTGAAAAATTTGTAGTACGGCCGGGCCTCGGTATACCACCAAGGGTATAGGTTTTGACGGGGCATCGAATCTTTTTTGCGGCTTCTTCAAGCAATAGATCGAAGTTGGTCGTTACAATCGTTATCGCTCCGCCACGGTCGGCCAGCCGGATTAGCGCACGATGAATCGCGCCCGATTTAACTCCGGCCCTACGAAGTCTATTCGCAATCGTCTGCCTTACCCGACTTGTTCCGCCTGCTTGTCCGTCTATTCGGCGTTCAAGCATCCCCAGAACGACATCATAGTCACCATTGACGAATCTTCTGACCTCTGCCGCTTGTTGGTGGGTCAAGCCAGCGAGGTTTGAATTCCACTGGTTACAGGCGAACGTCGGTATTTTTGACAAAACATCGTGCACCGTGGCGTCAAGTTCCGCGTATGTTTCCAGAACCAGTCCTCGAAAATCCGGAAGGTTGACCGGTCGGGATATGCCGGCACCGGTGACAAATAGAACCTCTCCTCGAGCATGTGCAAGAAGCAGGCGCTCCGGAATAGCGGCAAGGCCCGGTCCAAGCGGAATTAGCCTTTCTTTGATCCCTGGCTTTGTTATCGCCATCGAAGCGGAAAGCTCTGGTTTAGGGGGCCTTTGATTCTGTCAGGCTAACAGAATTGCGTGCTGCGGCTAAGCAGGCAAATGATTGTTCGCTCGCTTCCGCGCATATGCTGGCTTTTTGCTCAACCACGAATGTTCGCTTCTGCCCCAAAGCGGTCCTTGCCGCGAGGCTTATCGCGGCGCGTTCCACATTGCGGCTTATGCGACTGCCGTCACCGCCGTTGCTCCGAGCGCGCCGAGGATAACCACCAACCAAGGTGGCGTTCGCCAAAACACCAGAAGCAGGAAGGCGAGAACCCCCAGCTCGAAATCCGCCGGGCCGAAAATCGCGCTCGTCCAGACCGGCGTGTAAAGCGCCCCAAGCAGAATGCCGACGACTGTCGCATTGACACCTTTGAGCGCGGATTGCACACCCACGCGATGACGTAGGGCGTCCCAAAACGGCAGCGCGCCGATGAGGAGGAGAAAAGATGGCAGGTAGATCGCCGCAAGGCAGATGAGGCCGCCAGTCCAACCATTCGGCGCGGACTTCATCGCCGTTCCCAGATAGGCGGCGAAAGCGAAGAGCGGGCCGGGAACAGCTTGCGCCGCGCCGTAGCCGGCAAGAAATTCATCGTTGCTGATCCAGCCGCGCGACACGACCGCTTGTTGCAGCAATGGCAGCACGACATGTCCGCCGCCGAAGACGAGGGAGCCGGAGCGATAGAAGCTACTGATAAGCTCGATGGTGTGATCTGAGGTTGCCGTTGCAAGCAGCGGCAGCCCGAACAGCAATGCCGTAAACAGAATGACGGCGGCAATTGCGGTTGCGCGACCAACAGGGATCGCGAGCGGCGCAGCTTTCGCGTTATTCATGCTGGGGAGAAAACGCCAGCCGAGGACGCCTCCCGCCACAATGGCTCCAATCTGGCCGGTTGCCGAAGGGATCGCCAAGGTGACAAGAGTTGCTGCGACCGCGAGCGTCACCCGTTCCCGATCAGGGCAGAGGCTTCGCGCCATGCCCCAAACCGCCTGCGCGACGACGGCGACGGCGACGATCTTGAGGCCGTGCATCCATGCAACATGTGATATATCTCCCAGGCTCCCGACGCCGTAGGCGAACGCGACGAGCGCGAGCGCCGAAGGCATTGTGAAGCCGAGCCACGCCGCAAATCCGCCCGGCAAGCCGGCGCGCAGCATGCCGAGAATAATGCCGACCTGGCTGCTCGCCGGCCCCGGCAGGAATTGACAGAGCGCGATGATGTCGGTGTAGGCCGCTTCATCGAGCCACTTGCGGCGCTCGACAAATTCGGCGCGAAAATAGGAGAGATGCGCGATCGGGCCGCCAAAGCTTGTCACCCCGAGTCGAAGGAACACCCAAAGCACTTCGAGAAAGGAGCGACGCTCTTTCGAGGGCGGCGCGTCGATGTCCGCGCTCATAATGGCCTCACGCCTTCGGCGGAGGGGGCGCGGTGAATCGCGCAATGTCGGCAAGGCCCAGCGACTGTTCGGTGTGCGCGATTTGCGCCACGGCGTCTTCAAACCCGTCCTTGCCGAATTGCTGATGTTCGATTTCTTCAAACATCTCCCCCATTTCGTCGAGTTGATGCGCCGAGAGCGCGTCCTTCCACGCCGGAAAGACAACCGTATCCTCGCGCGCGGCGTGGTGCTCATACATCAGTTCGACACTATCCAAGACGCGCGCCAGCGTCTCGGCGTCGCCGGTTGCTATCGCGCCTTTGCCGACGACAGCGAGGATGTAATCGGTGAGTTCTCGGCCCCGTTGGTGCTGGGCGATTAGAACATCGACATAGGCCGACGCCGCCCCACCGACCTTCTTGATCGTCGGGAAGATGTGCGTCTCTTCGAGTTTTTTCTCGTGATAGTCCTCGCCGAAGTTGCGAAACATCATTGCCGTGCTGCGGAGCAAGTCGGGATCGAGACTCGCCGGCTTTGTCCGCAGCTTCGCGGCCATTTCACGATAGACAAGGATGGCGCGGCGAATGACGCCATGCTCGCGCATCAGGTCTTCGACCGCGCCGACTTCCTTTTCTTTGTCTTCGTCGCGTTTTTCGGCGGCCCGAACAATTTGAGCGTTGGCCCCTGCCAGCACGAGCCCCGCGCCGGCGGCGATGACCAGACGGCGGCGTGCGTTGTCAAATTCGACCATCGGCGTGTCCTTTTGTGATGGAGGTTGAGGCCTTAGTCATGAGGCCATTCAGGTGGCGGGATCATCCTCGAACACCTCGAACAACTCGCCGAACAATTCCCGGACTTTGAGTTTGGCCGCAGCAAGCGCCTTGGCCCCTGCCGGCGTTGCGCGATAGACGCGGCGCGCGGTGCTGCCGCTCCTCTCTTCGGTCGAGGTCAGATATCCCTTGCTTTCCAGGGCATGCAGGATCGGGTAGAGCGTGCCGGCGCTGATCTTGTAACCATGCCGCTCCAATTCCTCGATCATGGCGAGGCCGTAGATCGGTTCTTTCGCCGCATGATGGAGAACGTGGAGCCGGATCAGGCCGGCATAGAGATACTTGTCGTGCATTAGCCGAGAGCATGATCGATAAACGATAACGGATTACGATAACGGTAGCGCGACAGCTTCCCAGTGTCAATCTTGTCCAAGGGGCGCCTGGTGAAGCGTGCAAAGTTCAAAAAACCGTGGACCGAATCCGAGCCCTTCAAGTCGATGAGTTTGGCTTTGCAGAAGCCAGGTGCAAATGTCTGCAAGTGGCGCATGGCTGACGCCGAGCGCCCGCCGAGAAAATCTCCCGCAGTATCTGCTCTCGGAGGCATCTCGATCATTGGCGAGGTTCGAAAATCCACCCCTCTCGATTCATAGAACGTCGTTAAATGAAACGCGCCGCGACCAGCCTCCATCACTACGGATCATTTGAGTTGGACAACGGGAATTTTTGCGATCTCCCGATAGAGCGCCTCGATCTCAAACTCCCCATAAGTATCCGCCACCGTCTTTCGATGGTGGCCCGTAATCGCATTGACGATGTCGGGCATGAGGCCATGCCGCCTGCCCAGAGTTTTGAACATGTGTCGCCACGAGTGGCTCGGCGAGAGCCGCTCGTCCGTCAGGCCGAGAGCGCGAACCCATCGCCCGAGGATCTTCGTGCCATTGCCGCCTCTCTTTCCAAATACGTCCGGCGGCAGGGTTGGAAACAAAACGCCGTTGCTCGATTCGGACGCGAACTTCAAAAATCCGGCCTCGATGACTGCCGGATGAAGAGGCACAACGCGCTCGGACCCAGCCGTCTTAAGCGAGCCGGCCTCGGGGGCGAACCTCATACACCAGACCCCGGACAGTTGGAGAATGTCCTCGCCCCTGAGCTGGCAAATTTCCGACAAACGAGCGCCTGAGTAGGCCCCCAACAATGGGACCCAACGTTTGACGGGATCCGTTTCTCGTTGCGCCGCCGCAAGAATAAGCGCGGCTTCCTTATCATCGAACCCTCGCTTCGATTCGCCGGCCCGCGTCTTCACGTCGATGGTGACGCGCGCCGCCGGGTTAATGGCGAGGCAGTGGTTGTCGACCGCCCACTGCAGGATGGCGCGGACTGGAGCGAGCTTCGCATCTCGGATTGTCTTGGAATTCAGGCCCGCCTCGACCATTTGAGCTTTCCAGGCCACCAGGTCCTTGGCGCTGACTCGATTTGCGTCGTTATGACCTAGATAGGCCGCCAGAGCTCCAAGGACGCGTTTGTATTCATAGACCGTCTTCGGCATCGGCCGCCGCTCGGCTGACCATCCGGCGATCAGCGTCTCGAACTCGACGGGTTCGGTGGAAATGACGCGCTGTGAATTGGACTCGCCGCGCGCCTCGGGCGTTGGGCTGCCTAGAGGCGCATTGACCTCGCCCCTTGCGAGCTTGGCCAGGGCCAGACTGGCGCGCTGAACCGCCGCGCCAAAGGCCTGTTCGACTTTACTCCGGCTCAGCTCATCGACCTTCAGCCCCCGGCGCGTGAGCAACTCTTCCACGTTCTCACGGCAAAAAGTCTCCATCATCGGCAGATCGAGATATCCGTCCTTCGCCATCTGCTGGCATTGTTCAGCGAAGGGCAGATCAAAGTATTTCGAACCATCCTGATATTTCCAGAGTTCGTTAAAAAACTCGGTTTTCCACACCTTCTGAGCGCTAGGTGGTGTGGACTCTAGGGATTCCCTTTTAGGCGCAAATCAGATTCAAGGCTGCTTTTGGGAGGCGGCTTTGGGTGTGATGGATCGACTGGTTTT
>Ga0181539_1003721_pt1 | contig 13671 bp, 5 predicted proteins | sample PEATcosm2014_Bin_46_FD_119767 | JGI IMG/M metagenome (GOLD analysis project Ga0181539, IMG submission 119767) | Peatland microbial communities from MTU Mesocosm Facility, Houghton, MI, USA - PEATcosm2014_Bin23_60_metaG | ecosystem: Environmental > Terrestrial > Soil > Wetlands > Peat | place... | reverse complement strand
CGCGTATGCACGTCACATCCGATAAAATGCTGCATGGCTTCGGCTCCTTTCCCGGCTCGCCTTGGTCGTTTAGAGCACTTCCAAGTCTACCGGACTGGAGCCGATGCCGTTATCCAATCAGAGTTGTGCGCGCAGCGCACTACTCCGGGGCTCTATACACGACAAACATCCACATGTTTATTAATATTCACGATTAAAAAGCCGCGGAGGAATCCCACTCGAAGTGGGATAACTCCGCGCTACCTACCTGCTTACGATTAAACTCTCACCTCGCTCGCGCCATTGTCAGCAAACAGCCGCGGGCGAAAGTGTTTCTGCAAAACTAGCGCAATGGTGCCCCGCAGCCGTGGCTGCGTGGCGTCGTCGGCCGGCTCGATGCGGGTGGCGGCGTGGGTGTGAGCGTACTCTCCCACCACGCGCTCGATAATCGGACCCACGCGCTTCCAGGCGCGGGTCACCTCGCCGATCACCACGATCACCGCTGGCGCCAATCCATTCACCAGCATCGCGATACCCAGGCCCAAATAGCGGCCCATTTCGTCCAGAACCTCACTGGCTCGCCGGTCGCCACGCTCCGCCAGCGAGAGGATGTCCCTGAAACTGGTGACGAATTCCCGAGAGCCCTTATCCTCCGCTTTGCGGACCCCGTTGGGCTTCTCACCGCTGTAATTGCGGATGGCCGCCCGGGTGGAGGCATAGACCTCCCAGCATCCGCGTCCGCCGCAATGACATTCCGGCCCTCTCGGATCCAGGCAGACGTGGCCGAATTCGCCCGCCGCCCCGCTCGGTCCCCGCACCAGATGGCCATTGGCGATGATCCCCGTGCCGATTCCGTCCGCCACGGTCACGACGGTGAGGTCGCTCATCCCCTCATGGGGCCCGGACCACACTTCCGCCAGCGCACAGGCGTTGGCGGCGTTTTCAATTTGCACGGGAAGTCCCGTCGACTTTTCTAGGGGATCCTTCAAATCCACCAGATGCCAGCCGAGGTTGGCGGCGAAAACCAGGCGTTGGGCGAGATAATCCACGCGCCCTGGCACGCTCACGCCGATTCCTTCAAAGGCCACATCGGGATGTTGCTCAATAATGCGGCGCGCATGGGAGGAGAGAACGTCAATGAAGGCTTGGGGGTCGCGGAGGGTGGGGATGGTCTCCTCCGCCTGGAATCGGGCGTTCAGGTCTGCCAACGCGATCGTGGTCTGGCGCGGCATGATGTTGATACCGATAATCCCCGCGCGTTCGGTGTTGAGGTAGAGAAGCCGGGGTCGTCTCCCGCGGGGCAATTGCCCAAGGTCGCCTTCCACGACCCAACGCTCCCTGATCAACTGGTCCACAATCAGGGAATCCGTGCTCCGCTGAAGACCTGTCTGGCGCGCCAATTCGGCACGCGATAGCAGTTGCCCGGTGCGAATCGTGTCCAATACGCTGCTGCGGTTAATATCTCTGACGGTCTCTGAGCTGGCCACTCCCGCGCATCCTGGCCCAGCGTTTTCATGGTGCGGCCACTTGATCCTGCCGCCGCGCTCACTCCGCGCCAGCCGTATCGAACAAATTGAGGCACCCGCCTATCGCCGCCGCTACCGCACTGCCCCCTGGGGTTTATCAACGGATGATGCGCCGCGCCGAGACGTTGCGCCGCACCTTGTTCGACCTTCGAATAAATCACTTACCCCCTGAAGTCAGGGGTGGAACCTTCGATTACCAGCACATCCAACAAGGCCTTTAGGCCCTGAGACACTCGTGTACCGTCCCCCTTGGGATCTTCAAGTTGCCGCGGGGTGGCGCATAAATCGAAGTCAATGTATGCGCCACCTCAGGCAATGGACACAGTTGCAAAAAACTAGTCGATACAGCGGGCCCCCCTCTCGGGAAGCCCATCCCAACGATCAATCAAAAAACCACCTTAGCAGATAACCAGAGCCAACGCTCCCCGCCGCTGCCCGCGTATTGATTGGATTGGTTAAACGTCGAGGTGATAACCCCAAAAGACGTGCTGCCGCTAGTCCAGGTAGTTCCCGGGTTGGCGAAATGCGGTGTGTTCGTCAGGCTGAAGCACTCCGCCCGGACCTGTAGCTTGAAGCGCTCGGTGAGCCGGAAGTCACGGAAGAGGCTGGCATCCAAGTTAAAGAAGCCCGGGCCCCGGATGATATCGCGCCCCGTGTTGCCGAAGGCCACCGTGCCCGTCGCAACACCGGTGAACACGGACGGGTCGAAGTAGTGACACGAAAGGGTCGTGGCCGGACACGCGGGCTGTCCGGTAATGGGCCCGATGCCCTTCACGAGGGTTGACGGGCCAACTTGATTAACGGTTTCAGTGTTGCCCGGAGCGTTGAGCGAACTACCTCCACCCGTCAAGGTCATCGGCGTGCCACTTGCCCGGGTCAACACCCAGTTGGCTTGCCAGCCGCCCGCCAGCTTGTTCGCGATGCCGGTGGTTGCCCAGCGCTTGGTTTTGCCGAAGGGCAACGCATACACCCCATAGAGGTCGTAATTGGAGGGGCGATCAAAACCGGCGAGCGCTTTGTTCCGATTATAATAGGCGGGATACGGCCATGACAGGGAAGCCAACTCCTCGTTATCTTCGCTGTCTATGGACTTGGACCACGTGTAAACGAAGCCGACGATGTTGCCGCTGCCCATGCGCCGTGAAATCCGCGTTTGCAGCGCGTCATAGTAAGTGTTCTGATGAGGCGAGAAGCTGTTGATGTCTGACCAGCAATTCACGGTCGGGGAAGAGCTGCAGTTTGCGTTGAACAGGGCATTCAAGTAACGGCCGGCACTACCGCCACCCGCCGGCGCCGCATTGAGGTTCTGGTTCGTGGGGGCGCGGATGCCGCGGGTGCCGACGTAGGCTGCCTCCGCCACAAAACCTGCGAAGTCCCGCTGCACGGTAAGGTTGTAGGAGTGGTAATAGCCGCGCCGGAAGTCCTTCGGTACTGTATCAGCACCCAGGCCCACGCCGGTGGGTAGTGGCACAACTCCCGAACTAAGGCTGGGTACCTTAACGGCAGGTATTCCCGCCGTGAGCGTCGGATAGGGAGTAAGTGTCTCCCCTGTAAGACTGGCAGCGGGGTAGTACAGCGAGGGGCCAAGCACATCGGAGTTGGTAGTGTTCGGGTAATTGTTGCGGAAGAAGCGCCAGTTGTTGCTGTCCGCGCTCATCCCATACCCGGCGCGAAGTACTGTCTTCGAGGTCAGGCGGTAGGCAAGTCCCAGGCGAGGAAGGAACTCTCCATGGCCTGTGTCAACGCCGTCGTTCACGGGCACGTTGCCGTTTCCGCCGATGTAGACGTTGCCGGTGGTGGGATCAAACCACTTCAGCCCTCCGTGGTCGGCGGAGCCAAACGGATAAAATTCCCATCGCAATCCGTAGTTCACCGTCAGCTTGGAGGTTGCTTGCCAGCGGTCACGCACATACAGCCCAAACGTCCGCCAGCGAATGCCGATGGGATCAGTCACCTGAACGGCTTTGCCCACCTCATCAGGCAGGCCCAGCAGGAACTGAGCCAGGGTATTCACGTAGTTCGCGGCTGGGGCCCCGGTGGCATTGAGAGCCGTCACTTGCCCTTGGAACCTGAAGGTGCCGCGAGCGGTTTGGAAGGACCCGCCTTGAGGCTGGAAGTGGTTCAAGTCGCCGCGGGTGTACTCGAACCCAAGCCGTATATCGTGCGATCCTTTGATATGGCTAAGGTTGGAGTTCGCCACGTAGCTATTGTCTCTGAATAGAAATGGGTTGCCGGTGTTGGCATTCCCCAGGTTGCCCCAGACACCGCTACCGCCATTCTGCAACTGGAAGGCCGGGACGCCCCACTGCTCCGGGTCAGACCCGTTCGTCCCGGGAATCTTCAGCGTGGTGACCCCGAACTGACCCAGGGCAATATCCGGGCCTTGGGCGCCGAGCCGCTGGCGAGTGTAGCCAGCATTCACGTCAACCAGCGTGTTGGGTGAAAAGGAATAGGTGCCCCCCGTCCCCACGGCCTGGATTCTCGAGGGAGCCTCACCCGGCTGTCCGCCGTTAGTCGCGTCGCCCTGCGCTTGCCCGAGCAACGGCGTATCCAGGATAGCGGCTTGCGAGATGCTGTACCGTGCGAAAAGCGTGGCCTTCTGGCTGGGGACATAGTTGATCTTACTGTCGATGGTGTTCCGCCTGAGGCTGGCCGGGTGACTGCCATAATAATTGTTCGTGTACTGGCCATAGCCCCCTGGCGTCGTGAGTCCGCTGCCGAGAAAGCCCGACGTGTCGATAAGCGAAAGCATTTCTTTGGCAGCGGGATCGATCCGGCTGGCGGGAATAATGTTGTTGGCGAAAGCTGTACGGCCCGTGCCGGTGGCGGTGCCGGTATTCGGGTCGTAAACGCACCCCACGGTGGGTGTGGTGTTGCAATTCGTCCCTGCCGGGATCACCTCGGAAAAGTTGGCGTTGCCGCTGGAATCAAAGATGGCAGCGGGGTTCGGAATAGTTTCATATCGAGAGGCGAACTGCTGCCGCTGCGTACGCTCAAAGTCCCCAAAGAAAAAGAGCTTGTTCTTCTTGATTGGCCCGCCGACGTTCCCGCCGAATTGATTGATGATATCTTTGGGCTTATGGTAGCCCACGGGGTTGAAGAAATTCCGCGCCCGGAGGGCTTCGTCGTTGGTGAACTCATAGCCTTCACCGTGAAACTGGTTGGTGCCCGACTTGGTCACCACATTGACGGCGGCCGAGCCGGACGTCGCACCCTGCTCGGCGTCGTACGAATTGGTGGTGATATTGACCGTCTCGATGGAGTCCACCGGGGGCACGTAGGCCACGTTAGCGGGTAGCCAGATATAAGTGTCCAAAACTCCATCAATCCGCGTGGCGTTATCTTGGGTCGATCCCCCATTAACGTTAGTGGTCGTGGAGCGCTGGGGGTTTCCGCCCCCCGAGTTGGCCTCCTGCGTGAGACCAAATCCCGGAATGATCTTGTAGATCGACTGGAAGCTGCGCCCGGCAGAAGAGGTTAGCGGAATGTCGGAAAGGGTTGAGGATTGCACATCGGTGTGCAGGTCGGCCCGGTCGGTCTGGAGCGCCGGCGGGGCCCCGGTGACCTCGATCGCCTGGACTTGCTTCGCCACGGCGAGCTGCGCGTCCACGCGGCGCTCCGTGTTCGCATCGATGTGTACATTGTCAGTTTCTACCGCCGCGAAGCCCGGCGCCGAAACCGTCACCTTGTAAGTGCCCGGCAACAGCTCGGGAAACACATAGACACCCTTCGCGTCCGCCGTGACTTGGCGCGCTACACCGGTGTTGACGTTGAGGGCCTCGACACGCGCTCCGGGCAGGACTGCGTGCGAAGCGTCTGTGACGTTTCCCGTCAGTGAACCGTAAAGCACTTGGGCAGCCGCGGGCGAGGCGATGGAAAGCACGAACAAAAGCCCAAAAATGCCGATTAGCGTGACTAGGATTCTTTCCCTTGCTCTACTCTCTGGCATGACATTCTCCTCTCTAAATTCGCTTCATGGTTAGCCCAGCTTGCAGATGTCCTAATCTGCGAGTTCTAGGGCGTGTCTCGCCGCCAACTTCTTCCGCCCAATTTCTGGGGTCGGAAGCCACCGAAATACCCGCCCGACGCAAAAGAAGCAAAGGGCGAAACTCTGGCGTGCCCGCGGGGAAGGAACAATAACGGGGCAGGGGCGGAGTTTCACTCCAGCCCAATATCTCATTCCGCCCCCGCAGTATGTTTGAGTCTCGCACTAAATTCACACCCAAAATTCCGACGCTGGAGAGGAAAACAGACGTTACTGGGGCCGTCGCGTTTGCTGCCTCCGCCGTGAGCGCCGGCTGAATTCCGCCTTAGCCCCTGGCTGCAGCTCCAAACCACATCCCCAGTCCGCCTCAATAAGCGCGGCCAACCAGCCTTCCAGAGTGAAACGTCTTATTTTCAAATTTCATTGCTCAGTTACTGGCATACCTGGCACAGCAGCATCCTAGTGGCGAGCCCCCCACGCGTCAAGGCCCAGTTTGCGGAAACTTCTGGACACTTTGCGTCAAAGCGGAGACAAACGAAGTGCCCAAATTTCCGCTTTGGAATCGAAACGACCTAGGGTATATTCATGGCGTCAAGCCCTGTTTGCGTCAGGGCTGGCGACACCCATCCATTGTCGTGGAGGCATGATGAAAAACCATCCCATCGCCGGGATGCCCCGGGTGGCCCTGTTGTTGGAAACTTCCACCGAATATGGGCGAGGACTCCTTCGCGGCATTTTGCGTTACTCTCGTTTGAACGGGCCGTGGTCGCTGTATGTGGCGCCCGGACATCTCGAACAGGCGTTGCCCAAGGCGCAATCCTGGAGTGGAACAGGCATCATCGCCCGCATCCACTCCCTGGAGATGGCAAAACTCATCCGGGCCACGCGCCTCCCCTTTGTCGCCTCTTCACTGGAGGAATCCTGCTTGCCCCGAGGCGGGCACAAGTTCGGAGAAATCCGCACCAACTCGCTGGCCATCGCGCAGATGGCAGCGGCCCACCTTGTGGAGCGAAACCTCCGTCATTTCGCCTTCTGCGGCTTTGTCGAGTGCGCGTGGTCCCTGCACCGGGAAGAAGCTTTCTCTCGATACTTGGCCGATCAAGGATTCGACTGCCAGACGCACCGGATCAAACTCGCGAATTGGATGCAGCGGCCGAATTGGATCGCGTATTGGGAGGATGAGCAGCCCATTCTCGTGGGCTGGCTCAAATCGCTCCCTAAACCCGTTGGCCTGATGGCCTGCAACGATAATTGTGGACGCGAGGTTCTCCAGGCTTGCGCGGCCGCCGGACTGCGCGTGCCCGATGACGTCGCGGTGGTGGGCGTGGATAATGACGATTTGATGTGCGAGTTGTCCAGCCCCCCTCTCTCCAGCATAGCCTTGGATTTGGAAAAGGCTGGATACGAAGCTGCCCGACTCCTCGACAGCCTGATGTCCAACCGCTTGAACGGGGAACAGCTTGTGCAGGTGGAACCGCTCTATATTGCCACCCGCCAATCGAGTGATGTAATTGCCCAAGGTGACGCGTGCGTCGCCACCGCTTTGCGATTCATTAAGGATCACGCCGGACAAGCCATCGACGTGTCTAATGTGGTGGAAGAAGTCGGTGTGTCCAGGCGAACCCTCGAGAGGCGGTTTGTTCATGCAATTGGCCGGTCTGTGCTTTCGGAGCTGGAGCGCTGCCGATTGGAGAGGGCGAAGCGGCTCCTGCTGGAAACCGACCTGCCCTCCTATCGCGTGGCCGCATCCGCCGGCTTTGGATGTATCAAAACCTTCAATCGTCTTTTCCGCCGTTCCACCGGTGTTTCTCCCCGGCGCTTTCGGCAAAACGCGGACGCCTAGCTCGGAAAAACCCACGCTCAATTCCAAAACGGGGTTCACCGCAAAGCCGCGCCGCGGAACCGCCGCCAAAACGACCTGGATTGGAGTCGGAAATGCGTGGCATTGCCCAAATCGCCCGGCCCACTAACTCCAATGGCTTCGAAGGCCACCTTCAAGCTGCAAGCGGAGCGAAACCTGGTGCTGGTCCGCGTGGTGGTGCGGAACGGGGGGGCAAAACGGTTGACAACCTCCGCCAGGAAGATTTTCAACTTTTCGATGGCGGCAAGAAACAAACCATATTGCAGTTCTCAGTGGAGAAGCGGGCCCTGCATGCCGTGGAGAAATCCCCCCCCAAGCCATCCCGCCGCAACCGAGCTTCTCCAGGACGCGGTGTGAGCGGTTGGCGCCCACTGCCAGGTTCCCCTTCGGGGAACAAGGCGGAGCCCCGCGAACGGTGGGGCTTTAGCCCCGCCGTTACGAGGTCTTTCTGCTGCCCTATACACGACAAACATCCACATGTTTATTAATATTCACGATTAAAAAGCCGCGGAGTAATCCGTCGGCTGACGGATAACTCCGCGCTGCTAGAGTGCTCGCCTACAGACCAGTTTGGCGGGGCCTTCCCCACTTTTTCGGACTCAAAAAGGTTGCACATTATTGCACAGTGTGGCCTTCAAACCAGTGCAAGTTATTTCGAATAAAGGACATATTGTCCGAGACAACATTTTGTCTGAAGTTTTGGATAACGACTAGAACCTGTAATACTTATTGCTAACGAGTAAGGCTGTGTTAATCTTTGGAAGCTTACCTGCACCTACCATATCCTTCTAGCGGATTTCGTGTGTCCAATCTGCGGGGGAGGTGTGGCAATGCTGAGCCCCCGGGGGGTGGGCCGTGTAGCCCCCAGGCAGCCGTTGCTGGGTTCCTTCCTACTCTTGATCCTCTTCCTTCTTGCGATCCTGGTTTCGCTGGACGGTGGCGAATTGACGCTGTGGCCCGGCTGGGGCGAGACTGTGATCAACAACCACACGATGACCGCCGCGAACGTCGCCACTCTGCATTTTGACTATAGCAACTCTTCAGGGTCATTCCTGCCTGCGTTTTCGAACTCCAGCACGGGAAAGATCAACATTAAAGACAGCGGCACGCTCGGACTCGATGCTCCGGTTGTCCTAGACAATGATGGCGCCATCCATGTGGCGCGGTTTTCTAGTCGACTTTGAAAAGTCAAGGGGGCTGGTAATCTGATGGCGAATTCGATCACGATCCAAAAAGGAATCCAGAAACGGACTCGGGCAATCAGGTACGCGGGCGCCGTGATGACGCTGCTTGCTCTGGTTGGTTTTTCCGCGCCGGCAGCGTTGGGCCAGCAGTGCACGCTGAATAATGCCGATACTTGGTCCGCCGGCCAGAGCGGGTACTGGAGTAACGGCAACAATTGGCTCGGCGGTGTACCCAACAGCTCCTCCACCAACGCCTGCATCACCGACGGCACGAGCGGCGTCGCGCTGGACATGAATGCGTCCGTTAGTAACCTTCAGCTTGCCAGCGGCAACCAACTGACCGTCGACGGTGGCAATTCGCTTTCCATTTACGGGACTCAGCTCATCAACGCCGGCCAGATCACGATTCAGGCCTCCAGCTCCTACGCCGGCGCCGACGCGTACTTGAATTTCGACAACGGGTTGGAGACCACCCTCTCGGGCGGAGGCACGGTAACGCTGGCCAGCCCTTACTACCAGGCTTATCTCGACCTATCCAACAACGGCGCCGGGACCATTTTGTACAACTATGACACCATCCAGGGCGTGGGCACCATCAATAACACGAACGCCCAACTCTACAACTATGGAGTGATCAATGCCAACTCCTCGGATTCTTCCAATAACGAACTGTGGCTCAAGGGCGGGACAGTTGTGAACACTGGCTTGATGATAGCGACGAACTCCGGCGACCTGCAGCTTCGATCCACCACAGTCAACAATACCGGCTGGATCGAAGCGATGAACAACGGCGAAGTTGACATTTGGTCCACCACAGTCAACAACACGGGAGGGACCATTGCGGCCAACGGCCCCAACTCTGAGATAGATTTGTTCTACGGAGCAACCATCCAGGGCGGAACCCTTACCAACTATGGTGGCGGCTACCTTGGAACGGGTTTGGGCTCCTCCACACTAGTTGGCAGTCCTGACTTTTCGAATCCGGTCACCATCAACGGCACCTTTAAAGTCCAGGGCGGAACCACCCTCAATCTCAGCGGTACCATCGTCAATAACGGCAGCATCGTCGTGACCACCTCGACGAGCACGCCCTATACCTATAATGCCATCTTGAACATCCTTCCCCCCGGCGCCGAGATCAGTGGGGGCACGGTGACGCTGTGGAGCGGTGACCCGGGGACGACGGCTTATCTCTCCCTGAACAACAGTGGCGTCGGGTCCTATTTGAACAACTCCAGTACCATCCAGGGCATCGGGATCATCGATAACACGAACTCCGTGCTGGTCAATTTTGGAACCATCGTTGCCAATGCCAGTTCCTCGGACGTGTATTGGAATTTGACTCTGCAGAACGGGTTGGTCGCCAACAGCAGTTTGATGGGAGCGACGAACTACGGGACCTTGGAGCTTAGAGGCACCACCGTCAACAACAGTGGAGGGACCATTGAGGTTGACGGCCCCAATGCTTCAGTATACCTCGACGGCGGAACAACCATCGAGGGCGGACGCCTTTGGCAAACCAACAACGGTGGTTTCCTCGGAACGCCCACCGGGGCCACGGCCACACTGGCTGGCGGTGACGCCTACCACCCGCTGGTTATCAACGGCAGCTATACAAGTGCCCCCGGGAGCACAACGAATCTTAGCGGGGCCATTGGCTTTAGCGGCAACATCCTCGTAGAGGCGGGGTACGGTGTCGGGAACACTTATTTGAATATCCTACCCGCCGGTGCCGCGCTCGCGGGCGGAGGAACGATGACGCTGGCGAGCGACAGCACGGGCACCGCTTATCTCACCCTGTCCAATGGCGGCGCCGGGTCCTCTTTGCAGACCTCCAACATAATCGAGGGAGCCGGGATCATTGATAACACGAACGCCCTCATCGTGAATAATGGAACTATCAATGCCGATGCCAATGCCTTTGCCCCTGTTGCGAATTTGATCCTCCAGAATGGGTCGGTCACCAACGGCGGTTTGATGGAAGCGACGAACTACGGGACTTTGGAGCTTAGCGGCACCACCGTCAACAACCAGGGAGGAACCATCGCGGCCAAGGGCAGCAATGCCTGGGTGTTCATCGGAGGCGGAACAACCATCCAGGGCGGAACCCTTGCCAACAACGGTGCCTTCCTCGGAACGCCCGGCCCGGAAACGGCCACACTGGATGGGAGCACCAGCGCGGGCGCGGTGGTCATCAGCGGCACCTACACGAGCGGCCTGGGCAGCACGACGTACCTCGCCGGATCGATCGTCAACAGCGGCAACATCCAGGTAAATGGCGGCAACGGCCAGGACACCTACTTGCAGGCTCTCAAATACACGAACCTAACCGGCGGGGGAACGGTGACGCTGGCCACCTCCCCGGGCGGCGGCAAGGCCTGGCTGAGCGGCGGGGGCAACGCCTTGGAGAATGTCGACAACACGATCCAAGGCGTAGGGGTCATCGATCTCACCAATTCTTTCCTCCTCAACGACTCCGGAACGATTAATGCCAACTCCGGCGGCGGCCCGCCGCTTAACTATTTGAGCCTTTACAACGGGCAGGTCCTGAACACCAGCTTGATGGAAGCCACCGCGAACGGTGAGTTGCAGCTCAACCATGACACCATCGCTAACGGGGTCGGTAGCCACCAGGGCCAGGGCACGATCGCGGCCAACGGCAGCGGCGCGGCGGTGGTGATTGCCGGCGGCACCACCATCGAGGGCGGAACCCTGAGCAACAATGGTGGCTGGTTCTTCGGCACGTATGGCGGGACCCCAGTGCCGGCGGCCACCCTGGATGGCAGCACCGCCGCGGGCCCGGTGACCATCAACGGCACCTATACGGGCTACTATGGCAGCACCACCGACCTCAATGGGACGATCATCGATAAAGGAAACATCTTGGTAAATGCCGGGACGGGCAGCGATACGCACCTGGCACTGGCCGGCAATGTCACGCTGTCAGGCGGGGGCGTGGTGACGCTGGCCACCGACGGCACCGGGACGGCTTATCTCGCCCTCGGCGGGTTCGGCTTGACCAACTCGGGCAACACCATAGAGGGCGTGGGGGCCATCGATAACACAAACTCCCAGTTGATCAATTCTGGAACGATCAATGCCAATGCCAACTCTTCCTCCCACCTTCCCGGTTTGGGGCTCCTGAATGGGTCGGTCACCAACGGCGGCGGGATGGAAGCGACGAACTACGGGATCTTGGAGCTTTCCTCAACCACCGTCAACAACCAGGGAGGGACCATTGAGGCCAACGGTGGCGACGCGGTAGTGATGTTCGACGGAGGAACGACCATCCAGGGTGGAACCCTTACCAACAATGGTGTCTTCCTTGGAACGCCGAGCATGGCCACGGCCACACTGGATGGGAGCACCAGCGCGGTGACCATCAACGGCACCTATACGAGCGACATCGGCAGCACAACAAACCTCAACGGGACCATCATCAATAACGGCAGCATCCAGGTAAACGCCGGGAACGGCTCCAACACCCATTTGAACGTTCCCGCCTATGCGACGCTAATAGGCACGGGTACAGTAACGCTAGCGACGGACAACACTGCCACCGCGTATCTCTCCCTGAACAACAACGGCGGATCGACCCTAATTAATTATGACACCATCCAAGGCGTGGGCATCATCGATAACACAAACTCTTTTATCGGCATCGGCAACAGCGGAACGATCAATGCCAACTCCTCGAACCCCGTCACTCTTCTCAGCGTTTTGACCCTTGAGAATGGGACAGTCCTAAACTTCGGTTTGATGGAAGCGACCAACTACGGCACCTTTGACCTATCGTCAACCACAGTCGGCAACGCGGGTTCGATGGAAGCCACGAATAGCGGCACCTTGGAAGTCTCCGGAGCCACCGTGAACAATGCCGAAGGGACCATCACGGCGGTCGGCAGCGGCGCTTCGGTATTGTTTGACAACGGAGCAGTGATCCATGGCGGGACGCTGAACAACAACGGCGGCGCGTTCTTTGGAACGCCGGCCGGCGGGTGGGCCACGCTGGATGGGAGCACCAGCGGGGGCGTGTTGACCCTCAACGGTACCTATACCACCCAGGCTGCCACCAACGCTCCCTCCTATACGATCCTCAAGGGGACGATCGTCAATAACGGCAATCTCCAGGTAAACGGCGGGGGCGGCTCGATCGGATGGGTGCTCGTCCCCGGCAGTGCCACGCTTACAGGAGGGGGCACGCTAACGCTGAACAACGCTGATGGGGTCGCTTATCTTGACCTGGACCAATGGGGCGCCACGTTGGACAACGTCAACAACACGATCCAAGGCACCGGCATTATATCTGGCCCTGGGGCTTACCCCGATCCCCCCGGGCTCATCAATGAGGCGGGCGGAACGATCAATGCCAACGCCGCCGGGGGTATGGTCATTTCGTCAGCAACGGTCACCAACATGGGTCTGATCGAAGCGACGAACCAGGGGTTGGATCTTGCCTATGACACAATCTACAACAAGGGAGGCACCATCGCCGCCAACGGCGCCTACGGGGGGGTGGTGATTGACGTCGACACCGTTATCTATGGCGGGACCCTGAACAACAACGGTTCGCACCTTGGATCGAACGGTGGTGGGATTACGGTGACACTGGATGGCAGCGACCCCGTCCAGGGTGCGGTGACCATCAACGGTACCTACACCAATGAACTCAACAGCACAACGATCCTCAAAGGGTCGATCATCAATAACGCGGCTGGGAACGGCAACATCCTGGTGTACGGCGGGTACGGCGCCGACGGAGTCGTGGAGGTTCCCGGCAGTGTCACGCTAACGGGCGGGGGCACGGTGACGCTCGACACCCTATCCAACTGTTGTGGGGGCTACGCCTATCTATCTCTGCCTAACAGCACCTCCAAGTTGGACAATGTCGACAACACCATCCAGGGGGTGGGCATTATCAGTAACAACGGAACCCTCATCAACGAAGCGGGCGGAACGATCAATGGCAACTCCGCCGTCGGGATTCCCTTGTCGATTCAGGGTGGCGCGGTGACCAACGCGGGCTTGATGGAAGCGACGGGGAGCGGCACCTTGGAGCTCTACCAAACCACCGTCAACAACGCGGGAGGCACCATCACGGCGGTCGGCAGCACCGCTTCGGTGTGGCTTGACAAT
>Ga0181539_1003720_pt1 | contig 13673 bp, 6 predicted proteins | sample PEATcosm2014_Bin_46_FD_119767 | JGI IMG/M metagenome (GOLD analysis project Ga0181539, IMG submission 119767) | Peatland microbial communities from MTU Mesocosm Facility, Houghton, MI, USA - PEATcosm2014_Bin23_60_metaG | ecosystem: Environmental > Terrestrial > Soil > Wetlands > Peat | place... | reverse complement strand
TGCAAAGCTGGATGCGCGAGTATCTATTCAAGATACGGAAAGAGTTGTCAATCTTTCCGTTTTTCTGGCAGTGCCTTAATTTGAATTGGTAACGGAAATAACAGACGGGGTTAAGAGCAACAGCATATTTGTTGAGGCGTTATTTCCCGCGTTCAATATTGCTGTGGGTTCAAGGCTATTCCCGGCATTCGATGGCACGGCAGTAGGGTTAGTCCATTGCTTTGAAATGTTATCTGAAATCTGAACTTTCTCTCGAATTAATTCCGGTTTCCCCTGATGAGCCGACTCGGCGCAACTGCCCGCTCTAGTGAAAACAGCAATGGCCAACAACAGGCCGCAGAAGGTTTTCACAACTTCAGGGCGAGGTGACTCGCTCGAAAGGTTTCAAGCCGCGCGACAAATTTTGCTTGGGGTCGAATTCAATGTTGCGGTCGTTGGGCGTCGGGTTCAGGTAATAGCGAAAATTCATCTGAATTGGATCACCGTAAATTTTGCCATAGTGAAGGCCGTCTGGAAGGGTCATGCGAAAGAGATAAATTCGGTTTTCGTCGTAATCCGATTTCCCAACCTGTCCCGGATGGTGATAGTTCTCTCTGATTAGTCGGGACTCATAACCATCTGCTGGAGCCTCGTGAGGCGAACGCAGGTCGCTCCCCTTTTCTGTGTCCGGGACGGAAAATTCCTGGATGCCATCACCTGCGTTGGGGAAACTTATGGTTTGTTTGTAGTAATAATCGGTAACGGACTTCTTATCGAACTGCTCCCCGAAAATAATATCGGTGTTCGTTCCCTTGCCGTATGGCGCAACCCAATCGCCGACTACCAAATCATAGCCGATGGACTCGTCGAACGAAATGGGCGGTTGGCCGGTCTTTTTGAAAATTGGCGGGTCTGAATAAACCCATTTGGCATACATGGCTATTGGCTTGCCTATTTTTTTTAGAACTAAAGTTACGGTCGGATTCCATTTCGCAGAGTCGTATTGAGACGGTGCGCCCAAAGTGTATTCAACCCGCGTGGTGTAGTATCCTTCTTTTTCAGCCACGAAATTCAAAAACGCGGAACGATCCTGGTGTGAAGCCTTAAAAATGCCGTCGGCAGCGGTTAGGCCGGATATATTATCGCCGGCAACTGTGTTTATGTTGTCTTGGCCGCCAGTTGGGCTGACATAATAGCCAACGACTGCATGAGCGCCACTAATAGGCTGTCCGTCTTCATCTATCACCTTGATTGTGGCGTTCCATTGCGGAGTGGTTGAATCTTGGGCAATGGCGCAATTACCGAGAAGTGCGCCGATAAACAAATAAATTAACGTTTTCATAAAATCACTTTAGATTTCCCAACGTCACCATTTGATTGAACAACAGGTAAGTGTAGGGATAAGCCACCACTTCGTAATCGGAATGATACCAGTTATTTTTGTATTCTCCGCTGGTGAGACGCACCTGCGGCCAACCGTTTTCCAGACTCATCATGTTAAAGTTTCCAGCGACAATTCCGGGATCGGGAATTGGGTTCGCGCCTATGGGCAATGTCACCGCTGGAACCGCGTCTGCTAAAATTCGATTGCGATTTGCCGCCGCAAGAAGGGCAGGTCCTTGAAAAATCTGACAGCCGGGTCTTTAGAGGATTCATAATTTAGGGCCATATCCCGGTTGCAATCTGCGAAAAGAATTCGCGGTGCAAATTTAGGTGCAAGATGGTTTGCATTACGCTTTCGTTTTTATTTGCTTAAATCATTTCTTCCGCCTGCTTTTCCCGCTGGGTTTTGGGCTTTTTCTGTTTCGCGGCTTTGGCTTCTTCGGCGGCGCGGGCGAGATTCAGGGCGAGCAGCTTTTCCAGAATCGCTTCATCCGTCAAATCGGTGGGGAAGCCGTAGGCGACGGCGACGGCAGCGTCAAGTTTCTTGTGCGCCAAGTCCAGCCAGGCGGGGCGTTCGTTGTAAAGTTTCGTGAGCGTGCGGTCTTTGAGTTTGGCGGCGCATTCGGCGTCTTTGGGCACGAGCCGGGGATAGCGCACTAAGCCGGTTGAGAGTTGAGGGTTGAGGGTTGAGGGGTCAATGTAGCGCGCCCATGCGCCGGTGACTGAGCCGGGGAATTCCAGAATTTTTTCCACCGTCCATTCGGGCGGATTGAGCCAGCGTTCGCGCAACTCGTTCAACTCTTTGGCGGCGGCGGCAATCGCGGCACGATGCTCGGCAGGAGTTCGCGGCGGCGGTTCTTCACGCAAAACGATATGGGCGTAATGCTTGGCGGCGTTCAATTCAGCTTCGAGATTTTCAGGTTGTTCCGCCAGATCGTCCGTGAACGGGAATGGAAATGTTTCAAAGCAGGTTGTCGGCGTGTAGCGCGGGCGGGTTTCAAGCCGAGAGCCTTGTTTCAATGACCAAACTTCGTGGAACTTACATTGAAGCAGACCGAGAAAAAAATCATCTGAACGCCCAAAAGCAATCACGACATTGGCGGGCAATGAAACGGTGTCCAACCAGACAAACATTCGATGTTTTGCAACCATGCAAGTAGCCAGAAAACGTGAGTGCGAAGAAAAAGACTCTCGCATTGAAGGTCTGCTTTCAGCGTAAATCCACCAATTTTTCGCGTATGCCTCTCGACGATTTTTTCCCCGGACTGGTTTTACTTCTTTTTCGAGATAGCCGAATGGCTTTTCGTAAGAAGCTGCAATTTCAAGCGGCATATCGACGCCAAAATCTACCGTCCACGCCTCACGAGCGCGCTTGGTTAAATCATTGCCGTTGAAATAGGGTCGGAGTACATCGCTGTTTGGTTTGCCTGAAGGGTTAGGATCATTTAGCCATTCGAGCGCAATCTCTGAAGATATGTCGAACGGGCCTGCTGGCGTGATCCCCATAAAGCTGATTCCGGTGTTTGCTTCGATGATTGTTGCAGTGTGAGTTTTAGATTCCGCGTCGAGTTGGGGTGAAATTTCTTTAACAGTCTTGCTGTTGAGAACGCGCGACTTTTCGGTCCCATTGTCGAAACCAATCATGCTGACATGAACATTTGCCCCGGCCAGAATCCAAGGGCGGTCACTTTCCGCAAAAAAGATGTCGCCCGTGTTTTTGATGCGCTTGAGCACTTCGCGGTTTGCTCCGCCGCGAATCCCTTGTGTCGCCAGCAATCCGGCGCGCTTGCACTTGCCGTGTTCGACTTGTTGCCGGGCTTTTTCAAACCAGTAGCAGCAAAGGTCAGCTTCCGGCGGCACGCGCTTACCGAGATTTTCAAAAAGTGCGTCAACGTAGGAATCGCCCAATTCCCGGCGGATGAGTTTGCCACCAAGAAACGGCGGGTTGCTCACGATCACGTCGCACTCCGGCCATTCGCGTTCGGTGTAAAATTTCAACGCATCGTCGCCCGCGTGTTCGCCCGCCTGCGCTTCCTTCAACGTCTTGGGCTTGTTGCGGAAGTGCGGCACAAGCAAGGCATCTTCATTTTGGAAGCCATCGAGATTTTGCAAAACTGGCGTGCGGTCATTGTCGAAACCATTGTCGCGCCGCCATTGCAGGTAGCCAATCTGCACGGACACTTGCGCCAACTCGTAGGCGTAGGGATTGATTTCAATGGCCTTCAATTGTTGCACGCTCACTTCCGGCTGGAACGAAAAGCCGAGTTGCTCGGCGAACGTGATGACTTCCTTTTCCAAGCCGAGCAGGAGTTGCAGCGAGACGTAAAGGAAGTTGCCGGAGCCGCACGCCGGGTCGAGAACGATGATCTGGCGGAGCTTTTTGAGGAAGGCCGCAATGCGGGCGCGATCTGCGGACGTGGCTTTGCCGTGCTTGAGCGCCGGCAACAGGCTGGCCTTGAGCGCGGCCCATTCGCGCCGGAGCGGCGCCATGAGGACCGGCTCGACGATGGTGACGATGTCTTCGCGGCTGGTGTATTGCGCGCCCAGGGCGGCGCGCTGGCCGGGGTCAAGGCCGCGGGCGAAGAGCGTGCCCATGATGCTCGGCTCGACGAATTGCCAGTCCGCCTCGGACGCCTCGGCGAGAAGGCGGCGCTCGTCGTCGCTGAGATCGAAGACGGTGGAATCCTCGAACAGATGGCCGTTGAAATAGCGGATTTTGTCTTTGCCGAAATTTCCGCCTTTGGCCATGACGCGGAAGAGCCGTTGCAGCGTTTCGATGAAACGGTCTTTGTTTTCCAAGCCGATTTTGGCGATTTCGGAGAACAGGTTTTTCGGCAGCAGGCCGGTGTCTTCAGCAAAGAAACAAAAGACGAGGCGATTGAGGAAGCGGGCGATGCGGAGATTCTTCTTTTGCTCGACGCGAAATTCTTCGCGGGTGCGGGCGTCGGCATATTCGGCGCTTTCGCGTTTCTGGAGCGAGACGGCGACCTGGGCGAACTTCTCGGCGAGCGTCCTGGTGACCTGGGCGGTGGTGCGCTGCGGTTTGAGAAATTCAGGATCGGTGAAAAGCGCGCGGAGAATCCGCAGATTTTCCGGGCGGTCAATCTGGTCGTTGGTGAATTCGTACACCTCTTGAACCGTGCCGTTGAAATTGGTTTTGACGATGTAGCGGTCGAAATCGCAGACCACGAGCAACGGCGGATTGAGCAGCGATTCGCGGTAACGGAGCAGTTGCTTGTAGGCCTCGTCGAGATTCTTCTTTTTGCCTTTGTATTCCCACGCGAAGCAGCCCTTTTTCCAGACGTCGGCAAAACCGCGTTCCGCCGGCTCGCTGGCGTCGGGTGTTTCGTGCAACTCAAAAAGTTCGGCGTCTTTTACCACGCGCTTTTGAAAACAGAAAAAATCACTGCCGGAAGGATCAGCTTCATTGGGTGTCGGCTGTCCGAGCAGCCGGCAAAGGTCGTTGAAATGCTCCTGGTAAGCGGCAGATTCCTTGCTCTGATTGCGCGACCATTTCTTTTTGAATTCGGCGGCGGTCATGGCAGCGTGGCAAATTCAGCGAGTTTTTCCCGGCTCGGCATGGTGGAAGCGAGTGTGCGCCGGAAATCCGGTGGCGGCAAATAATTAGTTGAGGGTTGATTCGCGTAAAGCCGCTTGCGCGGCCACGCGACTTTGGGTTGAGGGAAGGCGGCGCGGCAGCTCCGATAAACTCCGTTTCCGCGAGCACGCGACAAAGTCGGTGTCGCGAGCGGGCACCGCCCTACCAAATGTCAGAGCGCGACTAGAGCATTTCCAGTTATTACGTAGCGCAGGCTTTCCAGTCCCGCATTGCGGGATTCAGGCGACTTTCCAGTCGCCTCTTTCGTGAGGATGAAACACGGGACAAGAATGTCCCGCAAACCCGCAGACAAGAATGTCTGCGCTACATCAAAGTTGGAACTGCCCTAGAATCCATTCGTTTGGTTGATTTTGTGGAACCCCTCACCCGGTCCCGCGTTGCGTGACCACCCTCTCCCCGCTCAGGCGGGGCGAGGGACATGATGAGGGGAAAACGGCCCTGAATTGCAAGCCGGGCTGTTTTGTTCATAATTAATATTTGTGTTCCAGGGAAATGGGTATAAATTTGTTTATTATACAAGGATCAGATGCCAACCCCGGGAAATCAAGTGTGGCGGATTTTGGTGGTGGACGACGAACCCGCCGTCGGCGATGCCATCAAGATGATGCTCAAGTTTGACGGGCACGCCGTCCAGACTGCCAGTGGCAGCAAAGAAGCTTTATCCTTGCTTGAGCAGGACAAGTTTGACTTGATTATCACGGATTATTCCATGCCGGGAATGAAAGGTGATGAACTGGCCGCCGTCATCAAGCAGCGCCTGCCCCATCAGCCAATCATAATGATTTCAGCCTATGCCGAAATGTTGAAGTCTTCCGGCAATCCGCTGACGGGCGTGGATTTCATGCTCAGCAAACCATTTTTTATGGCAGACCTGCGCGAAGCCGTTGCCAGGGTCTTGCCGGGAAGTTGAAGCTCGAAGCCCAAGCATTCAGCTTGTTCCAGAATGCAGTCCCGCCATGCGGGGCTGATACCAGTTTCAGCATGTAATACCATTTCCCGATAATAATCGGCACATATTCCAGATGGTAGGGCCGCGCTGCTGAGACTGTCTAAATACATCCTCTCATCGTAGCAGCCGACGTGAGTCGGCTCACTATTCTTGGAATTTCGTATGAGATTAGAGCGGACTTATCCCGCTTTGCGGGACTGCTACAGTTTTGAGACCGGCGGGACGCCTGTCCTACCATCAAAGCTTTACGAAAATCTGTTCGAGCTGCGACGCATGCACGTCCAGCGCGCCATCGGTCCACACCACGAAATCGGCGCGGGAAATTTTTTGTTCCACCGGCCACTGGGCGGCGAGGCGCTGCTGGATTTGCTCCGGCGTCCACCCGCGCGCGAGCAATCGTTCGCGCTGGGCGGGGGCGGAACAGGCGACGCAAATGATTTTGTCAAAATGGGATTCGGCCCGGGTCTCGAAAAGCAGTGGAATCATCACGACGGCGAGCGCGCGGTTTTCCTTGCGCCACGTTTCGATTTGGGCGAGCCAGCGTTCGCGGATGCGCGGGTGAAGGATGGCTTCGAGTTTTTCGCGCGCCGGGGCGTCAGAGAAAACGATGCGCGCCAGTTCATCGCGGCGGAGCCGGCCGCCGGGGGCCACGATCTTTTTCCCGAAGGCGGCCTGGATTTCGTTCAACGCGGGCTGGCCGGGTTGAACGAGTTGGCGCGCCAGTTCGTCGGTGTCCACCACCTGCGCACCGCGGCTGCGGAGGAATTCGGCAGCGGTGGATTTGCCCATGCCAATGCCGCCGGTCAGGCCCAATAGCTTCATCACCACGATGATAAGGCTGGATTTTTTTTGCGCGACGAGAATTTATCGTCAAGGCGGGCAGGTTACACGGCCTCCTCGCGTTGCGAAAACCGGCTGAAGCCGTGCCGGGACGCTGGTTATTTGAACGGTGAACGCGCAACGCGATGGTTTTGGCAACCATCGCCCTTCCACCGGCGGGAGACACGAAGGCCCGGCGCGTGTTGTGTCGGACTCCCGCTGCCCATTGTTAAAAAAACGGATGGCCCGAAACGTTACGGGGACTTGATAAGACCACGGTAAAACATTTTTGCCGCGTTGGTCGTGGCGACCAGATAGGGGAAGGAATTGCTGGAAAGCGTGTTGGTGCTGAAGCCCACCCAGTGAACGAGGTCCGTGGAAGATTGAAGAATATAAGTTTGTCCCGCCAGGCCAGCGAGCGAAAACGCCATTTGACCGGCTGAGTTTTTGGTGGGGGGTTGCAAACTGAAAGGGCCCGCGGCAGGCAAAACATAAAGAGTGATGCTCTGAACCGGAACAATATCGCTGAGAACTCCATTTGTGAATATGATGTTCGCAAGCTGGCTAATGACGTTGGAGGAGGTTAGTTGCCAACGTTGGACTGTTCCAAAGGCATTGAAGTTGGTGATGTTCAGCATGATCGGCGTTGACTCGTGGAGGTCCTTGTTGATGACCATGAACGTCATCGCCCCGTCACTGGTTCGCACGGCGCCAAAGATGGACAGGTCGTCGGGGTTGGGCACGACCATAGGAATGCTCGTGTCACCGAAGGTGGATTTGTTGCCATCATAATTGCGGTACATCTTCATGGCCAGATAGGTAGGCGTGTCCGTGGCGGGTGTCTCCCAGCGCGTCGCCAAGTCAAGGCCTTGACTTCCAAAAATACCAAGAATATCGGCCTGGGCGGTAGCGCCGTTGATGTAGGGTTCGGCTCCCCAGTTATATTCAGTGATGCCGATCTTGGTGCCGGGATAATTGGTCGCCACCCAAATTTTCAGGCGGGGGATGAGCGCGATTTTAGCGTTGATCCAACTGGGATCCGTATAATTGGTGTCCCAGAACACGCGGGTTGATTGGTTCCGCAACAACTCCGTCGCTGAGTCCACCGCGTTTTCGCTGACGCTGCCTTCCTGCGGATAACAGTGAACGGTTACGTAATCCAGCAATCGCTTGTTGCTGTTGGTGGTGGAGTATTGATAGAACTGATTAAGCAACCACGGAATATAATCCCAGCCGCCGTTGGCTTTCCGGTCGGGATAATCCGCTGTATTGTAATCATCGTGTTTGCCGGACCATTGCTGGTCGAAACCACTGTAAAGATAGCCACCCCAGCCCCATTCCTCCGGCCCGCAAATCAGCGCATTGGGATCGTTGGATTTTACCATGCCGGCGTAGGTGAGCATATCAGTCCGGATTTCCGCCATCGCCGGCCCCACCGGATGGACATCCTGATGCGTTGAAAACCAGATGCTTTCTTCGTTATCCATGAGGTAATAACGTACGCCGCCATTGGTGGACAATCCCCACTGACTTATCAGGTGTTGCACGTAGCCTTGTTGAAAAACAGAGTTGGTTGAAAAATTGGCGTCGGTGGGATTGTTCCAGGTAATAGGGGTGTTGTTGGTGACGCTGATACCATTGCCAGCATCCGGATTATTGTATGGCGCGTTGTGGATGTCGCTGTCGGTTTGCAGGCCGTATTTGGCAATGGAATAACTCCAGAGTTTGCTGCGACCAGCACCAAGCTTGGGCATCCAGCCGATCATGGGAATAGTAATCATCGGCTGGGCCCCGCCATTCTTGCTGTTGGCGACAAAATCGTCCGCCGTCGCGCCGGGGGTGGCGTTCCCATCATCAATGCTTTCGAAATACCAGTCGGCCGCGTGATTATGCGCGTTAAGCTGCCAGTTGTAGCGCGTCTCGGCGTTGCCCCCGGAACGATTCATGGTGAAATTCAAATCCGCCAGTTGATTCGATGATGCAAACGCCACGCCGTAAATCAAAGGGCTGATTGGGTTCCGGCTTGCCTGCGCATCAACCGTGATGGAAACCGGCGCGTTGGTGCCAGGCGGGACAGCATAGAACTGCCCCGGGAACTGTCCCTGCAGGAATTGCACAGGCGTCTGATTGGCCGGCGGGGTAAAGCCCAGAATGGCTACGGAAAAATAAATTTTCATGCCGGGATCAATTTGAATCATGTTCGCGACGTCCGTGGCATTTGTGGTAAGCCCAGACAGGTCGAGCGTGTTGACATACATGGCATTGCTGCTCACCCCGGTGCCGTAGAAATGGAAGAGCGGCTCCAACAGAAAAATATTAGTATGAGGATTTTGGGCGGAGAGCACCAGCGTGCCAATCGGCACATTGTTGGAGATACCGGCCCAGCTTGGCCCGTAGTCGTTCCCGGCCCAGGCATGGGCAATTTCTTCCTTGTCCACGGACGCGATGCTGGTGATGGTGGAGCCGCGCAAATCCCCGGTCTGCGGCTTGATCCACAAATTGAATCCGTTGTAACAAGTGAAGGAGCATGCCGTGCCGTTGTCGGACAGGTTCGTCGTCACGGTGAAATCCAGCGCGCCGTTGGCATAGAGAGCCGCGGAGTTAATCAGCAGCGTGTTGGCGGAGAGCTGAATATCGTTCGCTGAATAGATTGAATTACTATAAATGGAATAAGAGGCAAAGGTGGGTCCCGTTATTTCGATTGAACCGGCGGTGGCGGAGAAATCACCCACCGATGTATCGTTAATCCCGTTAACAATCTGAAGGTCGAGGCTGTCAATCGTTTGATCGCCAGCATCAATATATCCGCTGTTGATAAATTCCACATAAGGCACTGCGGTGTCGCCTCCAAAATCCGCGTTGTTCGGAATGGACAGATAACCGTTATTGGTGAAATAGAGAAGGTTTGGCGCGTTGGCACCGGTCCAATTCTGGATCACGCCGGAAAGGTCTATTTCCCCCAGCAGCGTGAAATTTATCCCATCGAGCAGAAACGAGTTCGCAACCGTCATGTCATCGCTGACGACGATGTTGGTGCTGTGCAGGATCAAATCCTGAACCGTCACCGGCACCTGGTCCGAGAGCGAACTCGCATCCACAACCAAGACATAAAAGTCTATTTCGGTGGTATTCGTAAAATAGCCGGGGATATCATAATTGCTGGCGACGGTATCATAAACATAGTTGGAAATGACCTGGGTCGCAAAGTTGGTCCACTCGGCGCTCCAGGCGACAACATTTCCCTGCAACTGGGGGATGGATTGGCTGGCCAAATTGGTAAAATTCAAATTGCCGTTCGTCGAGCCAAGGTTATAGCTCAAGTACTGGCAGCTCACCACAGCGTTGGCGCTGCTAACAAGATTACTCGCCTGAATCTTGATATAACCCCCGGCAACCAGGTCCGCTCTGGTGAGGTCCAGATTGTTGGCATTGATGATGATTCGCCCTCCCAAATTCGTCACCGCGCTGAACAATTGCTGATCTGAAGACAGATTGTCTATGTAAGCGGCGTAGTCGGCATAATTAGCCGGCACAACGGTGCTGATGAGATTTAGGTTATAAAAAACGCCGGCTTGCGGAAATCCAACGCCGGGAGAACCGATGAGGCTATAAAAAAAGTTGCTGGCCGGCAATCCGCTGCCGGGAGAACCGTTGGCAAAATAGTTGCCCAAGTCTGTCCGTTCCACATTATAATTAGCCGGACGGTACACCGGCCCGGAGCAAACATAATACGGATCAATAATTTCCGTGCTCACGTTCAGCCCATAGTTGGTTTCGGATACCAACGTATCCACGAGATAAATCGAGGTGGTTTGCGGTAATAGCGTTATCACATTGGTCGAAGTCGCTGACAAACGCACCGCGACCGTCTGGGCGTAGTTGGTCAGACTGGGGCTGGGGGAAAACCTCACCTGTCCGGTTATGCCGGAATTCGTATTGATGTTAAGAAAAACCGCCTGCCTGATTATTTGGACGGGCAAAATCGCCAAACCTGGATTACCAACCGGCCCAGAACTTTTGTTCGTAAAAACGATATTCGTGACAGTCACCACAATGTTCGTTGAATCGGAACCCACGGCGGGAGTAAACGGAACAATCTGAGCGGTGATTTTTGACGATCCACATGCGTCGTTCTCATTATACACAGTCCCATACAGGCTGGAAGAGCTGGGAAAATCGAAATAATTGCCATTCACCATGAATGAAAGCGGACTACTCATGAATACATTTGTGCCATTCCATAGAGTCGAGCTGTTCAAGCCCATGTTATTAGTCCCCCAAAACAGACTATAGACCTGCACATCCGGGGTATAATTCGTGGTGCCATTGGGGCTGCCTTGTCCTTGAATGGGCGTGGTTTCCAGAATGCTGCGAGAAAGCGTCGCGTTTGCGCCGTTCAACACAATCTCGCCATGGGCGCCGGCAATGAGCGTGCCTTGGTTGACGATATTCGTGGCGCCTATTAACAAGTAACTCACCAGAGACGAATTCAGGCTATTGGGCGGATTGGCAATATCACCATCATTCGCCTGAATCGTGCCGCGGCTGCCATTGAAGAAAATGGCCGACAAATAAGGGCCGCCATAGAATGAATGCGCTATGGTTGGAGATCCAAAATCAAATTCCCAACCCACCGAGCCGGTCATCGTGCCGACATTGGTGTAGTTAAGCGTATTGGCGGTTTGATAAGGCAAGGGAGCAGTGAAAATATTCCAAGTGCCGGAATTATAAAAGTTTGTCGCGTCCACGTTTGGCGGTGTTCCGCTAATCGTACCGCTGTTGCTATACAAGGAATCCGTGGCTTTGGCGGCAAAGACGGACAGAACCAAGCCCAGCAGAAACGCCCAGGACCTTCCCCGCAGCCGCCCGGACGATTTGGAAAAATTTGGCTTCATTTGACAGTCGCTCTTAGTGAATCGTGATCGAATAATTCATCTGCACCGAGTCTGGAGTGGGCACGCTGGAATCAGTCATTTGAATGATAAAGTCAAACGTCCCGCTTTGGTTCGGCGTGCCGGAAATCACGCCGCCCGATGATAAAGTTAAATTGGCGGGCAAAGCAGACGACCCGGATGCCAGGCTCCAAGCATAGGGCGCCGTGCCACCGGCCGCCGACAACACGACGTTGTAACTGACGCCATTGGTCGCGTCCGGCAAGGTGGTGGGAGAAATTTGGATCAGCGCCTCGGCGGCCAGATTGGCGATGCTGGTGCCATTGGGATAAACCACCGGCGCATTGGTTGAGCCATCGAAGGACCCCCAAATCATGGTTCGGCCGGCCGCAGCCGGTCCATTCAGAACGGTGGGAGATGTATTTACATAAACCGGGCCAACCGTGTTGTACGTGATTTTGATTGTGGAACTGGTGGGGTCAATGATTCCCGGTCCTGACAGGTTGGCCGCCGCGCGGCTGTTAATGAAATTAGGTATGGTTCGAGTAAGCGCGTTAAAAAAGAACATGGCGTCATTGCCACCGACGGACAAATTCTGCCCCATAAAGAGAATATCCGGCCGCGTCACCACGCGTTGAAACATCACCGTGCTGGCCTTGCCATTCCGCATCAAAACCATCGAGTATTTATTGGTAAGGGGATTATAGAACTGGCCGGTTAGATAATCATAATTGCCATCCGACACCCGCACGAACTGGACTCTTTCAATGCCTTGAAAATCACCCACCACGACATTGCTGCTGGTTGTGCCCGGCGCATTCGTGCACAGCGTCACCAACAAGACGTGATTCGTCCAAGTGATGATCCAATTTGTCGAAGTGATGATGGTTGTGGTCGAGGCCGGCCTATTGGTGACCGTCCCCAAAAAGTTTGTGACCGTTGTCGTGTTGGTGGCCACCACGCCCAGCACGGTTAACCCGCACGAGTTGGTCGGAATGATGTAAAAATCACCCGAAAGGAGATTCGACTCGACCGCCGTGGTGGTTTTGGCGGTGATGTTGGTGGTCAGCCCGCCATAGGGTGCGCCAATGGCCGGCGCAATCGTGGTGGTTTGAACTTGAATCTGCACCAGCGTGTTGCTCGAGGAGGAATACGTCACCAGATTCCCAAAAGTATAAACATAATTGGTCTGCCCGTTCACCTGATTGGTTGCCACGCTGTCAATCACGAGTCCCGGGAAAAGCGTCTGCAGCGTGACCGGGTCCGTGAACGACAAAATCGCGAGGCTGGAGGTGGTCAATTGAAAAGGCTGGCCGTTGACGCCGCCGCCGCCGCTCACGGCCACGCTGGCGGCCGCCGACGGTTCCAGATAACCCGCGCCGGGGGCGAAGATGTTGTTCGAACTGAGCAGATAGCGCAATCCGGCCATGTCGTCCCGCGTCAACCCCGTGTAAAAGGAACCGACCGGCAAAACATATTCGCTGAGTCCGGCAGCAACCGGCACGCCCATATTCAAAGGATCCGCGGGAACTTCCAGCGCATCCGCCGTCCCGGGAGACGCGCCCGGCTCATCGCAATCGTCGTAAATGAAATAAGAAAAAAGCTCATTGTTGACATAGGCCGAGTATTGAAGGTTGGTGAGCGAAGAATTGAGGTAATAAAAATTTCTTTGAATGACCTCGTATTGGTAACCGATAGCCGGTCCGGGTGGGGTACAAGTGGAACCCGGCGGGTTGTAACGATCAATCAGTGCCCAAGTGTAACGGACTGAATCGGCCAAACCCATCTGTTCCAACAGCAAAGACAACGTCGTTGATTTCAAATCCCTCAGTCCCCACGTCGCCGCCGAATAATTGACGCTCTCCGAGTTCAACGGAAACTCCGTCAAATTCGGGCTGTAACTGTCCACGTTCGTCAGACTGTTCATCATGTCAAACGCCTGCTGCACGGCAGCCTCGCCCGTTGAACCAAAGTAAGCAAAACTCGGATCGAAAGTGTAATACAATACGGGTGTATTGAGCCGGTATCCCTC
>Ga0181539_1003718_pt1 | contig 13680 bp, 7 predicted proteins | sample PEATcosm2014_Bin_46_FD_119767 | JGI IMG/M metagenome (GOLD analysis project Ga0181539, IMG submission 119767) | Peatland microbial communities from MTU Mesocosm Facility, Houghton, MI, USA - PEATcosm2014_Bin23_60_metaG | ecosystem: Environmental > Terrestrial > Soil > Wetlands > Peat | place... | reverse complement strand
TTCCCGGGCCAGATCAAGGTGACCGTGATTCGCGAGTTCAGGGCCGACGAGATCGCGAGCTAGGGACGCAGGACTTGGAGAAACGATGCAACTGAACATCCCTCCTGTGATTCCCTACGCCGTGGGGTGCATGCTCATCCTGTTTGGCGCCCTTCGGGTCAAGTATCTGGGTGCCCCGCGGCTGCGCCCGCGTCCCGACGACGACCAGATCGGGGAGGAAGCCTCCGGCGATCGGGCCAGCGAGCTCGAAGAGCGTCTCGAACGCGGTCCCGAGCAGCACCGGCACATCCGCTGGGGCATCATCTGGATCCTGCTGGGGCTCTTCCTGGTGGTTTCCACCTTCATCCAGGTCCGGCGGCAGATGCGCTAGGGGGAAGCGGCCACAGCCAGGCGGCCCCGCGCACCCCGCTGGAATCGCCGTGGCGGGCTGGGACGACGGGCGTGCTCACCGTGTCCGAGAATACGTACTGGCCCAACCGCAGCGGAACCTCACGATACAGGCGCGCGATGTTCGAGACCCCGCCGCCCAAGACGATGACATCGGGATCGAGAAGGTTGATCACCGACGCCAGCCCCCGCGCCATGCGATCCTCATAGCGAGTCATGGTTGCCACGGCAACCGCGTCGCCGGCTTCAGCGCGCCGGGCGATGTCGCCCGCGTCCCGCGCTTCACCGGTGTGAAGCTGATGGTCGCGGGCCAGGCTGGGCCCAGCCAGGAAGGTTTCGATGCAGCCGTTCTTTCCGCAGTAGCAAGGTGGGCCCGGGCGCTCATCGTCGTGAGGCCAGGGCAAGGGGTTGTGCCCCCATTCGCCTGCGATGGCGTGTGGCCCGGTCAGCAGCTTCCCATCCACCACCACGCCGCCGCCCGTTCCCGTGCCCACGATGACGCCGAAGACGACCCTGGCGCCGGCACCCGCCCCGTCCGAGGCTTCCGAGAGCGCGAAGCAGTTGGCGTCGTTGGCCACCCGCACAGGCCGGTCCAGGGCGTGCGCCAGGTCGCGATCAAGTGTGCGCCCGATGAGCACGACCGTGTTGGCATTCTTGACCAGCCCGGTGGCGGGAGACACGGCGCCGGGGATTCCTATGCCGACCGTGCCCGTCTGCCCGACGCGGGCCTCGGTGTCGCGCACCAGACGCACGATGGATGCGACGATCTCGTCGTAGCTGTGGCTGGGCGTGGGTACGCGCAATCGTGCGCGTTCGATTCCGGCGTCGTCGATGGCAACGCTTTCAGTCTTGCTTCCGCCCAGGTCAACTCCGATACGCATCGGCGAATGACACTACACCGCTTCGACGGTTCCGGCTCGGCACCTACGATATGGCGGCATGCAGCAAAGGAGTCGCTCCCGTTCAAGCGACGTCGATGACCTTCCGATACAATGAGAGAATGCGGACGAAGTCGTCGCACAGCTTGCCAGCAGGGCCGGTCACGCTCGGCCTGATGCTGGTGCTGGCATGGTCGGGCGCGGGATGCGAGGCTTTGGGCCTCAAGAAGAGGGAATTGCCCCCCCTTCCGGCAATACCAACGTCACCGGAGGCGGCTCCCGAACGTTTGGGACCGCGCAGGCTGCGAGGTTTTGAGGGCTTTTCTCCGTCGGCTGAGCTCGTGGAAGCTGATCCAGCTCCGGCCGCCGCCGCCAACCCCGCCGCCTCAGGAAACGCGGGCACGCTCAACGGAAATCCGAACGGACTCAGCCGCGACACGCTGAACGTAGCGATTCAAGGCACGATGGCGACGCTGGCATCCTGCTTCTCGCCGTCTGCCGAGAACCCGATGGTGGCGGTGTCGTTCGAGGCTGATCCGTCGGGACGCCCCAGCCTTATCCGCGTCAACGGGGCGCCCCCTGATGCCGAGCGCTGCGTGCGGATCTCCGTCCAGAACATGCGGTTTCCGCGATTCGAAGGAGATGCGGTGCATGTGGACTTGCCCTTGACTTTCCACCAGGTCGGGCGCAGCCAGCCCGGAGGCCCGTCTGGCGAGTCCCAGAGACCTTCCGGACCGCCGCTTTATATCGAGCCGTAGGTTCCTAGAACCGCATGCCGCGTTTCGCGCGGAACATGAACCATTTGTAGGTCAGGTATCCTGCGCCCCCAGCAGCGGCCAAGGGGAACCACAGTGGCCAATGCGTGAGGACAAGCAGTCCCGCGCCTCCCCAGGCTCCGACCGCCAGCAGCCCCTTCTTTCGCGCTTCGGTTCTGTCACGGGTCGTCAGGCTTGTACCCATCGGCTTTCTCCGTCGAGTGTTTCAATCATGGATGCGGGCCGGCCGCAAGGCCGCAACACGGTTGCGCGGCTCGTGGCTCACGTGATAATGCCTGGCAAGAGGAGAATGCCATGCGGATCACGCCATCGATCATCGCAGTATTCGGCCTTCTGGTCTGGGCGCCAGGGTTGGGTTTTGCCAAATCGAAGGCCGCCAAGGCGGAAGCGGAGCCTCCGCCGGCTGCAACGCCTCTCAACGATTGCGGCTGCTATCGCGACGCCCAGGACCAGTGCCATTGCAACAAGGGGAAGAAGTTGAAATGTGCCTGCGAAGGCGACTGTGAACCGGCGGGCTGCGAGGAGCAGCGCCGCAAGCAACAGGAGAAGGACGCCGCGGCTGCCCTGAAGAGGATCCAGCAGAACGACAAGAAGAAGCAGGCAGAGGCCAGGGCGGCCCAGGCGAAGAAGGACAAGGAGAAGGCTGCCGAAGCAGCCAAGAAGAAGTCCGAAGGTGGTGAAAGCCGCTGGAAGTAATGGAAGCGGGGTCGCGGCCGGTGGGAGCGAGTTCAGCGGGCTAGCCGGCGTCGGCTGAGAACACAGAGGGGAGAGTCGAGGGCGCAGAGGAGCCTGTGCAGTATTGGTGCGTACCCAAGGCCGCAGGGGTGCGTGTCGGGAGTCGCACCTGGGCCATTTCAGGCAACCTGGGCGTGTAGGAGACGACGCACATGGCAGCGGTTTTGCACATCTTTGCGTCACGATGGTTAAAGAAATAATCAAATGATTACAGTGTGATATGTGCATCTTGAGGTGCGCAACACCTGCTCTGACGTCCGGTTTTGATTTTGGCCCGGCTTGTGCCAGCATCGGAGCCTTTCAGCCGGGGTATCCCCCTTTTCCCACCGATTCACTTGGCCGCAGGAAGGCACAAGACTGATGAAGAACCCAGGTCTCGACAAAGATTCACTCCAGACCCTGATCGACACGCTGACCTCGTTTGGCAAGCAGAAGCTGCCGCTCAAGGTCAGGCTGGACCTAGATGAGAAGGATCTCTTTCCGCTCGACCTGATCCGTGAGTTGCTGGGGCCTGAAATCGGCCTGCACCTCTTGTTCATCCCCGAGGAACTGGGCGGCCTGGGCGGCAACGCCTACGACGTCTATCGGGTCTCGGAGGAGATGGCCAAGCTGGATCTGGGCGTGGCGACCGCCTTCCTGGCCATCTTTCTGGGAACCGACCCCATCGTGGTTGGCGCGACCGAGGAGCAGCGGACCTACTGGCTGCGGCGAATTGCCGACGAAGGCTTGATTGTCGCCTACGCCGTGACCGAGCCCCTGGCGGGTAGCGAGTTGTCTGCCATTCGCACGCGCGCCGAGCGGGTGATGGAGAACGACGAAATCAAGGGCTACAAGATCGACGGCGCCAAGCAGTTCATCTCCAACGGCGGCTACGCGCAGCTATACACGGTGCTGGCCATGGCGCCCGACGGGCCCACCTTCTTCGCGGTGGAGCAGGGAACCCCGGGCCTGGTTCCTGGCAAGCACGAGAACAAGCTGGGCATCCGCTCGTCCAATACCTCGCCGGTCAGCTTCGAGGACGTGTACGTTCCCAAGCAGAACCTGCTGGGCGGCGTGGAGGGCAAGGGATTGGTTCACGCCCAGTCGGTGTTCGGTTTCACCCGCCTCATGGTGGCAGCCTTTGGCCTGGGCGGCGGCGTGGCGGCCATGCTCAGGGCCATCCGCTACTCGCGTGAGCGCGTGCAGGCCGGCTCGCCTCTGGCTGAAAAGCAGGGCTACATGGACAAGTTGATCGTTCCCCATGTGGTCAGGCTGGAGGCGGCGCGAGCTCTCATCGAAGAGACGGCGCATCGGCTGGACCAGGGCGAGCCGGAGTTGCAGACCGAGGGCGCGATCGTGAAGCTCTTTGCCACCGAGGCGGGTAACGCCGCGGCCGACGCCGCCATCCAGGCGCACGGCGGCTACGGCTACACCAGGGAATACGAGGTCGAGAAGATCCGGCGCGATGTGCGCATCACCACGATCTACGAAGGCACCAGCGAGATCATGCAGTGGACGGTATCGCGCGATCGCTGGCGCCTGCACCTGCAGGACCACGGGCAGTACTACAAGAAGATCGCTGCTTCACTCGAAGCACTGCACCGCGAGGATGCCAACGTGGGGGCTGATGCGGCGGCCTTGGCGGTAAACGTTGTTCAGGAGACGGCTGAGCGCTGTCGTGTCGGCCGTCTGACCCGCAATCAGCACGTGCTATTCCAACTGGGCGAGTTGATGACACGGGCAGAGATCGCGGCCAACTTCGCCCGCTATGCTGCGGGCCGGAGCGCGCCCAAGTACCAGCCGTTCTTCGCACCTTCGGCCGTCAAGGCCATGTCGCGCATCTGCGCGCGCGAGGCGGCGCTTGACGTGCTGGGTCTGGCGGTTCGTCTGGTCCGCGGTATGGATGCGGTGGATGATGCAGGCATTGCCGACTTCGAGCGCGCCCTCCGGGCCAGCGCCATCACGGCTTGCGCGAAGGGCCTGATGGCCGATATGGACGTCGTGGCCAAGGCCTTGGTGGAGCAAGACGCGGCTCGCGCGTAGCCGAGCAAGAGAGAGAAAAGAGGCAGGCAACCATTCGCTTGATTCGGACGCCGGGGCGAGCCGGCGGGCGCCCGGTTTTCCGTTTTCGATATCTGGGAGGAAGTTGAAATGAGTCGTTCGACACGCGATCCGGCCGAGAGAGCCGTCGCCATCATCGGCGTGGGGGCCATACTGCCCGACGCGCTCGATGCCAAGGCCTTCTGGCAGAACGTCGTGACCGGCCGGGACTCGGTGAGCGAGGTCACCCTGGATCGCTGGAACCAGGCTGACTACTACGATGCTGATCCCAAGGCGCCGGGCAAGACCTATTCAAAGATCGGCGGCTGGGTGCGCGGCGTTTCCTTCGAGCCCACCAAGTATCGCATTCCGCCCACGGTATCGGCCGCGATGGATGACGGCCAGAAATGGGCTCTGCTCTGTGCTTCCGAGGCGCTACGCGACGCGGGCCATCCCGACCGGCCGCTCGACACCGAATCGACCGGCGTGATCCTGGGCAATGCCATGGGCGGCGAGCTGCACTACCTGACCTGCTTGCGCCTCTCCATGCCGGAGTACGTGCACGCCATCTCCGACACCCAGATCTTCCAGTCGCTGCCCCAGGCCGAGCGCGCGGCCTTTGTTGCGCAGTTGCGGGAGTCGGTGAACCGGCGTTTTCCGGACACCACCGAAGACACCATGCCCGGCGAGTTGACCAACATCACCTCCGGCCGCGTGGCCGCTGTGCTCAACCTGCGCGGACCGAATTTCACCACCGACGCCGCCTGCGCTTCCTCGCTGGCAGCTTTGCAATCCGCGGTCGACGGTCTGGTCGATCACCACTATGACGTGGTGGTCACCGGCGCCATGGATCGGAACATGGGCGCCACCACCTTCATCAAGTTCTGCAAGATCGGCGCACTCTCGCCCGACGGATCGCGGCCCTATGACAAGCACGCCAAGGGTTTCATCATGGGCGAGGGCGGTGCCTTCTTCGTGTGCAAGCGTCTGCAGGACGCGGAGAAGGCGGGCGATCGCATCTACGCGGTGGTCCGCGGCGTGGGCGGCTCCAGCGACGGCAAGGGCAAGGGCATCACCGCGCCCAATCCCATCGGGCAGATTCTGGCCTTGCGTCGCGCCTGGGAGCGCGCCGGACTGGACCCCGCGACCATGACACTCCTGGAAGGCCACGGCACCTCGACACGGGCCGGGGACGTGGCCGAGATGGAAACCGTGGCCAAGCTGCTCTCCGAAGGCTCGCCCATCAAGCATCGGATTGCGCTCGGCTCGATCAAGTCGCAGATCGGCCACCTCAAGAGCGCGGCTGGCGCCGCCAGCCTGCTCAAGGTCGTGCTGGCCTGTCACCACAAGATTCTGCCGCCCTCGATCAACTTCAAAGAGCCGAATCCCAACATTCCCTGGGACAAGCTGCCTCTGTTCGTGAACACCAAGGCCCAGCCCTGGGAGAAGCCGTCGTTCGGTCCGCGGCGCTGTGGCTTGTCGGCCTTCGGCTTTGGCGGCACCAATTTCCACGTGGTGGTCGAGGAGTATGTGCCCGGCATGTTGGCTCGGCGTGAGCCGCTGGTGCAGGTGCCAGCTTCTTTCGCGGGTGGCTCGTCCTCGGTCGCGCTGGCCCGGGACACCCGGCCGTCCATGCTGGGCAACATGCTGGCCGTGTCCGGGGCCGACGCGGTGGCGGTGCGCACAGCCCTCACCCAGGCGCTGGAAAGGGCCAAGGCCGGCCAGACCCCCGACCGCCAGCCGCCAGGACCGGACTTTCTGGCCGCGCCCGCACGTCTGGTGATTGCCTTCGAGGATGCAGCCGATCTGGTCAAGAAGGGTGAGACCGCTCTGGCAGCTCTTGAAAAGGACGAGCCCAAGAAGTGGCGTCTGCTGCAGAGCAAGGGCATCCACTTCCGGTGTGGTCGAGCGGGCAAGGTGGCCTTCCTCTTCCCGGGACAGGGCTCACAGTACGTGAACATGCTGGCCGATGTTCCGGATCCGATCGTGCGCGAAACTTTTGCCGAGGCCGACCGCGTGATGGGTCCCATCCTGGGTCAGCCGCTGACCGCATACGTTTACAAGAACGAGGCTGATGCGGCTGCCGTGCAAGCCGCCGAGGAGGCACTGAAGGACACCACCATCTGCCAGCCGGCCATGGTGGCCAGCGACATCGCCATCATGCGCCTGCTCGACAAACACGGGGTCAAGCCCGACATCGTGATGGGGCACAGTTTGGGCGAATGGGCCGCGGCTGTGGGCGCGGGCATGGTCACCTTCCCCGAGGCACTGGTGGCGGTGAGCGCACGCGCGCGCGCCATGGCCTCGGTGTCCATCGGCGACAAGGGCAAGATGGCCTCGGTGGCCGGCCCCACCGACGAGATCGTGAGCCGGCTGCCCGAGATCGGCGGCTACCTCACACCGGCCAACATCAACAGCCGCAAGCAGACCGTGATTGCGGGCGCCAGCGATGCGGTCGACCGCGCGGTCGACTATTTCAACAAGCTGGGCATGACGGCGCAACTCATCCCGGTGTCCCACGCCTTCCACAGCAAGGTGGTGGCACCGGCATCCGACGCGCTTTACCGGACCATCTGCGAGATGCAGATCGCGTTCCCGCGCATTCCCCTGGTGGGAAACATCGACGGGGATCTCTACCCGACCCACGACATGGACACCATCCGGCGGCGCCTGGCCGACCAGATGGCGTCCTCGGTCCAGTTCGTCAAGGGCGTCGAGACCTGCTACCGGGAGGGGGCGCGCATCTTCGTCGAGGTGGGGCCCAAGCGCGCGCTCATGGCCCTGGCCGACAGCATTCTCGAGGACAAAGACGACGTCATCTGCTTCTCCACTAACCATCCCAAGCGCGGCGGCGTCCGTTCGTTCCACGATGCCATGTGTGGCTTCTACGCCGCGGGCATCCCGCGCCCCGAGGATCTTGTGGCTGCCCTTGCAGGGACGCCGCCCGCCACTGCAACAGCCACACCCACAGTTTCCCTCCCGAATTCTTCGCACGGAGCAACCCAGATCATGAGCGAGAGTCCTATTCGCACTTCCGCAGGCCAGCCCAACTACGACGGGCTGGGAAGACTGTTTGCGCGTTTTCTCGACGAGGGCATGGCGATGTACGGCAGTCGTCGCGCCGGCCCGCCCGCCTTGCCGGAGGCCCGCTCGGGCTCGATCGTCGTGTCAGGCGCGGCCCTGGGCCTGCCTGGGCAGAAGCAACACGTCTTCGATGACGGCAACGTGGAACGCATTCTGCGCGGCGACTCCTTCATCGATCCGGTGCCGCACGTCTTCCGCGCCCGCATGGTGGAAAAGAACGTGGTCCGCCTGGTCAAGCGCGAGGTGGGCGAGCCCAGCCTGGATCCCATCCGATCGGTCGACGAGGTCATTCGCCTGGCTGGCCGCCGCGGCGTCTTCGATATCGTCGAGGAATTCGGCGTACCGCGCGAGCGCGTGGAAGCCTGGGACGTCACCACCGCGCTGGCCATCGCCGCGGGCATCGAGGCTCTGCGCGACGCGGGCATTCCCCTGGTGCGCCACTATCGCCGCACCACCACGGGCAGCTTTTTGCCCGACCGCTGGCGGCTTCCGGTGGCGATGGCCGATGAGACCGGCGTGATCTTCGCCTCGGCTTTTCCCGGCTACGACAACTTGGTCGACGAGGTCACGCGCTTCTTCGCGCAGCGAACCGGCCGCAGCAGCTACGAGTTCGATCGCCGTTTCCTCTTCCGCATTCTTTCCATGGGTCACGCGCAGTTTGCCGAACTGCTCGGCATCCGCGGTCCCAACACGCAAGTCAACGCGGCTTGCGCCTCGACCACCATGGCGGTGGGCATGGCCGAGGACTGGATCCGGGCCGGCCGCTGCCGCCGCGTGCTCATCATCGGCGCCGACGACGTCACCTCGGACAACCTGCTGGAATGGATGGGTGCCGGCTTCCTGGCCACTGGCGCGGCCACCACCGAGGATGTGCTGGAAAAGGCGGCGCTGCCCTTCGATCGCCGGCGCAACGGCATGTTGCTGGGCATGGGCGCTTGCGGCCTGGTGGTGGAGTCGGAAGATTCGCTGCGCGAGCGCGGTATGCGCGGCCTGTGTGAGGTGCTGGGCAGCACATTCGCCAACAGCGCCTTCCACGGGACGCGCCTGGATGTGGATCACATCGAGGGCGTGATGGAGCGGCTGGTGTCGGGCGTGGAGCAACGTCACGGCATCGATCGGCACGCCATGGCGCGCGAGCTGGTATTCATCTCGCACGAGACCTACACGCCGGCGCGCGGAGGCAGCGCCTCGGCCGAGATATTCGCCCTACGCAAGACCTTTGGCGCCAGCGCCAACGATCTGGTGGTGTGCAACACCAAGGGGTTCACCGGTCATCCCATGGGTGTGGGCGTGGAGGACGCGGTGGCGGTCAAGATTTTGGAGAAGCAGGTGGTTCCGCCGGTGCCCAACTACCGCGAGCCCGATCCCGAGCTGGGCACGCTCAATCTGTCGAAGGGCGGGCACTATCCCGTGCGCTACGCCCTGCGACTGGCCGCCGGCTTCGGTTCGCAGATCGCGATGACCGTGCTCCGTCGCATCGATGGTCTGGAAGAGCGGGTGGCCGATCGGGCTGCCTACCAACGCTGGCTGTCCGAGATCTCCGGGTACCCGGCGCCGGTCCTGGAGGTCGAGAAGCGCACCCTGCGCATCAAGGACATTGGCCAGCCGGCGCGCGAGCCGGCTCAGTCGAGCTGGACCATGGGCACGGGCCCAAGCGCAAGCCTGAGCGATGGGGCGCCGATGCCAGCGATGCCTGCGCCGCGAGTGCCGCTCGCGCCGGCCGTGATCGCGACTCCTGCGGCTCAGCCGGCGCCTGCGCCGGTGACGACCGCACCGTCGGCCGCGTCCTCGGCGGTCACGACTGTCGCGGCAGCGTCGGGAGCGGACGCCGCCATGGAGTCGGTGCTCAAACTGGTCAGCGACAAGACCGGCTATCCGCGCGACATGCTGGATCCCGATCTGGATCTCGAAGCTGACCTGGGCATCGACACGGTCAAGCAGGCGGAGGTGTTCGCGCTGGTGCGGGAGACATTCAATATTCCACGGCAGGACACGCTCAAGTTGCGTGACTACCCGACCCTGCGGCATGTGGTGGGGTTCGTGAAGGAGAACCGGCCGGATCTGGTTGGGGCAGGGGCGGCGGCGGCCACGACCGCGGCCACGACCACGGCCACGGCAAATGTCGTGGCGGAGAAGGTGCTGGGATTGGTGGCGGAGAAAACGGGCTATCCGCGCGACATGCTGGAGCTGGACCTGGATCTGGAAGCGGATCTGGGCATCGACACGGTCAAGCAGGCGGAGGTATTCGCGCTGGTGCGGGAGACATTCAATATTCCGCGCCAGGATACGCTCAAGCTGCGTGACTACCCGACGCTCCGTCATGTCATCGGGTTCGTGGAAACGAATCGGCCGGATCTGGCGACGGCGGTGCCGATGGTGGATGCGAAACCGGCCACGGCCACGGCCACGGCCACGACAAGTGTCGTGGTGGAGAAGGTACTGGGAGTGGTGGCAGAGAAGACGGGCTATCCGCGCGACATGCTGGAGCTGGACCTGGATCTCGAGGCTGACTTGGGGATCGACACGGTCAAGCAGGCAGAGGTGTTTGCGTTGGTGAGGGAGACGTTCAATATCCCGAGGCAGGACAACGTCAAGCTGCGTGACTATCCGACTCTCCGTCACGTGATCGGGTTCGTGGAGACGAATCGGCCGGATCTGGTGGCGGCAGCGCCGGCAGTTGTGGCTGCGAAACCGGCCACGACCACGACCACGTCTACGACCACGTCTACGACCACGACCACGACCACGGCTAGTGCAGTTGGTTCGGGGAATCCGATCGAAGAAAAGGTTCTGGAACTGGTGGCCGGCAAGACGGGCTATCCGCGCGACATGCTGGAGCTGGACCTGGATCTCGAGGCTGACTTGGGGATCGACACGGTCAAGCAGGCGGAGGTGTTCGCGCTGGTGCGGGAGGCATTCAGTATTCCGCGCCAGGATGATGTGAAGCTGCGGGACTACCCGACCCTTCGCCACGTCATCGGGTTCGTGAACAAGTACCTGCCGGCAGCGGCACCGGCCGCGCCGACAGCACCTGCGCCTGCCGTGGCAGCGCCGACCGCCGTGACTGCCGCAGCCGACGCGGCGGTGGGGCAGAGCCCCTTTGTGAGTGGGCTGCTGCGCCGTCCGGTGGTGACCCTGCGGCCTCCACTGGATTCGTGCAAGAAGACCGGCGTGCGACTGGAGAGAGGCAGTCGCGTGGTGGTGGTCGCTGACAGCGAAGGTGCGGGCAAGCTCCTCTGCGATGAGTTGGAAAGTCGGGGAGTGCAGGTGCTGCGCATCGATGCGCGACCGGAACGGGCCGAGATCGAGGCCGCCTTGCAAAAATGGGCAAAGCCGGGCAAGCCCGTGGGCCTCTACTTTCTGCCTGCCCTCGACCGCTCGGCTTCGCTGGCGGACCTCGACCTGGTCCAGTTTCGCAAGCTGTACCGCGACCGCGTCTTGCTCTTGCACGGGGCGGCCCGCGGCCTGTACGAGGGCCTGGGCACCCCGGGCAGCTTCGTCATAGCCGCCACCCGCATGGGCGGCCAGCACGGCTATGGTGCGAGCGGCGCCAGCAACTCCGTGGGGGGCGCGGTCACCGGCTTCACCAAGACGCTGCGGCGCGAGCGGCCCGATCTGCTGGCCAAGGCGGTCGATTTCGAGGACGGCGCCTCGGCCGAGACCATCGCGCGCGCGTTGCTCGACGAGACCGAGCAGGATCCGGGCGCGGTGGAGATCGGCTACGCGGGGGGCGTGCGCGTGACGGTTGGCCTGGAGGTCATGCAAGCCGTGCCGGCCGACGCCAAGCCGCCGCTCACGTTGGACGAGAACACGGTGTTCGCCGTCACCGGCGGGGCTGGGGCCATCACCGTGGCCATCGTGCGCGATCTGGCGGCTGCGTCGCGCGGCACGTTCTACCTGCTGGATGCGCGCGCCATGCCGCCCGAGAGCGAACACGCTCTGCTCGAAACCGTGATCAAGGATCGCGAGGCTGCCAAGCGCGAGGTCTTCGAGCGCATCAAGGCCGAGAAGGGCCGCGCCACGCCCGCGCAGGTCGAGGAGAAGCTCTTCGACCTGGAACGGCAGGCCGGCATCCTGGAAGCCCTGCGCGGGGTGGAGCAGGCAGGCGGCCGCGCCTTCTACCGTCAGGTCGACGTGCTGGACGGCGCTGCGGTCAAGGCGGTGGTGGACAACATCCGCGCCGAGAGCGGACGCATCGACGTCATCCTGCACGCCGCAGGGCTCGAGCGCAGCCGCTCGCTCGACCGCAAGCCGGTGGAGGAATTCGACCTGGTCTTCCGGGTGAAGGCCGACGGGCTTTTCAATCTGCTGGCCGCGACACGCGACATGGACGTCAAGGCGATTGTCGGATTCTCGTCGGTCGCCGGCCGATTTGGCAACGCCGGTCAGGCCGACTACAGCGCGGGCAACGACTTCATGTGCAAGACGCTCTCCTGGTGGGCGGCGTCGCGTCCGGGCTCGCTGGGCATCGCGCTCGACTGGACGGCCTGGGGTGGAATCGGCATGGCCACGCGCGGAAGCATCCCCGAGATCATGAAGCGCGCGGGTATCGACATGCTGTCGCCGGACGAGGGCCTGCCGGTCATCCGCCATGCGCTGCAGGCGGGCTTCTCGGGCGAAGCGGTGGTGGGGCACAAGCTGGGCATCCTGATGGAGCCCTTTGACAAGGACGGCGGCATCGATCCCGAGGGCAGCCTGCTGGCCCGCGCCCGCGAAAGGGCGTTGCCTTTGCCCTTTGACAACGTCACCTTCGATCTGCACCAGGGCATGACGGCCGAGATTCGTCTCGACCCCAAGGTGGAGCCGTTCCTTCACGATCACGCCATCGACGGCATTCCGGTTCTGCCGGGCGTGATGGGTTTGGAGACATTCGCCGAGGCGGCCTGGTTGCTGGCCCCGCAGCATCGGGTAGCGGCGCTGGAAAACGTGCGCTTCCTGGCGCCCATGAAGTACTACCGCCACGAGCCGCGTTCGGTGATCGTGCGCGCGCGGCCGGTGCTGGGCGCGGATGGGCGGGTGCGGGTTCATACGAGCCTGTCGTCGGTGCAGGTGGTGGTGGGGCGCGAGCCCGAGGAGAAACTGCACTTCGCCGGCGTGGTGGTGCTGGAACAGGGGACGGGACCGAGCGCGCGCACGGCCGTCGATGGCGCTGGCCCGGTGGGCGGCATCGGCCACGACGACATCTACCGGGTGTACTTCCACGGTCCGGCCTACCGGGTGTTGGAGATGGTCAACCGGCTATCGAGCGGGAAGGTGGTGGGGACCATGAGGACACCTCTGCCTGCCGACACCACCAACCCCAACAGCACCAGCATGGTCGGGCCGCGCATGGTCGAGCTGTGCTTCCAGACCGCGGGCGTGTGGGAGATCGGCCAGACCGGACAGATGGGGCTGCCCTCGGTGGTGGAGCGAGTGACCGTGTTCGATCCGGCGCCCGACGGCAAGACGATGGTGGCCGAGCTGCAACCGCATGCGTCCGAGGACGCGCTGTCGTTCGACGCGCGGGTGCGCGACGACGAGGGCAAGGTCTACCTGACCGTGCAGGGCTACCGCACCTCGCGCATCCCGGGCGGGCTGCCCGACGAGGCTTTGGGCCGCTTCCGCGGCGTCATCGGGTGACCGATGTTCCGTCACGTCCTGGCCCACGCCGGCGAGCACCCCGCGCTGGCAGCGGGTCAGGCGCCGCCGGGCCTGCTCAGCCCGCGCGAGGAAGCGATCCTCGCCGGGTTGGCGCTGTTGCCGCGCCGGCGGAAATGGCTGCTCGGCCGCTGGGCGGCCAAGCGGTTGCTGGGCGAACTGGC
>Ga0181539_1003716_pt1 | contig 13682 bp, 13 predicted proteins | sample PEATcosm2014_Bin_46_FD_119767 | JGI IMG/M metagenome (GOLD analysis project Ga0181539, IMG submission 119767) | Peatland microbial communities from MTU Mesocosm Facility, Houghton, MI, USA - PEATcosm2014_Bin23_60_metaG | ecosystem: Environmental > Terrestrial > Soil > Wetlands > Peat | place... | reverse complement strand
GGTAGGCGCGATAGGGCGCACCGGTGAGCGGGAAATAGCTCCAGGTCAGCGGGGATTCGCCGAGATTGAACCGAAAGATGCGGTCGAGGCGCTCGATCTGTTCGAGAGCGAAATCCTCGTTGTAGTCGCGCAGATAGGCAGCAAACTCATCGATCTGACGCATTGCCAGCGGGTCAATGCGTACGCGGTAAGGCATAGGTAGGCTACCGTTTTGCCTTGCGATAGATGCCCACGAGCCGCTCCTTGAACGCGTCTGGGTCGTAGTCGATAGCCTTGCCGGCCTTGACCCTGGCCTGCGCCGCTTTGAGGCGAGCGAGCAGCTCGGTCCGCTCTTTGCCGGAGAGGATCGGGATTTCCTCCATGGTCGTGACCGGCACCATCGTAGTGCGGCGGCGCTTGTCCCTGGTGGGCTTGGCGGCGGTCTTGCTGGTCATTGCTGCACTATACCACACCGCCGGGCCAGCATGTAGCCCGCATGCGCGCAGAGCAAGTACGCGTGCTCTCTCACCCTAATCCTTTCCCCGCGGACACGCTGCACCGCGGCAGGGAAACGGGGGTAGCATGGTCGCGAAAAATATCTCCACTTTCGTGACGACAGTCCTTGACATTCGTCTCCATGACGGTTACATACGCCTCACCTTGCTCACGTAAAGGGCGCTTCTCGAGACGATCCTTGAAGCGGAGCAAGTGCGGTGCCTGCGGGCGGGGGGTCGTGCCCCCGCTCCCAGGCGGCTCCGGACACCGCCCGGCCGGCAGATCTGGACCGGCCTGCGAGGAGCTCGCTGGACTGGGACAGGGGAAGATGCGGGTGACACCCGATGACGCCGAGTCTTCCGCTCGAGGGGCATGTTGTTTCCTCGAGCGCGAAGTGACCCAGGAAGCGCGGTCGGAGCTGAGCTGAGGCGTTAATTCGCCGAAGCGAGTCCGCGGTGGAGCGCCGGAAGGCGAGCGGGTTCCGACAGAGCCCGCTGCCGTGCCGCAAGGTACGGCTCATGGATGGATGCGCCTTTCGGCGCTCCGCCTCCCTTCTTTTCAAGGGAGGTCGATGGGAATGGCGTTCGTGCCGTTGCTGATCAGGTCTGACGTGAACGGGCTCGGATGCAGACGCATCGCGAGAACGGGATTGTTTGTTCCTCCTGCCCCGCGAAGCGGGGAAGGGGGACCATGCGAAGCATGGTGGAAGGAGCGTCTGACTCGACGCGCCACCGTCGTCGCCGAAAATTCGACGTGGCCTGCGCCCCTCCCACCGCCCTTCGGGCGGTCCCCCCCTCCCCGCTACCGCGGGGCGGGAAGAAGAGAGGCCGCCTCGCTGCCGACGATGTCGCGGACGATGTCGATGGCGCGGCGGAGCAAATTCATCGAGGCTTCCAGCGTGCGGAACGCCGCATGCGCGGTCAGCGTGACATTGTCGAGTGCGGCGAGCGGATGGCCGGGCTCGAGCGGCTCGTCGTGAAACACGTCGAGCCCGGCGTGACGAATGTGCCCGCTCCGCAACCCGTCGAGCAGGGCCGTCTCATCGACCAATGCACCGCGCGCGGTATTGACGAGAATGACGCCGGGCTTGGTGCGGGCGATACGCTCGGGCCCGATAAAGCCCCGCGTCTCGTCGTTGAGCGTGAGATTGAGCGAGATGACGTCGGAGCGCTCCAATAATTCCTCGAGCGCGACAAGCGGCGCGCCGGCGCGCGGCGTGCGGTTCCAGGCGATCACTTCCATCCCGATGCCGCGGCCGATGCGCAAAACCTCGCTGCCGATGCCGCCGAGCCCGATCACGCCGAGCGTCTTGCCGAGGAGCTGCACGCCGCCATGCGGCACCCAAGTGCCGGCGCGCACTTCGCGGTCCATCCGCGCGATGTCGCGGCAGGCGGCGAACAGCAGCGCGATCGTGTGCTCGGCGACGGCGGTGTCGCCATAGTTTTTGATGATGTGAACGCGGATATTGCGCGCCGCGAGATCGGCGAGATTCATGTAACTTGCCGGCCCGGTGCCGAGAAAGACGATGTGTTTGAGCGCGGGGCAATCGTCGACAAGTTCGGTCGGCATGTAGGAATGGTCGTCGATGCAGATGTCGTAGCCGTTCAGCACGCGCGGCAGTTCATGGCGCTCGAACTGGATTCGGTTGACGTCGATCGGCGGATCGGCGCCGCGCAGGATCCGCTGCCAGACCGGCGCCAACTGGTCGTTGCAGTCGAGAAAAAGGGCTTTCATCGCTTGGCCGTTGACGGTGAGTGCGCCGACTTCTAACACATCGCCGGCTGGGCATGATCCCGAAAATGCCTGTCCTCGGACTTGATCCGAGGATGGATACCGGTTTTCGGATAAGATCATGCCTGAGAGAGAGTCGCGGAAGGCCACAGGCCGCCGACTTTTGCCGGTGTGGGGGAGACTTGAGATGCGCTTTGCAAGCTACGCTCTGCACGGCCGGCCGAGTTTCGGCGCGGTCACGGGCGAGGGCATCGTCGACCTGCGACCGCGGTTGCATCGCTTTCATACGCTGAGCGAAGTGTTTCGCGCGCAAGCCCTCGATCAGGCCGAGGCCGCCGCCGCAGGCGTGCGGCCCGACGTGCCGCTCGACGAAGTCGAGCTGTTGGCGCCGCTGTTGGAACCGGAGAAAATTCTCTGCATCGGCATCAATTACGCCAATCGCGCTCAGGACTATAACATCGCCACCGCCCCCAAATATCCGAGCATGTTCTTCCGTGCGCCGAATTCGCTGGTCGGCTCGGGCCAAAACCTGGTCCGGCCTAAACTATCCGAGCAACTCGATTACGAAGGCGAGATCGCCATCGTCATCGGCCGCGACTGCAAGCACGTGGCGAAGGAGCGCGCGCTGGAGGCGATCGCGGGGCTGACCTTGTGCAACGAGGGCACGATCCGCGACTGGACGCGCCACGGCCAGTTCAACGTGACGCAAGGCAAAAATTTCGATTCGAGCGGCGCCATCGGGCCGTGGATCGAAACCAAATTCGATCTGACAAAGCCGTTGCACTTGATCGTGCGCAAGAACGGCGAGGTGACGCAGGACGACACCACCGCCAACATGATCTTTTCGTTCGCCGATATCATCGCCTACACCACGAGCTTCATGACGCTGAAGGCAGGCGACGTAATCTGTACCGGCACGCCGGTCAAAAAGACGCCGAATCCCCCTCCCTACCCTCCCCCGAAGGCGGGGGAGGGAACATCAATGAACCCTCCCCCGCAGGCGGGGGAGGGTAGGGAGGGGGTGTGGCTTAAGCCGGGCGACACCATCGAGGTCGAATGTCCCGCCATCGGCGTGCTGCGCAACCAAGTGGTGGACGAGGCGTGACGACGGCTAGGCGAGCGGCTTGCGTCATCGGCTGGCCGATCGGACATTCGCGCTCGCCGCTCATCCACAATTACTGGCTCGAGACTTACGGCATCGCCGGCGAATACCGGCGCGAGGCCGTGCCGCCCGATGAGATTCGCGCCTTTCTGGCCTCGCTCGCCGCGCGCGGCTATGTCGGCGCCAATGTGACGGTACCGCACAAGGAAACAGCCCTCGCGCTGTCGCAACCGGACGACCGCGCGCTCGCCGTCGGCGCCGCCAATACGCTTTGGCTCGACGGCGGGGTGCTGCGTTCGACCAATACCGATGTCGAAGGCTTCCTGGACAATCTAGGTTCAGCTGCGCCCGGTTGGGACCGCGACTTGCGCAAGGCCGTCGTGCTCGGCTCGGGCGGCGCGGCGCGGGCGGTGATTTACGCGCTTCTCGAGCGCGGCGCCGAACGCATTCTGGTCGTCAATCGAACGCCGGCGCGGGCCGAAACCATGCGCGAGCGCTTCGGAGCGCGCATCGAGCCTTCCCCATGGGACGCACGAAATGCGGTGCTCGCCGACGCGGGGCTCCTGGTCAACACGACGACGCTCGGCATGCCCGCGCAACCCGCGCTCGACATCGAGCTCGGGCGCCTTCCCGTCGGCGCCGTCGTCGCCGACCTCGTCTATGTGCCGCTGGTCACGCCGCTGGTGCAGGCGGCAAGATCGCGCGACCTGCGCGTTGCCGATGGGCTCGGCATGCTGTTGCATCAAGCGGTACGCGGATTTCTGCTGTGGTTCGGGAAAAAGCCCGAAGTGACGGCGCAACTGCGGGCGCTGGTCGAAGCCGATATCGCCCTTCCGGCGGGCCCTGCGCAGGAATAACCTCAGCCTTTGGGGGTTCTAAGTCTGTCGCCGCCGACGTGAGGGACGGGCGCAGTTTTTGGGAGGAATTGTCATGACCATAGTGCGGACGATCGCAGCGAGCGCCATTCTGGCTCTCTTGGCCGTTTCCGTTGCGCAGGCGCAGGCGCCTTCCACGGTACGGGTGCGCGGTACGATCGAAAGCGTCGATGGCCCGACGCTGACCGTGAAGTCACGCGATGGCGTGTCATTGACGGTGAAACTTGCCGACAACGCGCCAGTCCGCACGGTGATCAAGTCCTCGCTCGCCGACGTGAAGCAAGGCGGGTTTGTCGGCATCACCGCCGTACCGCAGCCGGACGGCACGCAGAAGGCCGTCGAAATCCATATCTTCCCGGAAGCCCTGCGCGGCACCGGTGAAGGCCACCGTCCCTGGGACCTGGTGCCCAACAGCACCATGACCAATGCCACCATCGATACCGAAGTGGCCGTCGCTGACGGCCGCAAGCTCGTCTTGAAATACAAGGACGGTGAAAAGACCTTCATCGTGCCTGACAACGCCGACATCGTCACCTTTGCGCCGGCGACGGCAGCCGATCTGAAGCCCGGCGAAAAAGTTTTCATCGCCGCGGCGGCGAAACAGGCCGACGGCACACTCACCGCGCCGAACATCACCGTGAGCCGCAACGGCGTCAATCCGCCGATGTAGCCTTCGCTTTGGTGCCGGACTTCAAAAATATTCCGCTCATTCCCGCGCAAGCAGGAATGAGCGGAAATAGGAACGTTGATCCGAGTTCCGTATCACTTCGCCACATCCCGGAGACGACCGCCTCTTGGCACGGCAATTGCTCTTTGTTCGATCACAGTTCGGGCACAAGCCGAACCGACGGAGGTTGCCCATGACGCGAGCCGAACTCACTGAGAAGCTTCTCGGCATCAAGCGCGAAAAGGAATGGAGCTGGAAATATATCTGCGAGGAGATTGGCGGCATGTCGCCGGTGCTGATCACCGGCGCCATCCTCGGGCAGATGAAATTGACCAAGCCGCAGGCGGCCAAGGCAGCCGCATTGTTCGGGCTGAACAAGACCGAACAGGCGCTCTTGAACGAGGTGCCCAACCGCGGCTCGCCGATGCCGCCGACCGATCCCTTGATCTATCGGTTCTACGAACTGGTGATGGTCAACGGACCGGCCTTGAAAGCGCTGATCGAAGAAGAGTTCGGCGACGGCATCATGTCGGCGATCGATTTCGATCTCGCCATCGAGCGCCAGGCCGACCCCAGAGGCGACCGGGTCAGGATTTCGATGTCGGGAAAATTCCTGCCGTACAAATATTACGGCTCGACCGGCAACGCCCAGGCCTACGGCTATAAGGAGGAGTGATTTTTCCTCCCCCGTGAAAAAGGGGGGAGGATAAATTCACCAATGCTTCTTGCAATGGCGGTGGAAATTGTTGTCGGTCCAGCATTGGCCCTTGCTGAGCGAAGGCCCCCAGAACGGTTTGCCCCAGACCGCGCCGACCACGCCGCCGACCACTGCACCGGGGGGACCGGCAATGAGCAGGCCGGTTCCGGCGCCCGCCGCTGCGCCGACCATATCGGCGCGGGCGCTCGAAGCCGCCAGTGTCGCGGCCAGTAATGCGCTTGCCAGTAACAGTCTATGCATGACGAAGCTCCTCTCAGGAGTCGCAGCGCCGCCTCGGGCGCCGATGGGGGTGAAAGGTTTTTCACCACACTATACCTTTTCGTAAAGTTGACGAAGCGGAAACAGCGTCAACTAGCCGAGCTGGCACCCGCAAAAATGGGCTGCCCCGGCATTTCCCCGGGCGCAATAGTTCCGAAGGGATCATGCCTCGCAAAGATGCGAGCTACATGGAGGCGATGGCACGCCGATCGATTTCAGCCACGTTGGTCACTCCCATCAATGCCATGGTGACGTCGAGCTCGTTGCGCATGATCTCGATCGCGCGAGCGACCCCGGCCTGTCCGCCAGCGCCCAGCCCGTAAATATAGGCGCGGCCGCTCATGCATGATCGCGCTCCGAGCGCCAGCGCGCGCGCCAGATCCTGGCCCGACCGGATGCCGCCGTCGAACATGACCTCGATGTCGGAGCCGACCGCCTCGACGATCGACGGCAGCACGGAGATCGAAGACGATGCACCGTCGAGCTGACGGCCGCCGTGGTTGGATACGACCAGCGCCGCGGCTCCGGTCTTCGCCGCGATGCGGGCATCCTCGACGTCGAGAATGCCCTTGAGGATGAGCTTGCCCGGCCACAGGCTTGCGATCCATTCGACGTCCTTCCAATTCAGCGTCGGATCGAACTGCTCGGAAATCCACTTCGACAGCACGGTGACGTTGTTCATCCCGGGATAGTGCCCGGCGATGTTGCCGAAGGTTTTGCGCTTGCCGCGCAACACGCCGAGCGCCCAGGCCGGCTTGGTCGCGATGTCGAACAGGTTTCTGATTCGCACTTCGGGCGGAACGCTCATGCCGTTCTTGATGTCGCGGTGGCGCTGGCCGATGACTTGCAGATCGACGGTGAGCACGAGCGCGCTGCACTTGGCCGCCGCGGCGCGCGCGATCAGCTCGCGGATATAGCCGCGGTCCTTCATGACGTAGAGTTGGAACCAGAACGGCTTGTCGACGGCGGCAGCGACATCCTCGATCGAGCAGATCGACATCGTCGACAAAGTGAAGGGAATTCCGGCCAGATGCGCGGCGCGGCACGCCAGAATCTCGCCGTCGCCGTGCTGCATGCCGCAAAGTCCGATCGGCGCGAGCGCGAGCGGCAGCGCTACCGGCTCGCCGAGGATGGTCGTCTTGGTGGTGCGACCGGCGACATTGCACAGGATGCGCTGGCGCAGCTTGATGCGTTCGAGATCGGCGCGATTGGCGCGTAGTGTCTGCTCGGCATAAGAGCCCGCCTCGGCATAGTCGATGAATGCGCGCGGAACCTTGCGGTGCGCGGTCTGCCGCAGGTCCTCGATGCAGGTCATGATTTTCATGTTCGTCATGGCGTTTCCCCGGCTTCTTAGACCGCCTTTCATAGCACATTGCACTCGCCGGACCGGCGGTAATGCAAAAGGAACAGCCGCCGGGGGAATTCGGGACTTCCGGCAGCAGCAGCGCGAAAGCCGAGCGGAAGGCGACCCCCGATGGATGCATGGGACAGGAATCGATCGCGTCAGCCGGACCGCCCGGGATTCCAGCGGGAGGCGGACCATCGGGGGAGCAAGAGCCGAGATCAGGCGCCGCAGGGCCGGGAGATGCGAAAGGACAAGCTCGACAACGCGCTCGACCGCGGATTGGAGGGAACTTTTCCCGCGTCCGCTCCGGTTTCGGTGATCCCTGCCGCCGGCGCGCGTGCATGGCAAGCATGACGCGTCGAAGCGGCGACCGGGCCGCTTGAGAGATACTCCTTTTATTTCAATTGTTTACAAGGTAAGCTGCGGGTTTCCAAAACGGGTAAAGTTAGCCAATATTATTTGAAGCGCTTGCCACCCCAGACGGGCTAATATCCGCGCTCGGAAGCGGCTGGCGGTGGGGCACCAAAGATGGTTCGTAAGTATTTCGGCACCGATGGCATTCGCGGTCGCGCCAATGGCGTCATCACGCCGGAGTTGGCGCTGAAGGTGGGACAAGCCACCGGCCTCGTATTCCGCCGCGGCGAGTACCGCCATCGCGTCGTCATCGGCAAGGACACGCGGCTGTCCGGCTATATGATCGAGACGGCGCTGGTTGCAGGCTTCACCTCGGTCGGCATGGATGTGCTGCTGCTCGGCCCGATGCCGACGCCTGCGGTCGCGATGCTGACGCGCTCGATGCGCGCCGACCTCGGCGTCATGATCTCGGCCTCGCATAACCCGTACGACGACAACGGCATAAAGCTGTTCGGCCCGGACGGCTACAAACTCTCCGACGAGGTCGAGCAGAAGATCGAAGCGGTGATCGATGCCGATGTGACCAAGCGGCTGGCCAAAAGCGCCGACCTCGGCCGCGCCAAACGCATCGACGGCGTGCACGACCGCTACATCGAATTCGCCAAGCGCACGATGCCGCGCAACCTGTCCCTCGACGGCCTGCGCGTCGTCATCGACTGCGCCAACGGCGCCGCCTATCGCGTGGCGCCGGATGCGCTGTGGGAGCTTGGCGCCGACGTCGTTTCCATCGGCGTCGAGCCTGACGGATTCAACATCAACCGCGATTGCGGCTCGACCGCGCCCGACGCGCTGGCCCGCAAGGTGCGCGAGATGCGCGCCGATGTCGGCGTCGCGCTCGACGGCGACGCCGATCGCGTCGTCATCGCCGACGAACAGGGTCATCTGGTCGACGGCGATCAGCTGTTGGCGGTGATCGCGGAAAGCTGGGCGGAAGACCATCTCCTCACCAAACCGGGCATCGTTGCCACGGTGATGTCCAATCTCGGCCTTGAGCGCTATCTGCAATCCTTGAATCTTTCATTGGTGCGCACGCCGGTCGGCGATCGCTACGTGCTCGAATACATGCGCGAACACGGTTATAACGTCGGCGGCGAGCAATCCGGTCATATCATCCTGTCGAACTACACGACGACGGGCGACGGTTTCATTGCCGCACTGCAATTGCTGGCGGTGGTGAAGAAGAAGAACAAGCCGGTCTCGGAGGTTTGCCATCGTTTCGAGCCGCTGCCGCAGGTGCTGCGCAACGTGCGCTATCGCGGCGGCAAGCCGTTGGAAAACTCCAAGGTGCGCTCGGCGATAACCGACGCCGAAAATCGCCTGAACGGCCATGGCCGCCTGGTGATCCGGCCGTCCGGCACCGAACCGGTGATCCGCATCATGGGCGAAGGCGACGACAAGATCATGGTCGAGGAAGTCGTCGACGGCATCGTCGACGCGCTGACCACCCACGCGGTGTAAAAGGCGCTCCGAGTCACTCCCGCGATTTCAAGAACTGGGCGAAGACTTTGAGGGTGTTTTCGGACACGTAGTGCTCGATGCCTTCGGCATCGGCCTCCGCCGATTCGGTCGGAACGCCGAGCGCGCGCAGCACATCCACCACCAGCCGATGGCGCACGCGCACGCGATCGGCGAGTTCGTGGCCCTTCTCGGTGAGGAATACGCCGCGATAGGGCCGCGCCGTCGCCAATCCGGCGCGCTTCAGCCGCGAAATGCTTTTGATCGCGGTGGCATGGGAGACGCCCAGGCGTCGCGCAATATCGGTGGGCCGCGCCTCGCCTTCGCCGACGAGCAGGTCCGCGATCAGTTCGACATAGTCCTCGAGCAGCGCCGTCGATTGCGCCGACCGGGTCTTGCCGAAGCGGCGCGCTTGGGTTCCTTCCGCGGGGAGCTTTCCCATGGCCACTCGGTATCGGGCTTGCGACTGTATTGAGGCGATCCGCTAGGGGACACCATACTTTACTGGCCGTGTCAAAATGTAGTCACGGCTACAATATGAAGCCATTGACCATTAATCGCGCGATCCCTATACTGTAACCGATGCTACATTTTGGTGTGAGAGCTGCATGCGGCGCGGCGGCCTATACGATGCGACCGTGAACGATTCGGCCGAGGCGAGAACGCTGAGCGGACGGACCGTCGCCACGGCGCTGCGGGCGCTTACCGGGCAGGGCGACGGCCTGCGCACGGCGCTCGCTTTCGCCGGTCCCGCGATCATCGCGTCGATCGCCTATATGGATCCCGGGAACTTCGCGACCAATATCCAGGCCGGCGCGAAATACGGCTACAGCCTGCTCTGGGTCGTGCTCCTGGCCAACGTGATCGCGATGCTGTTCCAGGGGCTTTCGGCCAAGCTCGGCATCGTCACCGGGCGGAATCTCGCCGAACTGTGCCGCGATCACTTTCCGCGGCCGGTCGTGCTCGCGATGTGGTGCGGCAGCGAGATTGCCGCCATGGCGACCGATCTCGCCGAGTTCCTCGGCGGCGCCATCGGGCTGTCGCTCTTGTTCCACATGCCGCTACTTCCCGGAATGTGCGTGACCGCCGCGGTCACCTACGGCCTGTTGATGTGCGATCGATTCGGCTTCAGACCGCTCGAACTGATCATCGGCTCCATCGTCGGCGTGATCTGTCTTTGCTATTTCGTCGAAATGTTCATCGCTCCGGTCGATTGGACTGCGGCGGCCATTCATACCGTCACGCCGCAATTGGCCGACGCGGGAGCGCTGCTGCTCGCCGTCGGCATCATCGGCGCGACGGTGATGCCGCACGCGATCTATCTGCATTCCGGCCTGACCCAAGGGCGCGTGCCGGTGCGCAACGACGACGATCGCCGCCTGGTCCTGCGCTTCTCCAACAGGGAGGTCGTGATCGCGCTCGCCGTCGCCGGGCTCGTCAACATGGCGATGGTGATGATGGCGTCGAGCGCGTTCCACGCCGGCCATCCCGAGGTGGCGGAGATCGAGACCGCCTATCACACGCTGACGCCGCTCCTTGGCGCGGGCGCTGCCGGAGTTTTTTTGGTCTCTCTCATTGCCTCGGGCGTGTCGGCCTCGACCGTCGGCACCATGGCGGGGCAAATGATCATGCAGGGTTTTGTCGGCTTTCGCATCCCGATCTGGCTGCGCCGGCTCGTCACGATGCTGCCCGCCTTCGCGGTCGTCGCGATCGGCGCCAATGCGACGAATGCGCTGGTCATCAGTCAGGTGGTCTTGAGCCTGGCGCTGCCGCTGCCGATGATCGCGCTCATCATCTTCACCAGCAGGGCGGACATCATGGGGCCGTTTACCAACGACATCACGACGCGCATCGCGGCGGTGCTGGCAACAGCGGCGGTGCTCGCGCTGAATGGGATCTTGATTGTACAGACCCTCGCTTAGAGCCCAATGCGTTCTGATGGAATCAGAACCGGGCTCCAGCATTTGTTTGAGCACGATCTTTTCGGAAAACCGGCATCCCCTTTTCCGAATCATGCTCGAGCTCGAAGGAACGGCAAGCGAGTCCTGAGCGAACGGGATCGAAATCCCGGATTGCACAAGCAATCCGGGCTACAGTTCAATGACGCTACAGTTCAATGAAGCGCGCGCGAGCGCGCCTCAGCCGGATTACAGGGTCTTCAGATTTTCAGCGGCCGACTTGCCGGTCTTGCGGTCCACCACGACTTCGAAGGAAACGCGTTGGCCTTCCCTCAATTCGCGTAGTCCTGCGCGTTCGACAGCGCTGATATGGACGAACACGTCCTTGCCGCCGCCCTCGGGTTGAATGAATCCATAACCCTTCTGCGCGTTGAACCACTTCACGGTACCGTTGTTCACGGGTCTCTCCTTGTAGACATGCCTAAGTGAGCCGCGCGAATATGCCCGGCTCGGTTCGCTCGAGATTTTGGTGAAAGATCGTCAGTCAGGCGCGCTTATCAGTCGCTGCAAGGCCAAGTCATTCGGCCGAAAACTCGATCTGATCATTTTAGCGGCAACGCGCAATCTCCGCAAGACCGAGTCGCGCCCATTGTGGCGGCCCGCCGGCAGTCGCCCAGAGGTTCTTTCCGGCGGTTCTTTCCGGAGGTTCTTAACGACCTCCTAAAGCCGCGTCCCCGACCGGCGCGCAACGCCGATCAGCGCGCGACGGGCACGATTTCGCCGTCCCGTGCCGAGGCCACGACCGCGTCAAAAACCGCCATTCCATGAAGGACATCGGCGATCGGCACCGGATAGGCCTGGCCGCCGATGGCGCGGGCGAAGGCCGTCATTTCGGCGTGCAACATGTCGAAACCCGGGAATTGCAAAACCTCCTCCGGCGGCGCCGGCACCACTGCGCTCGGCGCCACGGTTGCGATGCCGGCGAAGCGAAAGCGCGAGAGATCGGGGCGCGAAATCTCGGCCAGGCCCTGCGTGCCATAGGCCGTGAATTGGAAATTGGTTGCGGTTGCAACCGAACAAAAAATCAAACCGCTCGCCCCGTTGTCGAACCGCAGCATGATGGTCGTGGTGTCGTCCGACGGGCCCGGATAATTGCGCGCGACGACGCAACGCACATCGCGCACCGGCCCGGCCAACTCGATCATGTGATCGAGCGCGTGCACTCCGACGGCGGTGAAGGCCCCGCCCGGGGCTTCCGCGGCGGCGGCGCGCCAATTGTCCGGCGCGATGAATTGCACGGTCGAGGTGGTATGCTGCGCGACCATCGCGACGATTTTGCCGAGCCGGCCGTCGCTCGCGCGGCGGCGCAATTCCCCCATGCTGGGATGGAATCGCCGCGCGAACCCGACCGCGAGCACGCAGCCGGATCGGCGGGCGGCGTCGGCAACCGTAAGCGCGCTCGCGCGATCGAGCGTCAGCGGCTTTTCGACAAAGACGTGTTTGTTCGCGGCGAAGGCCGCCAGCGCCTGCGCCTGGTGCTGGCTGTGCGGCGTCGCCAGCACGACAGCGTCGATCGTGGGATCGCACAGGATATCGCCATAGCGCTCGACCAGCGTGATCTGTTTGGCGCGGCAATACTCGTCGGCGTCGCCACGCGCGCGGGTCGCCGCGAGCACGAAGCGAATGTCGTCGCTGCGGCCGGCGACGGCGCTGACCAGCGCGCGGCCCCAACGGCCCAGGCCGACGATGCCGGCCCGGATCATCGGCCGCGCCGATAGGCGCCGGTGGCGTCGAACTTGGTGCCGGAACGGTCGTGGGCAATAATGCGCGCCATCGGAATACTGTAACACAACCGCGCCGCTCGTCGCTTGCCGCTCGGCGACATTGATGCAACAAGGCGGCGCCCAAAAGGAGGAAATTGCCTATGCGTATCGTCGCACTCGAGGAACACTTTTCGGTCCCTTCGCTGAGCCGCCGGATCGCGCAAGACGTCATTTTTCGCCGTGGCTTCCGGCCGAGAAAGATTACTCCGGGTGCGCCGAATCCGATGGAATTGCTGCCGGAGATCGCCGAAGGGCGGCTGAAGTCGATGGACGACGCGGGCATCAGCGTCCAGGTGCTGTCGAATGCCGGTCCCGGACCGGACCTGCTACCCGGCGCGGACGGCATCGCGCTCGCCCACGAGATCAACGATCATTTGGCGGCGGCCGTGGCGCGCCATCCGGATCGCTTCGCGGGCTTCGCCTGCCTGCCGCTGCAGAGCCCGGACGCCTGCCCCGCCGAGCTCGAACGCGCGGTCAAACAACTGGGCTTTGTCGGCACGATGGTCAACGGCACGACCGAAGGCCGCTTCCTCGATCACCCGAGCTACGACGGGCTGCTGGCGGCCGCCGTCGCGCTCGACGTGCCGATCTACATTCATCCGCACATTCCGCCGGAGGCGGTGCGGCAGGCCTATTTCTCGGAATTGCCGGAAGGCGCCGCCCGCGTGCTCGAAACCGCCGGCTGGGGCTGGCACTCGGAAACCGCCGTGCATGTCCTGCGCATGGTGGTCGCGGGCACCTTCGATCGTCATCCGAAGCTTCGCATCATCATCGGCCATATGGGTGAGATGCTGCCGATGATGATGGCGCGCGCCGACCAGGTGTTCCAGCACGATATCGGGCACCTCGAGCGCCCGATCACCCGCACCATTCTCGATCAGGTCTGGCTCACCACCAGCGGCATTTTCGACCAGCCGCCGTT
>Ga0181539_1003715_pt1 | contig 13688 bp, 13 predicted proteins | sample PEATcosm2014_Bin_46_FD_119767 | JGI IMG/M metagenome (GOLD analysis project Ga0181539, IMG submission 119767) | Peatland microbial communities from MTU Mesocosm Facility, Houghton, MI, USA - PEATcosm2014_Bin23_60_metaG | ecosystem: Environmental > Terrestrial > Soil > Wetlands > Peat | place... | reverse complement strand
TGCCGATAACGCTCGTTTCGCCGATAACCGTCCCTGTCCCGTGGTCGATGAAGAACCTTTCCCCGATGGTCGCGCCGGGGTGGATATCTATACCCGTTGTAGAATGGGCCATTTCCGAGATGATGCGGGGAATGAGGGGCACTTCCAGCCTGTAGAGCTCGTGCGCTATCCTGTGGTGCGTGATAGCCGCAAGGCTGGGATAGCAGAAGATGACCTCCCCGGTGCTCGTCGCCGCGGGGTCGCCGGCATATGCAGCCTGGGCGTCGAGGGAGAGCATGTGCCGGATATGGGGAAGCGTGGATATGAACCGATCGGTGAGCTCCCGGTACTCCGATTCATGCTCCAGACATGCCGCCCGTTCCTCCTCCTTGCAGGAGAAACAATAACCCAGCCTGATCTGCTCGTGGAGGAGACGGGTAGCTTCATCGAGCGCCGAACCGATATAGTACTTCACCGTTTCGGGCTTTATCTCCGTGTTCATGAAGAAACCGGGGAAAAGGACCGACTTCAAGAGATCCACGGCCCTGTTAAGGATCGCGGTCGACGGCATTGGCACGTCATGAAAGTTTATTCCATGGTAGACAGGGAGATAGGAAGCCTTGTCGCAGAGCGAGTGAACGACCTTCGAGATGTCGAACAAATTGTGATTGCTCGTTCCCATAAATAGCCACAATGTCTATCGTAATAGTAGCAGATACCGGACGATGGCGTCAAGAATTATCTTGACAGAAGTAGTCAAGATAATTATCCTAATACTACTATCCCTATAGACTATAGATAGTAAGCGAAAGAGACGATACGTTGGAGCATTTATGAGCGGGGAGGCTCCATCCGGCTTTGCCGGTGGAGGGGGTGCTGAACCCCAAATATTGCATCGGGAGGAGGAGCATATGAAGGAGGGGTGGTCGGCGGAGACGATACTTACCCATGCGGGCACGTGTTGGGAGCAAAGCACGGGCGCTGTCTCGATGCCGGTCTATCAGACCGCCACCTTCCGCCACCCGGAGTTGGGAAAGAGCACCGGCTACGATTACTCGCGGAGCGGAAACCCGAACAGGACCGTCCTCGAAGAAACTATGGCGCTCCTCGACGGCGGGGAGCGAGGACTGGCGTTCAGCTCCGGCATGGCGGCCATCGATTGTCTGATGAGGCTCTTTAAGCCGGGTGATTCCGTCGTCGCCAGCGAGGACCCTTACGGCGGGACCTTTCGCCTCCTGGAAAAGGTTTACCGGGAGATAGGCATCAATGTGATCTTCGTCGACACTTCCGACCTCAATGCGGTGCGGAAGGCCCTCGACACAGGGCCCAGGGCCATACTAGTCGAGAGCCCCACGAACCCACTCCTGAAGATCGCCGATATAAGGGCTATCAGCAAAGCGGCCAAAGAAAAGGGCGCGCTTACCGTGGTGGACAACACGTTCCTGACGCCGTGGTTCCAAAGGCCGCTCGCGCTGGGCGCCGACGTTGCCGTTTACAGCGCCACTAAATACCTTTCGGGGCATAACGACGTGCTTGCCGGCCTTCTCGTGACAAAGACGAAAGAACTTGGCGAGCGGCTCTACTTTTATCAGAACTCTGCCGGCGCCGTCCCCGGCTCCTGGGACTGCTGGCTCGTGCTCCGCGGACTGAAGACCCTGTCGCTCAGGCTGGAACGGCAGGAGCGGAATGCGTTCGCCGTGGCGGAGTGGCTCACCCGGCAACCGCATGTGGTCAATGTGCTCTATCCCGGCTTAACGACACATCCCGGCCACGGCCTTTTGAAAAGCCAAGCGTCGGGCAACGGGAGCGTTATCTCATTCGAGGTAGACGACCCAGGACTCGTCCCAAGGGTCCTTTCCTCGGTGGAGGTTTTCCTTTTTGCCGAGAGCCTCGGCGGCGTCGAGTCGCTCATCACCTTCCCTGCCGCCCAGACCCATGCGGACATGGACGAAGAGGTCCGATGTAGGCTGGGCATAAGCGACCGCCTGCTCCGGCTGTCGGTCGGGATAGAGGCGGTGGAAGACCTGATCGACGATTTGTCATCGGCCCTCGGCGGATGATGCGCGCGGGTGGTATTCAGAAGGAGAAAACCAAGGATGGATTACAGAACTAGAATTCTTCACACCGGTAAGGACAGAGATCCCCACACGGGGGCGTCGAGCATCCCCATCTGCCAGGCATCGACCTTCGCGCAGGACGATCCGCTCGTCTTCGGTCAGTACGAATACGCGAGGGGCTCAAACCCGACGAGGGACGCTCTTGAGCATACGGTGGCGGTCCTGGAGGGGGGCAGCCATGGTTTTGCCTTTTCCTCGGGCATGGCCGCCATCTCGTCGGTCCTGCTCCTTCTGAAAACGGGCGATCACATTCTTGTCAGCGAGGACGTCTACGGGGGGACGTACCGCGTCCTGACGAAGCTTTTCAACCGTTGGGGTCTCCGCCACACGTTCGCGGACATCTCCACAGCCGAAAAGGTGCGGGCGGTCATCGAGCCTGAGACAAAGGCAATCTTTGCCGAAACACCGTCCAACCCAATTTTGAAGATCACCGACCTTAAGGCGATTATGGACGTGGCGCGTGAAAAGGATCTCCTTACCATTATCGACAATACCTTCATGAGCCCTTTTCTGCAACGGCCCATGGATCTCGGCTTCGACATCGTTATCCACAGCGCCACGAAGTTCCTCGGAGGCCACAGCGACCTCATCGCGGGTGTGGTGGCCGTCAAAGAGAAGGAATTCGCGCACAGGCTAAGAGCGATTCAAAACACCTTCGGCGCCATCCTCGGTCCGCAGGACTCATGGCTCCTCATGCGGGGGATAAAGACACTGGCCGCAAGGATGGAGGTCCAGCAGCGGGGCGCGATGAGGATCGCCTCCTGGTTGTCGGGACAACCCCTGATTTCGCGGGTCTATTACCCCGGCCTCGATACCCATCCGGGAAAAGACGTGCACGAACGGCAGGCCTCGGGCCCCGGCGCCGTCATCTCGTTCGAGCTGCCCACTGTCGAGATGGCGCACGCCTTCATGCGATCGGTCACCCTTCCCCTGCTGGCCGTTAGCCTCGGCGGGGTGGAAAGCATCCTCTCATATCCCGCGACCATGTCGCACGCGTCTGTTCCTCCTCGGGAGCGGCAAGCCAAGGGGATCACGGACAGCCTTGTCAGGCTCTCCGTAGGGTTGGAAGACCCTGAAGACCTGATCGCCGATTTCAAACAGGCCTTGGAGAAAGCGACTGACGGCAGGTGAGGAATACCGGGGCAAAGAGTACAGGGTGGCAAGAATACTCATTGAGATTATTCTTGACAACTATGGTCAGTTAAACTACAGTATTCCTACTGGCATAGTAGTATAAGAGCTGATCAGAAGGGCCGGTAAAAAAAGGAGATCAGTATGGGCAGATATGAGGATAACAGTCAATCCATAGGAGGGACACCGCTGATCAAGCTGAACCGCGTGGTCGGCCCGGAAGCGACCGTCCTTGCCAAGATCGAAGGCAGGGCCCCGGCTTATTCGGTCAAAGACCGCATAGGAGCGGCGATGATCTGGGACGCCGAGAAGACGGGCCGATTGAGGCCGGGCATGGAGATCGTGGAGCCGACTTCCGGCAATACCGGTATCTCTCTTGCCTTTGTGGCAGCCGCCCGCGGCTACAAGCTGCTTCTCACCATGCCCGAGACCATGAGCATCGAGCGCAGGAAGGTGTTGAAGATCTTCGGCGCGAACCTGATACTGACCGAGGCGGCGAAAGGCATGAAGGGGGCAGTCGCCAAGGCGACGGAAATAGCCATGAGCGACCCTTCCCGCTATTTCCTGCCCCAGCAGTTCGAGAACCCTGCCAACCCGGCCATCCATGAGGCGACGACGGGCGTGGAGATTTGGAACGACACGGACGGCAAAACGGACGTCTTCGTGTCGGGCGTGGGGACCGGGGGGACGATCACGGGCGTGAGCAGGTATTTCAAGATCAAGAGAGGGAAGAAGATCGTCTCCGTCGCCGTCGAGCCGGCAGAATCGCCTATCCTCACCCAGACGCGCAACGGGCAGGAACTCAAAACGGGCCCTCACAAGATACAGGGGATCGGCGCCGGCTTCGTACCGAAGGTCTTGCAGCTCGACCTCGTTGACCGCGTCGAGACGGTGACAAGCGACGAAGCCATAGACATGGCCCGCCGCCTCGCCCGTGAGGAGGGCATCCTTTGCGGTATCTCCAGCGGGGCCGCGGCCTTCGTTGCTGCCCGCATCGCGAAAGAGCCGGAAAGCAAGGGGAAGACTATAGTCGTGATCCTGCCCGACGCAGGCGAGCGCTACCTGTCTGCACCCCTTTTTCAGAACCTCTTTCCGGGCCTGGATTCGGCCACAGCTTCCGATGTAGCTATTTAGGAAGGAGTAAGTACCATGAAAATGTCGACCAAGGGCAGGTATGGACTCCGGGCAATGATGGACCTGGCGGCCAATCAGAAGGACGAGGTGCCTGTGTTTCTCGCCGACATCGCAAAAAGACAGGAAATATCCGAGAAATATCTCGAACATATATTTGCCGCCCTGCGCGCCGCCGGGCTTATACATACGGTGCGGGGCAGGAAAGGAGGTTTTCTCCTGAACAAGTCGCCCTCCGAGATAACCGCGAACGAGATCATCACGGCCCTCGAAGGTCCGTGCAGGCTCGTAGACTGCGTGGACAAGCCGAAAGTCTGTCCGAGGTCGGCGACCTGCGCTACCCGCGACATATGGACCCTCCTGGGCGGGAAAATGGACGAATTCCTTTCCGGTTTCACCCTCGATCAACTCGCGAGGATGCAAGAGGAAAAGTCAGGGAAGGATACGGCCATGTACTACATATAGTTGACCGGCCCGTCGGGGTTTAAGCCGGGGTACCCGATAGCGGGTCCGGACGCGGCCACACCCCGGCAATCACGGGAGGAACAAGACCATGGCAAGAAGACCCGACACACTCGCAGTTCATGCGGGACAGGAGACGCCGGACCCCGCAACAGGTGCTCGCGCGGTGCCCATCTACCAGACCACTTCTTACGTATTCAGGGATACGACCCATGCCGCCAACCTCTTTGCCCTGGCGGAGCTGGGCAACATATACACCCGTATCATGAACCCCACGACCGATATCTTCGAGCGGCGCATCGCAGCCCTCGAAGGGGGCAGCGGCGCGCTGGCCGTATCGTCCGGCCAGGCGGCGGAAACGCTTGCACTGCTCGCGATAACCCGGGTGGGGGACGAGATCGTGTCGGCCAACAACCTCTATGGAGGCACCTACGAGCTTTTCCACTACACCTTCCCGAAGCTTGGCCGCAACGTTAAGTTCGTCGACTCCGCAAAACCGGAGGCCTTCAAAGAGGCTATCACCGGGCGGACACGGGCGGTCTATGCGGAGACGATAGGCAACCCGAAGCTCGACGTGCCCGATTTCGAGGCTATTGCAAAAATCGCCCATGACGCGGGCATCCCGTTTGTTGTCGATAATACCGTCGGTGTCGGCCTCGTAAGACCGCTTGATTACGGTGCCGATATTCTCACTACATCCGCTACAAAATATATCGGCGGCCACGGCACATCGGTAGGCGGCATTATCGTCGATGGCGGCCGTTTCGACTGGGGAAACGGGAAGTTCCCTGAGTTCACCGAGCCAGACCCGAGCTACCACGGTCTCAAGTTCTGGGACGTCTTCGCGAACTTCGGCGACATGGGCAACGTCGCCTTTATCTTCAAGGTGCGCGTGCAGTTGCTCCGCGACCTGGGCGCGGCATTAAGCCCCTTCAACGCGTGGCTCTTCTTACAGGGATTGGAGACCCTCCCATTGCGGCAGAAAAAACATTCGGAAAACGCGCTTGCCGTCGCCAGGTTCCTGAAGGGACATCCGCTCGTTTCCTGGGTAGTCTACCCGGGACTTCCGGATAATCCGAATTACCCCGTGGCGAGCAGGTATCTGAAGGAAGGCTTCGGCGGCCTCGTGGGCTTCGGCATAAAGGGTGGCCTCGAGGCGGGAAAGAGGTTCATCGAGTCCGTCGGGCTCCTCTCGCACCTGGCCAATATCGGCGACGCCAAGAGCCTCGTCATCCATCCCGCTTCCACTACGCATCAGCAGTTGACCAAGGCGGAACAGGAGGAAACGGGCGTCACCGAGGACTATATCCGCCTGTCAATCGGCATAGAGGACGCGGAGGACATAAAGGAAGATATCGACCAGGCGCTGAAAAAAGCGGCGGGGTAAAGAGATGATGACGGCGCGCGGCGGCGGAGGTCTGGGTATCGTGGAGACAAAATACCAGACCTTCGCCCAGGATAATGGTTTCGCTACCGTCGGAGGGAAGACGCTTTCCCCCGTCACCCTTGCCTACGAGACGTACGGGGAACTCAACGCCGACAGATCGAACGCGGTCCTCGTGCTCCACGCGCTGACGGGCGACGCCCACGCCGCCGGCTTCCACAAGGGGGACAAGGGTCCTGGCTGGTGGGACAACATGATAGGACCCGGCAAGGCCTTCGACACGGACAAGTACTTCATTATCTGCTCGAACGTGCTGGGGGGATGCAGGGGCTCCACGGGCCCTTCGTCGATCAATCCGGCGACAGGGAAACCGTACGCCCTCGATTTTCCCCTCGTTACCGTCGGCGATATGGTGAACGCCCAGCGTCATCTCGTTGATTACCTCAGGATAGAACGGCTTCTCTCAGTCGCGGGCGGCTCCATGGGAGGCATGCAGGCGCTCCAGTGGGTCGTCTCCTATCCGGAAAGGGTCCGCTCGGTCATACCCATCGCCACCACGGCCACCCATTCACCCCAGCAGATCGCGTTCAACGAGGTAGGTAGGCAGGCCATCATGGCGGACCCGAACTGGAATGACGGCAATTACTACGGGAGAGAGCTTCCCGCCAAGGGCCTCTCCGTCGCGAGGATGATAGGTCACATCACCTACATGAGCGATCTGTCGATGAGCGAGAAGTTCGGCAGGCGCTTCAGGAACGGCCACTCGGGATTTTCTTTCGACCCGGATTTCGAGGTGGAGGGCTATCTCCAGTACAGGGGAGATAATTTCATAAAGCGGTTCGATCCCAATTCCTACCTCTACATCACGAAGGCCATCGATTATTTTGACCTGGCGAATGGCAAAGGTCTCCTCCAGGAGGTGTTACGGGGGGTCGAAGCGCGCTTCCTCGTGATCGCCTTCAAGTCCGATTGGCTCTACCCTGCACACCAGTCGCAGGAGACCGCCAAGGCGTGCAAGCGGGCGGGTGTCAAAGCGATCTATGCAGAACTCAATTCGACGTGGGGCCACGACGCGTTCCTTATCGAGGTGGAAGAGCAGGCCCACCTCATCACGCACTTCCTCAAGAACGTATCCGGTGGGATATAGAATGAGTGATCGCTTGGGCCTTCGCCTCGACCAAAAAGTCATAGTCGAGATCATCACGCCAGGCGCAACCGTCCTCGATCTCGGCTGTGGGACAGGCGAGCTACTGGCCGAATTGGTGAAGGAGAAGCATGTGAGCGGTGAGGGCATAGAGATCGACGACCAGGCCATACTCGAATGCGTGGCAAAGGGCTTGAACGTCTTTCACGACGACATCGACAGGGGCCTTTCGGAATATGGAGACCGATCCTTCGATTTTGTTATCCTGAATCAAACGTTCCAACAGGTGAAGAGGCCGGACGAGGTCCTGAAAGAGGCACTGCGGGTGGCTACGAAGGTGATCGTAGGCTTTCCGAATTTTGCAACGCTGGCCACACGCTTTCAACTGGGCATCAGGGGAAGGGTGCCCGTTACCCCGTCACTGCCCTACGAATGGCACGACACACCCAACCTCCACTTCCTGAGCATTCTCGATTTCATCGATTACTGCCGTAAGCGTCACATACGGATAGAGAAGGCCTTTTATTTCAACGCGAAGAAGAGAATAAGAACGTTCCCTAATGCCTTTGCCCATGTGGGCGTGTTTCTCGTGACGAAAGGCTGATTAATCCCGGGAGATCCATCCTCGATAGGCGTTTGCTCCAGTTCAGTCACTATCCTCCGCCATAAGGGGCTCCAACCCCAGGTCCTTGATCATCTCGATGTCGAGGTTTGAATCCCGTCCGGGCGTCGTCAGGTAATTTCCGGTCATCAAGGAGTTGCAGCCGGCCACGATCCCGAGCGGCAGGAGCTGCCGCAGGTTCGCTTCCTTCCCGCCGCAGAGCTTTATATCCTTGTCTGGGAGTATGAACCTGAAGATCGAGATAGTAATGAGCAATTCGAGGGGATGAACGGACGGGGTACCTGCCAGGGGTGTACCGGGGCGGGGGTTGAGGATATTGAAGGGTACGGAATCAACGTCTAATTCCTTTAACGTCAGGGCGAACTCGATCCTCTGCTCCATCGATTCGCCCATGCCGATAATGCCACCGCAGCATGTCTTGAGCCCCGCCTCCCTGGCCGAGTGTATCGTATCGGTGTCCTCCTCGTAGTCGTGGGTCGTGCAGATATTGTCGAAGAAGCTCCTCGCCGTTTCCAGGTTGTGATGGTAGCGGTAGAGACCGGCCTCCTTTAATGCGATTGCCCTTTGCCTGTCGAGCATGCCGAGGGAGGCGCAAGGCCTCACTCCCGCTGCCCTGATTCCCCTGACTGCCTTGTATATCACTTCCCACTCTTCCTCACTATCGATCCGCGTACCGCTCGTGATGATGCCGAACATGTGGGCGCCGCATTGCTTCATCTGCCTGGCCGCGTCCACGATCTCTGTTGTCGAGACCAGATCATAGACAGGCGCGTCCGTCTCATAACGGGCCGACTGGGCGCAGAACCTGCAATCCTCGGGGCACCTGCCGGACTTTGCATTGATTATCCCGCACAGGTTTATCCGCTTTCCCTTGAAGAACTCCCTTATTTCCGAGGCCGCCGCCATGAGTGCGAAAGGAGTTTTCGTACCTATTTCATGAAGCGTAAGAGCATCTCCCAATCCTATATCCTGTGTTCCAAGGGCCCTCGCTTTCAATTGTCCCAAGGTATCGATCATAGTTCTCTCCTCCCGTTGCGTCACCTGAATAGTAAACGGTCAAGGTTGGTGGAAGCACAATCGACCCTGCCGGTGTCTTTGTCCAACGAGACGGCCCGCCGACAAAGACTTTACTGTTAATGACACAGCCTCTAGTCGTCTTTGCATGATTCTATTTGTTTCCTACTATAATTGTCAAGAATAGGATGGCCGTCAATATAAGGGCAGGAATATTCTATTGAAGGTCGTGAATGATAAAGAAGAATTGTTTGTCGTTGTAACCGCGCTTTCTGTTCCATCGCTCCTTGGCCACCCTAAAGACGCTCAAAGTAATATCTCTTCAGGCTGTATTCTTTCAAGAGGAGGCACGTTTTGCGCGCCAAACTTCCTGCGTTCCTGGTTACTGCGGCCATAGCTTTTATCCTCGCCTGTCCTGCAACCGGGCGGGCGACGTGCTCGGCGGAGTTCTTCAACCCGATTACGGACATCTGCTGGGACTGCATATTCCCCGTCACCATAGGCGGGATCACCATCTTCGGCTCCGATATCGATTCCCCGGGCGACGATATCTCGAGTCCCATCTGCATCTGCGGGACGACGATAGGACTCAGCGCGTCGTTCTGGGAGCCCGCGAGGATCATCGAGACCGTGAAGGACCCCTGGTGCTTCAATCTGATCGGTGCGGATCTGGGAGGGAACGGGTTTCTCGCGGGCGACTCCCAGAGGACCACGAAGGCGTCGAAGAGCATGTTCGCGCAGGCCCACTACTACATGCTCAACGTGTGGTCCCTCCTGGACCTTTTCCTCGATCTGCCGTGCCTCGAGAACACCGGTTTCGACGTGGGGTATATCACCGAGGTCGATCCGACCTGGAACGACGACCTCCTCGCCTTCCTTCTCAACCCCGAGGCCCTGCTCTTCAGCAACCCGGTGCTCCAATTCTCCTGCATTGCCGACAGCGTCGCGGCGAACGCGGGCTTGCCCCTTGACGTCCTCTTCTGGTGCATGGGATCATGGGGATCAGCCTATCCCCTCACCGGTCACAAGGGAAACGACAACATCGTCGAGGACAACGCGGCCCTGGCGAGCAGGCTGATTTACAAGCTCGTCCGGGAGTATACGCTCACCGACACCGCCTCCAACATCTGCGGACCGACCATGTGGCCCATCTGGACGAAGAGCCATTACCGACTCCAGATCATGAGGCCCGTCAGGGACTATACGTGCCAGCCCATAGGACGGAGCGGACTCATATGGGCGGCGGGCAAGAATCCTCCCTATTCCGCTGGCGGCAACGCTTCGGACAACTTCGACTGGGTGCTCGTGAGGAAGAAACTATGCTGCTTAGGGTATTCGCTGTAACGACGGTCCTTGTATTTGCATCCTTCTGCGCCTTCGCGGGCGAGCTTTCCACGGACGAGATTTCCGCCGTACAGGAGAAGGCGAAGAAGGACGCTGCCGGCATGGTTCTTCCCCCAAACGATTATGAAGCCCTCGGGAGGCAGAAAGCGGAAGAAGCGTATCGCATCTATCAGTCCGAGGAATTCCAGAGGAAAATCGCCCTTGAGAGGGAGCGCATTCAAAAGGAGGTCTTCGGGCGCGTGGGTCCATACTATAAGGACGGCAAGAAAGGCAGCGCCACGGGAGGGCTCGGGACCGACGAGCGTATCTATGTCTTTCTCTCCTCGTCGATACCCACGGAGACCCTTCGCCGCTACACCAGCTTAGCGGGTGCCCTGGGCGACCGCAACGTGAGGTTTGTGATGCGGGGGTTCATCGACGGGGCGAAATACATCAAGCCGACCTTGCGCTTCGTCAGGGACCTGCTTCTCGAAGACCCCAATTGCGACCCGTTGAAAAGCAGGTGCCGCACTTACAACACCGCGGTGATCATCGATCCCATGCTCTTCGAACGCTACCATATCACCAGGGTCCCTGCCTTCGTCTATGCTACAGTCAGCGGCTTGAAGGACCCGGAGAAAAGCGAGGGTCTCGAAAGTAATATCAACATACGCGCGTTTCATACGATCCATGGGGACGTAAGTTTCGAGTACGTGTTTGAGGCCTTCGAAAAAGAGACCCGCAGCACCGGGGTGAGCGCGCTGCTCGCGGGTTTGAGGAAGGGCTTCTATCAACAATAGGCCCTGCCGCGAGCACGCGGCAGGGCCGGGGAGGTATGCGTGGAAGGTGCGGAAGCGATATCAATAGAAGGGAAGCGCGAGCCCCCCGCCATGGTTCGGCCGGGAATCATTGCGACCCACGCGGCGGTCCTCGTCATCGTCGTGAGCATGATGATTTCGGTCGCCACGGTGGCCGCCTACGACCGCTGGGTTGCCCAGAAAGTGGTGGCCGTGGACGTTAGCGGGTTTCTTCAAGAGCAGAGGGACCTGTTCCTCGCGAAGAAGATCACCATGGACGACTTCAAGGCCAACCTCGACCGGTACCTGGCGGCTTTGAAGAGCCAACCCAAGAATAGGGTTCTTATACTGGAGGACGTCATTGCGTCGAAAAACCTTGAAAAAGTGTCTTACTGATCTTGCGGGGGACCGAAAGAAGCGATCCGTCTGGCTCGCGGCCGTCTCGGCCCTCGTCTTCGGCCTCCTCCTTCCAGGGAGGATCGTGGTGGCAATAAGCCCCTCTCTCGATCACCGCGTATTCGTCGTTACGAAGAGCTTTACTCCCGATGAGATCAGGAAGGACGACTACATCATGTTCACCGTACGGTCCCACTACATAAAGAACGGAAAGCCATCGAGACTCTTGAAGAAGGTATCGTGCGTCACAGGAGAAAGGCTCGAAACGAGGACCCGCGAGTATTACTGCGACGGCGAATACCTGGGAATGGCGAAGTGGTATTCCCTAAAAGGGGAGCCTGTCGATGCGTTCGTCTATTCCGGGACCGTGCCCGAGGGAAAGCTCTTCGTCACGGGCCGTCATGTGGACAGCTTCGATTCGAGGTATCTCGGCTTCATAGAAAGGAGCAAAGTTGAAGGCATTGCCCGTCCTCTTCTGTAGTCTCCTTATGTTCGTAAACACCGCGTTCGCAAAGGAAGCCATTGTCCCCGAACAGGAATCGGTTCCCTATTACAAGGATTACAAAAGGGGCTGGTTCTGGTACGAACAGAAGGCACCTGAAAAACCGCAAGAAGAACAAAAAGCGCCGGAGAACCCCAAGGAACAGAAGCACCGCATCCCCTCGCTCAAGGACTACACGGCTGAGCAGCTCTGGGACATGTATCCCGACGACTTCCAGGCGCTCCTCACGGACTTCCAAAAGAGGGCGGTCTGGAGACCCACGACGGAGAACGTCGAGGAGTACTACTATGTCCAGGACATCGCGAGAAGAAAGGCCCTGGCCTTCACGAACGTCGCGGGGTACGTCATGCAGAAGGACCCGCAGCTTTCGGTCGACAAGGACTATCCCACCGTCATCCCCGGACAGAACGCCCTGGTCCGTTCCAGGCAAGGAGAAGTGAAGGAGAGGATCATGCGGGCCAGGGGGGATTATGGTCTCCTCTTCTTCTACTCGCCCACCTGCGAGTACTGCATGGAGCAGGAGAAGATCATGGGGTTCTTCGAGAAAGAGTATGGCTGGGAGATCAAGCGGATCGATTACACGCAGGAGAAGGCCCTCGCGGATATGTTCGGCGTCACCATCGTCCCGACCATTCTCCTGGTGTACAGGAACAGCACGGAGGCCATACCCGTCTCTGCGGGGGTGATCTCTATGTCCGAGATGGAGGACAAGATCTACCGGGGGATAAGGCTCCTCGCTGGCGAGATCACGCCCCAGGAATACAGCATCTATGACTTCCAGAAGGGAGGGGCATTCGACGTGACAGCCCCCGCCATGAAGGGAAAGCAGGGAGGAACGCGATGAAACGGATAGTGGTGTTCACGGCATTGTTCATGGTTGCTATCAGTGTCTTCGATGTAACCGCCAGGGCGGGCTTCATCGATGACTGGCTCCAGCAGAAGACCGAGACAAGCCCCGGATACTTCGAGGGCGAAAAGCGCGGATACGCGACCGGCGGCTCCATCTCCGCCAGGTGGGGGATGACTAACGATCATCTCTTTTCCGTGGAACCACCCAGGTTCAAGGTGGGGTGCGGGGGCATCGACCTCTTCATGGGAGGCTTTTCGTTCCTGAACGTGAATTACCTCGTGCAGAAATTTGAGAAGATTCTGCAGGCCGCCCCGGCCATGGCCTTCGACCTGGCCCTGAGCACGCTCTGCCAGCAGTGCTCTAACATCATGAAAGGTCTCGAGGCGCTCGCGAACGATCTCAACCACCTCCAGATGAACGAGTGCCACGACGCGAAGGTGCTCGCGGCGCAGATCGTCTCGCCCTTCACCGACGATCCGAAGATCGAGGCCGAGGCGCAGCAGAACTACTCCCTCGTGACGGGGATACAGAACATGTATACCGATATCCAGAAGCAGGTCCTGTCGAACAACGGGCAGCCCTCGATATCCAATGAATCGGGAATGTATAGCGGTTGCCCCGCCGATATCGTCAACCTCTTCATGACCCAGGGGCAAAGCGTCTTCTCCGCCGTGGCCGCGAATAGGGGAATACCCACGAGCCACGTGGAGCTTGTGAGGGGTCTCGTGGGTGATCTCCAGTTCGATCCCATCACTGACTCGTCGGGCAACACGACCTTTCACTTGACGCAGGTGATCCCCTGCCAGGAGAATAGCGCCTACGGGCTCGACAGCCTT
>Ga0181539_1003713_pt1 | contig 13690 bp, 13 predicted proteins | sample PEATcosm2014_Bin_46_FD_119767 | JGI IMG/M metagenome (GOLD analysis project Ga0181539, IMG submission 119767) | Peatland microbial communities from MTU Mesocosm Facility, Houghton, MI, USA - PEATcosm2014_Bin23_60_metaG | ecosystem: Environmental > Terrestrial > Soil > Wetlands > Peat | place... | reverse complement strand
TTGATCGTCGCGGCCGTCAGGCGCACGAGCGCCTCGCCCGGTCCGGCCGACGGGATCGGCCGGTCGACCAGAGCCAACCCCTCGATGCCGGAAGGGCCTTGCAGTTCGTAGACTTTCATCGATCGTTTCTCCCGGGATCGCCGCATCGGGCGCGCGATCGGCCTCCGCGGCGATCATGCATTGTCGCCGCCGCGGTATCGGCGGGCCGCCGATGATTGTCCACTATTTTGCCGCGACGCCATAGGGAAACCGTCGTGGCCGGCCCGACCGGATTGCGGGGTTGCCGGCTCGGACCGCCCCTTCCGGCGAGATGCGGGCGGCGCTCGGCGCAGGCGCGCTCCCTTCACTGACATGTGAGGACGCCTCGCTTGCCGCGCGCGCCGGCCGGCGCCACAAGGCGAGCCGTCCCCTGGTCCTTGATGCGCCCCGCGATCCTCACCCCCCTCATCATCGCCACCGCCCTGTTCATGGAGAACATGGACGGCACGGTGCTTTCGACGTCGCTGCCGGCGATCGCCCAGGATTTCCACCTCGATCCGCTCGTGCTGAAACTCGCGCTGACGTCCTACATGCTGACGCTGGCGGTGTTCATCCCCGCTTCGGGATGGGTCGCCGACAAGCTCGGCGCGCGCACCGTGTTCTGCTCGGCGATCGTCGTCTTCACGCTCGGCTCGATCCTGTGCGGCGCGTCCTCCTCGCTGCCGACCCTGGTCGCCGCGCGGGTGTTCCAGGGGTTCGGCGGCGCGATGATGGTGCCGGTCGGGCGGCTGGTGCTGCTACGCTCGACGCCCAAGGCCGACATGGTCGACGCGCTCGCCTATCTCACCGTGCCGGCGCTGGTCGGCCCGATCGTCGGCCCGCCGCTCGGCGGCTTCATCACCACCTATTTGAACTGGCGCTGGATCTTCTGGATCAACGTGCCGATCGGGCTGCTCGGCCTCGCGCTGTCGCTGAGGTTCATCGACAACATCCGCGAACGCGACGTCGCGCGGTTCGATTTCAGGGGTTTCTTTCTCTCCGGCCCAGGGCTGCTCGCCTTGATCTTCGGGCTGACCATCATCGGCCGCGACATCGTTCCGGCTTGGGTGATCGCGGGCCTGGTCCTCGGCGGGGTCGCGCTGCTCGCCGCTTACGTCCGCCACGCCCGGCGCGATCCGGACGCGATCATCGACCTCTCGCTCTTGGAGACGCCGACGTTCTTCACCGGCGTGGTCGGCGGTTTCGTCTTCCGCGTCGGCATCGGCACCATCCCCTTCCTGCTGCCGCTCTTGCTGCAAATCGGCTTCGGGCTGACGCCGTTCGAATCGGGATCGCTGACCTTCGCCGCCGCCGCGGGCGCGATGGCGATGAAATTCTCCGCCTCGCGGATCATCCGGCGCTGGGGTTTTCGCCGCGTGCTGATCGTCAACGGCGTGATCTCGGCGCTGTTCCTCGCCTCCTATGGCTTCTTCACCGCCCACACCGCGCATTGGCTGCTGCTCGCCACGCTGTTGACCGGCGGATTCTTCCGCTCGCTCGAATTCACTGCGCTCAATGCGCTGAGCTACGCCGACGTCGACCAGGCGCGCATGAGCCGCGCCACCAGTTTCGCCAGTGTCGTCCAGCAGATGTCGGGCGCGATCGGCGTCGCGGTCGCCGCGGCCAGCATCGAATCGATTCAATTCGCGTTGGGCGACGGCGCGCTCGTCGCGCGCGACATGAGTCTGAGCTTCGCCGTCACAGCGCTGATTGCGCTGAGTTCGGTGGCGTTCTTCTGGCTCCTGAAACCCAGCGCCGGCGCCGAGGTTTCGGGCCAGCGCGTCGCGGCGGATATCGGCACGGGCGCGCCGGCGGAGTGACGAACGCCGCTCGCCTAGCTCTTCTTTCCGCGGAACCCCGTCGCCAGCACGTAAAGCTCGGCGCTGTCGGCGCGGCTGGCCTTCGGCTTCAGGTGGCGCACGACGGAAAAATCGCGCTTGAGGCGCGCCAGCAATTCGCCTTCCGAGCCGCCGTGCAGCACCTTGGCGAGGAAGAATCCGCCCGGCGCCAGCACGCTGGCGGCAAAGTCCGCAGCGAGCTCGGCCAGGCCGACGATGCGCAAGTGGTCGGTCTTGCGGTGGCCGGTGGCGTTGGCGGCCATGTCGGACATCACGCCGTCGGCGAGGCCGCCGAGCCATTCGCGCAACGCGTCCGGCGCGGCCGGATCGTGAAAGTCCATCACCTTGAATTCGGCGCCGTCGATGGCGTCGATCTCGAGCAGATCGATGCCGATCACCCGGCCCTTGCCCTCCCCCGACTTGACCGCGCGCGCCGCCACCTGGCTCCAGCCGCCCGGGGCGGCGCCGAGGTCGACGATGCGCGCGCCGGGCCGAAACAGCTTATATTTCTCGGCGATCTCGATCAGCTTGTAGGCGGCGCGCGAGCGCCATCCCTCGCGCTTGGCCTGCGCGACGAAGGGATCGTTGAGCTGGCGCTCCAGCCACAGCGTCGAGGACAAAGAGCGTTTGCGCGCGGTGCGCACGCGCGTCTTCAGCGCCCGGCCGCCCTCGCGGCCCGATCCGCCCGCGACCATCTCAGGCGTCCGCGTCGCGCGCGTGCGAGCCCACCCGGTCGGCGCGCATCATTTGCGTCAGGATGCCCTCGCGCAGGCCGCGGTCGGCGATGCGGATGCGCTCGGCGGGAAAATGGCCGCGGATCGCTTCGAGAATGGCGCAGCCCGCCAGAACCAGGTCGGCCCGCTCCACCCCGATGCAGCCGTTGGCGGCGCGTTCGGCGTAGCTCATGCCCTTGAGGCGCCCCACCGTGGCGTCGACTTCGGCGCTCGAAAGCCATAGCCCGTCGACCGCGCGGCGGTCGTAGCGCGGCAGATTGAGATGCACGCCGGCGATGGTGGTGACCGTTCCGGAGGTCCCCAAGAGATGGAAGCGGCGGCATCGCTCGTGCCTGGCGACGCGCGCGGCGAAGGGGGCCAGCGCTTCGGCGACGCGGCGCGTCATCGCCGCGAAAATCTCGGGGGTGACGTCGCCGCCGCCGAACGTCTCGGCGAGCGAAACCACGCCCAGGCGCAGCGACTCCCAGGCTTCGATGCGGCCGACGCCCGTTCGCCCGCTCCCGCCGCAGTTCAGCCAGATGATCTCCGAGGAGCCGCCGCCGATGTCGAACAGAACGATCGACTCGGCGTCGCGATCGGCGAGTTCGCCGCAGCCGGCGACGGCCAGAGCCGCTTCGGTTTCGCGATCGACGATTTCGAGCTGCAGCCCCAGGCGCTCGCGCACCCTGTCGAGGAACTCGGCGCCGTTTTCGGCGGCGCGGCAGGCCTCCGTCGCGATCAGGCGCGCCCGCGTGACGCCGCGCGCCGCCATCTTGTCGCGGCAGATGCGCAACGCCTCCAGGGTGCGCTCGATCGCCGCCTCGCTCAGCCGGCCGGTGTGCGAAAGGCCCTCTCCTAAGCGGACGATGCGCGAGAAGGCGTCGACGACGCGAAACCCGTCGGCCGTCGGCCGCGCGACCAGCAGGCGGCAATTGTTGGTGCCCAAATCCAGCGCGGCGTAAGGGCCGCCCGGCCCGCCCCGTTCCGACGCCGCATGGCCGAAGGACGAGGCGCGCCGCGGCGCACGCGCAAAACGTGGGCTCAACGACGAGGATTGAGCCAAGCAAAAACTCCTTGCGCCTCCGCCTGTTGGGCAGGAGACGACATTTCATCGCCGACTGTAGCAAGCTTGACGAAGGATGCAATGCGCGCCGCGCGGCCGGACAATCGGCTCAGGGTTTGAAGAACGGATGGCGCACCGTGTCGCCGACCTTCAGGCCGATTCGCGCCGCGACGCCGCCGTTTAGTTCGAGCACTGCGACGCACGGGCCGCCGGAGGGGACGATGGCCTCGGAAAGCGGCTGGGCGTCGGCCGCGATCCGCGTAACCGAGCCGTCGCGGGCGATGAAGATCATGTCGAGCGGGATATAGGTGTTCTTCATCCAGAAGGCGACCGGCGCTTCGCGCTCGAACTCGAACAACATGCCGCGGTCGGCGGGCATGAAGCGTCGGTACATCAGGCCTTTTTCGCGCGCCGCGTCGTCGGCGGCGATTTCGACCTGGAAGGAATGAACGCCGCTCGCGGTGGCGATCGTCAGCGAATCGAGCTCGCCGGCGCGCGCGACGTCCGACGTCGAGACGCAGAGCGCAAGAACGACGAACGCCGCCGCCAACGCGCGCCCGATGGACCGTCGCGCGCCCCGAAAGCCGGCGTCTTCGCCCCATCGCCTAACACGCCGATCAACCCACACGCTCGAGATTCCTTGCTGCCGGCGCGTCGCGCTTCAATGCGAGGAGGGAACCCTCGCGCCTTCGAGCGGGCGCACCTCGGCCGCCAGCAGGCCCTTGGGTCCCGGGCCGAAGCGCGCGAGCATGGTGTCGCCGGGCTGGGGATCGGCGAAGCCGTAACGCCGCAGCGTCTCCATGTGGACGAAAATGTCTTCCGTGCCCTCGCCGCGGGTCAGAAAGCCGAAACCGCGCGAGCGATTGAACCATTTGACGATGACGATTTCAAACGCGCCGACGGCGGCCGCGTGCGCGTGGGTGCGCGCGGGGGGCAGTTGCGAGGGATGCGCCGCCTCCCCCGGGGTGACCGAGAGGACGCGAATGACTTGCAATCCCCGCTCGCGCCGCTGCGCCTCGGCGACGACGCGCGCGCCCTCGTAGATGGTCTGGAAGCCGTCGCGCCGCAGCACCGTCACGTGAATGAGAACGTCCGCCTCGCCGTTATCAGGGACGATGAAGCCGTAGCCCTTGGCGATGTCGAACCATTTGACGCGTCCGACGATCTCGACCAGGCCGACCGGGCGCTCCTCGGCTTGGTCGGAGAACGTCGACAGGCTCTTGAACACGTCTTCGCTCACATTGGCCCCCAAACAACGCACGCGCCGACGCCGCCGCGTTCGAGCGAGACTTGCGCGACTGGGAAAAGGGGCGGTCCGCCAAGCCCCGCTTCACATGCGACAATTGGCCGCGCAAGTGATTCTCTCGAGACAAGGATACCAAAACCGCGAGAACGGCCTAGCGAAATCGCAACGGGGGTTCGAAACGTTGTGGATAGACGTTGGCGCGGCGCCGGCGCGCCGCCGAGTCGCGCGGCGCCGACGGTCGAGCGACGGCGAAACGAATCGCGGCCGAAGCCTTCGCTTATTCGCCTTCGTCTTCCGGTTCGGGCGGCGGCGCCATGCCTTCGAGCCCGCGCAGCAGATCTTCTTCGGTCATGCGGTCGAATTGCGCCTCGGCGCCGGCGTCGGCTTGCGCGGGCGCCGCCGCATGGATCATCGGCGGCGCGGCTTCGGCCTCCGGCTCGTCGACTTCGACGTGCTTTTGCAGCGCGTGAATGACGTCTTCCCTCAGATCGTCGGGCGCCAATTTCGAGTCGGCGATTTCGCGCAACGCGACGACGGGGTTCTTGTCGTTGTCGCGCGCGACATAGATCTGCGCGCCCGAAGAGATCGCGCGGGCGCGGTGGCTCGCCATCAGGACGAGGTCGAAACGGTTATCGACCTTGTCGATGCAATCTTCAACGGTGACGCGCGCCATGGCTGCTCCTTAAAGGGCGAAGGGGGATTGTGACGGGACCGCGGCTCCTACACCGAGGCGCGCGGCAAAGCAAGTTTTTCGCCACGCGCCGGTCAAGGCGCATTCGAGCGTGGCGGGCGAAGCCTCAGAGAGCCTTCTCCCAGTTCTCGCCGATGAGGTCCTTGCCGAAGCTGTGGTGCGGCTCGGACGAAACCAGCCGGAACCCCGTCGTTTCGTAAATGCGGCGGGCGGCGACCAGGACGTCGTTCGTCCACAACGTGACGGCGCGATAGCCGGCCGCTTTGGCGAACCGCAGCGTCTCCTCGACCAGACGGCGGCCGAGGCCAAGGCCGCGCGCGCCCGGCTCGACGTAGAGCAGCCGCAGCTTGGCGACATCCCCGCCGGCGTCGACCAGGAAGACCGAGCCGACGATTTCACCGTCGCGTTCGGCCACCCAGCAGCGCTCTCTCGCGGGATCGCGGCTCTTCAGGAAGCGGCCGGCGATCTCGGCCACCAGCGCCTCGAAAGTTTCGTCCCAGCCGTACTCGGCGGCGTAAAGCGCGCCTTGACGATGAATGATCCAGCCGATGTCGCCGGGCGCGTGCTCGCGCAGGACGAGAGCGCTCGGGCGCGCCGATTCTCCCTTCAACGCCGCCATGACGGCGGTCATCGCCTCGACGACGCGCGCTTGCTCGGCGGCGGGCAGCGGTTCGAGTAGGGCGCGCGCCTGCGCGCTCGCGGCGCGGTCGAGCGCGGCGAAAGCGCTTCGCCCCAGCTTCGTCAGCCGCAGGCCGAGAGCGCGTCCGTCGGTGGCGCTGGGACGCTTTTCGATCAGGCCGGCGTCGGCGAGCTTGGCGAGCGCGCGCGACAGATAGGCCGGATCGAGCCGCAGGTCCCTCGCCAGATCGGCCGCCGTCAGGGCGTCGGCGTGGGCGATCTCGAACAGGATGCGCGATTCGGTCAGCGAGTGCGGCGAGTCGAGAATGCGCCGATCGAGCGCGCCCACCAGCCGGGTGTGGAAACGGTTGAACGCTCTGAGAGCGGCGACGTTGGCGGCCGAGGCGGGCACGGCGGGCCTCCGGGAAGATCGTTGACAAAGGCCGTCATTTCGTGGCTTTTGTCAACTAAGTCTTCCGCCCGCGCCGCGCCCCGAGGGGTCGAACGCGCCCGGCGGCGGTCAGAAGCCGGTCATCTCGGCGCTGAACGGCATGCCCAGATGGACGTAGTTCTCAGGCGTGGTGTCGGTGACGTAGCGGTTGCCCGTGCCGATCTCGGTCCAGGTCCCCGGGCCGGGATCGAGGTAGGAGCGCCGGGCGTGGACGACGATGTCGCCGGGACGGTAGGCGGCATGGACGAAGTGGTGGCGCGGACGCCAAGCGTGCGTCTGCGCCTGCGCCGCTGAAGCGGCGATGGCGAATGCGACCCCAGCCGCGACCCAGATGTACAGCGAACGCCCCATCAATCCACTCCTATGCCGGCCGAGCCGCAATGTTCTCGCCTCCCGCGAAAGCCCCCCAATGGGCGTCGACCGGACGCTAGGCGAGCGAGCCGGCGCTCCGTCGCCGCCTGCACGCTATCCGACTCGAACCCGGACCGCCAGTCCGCTCGGCGCTGCGCGGAGCCGCGAACGCGAAGTAGCGGCGCTCGACGGGTCGCCTTGTTCGCGATTCGGTGGGCGCCGTGATTCGCAGCCGGCGCGACGAGGCTCGCCGTCGCTGTTTTCGCCTGCGAACCCAACCTTCGCGCCCTTCTCGCTCAGTCTGGCGCACGTCGCAGCGGGACACTCGGCGCCCAACTGCGCCAGTCAATCGCGTGACGGCGCCCAAAACGCCTCGGCGCATCGCGCGATCCTCGGCGCGAGACTTCGAACGTCCGCGCGACCGGATCGCGTTCGACGAAACGTCACGGCTCGGAGAACTGGAACAGCGGTTCCGGCCGACCGGGCGGATTGAACCGGCTCGGCAGCAAATCGAAGCCGCGATTGGCGAACGACGAGCCGAAGTCGGCGATGGAAGCGGGCGTTGTGTCGGTGGCGTAGCGGTCACCCGTGCCCACCTCGGTCCAGGTCCCCGGGCCGGGGTCGAGATAGGAGCGCCGGGCGTGGACGACGATGTCGCCGGGACGCACGACGTGGATCGCGCCGGGCTCGTTGAGCACCGTCTGGCCGTGACGAACGACGTGATGGCGCGGATGCTGGACGGGCGTCTGCGCCGGCGCCGCGGAGGCGGCGACCGCAAACGCCAGCGCCGCCGCGAGCCAAATATTCAGGGAACGAGCCATCGATCTCCTCCTTTTCCTCCAGCGCCACAATAAAATATCATCGCACGAACATCCATTCGGCGCATTGACCCGCCGCAAGACGCGGGACCGACGCTCCGCTTCGCTCGGCGCGACTATCTCGCGTGGGTTCCCGATCGACCGTCCCGCTGCGGAACCATAGCGGAGGTTTAAGCCCGGATATCGTGCATTTCATGTTTAACAGTCGCGTGAATTGATGTTTGCAAGTCGGCCGCGCGGCGCCCCCGATCGCGCCGCGGCGTCGCCGGCAGGTCCGCCAGGTCCGTCACGCCGCCCCGCGCCGCCGGCGCAAGCTCGCCAGCGTCTCGCCGAACGCCGCGTCGAAACGCGCGACGTCCGCCTCGTTCGACGCCCAGCCGAGGCTGAGGCGGATTGCGCCGGCCGCGAGGTCCGGTTCGATCCCCATCGCGTCGAGCACGTGCGAGCGCGTCAGCTTGCCCGAGGAGCAGGCGGAGCCGGCGGAGACCGCGACGCCGGCCAGATCGAGCGCGATGACCAGCGTCGCGGCGGCGACGCCGGGGACGGAAAAACACAGCGTGTTGCAAAGGCGCGGCGCCGCCGCGCCGAAGATCACGGCGTCCGGGGCGCGCTCGCGCACGCGCTGGACGAGAGAATCGCGCAAGGCGGCGAGCCGCGCGCTTTCCTGGGCCGCCTCAGCTCCTGCGACCCGCGCGGCCGCGCCGAAGCCGGCGATGGCGGCGACGTTCTCGGTGCCGGCGCGCGCGCCGCGCTCCTGCCCGCCGCCGCGCAGCATCGGCGCGCCGACGTGGAGTTCGGGACGCCCCGCGATCAGCGCGCCGACGCCCTTCGGGCCGCCGAACTTGTGGGCGGAGAGGACGAGGAAATCCGCGCCGAGCGGCGCCATGGCGACGCTCGCCCGTCCCGTCAGTTGCACGGCGTCGCACACGACGAGGCCGCCCGCGGCGTGGACCAGCGCCGCCGCCTCGGCGACCGGCTGAATCACGCCGGTCTCGTTGTTGGCGCCCTGCAAGGCGAGCATCGCCGGCCGCCCATCCATCGCCGCGAGCGACGAGGCGAGCGCGGCAAGATCGATCCGCCCGTCGCGGCCGAGCGGCGCGAGGGTCGCCGCGTCGGGCGCGAAGCGATGGCCTTGGAGCACGCAAAGGTGCTCGCCGGCGCCGGCGATCAGGCGCTCCACGGGCCGTCCGCCCGGCGCTCCCGCCGTCGGCGCGAGCGCCAGATTGGCCGCCTCGGTGCCCCCCGAAGTGAAGACGACGCAGCGCGGCGCAACCCCGGCGAGGTCCGCGACGGCGCGCCGCGCCTCCTCGACGATCGCCCGCGCGGCGCGGCCCTCGGCGTGGATCGAGGAGGGATTGCCGACGCAATCCATCGCGGCGCAAACCGCCGCGCGCGCCTCGGGGCGCAGCGGCGCGGTCGCGTTGTAATCGAGATAGGCGCGCGCAATGTGGTGAGACGCCATGCGTCGTCGAGCCTGGACCTGTCTGGCCGCAACGGCGCAAGAGACCCGCTCGAGGCCGCGCCGCAATGCGTTTTATCCTTGCAATTGACGGGGCGAGGCGTGCTATGAGGCCCTTCCTGCGCCCTGCCCGAGCGTTTGACACATACGCGCGCGCCAAGCCCGCCGCAAGGTTCGCTCGACCCCTCGAGCTCCCCTTCGGGGCGCGCCGAGCGCCTCGTTGCGCGGGGCGCAAGACAATTTTTCTGGAGACGCGATGCCCGAAGTCTTTTTCAATGGCCCGGCCGGTCGGCTCGAAGGCCGCTTCCATCCCGCCAAGCAGCGCGGCGCGCCGATCGCCGTGGTGCTGCATCCGCATCCGCAGTTCGGCGGGACGATGAACAACCAGATCGTCTACAACACCTATTATTCCTTCGCCGAGCGCGGGTTTTCGGTGCTGCGCTTCAATTTCCGCGGCGTCGGGCGCTCGCAGGGCGCCTTCGACCACGGCCAGGGCGAATTGTCGGACGCGGCCTCGGCGCTCGACTGGGCGCAGTCGATCAGCCCGGAGGCGCGCGCCTGCTGGATCGCCGGCGTCTCCTTCGGCTCGTGGATCGGCATGCAATTGCTGATGCGCCGCCCGGAGATCGAGGGCTTCATCTCGATCGCGCCGCCGGCCAACCGCTTCGACTTCAGCTTCCTCGCGCCCTGCCCGTCGTCCGGCCTGTTCGTCCACGGCGACAAGGACCGCGTCGCGCCGCTGAAAGAGGTGCAGGCGCTGATCGAGAAGCTGAAGACCCAGAAGGGCATTTCGATCGAGCACGCCGTGATCCCCAACGCCAATCACTTCTTCGAAGACTGCATCGAGACCTTGCAGGAGACGGTCGGCGCCTATCTCGACAAGCGCCTCGGCATGCCCCGCCACGCCCCCCCGCCGGCGCGCAAGGATCGCGCCAAGAGCCCGCCGCCGCCCGCCAAGGGATAAGAAAGTGACGCTGATTACGACGACGTCGGAGCTGGCGCTCGCCTGCCAGCGCTTCTCGCGGCACCCCTTCGTCACCGTCGACACCGAATTCCTGCGCGAGACGACGTTCTGGCCGATCCTGTGCGTCGTCCAGGTCGCCTCGGACGACGAAGCGCTGGCGATCGACGCGCTGGCCTCCGGCCTCGATCTCGCCCCGCTGATCGCGCTGATGGCGGACCCCGACGTGGTCAAGGTCTTTCACGCGGCGCGGCAGGACGTCGAGATTTTCTGGAAGCTCGCCGGGCTGGTGCCCAGCCCGATGTTCGACACCCAGGTCGCCGCGATGGTCTGCGGCTACGGCGACCAGGTTTCGTACAGCGAGCTGACGCAGTCGATCTGCCGGGTGACGGTCGACAAGTCGTCGCGCTTCACCGACTGGGCGCGCCGCCCGCTCGCTGCGGCGCAGATCGACTACGCCATCGGCGACGTGACACACCTGCGCGAAATCTATCGCACGCTCAAGGCGAAGCTCGAAAAGTCCGGCCGCCTTTCTTGGCTGGAGGACGAAATGAAGGTCCTCACCTCGCCCGCGACCTACGAGCAACACCCCGAGCGCGCCTGGGAGCGCTTCAAGACGCGCGCGAGGAAACCCCGCGATCTCGCTGTTTTGATGGATCTTGCGGCTTGGCGCGAAAGCGAGGCGCAGACCCGCGACGTGCCGCGCGCGCGCGTCCTCAAGGACGACGTGCTGATCGAGGTCGCGCTCGCCGCGCCGCGCACCCAGGAGGCGCTCGGCAACCTGCGCGCCTTCCCGCGCGGCATGGAGCGCTCGCGCGCCGGCGAGGAAATCCTCGCCGCCGTCGAGCGCGGCCTGGCGCGCGATCCCAAGACCCTGCCCAAGCTCGAACGCGAACGGCGGGGCGGCAACGGCTCGGCGGCGACGGTCGAACTCCTCAAGGTGTTGCTGCGCCAGGTGAGCGATGAAAGCGGCGTCGCCGGCAAGATGATCGCCACCGTCGACGATCTCGAAGCCATCGCCGGCGACGACAAGGCCGACGTTCCCGCGCTGCGCGGCTGGCGGCGAAAGTTGTTCGGCGCCCGCGCGCTCGAGCTCAAATGCGGAAAACTCGCGTTGACGGTGGAAAACGGCAAAGTCGTCGTGCTCGAATGGCGCGAGGCCGAGCGCGAGGCGGCGACGGCGCCGGCTTGACCGGCTTAGGGCGCCGCGGTTCGCCGGCAGCGGTGCGTTCTCTTTTCGTTCTCGCCTGCGATGTGGTAGGCTCCGGCTCGACGAATCACAACCCCATCAGGACATGACCGACGACCTCTTCGCCGGCGCGACCGCGCTCCGCCGCAAGCCCATGCCGCCAAAAGGCCGCGCGCCGACCGCGCGCGCCGGCACGCCCGGCGAAGCCGAGTACAACGCCTCTTCGATCGAGGTGCTCGAGGGGCTCGAGCCGGTGCGCCGGCGCCCCGGCATGTACATCGGCGGCGCCGACGCCAACGGCCTGCATCATCTCTTCGCCGAAGTGATCGACAACGCGATGGACGAGGCGGTGGCCGGCCACGCCACCTTCATCGAAGTCTCGCTGGAGGAAGGCGGCTGGCTCAGCGTCCTCGACAACGGGCGCGGCATGCCGGTCGACCCGCATCCGAAATTTCCCGGCAAGTCGGCGCTCGAAATCATCATGACCAAGCTGCACGCCGGCGGCAAATTCGACTCGGGCGCCTACGAGACCTCGGGCGGCCTGCACGGCGTCGGCGTCTCCGTGGTCAACGCCCTCTCGGCGCGCACCGAGGTCGAGGTGGCGCGCGGACAGACGCTCTACCGGCAGGCGTTCGAGCGCGGCCATCCCGTCACCAAGCTGGAAATCGTCGGCAAGGCGCCCAATCGGCGCGGCACCAAGGTGCGCTTCCTTCCCGATGAGCAGATTTTCGGCGCCAGCTTGCGATTCGATCCCGAGCGCCTGTTCAAGATGACGCGCGCCAAGGCCTATCTCTTCGGCGGCGTCGAAATCCGCTGGCGCTGCGCGCCGGCCCTGCTCGATTCAAAAGGCAAAGTTCCCGCCGAGGCGGTCTTTCGCTTCCCCGGCGGTCTGAAGGATTACCTGGCCGCCGACATCGAGGGCCAGGAACTGGTGGTCGACCAGGCCTTCACCGGCAAGGTGGAAAAGGACGGCAAGCACGGCTCGGTCGAATGGGCGGTCGCCTGGACGGCGATCGAGGACGGCTTCGTCCATTCCTACTGCAATACGATACCGACGCCCGACGGCGGCACGCACGAGGCGGGCCTGCGCGGCGCCCTGCTGCGAGGCCTCAAGGATCACGCCGAGCGCATCGGCCAGACCAAGCGCGCCAGCGCCCTGACCACCGACGACGTGATGGCCGGCTGCGCCGCGCTCATTTCGATCTTCATCCGCGAGCCGGAGTTCCAGGGGCAGAACAAGGGGCGCCTGCAGACCGCCGAGGCCGCGCGGCTGGTCGAGACGGTCGTGCGCGACGCCTTCGATCACTGGCTGGTCGCCGCGCCGAGCCAGGCCGCCAAGCTCCTGGATTTCGCGCTCGAGCGCGCCGAGGAGCGCCTTCGCCGCCGCATGGAGAAGGACGTCGCGCGCAAGACCGCCGTGCGCAAGCTGCGCCTGCCCGGCAAGCTCGCAGATTGCACGAATACCTCCGCGCAAGGCTCTGAACTCTTTATCGTCGAAGGGGACTCGGCGGGCGGCTCGGCCAAGCAGGCGCGCGACCGCGCGAGCCAGGCGATCCTGCCGTTGCGCGGTAAGATCCTCAACGTCGCCTCGGCGACGCGCGACAAGCTGGCGCAGAACCAGCAGCTCGCCGATCTCATGCAGGCGCTCGGCGCAGGATCGCTGTCGCAATACCGCTCCGCCGATCTACGTTACGACAAGATCATCATCATGACCGACGCCGACGTCGACGGCGCCCATATCGCTTCGCTGCTGATCACCTTTTTCTACCGCCAGACGCCGAAGCTGATCGAGGAAGGCCATCTCTACCTCGCCGCGCCGCCGCTCTATCGGCTGACGCAGGGCGGCAAGTCGCTTTACGCGCGCGACGACGCGCACAAGGAGCAGCTCATGAAGTCGGGCTTTTCCGGTCGTGGCGCGATCGACGTCAGCCGGTTCAAGGGCCTGGGCGAAATGTCGATGCGCGATCTGCGCGACACCACCATGGATCCGGCCAAGCGCACGCTGCTGCGCGTCGCGCTGGTCGAGGGCGACAGCGCCGAGACCGCCGACGCGGTCGAGCGCCTGATGGGGAGCAAGCCCGAGGCGCGCTTCGCCTTCATCCAGGAACGCGCCCCCCAGGCGCGCGAACTCGTCGATATTTAATCGCCGCGGCAAGGATTCGTTTACCTCGTCGGCGATAAATTCGTCGCGGGCGGCGGCGCCATTGGCGTCACGGACTCGGATCGACGCCCCAAGGCGAGGGTTTGCAATGAATTGGGGCTTCGACCGGCTGG
>Ga0181539_1003712_pt1 | contig 13690 bp, 13 predicted proteins | sample PEATcosm2014_Bin_46_FD_119767 | JGI IMG/M metagenome (GOLD analysis project Ga0181539, IMG submission 119767) | Peatland microbial communities from MTU Mesocosm Facility, Houghton, MI, USA - PEATcosm2014_Bin23_60_metaG | ecosystem: Environmental > Terrestrial > Soil > Wetlands > Peat | place... | reverse complement strand
CTCATATCAGTTCTTTCCCAACCCCGAAAACCTACGGCCACCGCACAATGAATCATTGAACCCGACTTTTATATGCCGCTTCTGATCGAATGTCGAGAACTGTTTGCAAGAATCCGAATACAATCACACTCGTAACTTGTTAAAGGCACTGGCAAGAAATGCCTCTTGGTAAGGCTAATTCGCGAGGCAAGAACCATAACGCCCATCACGGGCGTGCGTGCTCAGCCGCGCCGCGCCGCGCTTCTTTTGAACCAAAAAACGCCAGTTGAGCTTTTCAAACATTAGTAATCAACTCATATTACTCATCTTTAACTCGATTCTGGTTCACATTTCATCTTGTAGTGTGCTATTATGCAAACACTTGCAGATAAATCGGCTCGTCACTTTTTGCCCCTTCCCGGAACAAACTCCCCCCTCCAAAACCTCCGATTTCTCCGATTTCTCCGATTTTTGGCCTCATCCAGGATCTCCCCTTTCCATGCCGGACCGGCCCCTGGTCAACCGCCTCATTTAAGTTCAATGAGTGGGCGCGGGCGACACACCGGCGGGCGCCGCCGCCGCTGCGGCCTGCGGCACGGGCGGTTTTGTCCACATCGCCATCAAGGCCCCCAGCACCAGCATCCCCGCCGAGATTTCATAGGCATAAACATACGACCCGAAGTGATCCCGAATCCGCGCCCCCAGCATGGGGCCGACCACACCCGCGACCCCAAAAGCGGTGAACACCAATCCATAGTTGACTCCCAGATTGCGGAGGCCGTAGAAATCCGCCGTCGCCGCCGGCATCAGCGTAAAGATGGTCCCATAGCAAAGCCCGGTGAACGCCGATCCGAAGACCACCAGCGACGGGCTGTCGTAATGGCTGAAGGCCAGCATATTCACCGCCTGCAGCAAAAACGCCAGCGTCATCGTCCGGGTCCGTCCGATTTTGTCGGAGAGCACTCCGCTGAGCAGGCGGCCCAGCGTGTTGAAGATCGCCAGCGTGGCGATCGGCACAAATCCCCAACTCCATTTCGCCTGCTCCTTGGCGATCACCGCCACCTGGGCGATGATCATCAGACCCGCCGAAGCCGAGAGCACCATCATGCACCAGAGTTGGTAGAACGATCCGGTGCCCAGCATTTCCTGCCAATCCGACTCCCGCCGGGCCGCGGCGGGCGCTTGCGCGGCGGATGTCGGCGCAACCGGCTGTTGTTGCGGCGGGTTTCGCAATAACTGCGCCAGCAGCGGCACCAGGACCAGCGCGCCCGCGCCCAGACAGACAAACGTCGTCGGAATACTGGTTCTCCCCAGAAGATATTGGGTGAGCGGCGAAATATAAACCGCCGCCAGGCCGACGCCGCTGACCACAATCCCGGTGATGACTCCCTTGCGCGAGGGCGGGAACCACTTGATGGCCGGCGGAGTCGTCGCCGAGTAACCCAGCCCGATCCCCAACCCGGCGCCCACGCCAAAGGTCAACGCCATCATCATGGGCGAATGAACCAGCCCCGAGGCTATCAAACCCAGACCCAGCATGATGCCCCCGGCCGTGGCGACAGGCCTCGGGCCGAATTTGTCCTGGCAGCGCCCCGCGAACACCATCATCCCGGCAAAACAAACCGTGGCCACGGACATCGGCAGCGTGGCGTCAGTCCTCGTCCAATGCCAATCACTGACCAGCGCCTTAAGAATCACCCCCCAGGCGTACAATACGCCGAGGATCAGGTTGATCGTCAGGCCGGCAATTACGACCGTCCAGCCTTTGTTGGCAAGCGAAGTTTTTGCGTTCATGCGTGTCTCCTAGTTGAGGTTTGCCTAAATTGTCAGCGTCTCCTTTTGGGTCAGGATGTGGAGTCCCTCCTTCTTGAGAATCCTGCAAGCCTGGGCGGGGTCCTCCACTTCGATGACCAGGATCGCCCGGTCGTTGGCCACGAAACCCGACGTGTTGCACAGGTTGATGTCATGCGCCGCCAGGCACTGCGCCACCGCGTGCAAGGCCCCCGGCTTGTCCGCCGTTTCCACCGCGATCACCTCCGTCAGCGTCGCCGCGAATCCCTCCCGCTTCAGGGCGTGCAGGGCCAGATCCGGGTGGTTGACCAGCAATTTCATCACGCCGAAATTGCCGCTGCTGGCCACGGTGACGCTGCGGATGTTGATATTGGCCCGCGCCAGGATTCCGGTTACGCGCGCCGCCTGCCCAGGCCGGTTTTCGGCGAACACCGCCACCAATTTTACCGTGCTCATAAAGTTGATGTTTTGGGTCGGATCACAGGGATCGCTTGTCCACCACACGCTTGGCTTTCCCTTCGGTCACGGGCAACGAACCGCTGGCCACAAGCTCCACCTTGGGTCGAACCCACAGTTCGGCCCGCAGCTTCTCCGCCACTTCGTTTTGCAGCTGCGTCAGGTGCCCTACCTCCCCGTCGAAACCCGTGGGCGACAACTCCACTTTTACCGTCATCTCGTCCAGCCCCTCCAGTTGGATGAGGTAGTTGCGCCCAATCTGCGGCATAGACATGAGCACCCGCTCAATTTGTTGCGGAAAAATATTCACTCCCCGCACGATCAGCATGTCGTCCGATCGCCCGGTGATGCGGTGGATCCGCCGATGCGTGCGCCCGCAGGCGCAGGCCCCGGGGATCACGCAAGTCAGGTCGCGCGTTCGATAGCGCAACAGCGGCATCGCTTCGCGGTTGATGCTCGTCAAGACCAATTCACCCGGCTCTCCCTCGCCCATGGGTTCGCCCGTCGCGGGGTTGATGATCTCCAGGACGAAATTATCCTCCCACAAATGCAAGCCGCATTTTTCCCCGCACTCGAACGCCACCCCCGGACCGTTCATTTCGGTCAGGCCGTACGAGTTATACACATCAATTCCCAGCGCCGCCTCGATCTTCCGCTTCGTCTCTTCGGTGTAGGGCTCGGCGCCCACGAACGCCTTCCGCAACGCCAGGTCCCTTCGCGCATCAATCCCCTTTTTCTCCAGAAAATCCGCAAAGTAGAACGCGTAGCTGGGCGTGATGTGGACCACCGTCGTTCCAAAGTCCTGCATCAGCAGCAACTGCCGTTCCGACGTCCCCGGTCCCGCGGGTATCACCATGCAGCCGATTTTCTCCGCCCCGTAGTGCATCACCAGCCCCCCTGTAAACAGTCCGTAGCTCATCATATTCTGGAACACGTCCCGCCGCGTCACCCCCGTCATGCAAAACGCCCGCGCGATCAAATCCGCCGCCCGGTCCACATCCCGCCTGGAGAAAAACAACGCCTTGGGCTTTCCCGTCGTCCCGCTCGATGTGTGCAGCCTGAGCACTTCCTGGCGCGGCACCGCCAGCAATCCCTCCGGGTAATTCTCCCTCAAATCCGCCGCGGTGGTGAAGGGCAGCCGCCGCACATCGGCCGCCGTTTTGATCTGCTCCGGCTTGATCCCCGCTTCCAGGAATTTCCCCCGATAAAACGGCACCCGCCCCAGCCGGCGCACAGTTTGCCGCAGTCGTTTGAGCTGCAGAGCCTCAAGCGCCGGACGTTCCATCGTTTCCATTTCCTGCTGCCAGAACATGGGATTAGCCAACATGATATAGCTTGCTTTGCTTTTAGCAATCCTTATTATTTGTCTTTTCAAAGGCATAATATGGATAATGCAGACAGACTCTTGCTCAGCGGCGACGAAGCCATTGCCCTGGCGGCCTGGCACGCGGGCGTCGCTCTCGGCGCCGGCTATCCTGGCACGCCCTCCACCGAGATCCTCGAAAGTTTTTCCAGCCTGGGCGGCCGCGCCCAATGGTCCCCGAACGAGAAGGTGGCTCTGGAGGTCGCCATCGGCGCGGCCTTTGGCGGCGCCCGCGCCTTGGCCGCCATGAAACATGTCGGCCTGAATGTGGCCTCCGACCCCCTCTTCACCGTGGCCTACACCGGAGTCACAGGCGCCTTGGTCATCGTTTCCGCCGATGATCCGGGAATGCACTCCAGCCAAAACGAACAGGACAACCGCCACTACGCCCTGGCCGCCGGAGTTCCCATGCTCGAACCCTCCGACTCCCAGGAGGCCTACGATTTCATGCGCGCCGCCATCGAAATCTCCGAGCGCTGGAAAATTCCCGTCCTGCTTCGCGTCACCACCCGCGTCTGTCATAGCAGCACCGTCGTGCGGCCGCGTCCCGAACGCGATGCTCCCAAGGCCCCCGCCTTCGTCCGCGATTTGCACGCCCGCGTCATGGTTCCCGGCAACGCCCGCCTGGCCCACCGGCGCTTGCGCCAGAAGCTGGCCGATCTGTTGGAATGGAACGAGCATTGCCCGCTCAACAGGCTGGTGCCGGGCGACCCGTCTCTGGGCATCATCACCTCCGGCATCTCCTTCATGCACGCCCGCGAAGCCGCCCCGGAGGCCAGCATCCTCAAACTGGGCTTCACCCATCCTCTGCCTTTGCGCCTCATCGCCCAATTCGCCAAAAGCGTCCAATGTTGCGTGGTCATCGAGGAAGGCGATCCCTTTCTCCTCCAGGCCATCCGCGCCGCCGGAATTCCCGTCGCCGCAGCATCCGAGATGTATCGCTTTGGCGAATTGGACGTGCCCCGGGTCCGGCGCATCCTTCGCGCCGACTCCAGCCCGGAACCCGCCCTCCCGCCGGGAAAACCCCCTCAACTCTGCGACGCCTGTCCTTACCGCATCGTCTTCGATTCCCTGCGCCGCCAGAACTGCATCGTGGCCGGCGACATCGGTTGCTACACCCTTGGGGCCTTGCGGCCCTTCGAAGCCATGGATTCCTGCGTCTGCATGGGCGCCAGCCTGGGCGTCGGCTTGGGCTTGCGCCACGTCCTGCCCCCCGATCAAGCCTGCCGGGTCGTCAGCCTCATCGGCGACAGCACTTTCATTCACAGCGGCATCAGCGGCCTGGTGGAAATGGCCTACAATCCCCCGCCCAACGGCCATGTCGTCATTATTCTCGACAACTCCACCACCGCCATGACCGGCCATCAAGAACACCCGGCCACGGGCCGCAACCTCAAGCATGAACCCACCGGCAAGGTCGTCCTCGAAGACATGGCCCGCGCGTGCGGCATCCGCCACGTCCAGGTCATCGAACCCCGCGCCGGATCGGACACCTTCGACCAGGCCCTCAAGGAAGCCCTCCAGAGCCGCGCCTTGGCCGTCCTCATCGCCCGGCGGCCCTGCGTTCTGATCGCGCGCGAACTCAAGGAATACGAAAAACTCTGCGCCTGCCACGAAAATGAAGAATCCTGCGCCCCCGCCGTGTAACATCGTGGTCGCCGGCCTGGGCGGCCAGGGGGTCCTGACCGCCACGGACATCATCGCCGACGTCGCCCTGCGCGCCGGCTTCGATGTCAAGAAAAGCGAAATCAAAGGCATGAGCCAGCGCGGCGGTTCGGTCGCCTGCGACGTCCGCTTTGGAACCCTCATCCTCAGCCCCATGGTCCCGGCGGGCGAGGCCGATTTTCTCCTCGCCCTCGAACCGGCCCAAATCGAGCCAAATCGCCATCTCTTGCGTTCGGCGGGCCTGACCATTGAGCCATCGGTCATTGATGCGGCCAAGCTGCCCCACAAAAAGATGCTCAACGTCGCCCTTCTCGGCGCGTTGAGCGCCCACCTGCCCCTGGCCGAAGAAGCCTGGCTCGAGGCCGTCGCCTCGGCCTTTGCGCCCGAATTCTTCGACGGCAATCGGCTCGCCTTCCTGCTGGGCCGCGCCAGTCAAAACAAGGGCCACGCCGCCGCAGCCTCCTCTTGAACCCGCCATGAGCCCGCCCGCCGACTTGTTCAACTTGCGTGTCCGCTACAGCGAAACGGACCAGATGGGAACCTTCTACAACTCCCGCGCTCTGGAGTGGTTCGAGTGCGGGCGCACGGAATGGATGCGCCACCGCCTCGGCCTTTCCTACGCCGCCCTCGAGGCCCGGGGCCTCTTCCTGCCCCTGGTCGAGGCCCACCTGGAATTCCGCGGCGGCGCGCGCTATGATGATTTGCTGGCCGTTTCCACCGCCGCCGGGTTTTCCGGCCGCGCGCGCCTTCGCTTCGACGTGGAGATTTGCCATCAGCAGACCCAAAATCCCGTGGTGCGCGGCCACACCATCCATGCCTTTACCAATGCCGCCCGCAAACCGATCCGCCCGCCCGATTGGTTCCTGGCAATGGTTGACAAATCAGCCCAATCCCCATGAGCAAACACCCCGTCCACAACGTGGCGCCCTTCGATCCCATCAGCGCGCCGGATTTCCTGCCAACCGCCCAGTTGCGCCAATTGCAGTTCCAACGCCTCAAAAACATGGTCGCCCATGCCTTTGACCGCGTCCCCCTCTTCCGCCGCCGCATGAGCGACCGCAACCTCCAACCCGCCGACCTCCAATCCTTGGACGACATTGCCCGCCTCCCGTTCTGCGACAAGGCCGACCTTCGCGACGGCTACCCCTTCGGTTTGTTCGCCTGCCCCATGAGCGAGATCGTCCGCCTCCACGCTTCCACCGGCACCACGGGCAAGCCCATCGTCGTCGCCTACACCCAGCAAGACGTGGATGTCTGGACCAACGTCATGTGCCGCAGCTTTGCCGCCTGCGGCTTGCATCGCGGCGACATCATTCAGAATGCTTACGGCTACGGCCTTTTCACCGGCGGGTTGGGCGCGCATTACGGCGCCGAGGCCCTCGGCGCCACAGTCATTCCCATCTCCGGCGGCAACACCCAGCGCCAAATCATGGTCCTCAAGGATTTCAACGTCACCGCCATTTGCTGCACCCCAAGCTATTTCCTCCACATCATTGACCAGGCCGCCGAGTTGGGCGTCAACCTCAAGGATCTCCCTCTGCGGGCCGGCGTCTTTGGCGCCGAGCCGTGGACCGAATCCATGCGCCAGCGCATTCAACAAGACAGCGGCATCAAGGCCTATGACATCTACGGCCTGTCCGAAATCATCGGCCCCGGCGTCGCCATGGAATGCCCTTGCCAGGCCGGGCCGCACCTCTTCGAGGATTTCTTCTACCCGGAGATCATTGATGCCGCCACCGGCAAGCTCTGCCCGGAGGGCGTCGAAGGCGAACTGGTTCTCACCACCTTGAGCAAGCACGCCATGCCCATGATCCGCTATCGCACCCGCGACATCACCACCCTGACTTCCGAGCCTTGCCCCTGCGGACGCACGTTGCGCCGCATCAAACGCATCAGCCGCCGCAGCGATGACATGATCATTATCCGCGGCGTCAATGTTTACCCCTCCCAAATCGAAACCGCCCTCTTGCAGGTCGAGGGCGCCCTGCCCCATTACCAGATCATCCTCACCCGCGAACGCGGGCTTGACGAAATGGAAGTCCAGGTCGAGGTCACCAGCCAATTCTTCACCGACACCGTGGGCGGACTCGAACAATTGCAGGCCCGCCTCGCCAAATCCATCGAAACCGCCACCGGGTTGCGCCCCCGCGTCCGTCTCATCCAGCCCCGTTCCATTCAACGCAGCGAAGGCAAAGCCAAACGCGTTCTCGATCAGCGCAAAATGTAATCCCCCCGCTCCTTATGAAACTCAAGCAACTCTCCCTCTTCCTGGAAAACAAACCCGGCGCCCTCAGCGCCCCGGTCAAAATCCTGGCTCGCGCCAAAATCAACATCCTCACCATGACCATCGCCGAAGCCCGCCAATACGGCATCCTCCGCCTAGTCGTGCGCGACTGGCAGGCGGCAAAAGAACTCCTCGAGCGGCACGGTTTGCTCGTCAAGGTCACCGACGTGCTGGCCATCGAAGTGCCCGACCGCCCGGGCGGTTTGGCCCGCGTCCTCGCCGTCCTCGAAGAAGCCCGCATCAACCTGGAATACATGTACGCCTTCACCCTCAAGTCCGACAGCAAAGGCCTGCTCCTGTTCCGCTTCGACGATCCGGACAAAGCCATTCTCGCCCTGCAAAACAAGAAGATCAACATCGTTGGCAACGCCGAACTCTTCAAGCGCCTCGATGGCTGATCAACCATTTCGCGACACCACGCACATGGAACAAGTCAAACAGCTCCTTGGCAACGACCAGTTTGCCCGGCGATGCAATATCGAATTGCTCTCCGTTTCCCCGGGCCGCGCTTCCGCCCGCATGACCCTTCATCCCCACCATCTCAATGGCATCGGCACCGTGCAAGGCGGCGCCATCTTTACTCTCGCCGACTTCGCCTTCGCCGCGGCCTCCAACTCCCACGGCGCGGTGGCCGTGGCTCTCAACGTCAGCATCACCTTTATCAAAGCCGCCGGCGTCGGCACCCTTTGGGCCGAGGCGCGCGAACTGGCCCGAAACTTCAAAATCGGCGCCTATTCCGTCGAAATCAAAGACGACCAAGGCGACCTCATCGCCCACTTCCAAGGCCTGGCCTATCGAAAGAAGGACAAAGTCTGAGTTGTAAACAGCATCCTAGCCCTAAATGGGGTCAGGGGAAAACCAGCCGCATTCCAGCCTGGTTCGTCCCCGTGAAATTAGTCCCGGTCTGCGCATTTTTCAGGGAGTCCTGGCGTAAATTGGCTGATGTCATCCATCGAACACTGCCGTCGCCAATCACAATATTTCCAAACCCTGCGGCATTTCCCTGCGAATGCATCTTCAATGACCATGTGACAGGGCTGTCCGTGAAAATAACCACATCATTGCCTTTTCCGTCGGCGGGCGAATAGCCGTAATTCGGATCAGGGACAAGGCCGGGACCGAGGTTGCGATCACCACCCGCGATTGACTGCGGATAGGCATCGCTGGCGGTCACACCCACGAAATACGAAACCGTCGTGTTGTCTTTGAACGCGGCATTCCCGGTGTCGTTGGTCGCTCCTTTCACAATGAAGTTTGCGGCAGCCTTTCGTTCGTCGGCCGGGCAGACCACCATTTTCTGGGATTCGCCAATGTCTTCTTTCAAAATCGCGAAATTTGTCCAGCAGTATTGGCCCGCGTTGGCATTCATCAGAAGCTCTCTCCAGCCGCCATTGGTAATGGATGCTTGGTATGGCAACTGATCGTGATGATCGCCCGCCCAGATGCGGTAGGCGGTGCCAACCAACTCGTTTTCTCCGCAACAAGTGATACGCCAGGCCTTCTGCTGCGCGCGCTTAAACCCGGGAGCGAGCAGGAAACCCAGCACCACGCCCACCGCCACGACAACCGCCAACTCCACTCGCGTAAATCCTCCTCTCGGGGGCAAACTGCATCGTTTCACATTCCGTTCCTCCACCTTGGTAAAGCGTGCGCCACCCCTTCTTTCCAAGATGACGCTTGTTTCACTGCAATAAATATAGAAGTTTTGGAGCATCATGTCAACTAAAGCCGTCGGGCGATCCCGCGCCGTTTGTTTTGCCTTTTGACTTTTTCCCTGCCCGGGGCAACGCTCCTTGCGGATGCCTGAACAATTGGCAACGTCATGAAGATTGAAACCCGCTCGGAATACAGCCGCGGCGCATTGGCTCGCGCCCAACTCAAGCCCAGCCCGTTCGACCAGTTTGCCCTTTGGTTTCAGCAGGCGGTGGACGCCAGGCTCGTTGAGCCAAACGCCATGAGCCTGGCCACCGCGGGCGCGGATCACCGTCCGCTTGCCCGCACCGTCCTCTTGAAAAGCTATGATGAGCGCGGTTTCGTCTTCTTCACCAATTTCGAGAGCCGCAAAGCCCGCCAGATCGCCGAGAATCCCCACGTCTCCCTCCTCTTTCCCTGGCTGGCGCTCGAACGCCAGGTCATCGTCTGCGGCTCCGCCGAAAAGATTTCCACCTCCGAAACCCTCGCCTATTTCATCACCCGCCCGCGCGGCAGCCAATTGGGCGCCTGGGTCTCGGCCCAAAGCTCCATCATCACCACCCGGTCGCTTCTGGAGCAAAAATGGGCCGAAATGAAGCGCAAATTCGGCGCGGGCCAGGTGCCCCTTCCTTCCTTTTGGGGCGGCTACCGCGTCCTGCCCGATGAAATCGAGTTCTGGCAGGGCCGCCCCAACCGCCTGCACGACCGCTTTCTCTACACCCGCCAGCCCGATGCCTCCTGGAAAATCCACCGCCTGGCCCCGTGATCCTTCTCCCGTTCAAAAACCGAGGCGTCCCGACGAAACGAAAATCACTTGCGCGCCCTGCCCGCAGGGTGTAAATCTGTGTTGAGCGGGAGAGCAATGGGAACGGCAATTTATGAGAACGCGACAATTCATTTTTGGGACGTTCACCGGGGCGGTTCTTCTGGCGGCTGTGCTTCTTGCCGCTCCCAGCCACGCCCTTGCGTCCAGTGATCCCAGCCCGGCCCTGGCCAGGCCCCCGCCCCTCGCTTCCGGTGTCAGCGAAGTGATGAAGATGTTCCAGAGCGGCCTCTCCGCCGACATCATCGTCGGTTACATCAATACTTCCCGGCTCTCCTTCTATCTCAGCGCCGACAACATCATCTATATGCACCAACAGGGCGTTCCCTCGGATGTCATCAAGGCGATCTTCCTTCGCTATGGCCAGTTGCAGCCGCAAACAGGAATGCCCGCCCGCGTGCCGGCGCAACCGCCGCCCCAGGCCCCGCCGCCGCGGGATTATTCCGACGTGCCGGTCGCCCCGCCGGCCTCCTATGTCGAGGCCCCGGCTTATCCCGTTTATCCACCCGTCTATTACGATTCATATTATTACGGTTGGTATCCAACCGGCGGGCTGGTGTACTTTGGCGTTGGCCGTGGCCATGTCGGCAGAGCCGTCCGTGGCCCCGTGGTTCATGGTGGGGTTGGCGGGCGCGTTGCCAATGTCAGGCGTGTCGCCAGGCGCCGTTAAACACCATGCCCCCAAGGCGCCCCTTCGCCGCCGTCAGCCACCCCTGGAATTTGAATTTCTCACTGCGGCTTGCCTTGTCATCCACCCGCCGCCGTGGATGATCTATCTATGACACTCGCCAGCAAAATATGACCGGCTCGCCATCTCCGCCAAAAGCCCCCGTCGCCACGGGCCGCCTCGACCAACGCGGGCCGGTGGCGGCGCTTTGCCTGTTGCTGGTCGCAATCACCTTTGCCGTTTTCGGGCAGACGGCGCATTTCGGCTTCGTTAATTTCGATGATGACCTTTATGTTTACGCCAACGCCAGGGTCACCTGCGCTCTGACTTGGAAGGGCCTCCTCTGGGCGTGGATGCACCCGGTCTGCTATTTCTACCACCCCCTGACCATGCTCTCCCTCATGGTGGACTATCAACTCCACGGCCTGCATGCCGGCGGCTATCATCTCACCAATGTCCTCCTTCACGCTGCCTCCGCTGTCCTGCTGTTTCTCGTGTTGCGCCGGATGAGCGGCGCCCTTTGGCGCAGCGCCTTTGTCGCGGCCGTTTTTGCCATTCATCCGCTGCGCGTCGAGTCGGTCGCCTGGATTTCGGAACGCAAGGACGTCCTCAGCGGCATGTTCTTTATGCTCACGCTGGGGGCCTATGCGCGTTATGTGCGCCAACCCTCGCGCCGGCGCTACGCGGCTGTGGCGCTGGCCTATGCCCTGGGCCTTTTATCCAAAAACATGCTGGTGACACTGCCCATGGTCTTGCTCTTGCTGGATTGGTGGCCGCTGCAACGCTTCAAGCTCGACGGGGCCGGCGGCGGCAAGGCGGCGCTCTTCTGGCGATTAGTCAAGGAGAAGATTCCCTTGTTCCTGCTTTCGATCGCGTCCTGCGTGGCGACCGCTCTTGTGCCGGTCAAAATTCCTGAGTCCGTTCGCGTCCCGCTTTTCGGGCGCATTGGCAATGCCTTGGTTTCTTATGTCATCTACCTGCGGCAAATGGTTTGTCCGGCCAGGCTGGCCATCCCATATCTCTATCCGCCCAACGGTCTGCCCTTCTGGATGGTTGGTCTGGCCTTTGTCCTGCTGGCGGCGATTTCCATTACGGTCTGGGCCTGTCGCGAACGCCGCCCGTATCTGCTCATGGGTTGGCTCTGGTATTTGGGAATGCTCCTTCCGGTGGCTGGGTTCATTCAAATATCCTACCATGCCCGGGCCGATCGCTATACCTACTTGCCCGCCATAGGGCTGGCGCTGGCGGCGACATGGGCAGTGGGGGATTGGAGCCGGCGGTGGAAACTGCCGCGCGCCGTGCTGGGCGGATTGATGGCCGCCTTGATCGCCGCCTTGATGATCTGCTCCTGGAAACAGACCGGCTATTGGAAAGACACCGAAACCTTGTGGACCCACACGCTCGCCTGCGCCCCGGGCAACCACACCGCCCTCAGCAAACTTGGCCTTCTCCTTTGCCAGCAGGGACGCCTGGACGAAGCCGTCGCCCATTACCAAAACGGCCTGCAAATCTATCCCGACGACGCGGAAATCCACGCCGATCTTGGCAACGCTCTTCTCCAACAGGGAAATGTGGACCAAGCCATCGCCCATTACCTGATGGCCTTGAAAGTCATGCCAGACTTCGCCGAAGCGCACTACAACCTCGGCAACGCTCTGGTGCAAAAGGATCGCTTCAGCGAAGCCGTCACCCAGTTCCAGGTGGCGTTGCGATTCAATCCCACCAACGCCGATGCCCACATCAACCTTGGCAATGTTCTTTTCAAACTGGGAAGGGTGGACGAAGCCATCGCCCATTACCAAAACGCCTTGCAAATCAAGCCGGACTTCGTGCCAGTCCGCCTCAACCTCGGCAACGCCCTTCTCCAGATGGGCAAACCGGATCAAGCGCTGGCTCACTTGCAACAGGCGTTGGATGCCAATCCAAACAACGCAGGCCTCCGTCTCAGCCTCGGCCTCTGTCTTCTCCAACTGGGACGGATGCAAGATGCCCTTTCGCAATACCAAAACGCGCTGCAAATCGAACCGGCCAATCCGGCCTTGCAAAATAATCTCTCCTGGCTTCTCGCCACCTGTCCGGAGGCCTCCCTGCGCGACGGCAACAGAGCCGTGGAACTGGCCCGGCAGGCCAATGCCCTGACCAGTGGGCAAAACCCGGCCTTTCTCGCCACCCTCGCCGCCGCCTTCGCCGAAGCCGGGCGCTTTCCCGAAGCGGTGGAAACCGCGCAGCGCGCCTTGCCACTGGCTGAGGCCCAATCCAACACCATGCTGGCCGCGATGCTCCAGTCAGAGCTTAAACTCTACCAGGCCGGCGCCCCATTCCACACCGAACCTCCTCACTAGCCGAAAAATCGGAGAAATCGGAGAAATCGGAGGTTTTGGATGGGGGAGATTTTTGCGGGAATGTGTAAAAACAGCCAAGCAGATTTATTTGCAACTATTTGCATACGAGCATCTTACAATATAAAAGGCGAACTGCGGAGGAGGTGTAAGATGAGTAATACGAGTGGTTTGCTAGTGTTTTACAAGCGCAACTGCCGTTTTTTTGGGTTTAAACTAGAGCGGGCAGGGCAGAGAACGCAAAACTTTTGACAGGATTAACGGGATGCCCCCGGCCCCGGATGGCAGCAATTGAATCCTGTAAATCCTGTTCATCATGTCAACAATATGAATTGCCGCGCAGAGAACGCAAAAGGCTTTGCCTTGGTTGCAAGGCCGGGGTGGGCAGAAACATTTCATGCTTTGAGGACTGCTCACCAGTGGTAAAATTCTGCCCCCTGTCAACTAGTTTAAAAAGAGGATTGACACCGGGACAAAATGCGGCATTGCTAGGAACCGACCCCTTTTCCAGTGCCGCGCGAACCAGGGTGAAGAGTCGGCTGAAGCTATGACTCCAATGGGAAAGGAAGGCCAGATAGCGCAGCAGCAGATAAACCAGCAATGCGGTCCAAACCTGCCAGCGCACCGCATT
>Ga0181539_1003710_pt1 | contig 13691 bp, 14 predicted proteins | sample PEATcosm2014_Bin_46_FD_119767 | JGI IMG/M metagenome (GOLD analysis project Ga0181539, IMG submission 119767) | Peatland microbial communities from MTU Mesocosm Facility, Houghton, MI, USA - PEATcosm2014_Bin23_60_metaG | ecosystem: Environmental > Terrestrial > Soil > Wetlands > Peat | place... | reverse complement strand
GGCCTCCCGAACTCCACACAGGTCACGTTAAACGTCAACAACCAAAACCATCAGATCACCCCAACCCAACCCTACTCAGCCTGGTACAACCAAGGCCAAACATTAAACCCAACCACCAACCAAACCATACTAACCTTCTTCCAATTCACAAACTGGCGCAACTCAACCGGCTCAAACATAATACCCCCCATCACCGTCACCACCCCAGCAGAATACACAGCCACCTACGCGTTCGCCTTCCCAACCCTATCAACCAGCCCCCCACCCACCCTACCATACTCCCCACCCCAAACCACCACAACCCAGCGATCCACCAACATCCCCACCCTCACAACCATTAAACCCCACTACACCTTGAACTTCCCAACTCCCACTTTTGCCACATAGCGGGCTAGAAGTTCAAGTTCTATAAGCAGTCCCCTTCGCTGCTGGATATCGGCATCAAGAGACAGAACGGCTTGAGATATTCAGATCCCGAGAAGACAATTCTGGATTTCATCTACATCGGGAGGTAGCGCGAGACGCCGAGCGAGAAGATAATCGCTGACGTACGCACGTATGCAAAGAGCGCGTCGAAGAGCAAGCTGAGGGCGTCGGCGAAGAAACATCCGAAAACAGTGGCGGAGATTGCGGAGATAGTGGAGAAATAAGAGCCGACTTTTCAAGTAAGAAGTCGGGCATCTGGATTGGAAGCTAGGTTCGAGGCCGTCAACTCGAAAATAGATTCCTTGGAGAAGAAGCTACCAATAGTCCAGGAGTTGGCTGAGTTTCGAGCTCGTGCTTGATCAGGGCTTTGATCACATCACGCCATGAGAGCAGAGGGAGCTTCAACAATAACCTCGACCCTTTCTCCTTTAATCTGCTCCCTCAGCCTCTCTGCTTTTACCTCAAGATAGCCTTCGATCGCTTCCTTGAGGTTAGAGAGCCTCTGGAACACATGTGCTACGCTCAACCAATCTCGCTATAATCTCATTCATACTATGGGCGTGCTGTGTCTTCATCAACCGTTTGAACCTCTCCCGGACGGGCTCGGTGACAGCCACGGTCTTGATGCGGACCGTTGCTATCGCACCCCTATAAGATATAAAATATAACCTACAAATTTAGCTTATCAAACCGTCAAAGTAGGCGGGTTCGCGGATTTTGCATGTGTGAGGAAGACGATTCCTTTGTCTTGTTCGACGCGAAATTGAGTCCAGCGGTCAATGTACGGTTTACCTCTGACTTTCTTAATTCTTAGTCGCCTTCGTTGGCCCCGACTAGTTTCGTGAAGTTGGGTCTCGATCACGCAGTCTGCGGATTCTTCGAGTTTGGTCATATCACGTGCGTCAATGCCAGTCCCCACAGTTACGCAGAATCTTCCGTCATTCGCCTTAACTCGCGCGGCGACGGTTTGAAGGAAGTTGAGAAGGTAATCAGTACGCAGTGCCGAAATTAACGGGTTAAGGGAGTCCATGTAGACATCGGCTCCTTTGCCAGCGGCTTGGAGGCATTTGGAAATGTTCAACCCTAAGTTTGTCAGATCAGTGTGGGAGTTCACAGAGAACTCCTCCATCGAGCGACTTCCCCCAACCGCGGAGTACGCGTCAATGAAAATCAAACGTCCCGCATCCTTCACACCTGCAGCTTTTCCAACCCCAAGCCGCATCATACTGTCGCGAACTCTGTCGGGATACTCGGTGTTGGTTATGTAAATTGAGCGTCCAAACGCGAGGTGCTCTGCTGCGAGAACGTTCAGTAGAACCGTCTTGCCCGAACCCGAGTTTCCAGCGATCACAGCAAAACAGGCTTCAGGTAAGCCGCCGTGGGTTAATTCCTTGAAGTAGTTGAAGTTTGTTGGGTAGAGCTTGCCGCGTTTTCTCCGAACTAAAACCACGGACGCTAACGCAATTATTGCTATTGAGGCTGCGGCTGTAATGGTCCGGTGGGGGAATGGTACGGGGACGATCATCATTCCGTTCTGGTCCACATGAAGTGAAGTCTCGTATGAGGTTAGGAGGTAGTCGACGTGAACTACGTAGTCGCCGCCAGGGATGCTTCTGAATTTCGCAGCCCCATCGAAGCCAGTCCACACCTGTTGCACTTCGCTGGTTTGGTACAAGGTTACGCGGACTAGAGGGACGGGAATGTTGAGTAACGTGATTTTGATGCTAGTTGAGTATACTGTTAATTGAAGGGTTAACTTGGCGGGACCTGTGACTTCGAGGGGGAATAATGACTGCGTACCGAGCCATGAGACCGTCAGGTTTAATGGCCCGACAACTTGCGTGGAGGGTAAAGATAGTGTCCCCCAACCACTTGCGTTCGTTACCCCACTCCAGAACGATTCAGTGTCAAAACCTACTGTTAGTGTAGCATTTGGAAGACTTGATCCGTCGGAGGCCAAGACTACAATCGAGACGGGATAAAACTGGGTAACCCAAAATGGTTGAGTGAATGAATAGTCGTTGCCACTCGAGTCTTGCAAGAGTAATCCCACCTGCCATCGTCCCTCACTGAAATTCGAGGCGACAGTGTAGGTGGTAGAGTAGTCCGTAGCGTTCTTCGGGTTCATCGGAAGATTGATGCTACTTCCGTTTTGTGCCGTGAGCCGAAGCACGGCGGAGCTGAACCGATAGGCACCTATCGCGTCTGTGAGGGTTGCGTTGACGCGAATCGCCTGAGTTCCGTTGGAGCCTGCTTCGAAAATGTTACCGAAACTTCTCTCGCCGAAATACTTGATCTCGGCGTTGGCTGGAGCGACCGTCGGAATCTTTACACCCGTAGGAGCGCTCGCAGCGTCCCACACCAGAAGGGGCTTGCCAGTGCCTGAGTTTTGAACAATGCCGATGTGCAATAATATCGTTGATCCCGCATGGAATGTGTATTCGATCTCGGGCCCCACACCGAGGGTTACAGGAACTACCCCACTGTTCAAGTAGATCACGGTATCAACCGTAGCGCCCGGTACGAGCGTTTGTAAGCCATCAGGCGTGACTTCCACTAATTGTACTCCCACCGTGCCCGTGAAGGGGCCGCTAGCGCGAAGGTTCAGGTTGAATGTTATCGGCCCTTGAATTTGCAAATCCTGACCGAGTACGGGGCTGAGTTTGAAGTCGAGGCCGTTAGTCAGGTCCGCGGATTTCTGAGCATTTGATTGTGGGAGAGCGGTGAGAATCGCTGAGCTGCCGTAGCCGTGGGCGTAGAGGATTACGTATTGGGGGTTGGGTTGTGCTTGCGCCCGGGGAACGAGTAGGAATGGTATGAGAATGAGTAATGTTAGGATGAAGATCCGTTGGCGCATCGAGTTGGCCTGTTCGTGGTATACCCACGTTCCAAATTAGGGTTGCCCATGAATCATCTGCCGCGAAGCTAATCCAACATTTTAAACGATTTTCAACCTGAAAAATCCATGGTTGAATAAACTTTCATCCATTAGCATGATTGCGGAATTGGGGTTGAATCTGCCATGGTGCTCGATGAGTGGTTGTCAAGAGTCGGTTGACAGTTACTATGGCGATTCGAAGGAACATGCGATTGATCCCGAAGAAAACTTAATTCGTATGAGAATGGATTCGTGGCTCAGAATCGAGAATACAGGCAAGAATACGGCGCAAAACTTGCGGGCTGATGTGGCCCTCGATTACATGCATTTTGAAACACCTTTTGGATTTCCGACATTTCGGAAAGTCATGTGGGAAAGTCAAACTGGCGAAAAAGAAGCCGTAACGGACATCGCATACTTAGACGAACGTAGTATTAGCTGTTTTTCGAAGGATTTAGAGATGCGAAGTCGAAAGTCTGAGTATTACACCCTTCAGTTGCAGATCTATTAGATCTATTAGATCTATTAGGTCCATTAGGAAAATCAGAATGAATATACTACCTTCACAGGCATGTTCTGTATTGGCTTAGGGCGGCAAAGCGGTAGACTTGCAGGCGAAGATACTTGTCAAAGGCATCGTACAAGGAGTAGGCTTCCGTCCGTTTGTATACCGAACCGCAACTAGACACGGCCTCGTAGGATTCGTTCGCAACCGAGCCGACGCTGTTGTCGAAATAGTTGTGCAAGGACCGGAGGAGCAGTTGAACGAGTTTCTTCATTCGTTGAAGGAAGATAAACCTCCTATGGCAAGAATGGATGAGTTTTCCGTTGATTGCTCAGAATCCAATGACACACAGCTTCGAACATTTCAGATTGTGACTAGTGGCTTAGAGCGCAAGGAGGCCGGTTCGACAATACCTGCCGACATATCGATTTGCGACAACTGCCTCGCTGAACTCCGAAACCCGCAAGACCGTCGCCATGACTATTTCTTCATTACATGCACAGATTGTGGTCCGCGTTTCTCGGTGATTGAAAAACTACCCTATGACCGACCGAACACTTCCATGGCCGAATTTGCACTCTGCGAGTTTTGCGCTGCAGAATACAAAGATCCTCAAAATCGCAGGTTTCACGCTCAAACAGTCGCATGCCCGAAATGTGGGCCCAAGGTCTTCCTCTTGGATCCGGACGGCAAGCTAATCGATTCGAGCGATCCAATTAGGGAAACTGGAAGACTGATTGCCGAAGGAGCGGTGGTCGCAATGAAAGGCATCGGAGGCTTCCACCTAGCCTGCTCACCACTCCTCCCTGCTCCGTTAAAGAAACTAAGGAAGAGCAAGAAACGAAGACAGAAACCCTTCGCGATAATGGCTCCGGACTTAGATACCGTTAGAACCTTTGCGCATCTCAACTCTTTCGAGGAGGAGCTACTGACTTCGTATCATCGGCCAATTGTGCTGCTCGAAAAAAACGACGATTACTATTTGTCCGAACAGATTGCGCCGGACCTTCACAACATTGGCGTGATGTTACCTTACACAGGATTGCATACCATCCTCTTTGATGGAGCTCGTACTCCTGCTTTCGTTATGACCAGCGGAAACGCACCCAACGAGCCGATTGTATCAGACAACGAAGAGGCATTGAGTATGTTAGACGATGTTGCGGACTATTTTCTAATGCACGACCGACGGATTGTGAACAGATGTGACGACTCGGTGGCTCGCGTAGTGGACAACTCATTGGCTGTGATACGAAGATCGAGAGGCTACGCGCCGACACCGATTTTCCTCGCCACCGAGGTATCGAAGTGCGCCTTAGGGACCGGGGCTGAACTCAATGCATCTCCCTGCCTGGTCATTGGACGAAGAGCGTACTTCACGCAGCACATCGGCGATCTGGAACACCAAGCCACCGTGAAGTTTCACAATGAAGCACTCAAGAACTTGATGCAGCTTGTAGGAGGAGATATTCAAGCCATAGGTTGTGATCTCCATCCCAAGTTCAATTCGACCCGAATCGCAGAGAGGCTTGCTGAGCAGAATGGAACAATAGCCGTGAAGGTGCAACACCATTACGCGCATGTCAAATCGCTTATGGCTGAACATGGCTTGGATGAAATGATTGGGATCTGCTGTGACGGATTCGGGTATGGAACAGACGGGACAGCATGGGGGGGAGAAGTTCTGAAGTGCGACGGCGAGGGATATGCGAGAGCAGGGCACTTGGAGCCACAGCCGATGGTCGGAGGAGACTTGGCGACCCTTTACCCCCTCAGAATGGTCGCTGGAATCCTCAGTCGAGAAGCCGACGTCGCTGACTGGCTGATGTCTCGGACCGATCTGTTCCCACACGGCAAAGTTGAAGTCGAAACGATCCTGAGGCAACTGGAGAAGAACGACTTTACGTACACATCGAGTTGCGGACGGATCCTCGACGCGGCCGCATCGCTTCTAGGAATATGTCATGAGAGAACTTACGAAGGTGAACCAGCGATGAAACTTGAATCAGCCGCCATCGGCGGAAAATACGTGCTGGAACTGCAACGGAAAATTCACGACAATGTCCTGTTGACGACTCCACTCATCGCGGAGATATTTGCAAGGCGAAACAAGAATAAAATTCAGGACTTGGCGATGTCAACACATCGATACCTCGCGGAAGGGTTTTCTGAATTGGCCATTGAGTGCGCCGGGCAGAATGGAATTAGAAACATCGGCTTTACTGGCGGCGTTGCGTGCAACAGCCACCTCGTTGCGATGTTACATGAGGCGGTCAGAAGCCGCGGATACCGTTTCTTTGTGCACAAAGAGGTCCCGCCAGGTGATGAGGGGATTGCCCTAGGGCAGGCGCTGGTCGCAGCTCAGAGCCTAGAATGACCCTTTTCCCCAATGCTTGAGAGTTCGTTCTGCTTCAACCCGATCTATGACTTGAATAGCGTACCCATCGTGCACAAGGACAAGATCGCCCACTTTCACATCAACAAATGCGAGATTGACCTGAGTGAATGTGCCACCTCCAAGCTCGACTTTTGCTATCTGGCCTGTTACCTCGACAACTCGACCAACGACGGCCGCGTCGAATTTGTCGCCGCTCACAGGTGTCTTAGGCCCCCTTCCCGTAAGGTCCGTTTTGGCGTATGATTCTTACGGGCTAATCTAATAACCCTCGAAAAACAAGTTTTGACCGACCCGAAATGTGCCTCGCTTTTCCCGGTAAAGTTGTTGAGGTTCAAGGGGACTTTGCAAGAGTAGACTTTGGCGCAGGAACTATCAAAGATCAGGTCAACATTTCCTTGGTCCAGGCCCAAGTCGGTCAGTACGTTCTCGTTCACGCGGGTTATGCCATTCAAGTGATGAATGGGACTGAAGCGAAGAAAACGATTGCCTACTGGAACGAAATTCTGCGTTCATTCCCCCAAGATAATGCAGTGTACGAGAAGGGTTTCCGAGGAGGACTCTGATCCTTGATTTCTGATAGCCTAGCCGAATATAGGGACCCTGTCTTAGCAAAGAAACTTCGTTCGGAGATCGAGAAACTGGCCGGCGAACTTGACGAGCCGGTTATGATCATGCATGTTTGTGGAACGCACGAATGGACGATAACGCATTTTGGAATCCGCACGCTCTTGCCTGAGAACGTGGAGGTCAGAGCCGGCCCAGGATGCCCTGTCTGTGTTACTCCAGCCGCGGATATTGACGCGATTGTTGATCTGGCGCAACGTGGCGTAAGCATCCTATCGTACGGCGACATGTCACGCGCAAGAGGCACAACCCTCTCCCTATCCGACGCTAAAGCCGTAGGAGCTGATGTGCAGGTGGTATACAGCGTTCACGACGCAGTGGAGTGGGCGAGGAGAGCGCCTCACAAGCAGTTCGTCTTCTTTGCAGTTGGTTTCGAAACGACAGCCCCGCCTACTGCATACGAAATCATCAGTAAACCTCCTGAGAACCTCAGTTTCTTAGTCTCCTATCGGTATGTTCCTCCCGCCGTGGGCGCCCTTGCAAGATCGCCTGAACTAGAAGTCGACGGTTTCATGAATGCTGGACACGCATCAACAATTAGTGGCATGAGAGCGTACAAACCCTACTTTGACGAGACAAAAAAGCCCATGGTCTTCTCAGGTTTTGAGCCGATTGATGTTCTTATCTCCATAGCCATGCTGCTCAAGCAATTGAAGAATAAGGAACCAAAGATGGAGAATGAATATTCACGAGCCGTTACGTGGGAGGGCAATGTGAAAGCCCAAGAAGTAATGGACCGTGTTTTCATGATGGGAGATGGATACTGGCGAGGGGTCGCCACACTTCCCGGAACAGGTTTCAGATTACGAGAAGAGTTTTGTGTCTACGATGCTCGCAAAAAATACGACATAGCCGAGACTCCCGGAAACGAACAGTTCATTCCCAAGGCCCGCTGCGCTGAGGTCATCATGGGAAAGATTGATCCCCCTGAATGTCCGCTTTACATGAACGAGTGCACACCCGAGAGTCCGAAGGGCCCGACGATGGTCTCCATTGAGGGAACCTGCAAGATCTGGGCCGAGCACAAGATCCTTGCCTCGATGAAGTGCAGAGTCTAGGCTCAGCATATTCTCGGAACTGGATCTCCAACAGGGGGGGCTACTATCCGTCGCCCTCCAACCACAGTTTCCATCGCAACCATATCAAACTCCTCCGTAGCTTCCCCCACCAACTGCGCATCTTTTCCTTCTTCAGTGGAATGAAGCACCTCAACGATCTCGTCAACCTTCTGTGGGATGACTGCTAAAGCAATCTTTCCTTCGTTGCCAATCTCAAGCGGATCTAGGCCGAGCATTTCGCAAGCAGCCCTCACACCTTCTTTGATTGGAAGCTTTTCTTCATGAATCAATACTCCGACCTTTGATTTCTCGCTCCATTCATTGAGAAGATTCGCTAGACCCCCCCGCGTTGGATCCTTCATCTTCACCACCCCACCAACCCTCAAGACCTTGGAAATCATTTTGTTAAGGGGGGCGGCGTCTGAAGTGACCTTCGTTTCAAAACCATACCCTTGTCTCGCAGAAAGCACGGCGATTCCATGGTCGCCGATAGTGCCAGATAAAATAATCTTATCTCCAGGCCTTATCCCTGAATCAACAAGCCAACGTCCCTCAAACATACGATGCTTCTTCACGACCGCTATGTTGCTATCCAATGCTTCGTTTCGTATCCCCACTCCCGAAATGTTGATAGCAATTTTGTCGATAGCCCCTCGCTCCATCACTTTTGTGTCGCCAGTTATGACCGGCACGCCCGCGCTTGAGCTAGCCGCTTTCATGCTGAGCAGAACTCTCTGCAGATCCTCTAACGCAAACCCTTCCTCCAAGATGAATCCTGAAGCCAGAGCGAGAGGTTCAGCACCCATCACCGAGATGTCGTTGATGGTACCCGCAATCGATAAACTTCCAATGTCCCCGCCAGGAAAGAAAAGAGGTTTCACCGTATACGAATCTGACTTCAGTACAATGCCATGAATCACGGCTGCATCATCAAGGGCTTCAAGAGGAACCTCTACACCGCTCCCTCCAAGTGCGCTGACAATGTACTTCTTGATTAGGCCCTGCATCACTGAACCCCCTGCGCCATGCGCCATCGTGATTACCCCCTGACCCATCACAAACACCGAAATAGATTCGTTGAACGTTACATAATAGATTCAGGGTCACAACCCTTACGGACCGGAAACCGGGTCCGGATACTACGCCAAGGAAAGTTCCCTTCGTCCAGAGCCTCCAGGAGACATGAACTGGACCAGTAACACCCGTCTGAGCTTTGACGCTGTGGGTTTTCCCGCTCGCCTTTGATAACCTAATGTGAGAGACACCTAGACTTCCGGCGCTGCCTCAGGCACTGCGATAGGCCGGACACCTTCTTCCACCTTGATCCCCCACACTTCGCTGCGACACCCTACCGGACCGGTGTTCACTCATTCACCACCCCGGACTATGAAGACCTAGCCGCTCACCTTCGCTACTGAGGGCAAGTGGTTGCTCGCATACGGCGACCGCCCGCGGGTATGAGAGTTGTATGCTGGCGAAAGGCGCAAACGTGTCTCCACAGCTTTGAACACGGACAAGATCCCGCACGGCCAGAAACGCCGCAGCTCCCTTCCAACTCATCGTCACCAACTACAAGCAGTAATGCTGAATCCTAAGAATTGCACGTGAGAAGGATGTACATGCTTTCTGAAAAGGACGCACATGCTTTTCGCAGTCGCAAGGTGAAGTACAAGAAGTACAGCCGTGGCGGACGAAGGTACCAGCTACTAGACACTTTGTATGAGTCTAATTCGAATGGAAAAACCGTGAAAAATCCTTTGGGCTTTACTGGACCTAGTGTTTGGCGAGGTCCTTGAAGCTTACCACTCTCAAATTGTACTCTCTAGCCAGCTTTCCTTTCTTCTCTAGGATCAACGAATCTTCTGTGGCTAGGTCTTCCTTGTTCGATATCGCAGTAGCCACTATTATGCAATCTATATAATCTGAAACGGTTTTCCTCACCGTCTGAGCGATCTCAATGGTCCCGCTTTCGTAGAATGGCGCAACACGAAAGGCCGACATTATTGCATCCACGGCTCGAATTACCTCATTGGTCGGAACGTGCAGCTTTGCGCCCTTCGCCTGCAACTCGAAGATTGAAATGAGACTAACAGACATGTCTTCAAGCTTGATGTCTGCTTTCCTTCTGGCGACTGCACCTAGCAGATCTGTGTCCACAGCGATTTTTGCCAACGGCAACAGGTATGTAGTGTCGAGAATCAAGACTCAAACCGCTTTGACATTTCTCTTCGAAATGCCTCGAAGTCTCTGGCACTCGTCTTCGCTACTTTGTCTGAGAAGACCAAGTCCAGAATTTTCGCTTCACCTTTAAGCGCCCTTTTCAACAACTCATTTGCTACTTTAGACATCCCTTTCGTAGTCTTGTATCTTCTGAGACTCTCCCTGACCAACTTTTCGTAGACATCATCATCGAGAAGGATCGTAGTGCGTTTCGACATGTAAACATCTAAGCATTAAATGCTTAAGCATACATAAAAACCCGACCTAGTTCTAACGGGCGCAGTGTCATTCCAAATAACTCAACCGGTCCGTGCGTTTCTTGTTCCGGCCGTGAACTGCTTCATCGTAGTCGTGTATTTCGCGTGTGATTAGGTAATCATGACAGTTGATGCGCCGCACCCGTCCCTTAAGAGATCCCTGCCCCGCCCCACTCATGACCCTTGCGAGAGAGCCTCTTGTCAGTTTAGTCTCCTGTTGACTGTTCGGAGAAGCAGGTATATTGGTCTAAGCTATGATTTGGGTTTATGGAAGAGCCTCGGCTTGTCGAAGATCTGACATTGCTGCTTCTATACGAGCAGTCTTGGAGGGAGAAGGTTCGTGAATCCGTGTACGTGGCTCGGTCGTGGAAAGGCTACGACTTCGATGTGCTTGACCGCCTTGCTAAGAATGGATACGTCTCCGGTTCTCACGGGGCCAAGTCTGTAATACTGACAGAGGAGGGCATGAAGAGAGGCGAGGAGCTGAAGCGGAGATGGCTCGCAAAGGTTGACGAGTTTTGGATCTAAGCATGGTCCTTCCATAAGCGAAATTCTCATACTCAATGACTATCGATAATCGACGGAACTGCCACTTTCTGGACGGAACGACCGTTTTGAGAATCTTGATCACGGGGGCGGCGGTATGCTCGGCGCAGAGCTAGTGCGCCTGCTATCAGAGGCGGGGCACGATGTCCTTTCAGGCTACAGGACACATCTACCTCCTGCTAGAAATCCGATTCGCAAGCATCGCCATTGAAGCGAGAAACCCACAGCCCTTAGGCTTGGGAGGACATCACTGAACTCGGACGAAAACTGGATGGTTGAATTACTTTTCATCCATTCTAATGGCGGAAATCCGCCTTTCCAGTGATGTATCGGGTTTCAACTGTCCCCCTTATATGCGTTCAAGTTGAGTGCGGGAATCGTATGCGTATCGTTTACGCATAACATATTAAAGGAGAAATAAAAATTTGCATAAGAAATTAGTTGCAACGCTAACAATCGCTATTTTCCTAATTAGTACAATGGCAATTATTGTTCCAACTCGAGCAACCTTTACCTTAGGCAACTCAATCCCGAATACTCCGTACACGATTAACAATTTCGACCCGCATGTTCCAGGCGTTATTGGCTATGTTTGGCCTGGCGCCGGTGAATGTGCGTACGTCGGATTGCCGAACGCCGTGAACGTGAACTGCGGACCTGGTTATCAGGCGCCTTACCCGAACGGTAATCCGCCGGGTGGAAGCCAATCTTGGTATCAGCTTGAAGGCAACTCATACGAGCCTTTCGGAGCCGTACTAACGGGTTCGACGGGTGACTTGATCTTCGCCCTCAACGCAACTGCATGCCAAACCCAAGGCGCAGCACCCACCACCTTAGTAGCGTGCACAGACGGAAAAGCACGTTACACTGGCGCGTGGGATACCATGGCAATCTACCTACCCCCAGGCTTCACAGTACCCGACGCGTCACAAATCGTAACGAGCTTCACGAACGACTACTCAGGCATCGCCGTCGTTAAGGCTTCACCATACGACCGGTTTGGCCCCAACGACACTGTCATTTACATACTATCAGACGCAGGACAAGACTCATCGGGCTGTAAGGGATGCAGTGGCACTGGCACTGACGTGTACTACCAACACCAACTAATCCAGTTCACCAACCGTGGTGAATGGTACTACGTCAGAATCAACGGCGTCACCGCACCAACCACCGCTGGAAAATACTTCTTCAAAATCTTCCTAGGATCCGGCCCCGGCATTGAAGGGGGGACGATCACAGGTCAAGAAGGCACCAGCGAAGCGCTTAACGTTCCGTTCGAGTCTCAAGACCAGTTCATCCCAACCGAGAATTGGCCTGTGATGCTTGTGAAGGGTGAGGTTGACCCCGCAATCCTAACCGGCACGATCCGGTATGCGGGTTACAACGCAACCCTCTACGGACAACCAGTCCAAGAAGCCGGCAAGGTAGAGGCAGTGATGACTACACGCCTCGACCCGTACACTGGCCTACAACGACCCGACCTGGCTAACATCAACGCCGTTGGGTACTTCAACGCCACAGCCCAAGGCCACTATGAAGTGGAAGGCTTAGCGCCCGGTATCTACAACCTGTACGCTTCGGCGGCAGGTTACCCGCTGACGTTATGCATGTCTGGGTTTACTGTGTTGAGAGGTCAGTCTATGCACTTCGACTGCTACCTACAACCCGGTCCCGTGATTCACGGAAACGTCTTCACCAAACATCAGTTCGGTGATGAACCATGGTCGGCAACTCAATACATCAAGATTGAACTATACGCCAACCCAACGTTAAACAACATTCCTGATCCAAGCGCAGGTCCAGCAGTATCATGGTCACCCATACCCTGCGTCGCAGGAGGACAAAATCTCCTCGGCTTCAGATGGTATAGGGATGCAGGTTACTGCGGCGACCCACGCAACGCAGCCGCAATCGCGTTCCCATGGCATGAATACACCGCAGAACTTGGTCCCCAGGTCCCTGGTCGCCAAGTTTCATTGAACGTCGGACTGGTTCTTAACCCGAAGAACGTTTGGACAGAGGATCCGATGGGTGTCGGCCCTCCACAACAATGGTATGTGCTGGGTGGCACTACGACTCCGTTCCACTTTGAGTTCGGTGTTAAGGGTGAGTACGGTGCCCCAAGAGACCTTGACGGAGGCGTACCGCAAATGTACGCTACTTGGGTTAACGGCCTCACGCCTGGAAGGTACTACGTGAGAGCGTGGACTTTCCGCTACGTTCAAACAGCCTTGGATGGCGCAACCTTCCAAGAATACTACTTTGACGTAACACCAAACGAGTGGGCGGGTGACGTAACACTACCCATCGACCTACGCCTATCAAGCTGGGTTAACAAGACAGTTCACTTCCACGACACTGCAGGCACGATCACTGACCAACCGATCGACACAGGCGCCGGCATGATGTCTGGCGTACTGGTTGATCAGAACAACCAACCGTGGTCATACAACCAGACCCTACTCGGATACTACGGATACTACAGTGGCGGAGCTGATTCGGGTTACAACTGGAACCCCAACAGCTACCCTGGAGCGTACACTCTCCTCAAGACGCGTATGCACGGGCAAGATCTTGACGCGGCCAAACTCAACGAGTTTTCGATTGAGACAGGCCAAGCGAACATTCAATTCGCTGGTTGGAACGACACCACTGGTGGAGAGAACTACGGCATACCCTCAGGCACCTACACACCCCACGTCTTCGCGTTAGGCTACATTGAAAACAGCCCCGTCGAATCCGTCTCAGTAACCCTGAGCGGTAACCCGACGAGCAT
>Ga0181539_1003708_pt1 | contig 13692 bp, 2 predicted proteins | sample PEATcosm2014_Bin_46_FD_119767 | JGI IMG/M metagenome (GOLD analysis project Ga0181539, IMG submission 119767) | Peatland microbial communities from MTU Mesocosm Facility, Houghton, MI, USA - PEATcosm2014_Bin23_60_metaG | ecosystem: Environmental > Terrestrial > Soil > Wetlands > Peat | place... | reverse complement strand
CTGCCGGAGCAGAACGTGCAGACTTCGGTCAACTTCTTCCTGGCCACGCAGGGCTTCTCCCTGGAGGTGAGCACGCTGCGGCCGGTGTTCATTGCCGGCGAGCCGTTGGAGGTGACGGTCCGCGCCCGCGACGCCGAAGGCCAGCCCCTGGCCGAGAAGTTTGCGCTGCGGGTGATGCGCGTCACGACGGTCGAAGGCCGCGTCGGCGAGCGGCTGGAAGAGGAACATCCGCTGGCCACCGCCGCCGACGGCGCGGCCCGGCTCACGCTCAAGCTGGCCAAGGGCGGCCAGTATGCGCTGCGCGCCGAAGCCACCGACCGCTTCAAGAACCCGGTCTCCGGCGAAACCACGGTGCAAATCTCCGACGAGGACGACCAGAACCGCCTGCGGATCCTCGCCGAGCGCCACGAGTTCCAGGTGGGCGATACGGCCGAGCTTCCGGTCCACTGGCGGCAGCCGCCGGCGCTGGCGCTGGTGACCTGCGAAGGCGGCCAGGTGCTCGACTACCGGCTGGTGGAGTTGCAGACGGGGATCAACCGGCTCTCGATCCCGATCACCGCCCGGCTGGCGCCCAACTTCCAGTTTGCCGTGGCCGTCATGAGCGACGCCTCGCCCAAGCGGCGATTCCACGAGGCGACCAGCCCGTGTACGGTCCAGCGGGCCTTGAACGTGGCGCTGTCCTGGCCGCAGAAGGACGCCGCGATTCGGGCAGGCGGAGCCGTTAGCCCCGGCGGCCACGCCGGCGTCGTTCAGCCGGGCGAACCCCTGGAGTTGACCGTCACCACTACCGGTCCCCAGGGCAGACCCGTGCCGGCCGAGGTCAGCCTGGCCATGGTCGAGCAGTCGCTGGTCGATCATTTCGCCTGGCCGGAAGCGCCGATCCGGGTCTTTTTCCGCGGGCGGCCGCGGGAGTGGCTGGTTCGCACGTCCTCCAGCATCACCTTCGACGACCGTCCGGCCACGCAGCCGATCCCGGCCCGGCTCCTGGCCGAGCAGGACCGCGCGGAGATCGCCCGGGAGGAGGAGGCGAGCCTCGCCGGCAGGCCGGCGTTCAAGCCGGCTCCCGAGACCTCGCAGGGTACCGCCGCCAACCAACCGCCGGCGAACCCCAACCAGAATGCGGAGACCCAGGCCGACTTCGACAGCCTGATCGCGCTGATTGAGTCGACGGTCCGGCCAATCACCTGGGACGACGTGGGCCGTCGGCATTCGATCGCGCCCTTCAAAACCAAGCTCAAGATCGTTGTCAGTCAGACCCAGGACGTCGACCCCTTCGCCGCTGCGGGCTCGTCCAGCAACGCCGGTGGCAGCATTATGGAATCCAACCGTGGCGGCCCCGGCGCCGGCGGCATGGCCGGCGGACAAGCCGATCGCGTCGGCTATTGGAATGCGGCCATCCTCACCGGGGCGGACGGCAAGGCGGTCGTCAAGATTCCCGTCCCCGAGCGCTCGACCGCCTGGACGCTGCTGGCCAAGGGCATCACGGCCGACACGCTCACCGGCGAGGCCGCGGAGAAGTTCGTGGCCCGCAAGGCGCTCTTCGGGCAGATGCGTCTGCCGGCGGCCCTGGTCGAAGGCGACCAACCGCAGGTGGGCGTGAGCGTCTACAACGATCTCCTGGACCGCGGACCGATCGAGGTCCGTCTGAAGACGCAGTTGATCGTCGCCAATGCCGCTAACCCCGGCGCCAATGCCGCTAACCCCGGCGCCAATGCCGCTAACCCCGGCGCCAATGCCGTTAGCCCCGGCGCCAACGCCGTTAGCCCCGGCGCCAACGCCGTTAGCCCCGGCGGCCACGCCGGCCAGATCCCGGCGGCGGTCGAGCAGACGCAGGCCCTCGACGTGAAAGGCAAAGGGACCCAGGAGCTCGCCTTCACGGTTGGGGTCCGGCCGCCGGAGAAGCCGGGCGACGCCAAGGCCGGCGCCGCGGCCACTGGCCGGATTACGGCCGTGCGGTTCGAGCTGACCGTCAGCGGAGGCGGGGCGACGGACAAGGTCCAACGGTCGGTGAGCGTGCTGCCCTACGGGGTGCCGGTCTACGCCAGGGCCGGCGGCGTGGCGGACGGCGATACGGCGGCCTGGGTGGATTGCCCCAAGCAGACGCCGCTGACGGAGCGGAGTCTGCAAGTGTTGATCGGGCCGAGCGTGGAGCGGAGCCTGTTGGATGTCCTCTTCCCGCCCGGCCTTGACTGCGGCGGCGATGCGGCCGGGATGGCCACCGGAGTGGAGACGGCCTCCAGCGATCTCTTGGCGGCGATGGGCCTTCAGAAGCTGCTGGGCGTCGGCCGCGAGGCGGGCGGTCCCAGGGCGGAGGACCTCGACGCGCGGATCCGCGGCGGCTTGGGCCTGTTGTTGCTGGCCCAGAACGAGGACGGCGGCTGGAGCTGGTCGGATCGCGGCGGCAAGAGCGAGCGTCTGAGTTCCGCCCGGGTGATCTGGGCCCTGGCCTTGGCCCGGCGAGCCGGCTACGCGGTCCCCGACAATGCCGTGCAATCGGCCCTGCGGTACTTGGGCCACGAGGCTTCCATCGTTGACGCCCAGGACTACGAGACCCGGGCGGTGCTGCTGCACGCGGCGACCATGGCCGGCGAGGGCAACTTCACGGTGGCCAATCAGCTCCACCGGGAGCGGGCGAACCTTTCGCCCGCCGCGCTGGCCTACTTGGCCCTGACGCTGGCGGAAATGGACCGCATGGCGATGGCCGGCGAGGCGTTGGAGCTGTTGGCCGGCCGCAACCTGGACGACCCGGCCTCCTACCGGGCCGCCGGCCAGGATTCGTTGCCGGGGTGCCGCAGCGACGTCGAGATCCGCGCCCTGGAGGCGCTGGCCTCCGAGCAAGTCGGACCGAAGTCGCCCAAGATCAAGGCGCTGATCGACGCGCTTCTGGCCCGCCGCTCCGGTTACCGTTGGACGCCCGACAAGGCCACCGGGCCGGCCATGCTGGCCCTGGGCCAGTGGTTCGCGCAGAAACGCTTCGAGGGTCAACGCTACAAGCTGGCCGTGCTGGTCAACGACGTCCCCGTGGCGACGTTGGACGTCGATCCGGCGGCCGGCAGCCAGGTGGTCGACGTGCCCGCCGCCGCCCTGCGCGAGGGAAAGCAGAAGGTCCAGTTCCTCTTGACCGGCCGGGGGCGATACGCCTACCAGTGCGTCTATCGCGGCCTGGTGCCGGCCGACAAGCTGCAAGGCACGGCGTCGCGCTGGTACGTCCACAGGCTTTATGAGCCGGCCTTTCTGGAACGCGACGGAAAGGAACTGGCCCGCGGCATGGGCAACGTCCTGGGCACGACCTGGGAGATCCACAACCCGTTGACGCAGCTTCCCGTCGGCCGCAAGGGGCTGGTCAGTATCCAGGTCGATCGCTCGGCGGTGCCGGCGGCCGGGCCCGACAACCGCCTGGACTACCTGGTGCTGGTCGAGCCGGTGCCGGCCGGAGCGGTGGTGCCTCCGGGGAGCGTCCGCGGCGGGTTCGACCGCTTCGAGATGGTCCCCGGCGGGATCGTCTTCTATATCGGCGGCCGCTGGGTGGTCGAGCCGATCCACTACGAGCTGCACGGCTACCTGCCCGGCCAGTACCGCGTGCCGCCGACCGCGGTCCGCAACGCCTACCGGCCCGAAGAGATGGCCGTGGCCGCTCCGGCCGCGCTGGCCGTGCTTCCTTTCGGCGCGCCTAGCGCCGATCCGTATCGCCTCTCTCCCGAGGAGCTTTACACGCTGGGCTCCCGGGCGATGGAGAGGAAAGACCTGAAGGAGGCGGGCCAGTATCTCGACGAGTTGTTCGAGAAGTGGACGCTCAAGCCGGAGGTCTACAAGGAGGTGGTCCAGGCGCTGTTCAAGGTCCACCTGGAGCTGGGGCCGCCGGCGAAGATCGTGAAGTATTTCGAGATCATCAAGGAGAAGTGGCCGGAGCAGGAGATCCCCTTCGCCGAGATCGTCAAGGTGGGCGCGGCGTACCACGAGCTGGGCGAGTTCGAGCGGAGCTACTACTCGTTCCTGGCGACCGTCGAGGGCAGCTTCACCCGCGAAAGCGGCGTGGCCGGCTTCCTGGAGAACCAGGGCGAGTTCCTGCGGAGCGTGGACCTGATGGAGCGGCTCCTGAGCGAGTACCCGCCGGAGGGCTACCTGGCCGAGGCCGAGTATGCCTTGGCGCAGCAGGTGGCCTTGAAGGCGCCCGAGGCGGCCAAGGACCTCAAGCTGCGGAAGCAGAAGGTCAACCGGGTGGACCTGGTGAAGCGGTCGCAGGCGATGCTGGAGAGTTTCTTGACGGCCCATCCCGACGATCCGGCGGCCGACCAGGCGGCCTTCTCGGCGGCCAATGAGCTGGTGGATCTGAAGGACTACCGCGCCGCGGTGGCGGCCTGCGACCGCTACGCCGCCCGCTACCCGCAGAGCGACCTGCTGGACAGCTTCTGGTTCCTGGGCGGCTACTGCCGGTTTGCGGCGGGCCAGCCCCAAGAGGCCCTGGAAATCTGTCACAAGGTGGCCCAGACGCAGCGGCTGGACAAGCGGACCGGGCGGATGGTCGACAGCGCCAACAAGTGGCGGGCGATCTACATCCTCGGGCAGATCCATCACAGCCTGGGCCAACTGGCCGACGCGGTGCGCGAGTATCGCCGCGTGGAGGACCGCTTCAGCGACGCCCGGCTCTCGGCCGCCTACCTGCTCCGCAAGGCGATCGAGCTGCCCGAGGTCACCACGATCAAGCCCGGCTCGCCGGTGGAGCTGGAGCTGAAGTTCCGCAACATGGCCTCCTGCGACCTGAAGGTCTACCGCATCGACCTGATGAAGTTCACGCTGCTGGCGGGCGACCTGGGCGGGATCACGCGGATCAACCTGGCCGGCATTCGCCCCGCCCACGAGGCCACGGTCGCCCTGGGCGACGGGCGCGACTACCGCGACCGAACCACTAAGCTGCCGCTGCCCTTGACCAAGGAAGGGGCCTACCTGGTGGTCGGCCGGGGCGAGAACTCCTACGCCAGCGGGCTGGTGCTGCTCACGCCGCTGGCCGTCGAGGTGCAGACCGATCCCGGCTCCGCAGAGGTCCGCACGATGGTCAAGGACACGCTCACCGATCACTACCTCAGCGGCGTGCAGGTGAAAGTCATCGGCAGCGGTATGCACGACTTCGTTTCCGGCGCGACGGACATGCGCGGCATCTTCGTGGCCCATCGCGTCCACGGCGCGCCGACCGTCATCGCCCTGGCCGACGGCGGCCGCTATGCCTTCTTCCGCAGTCCGAGCTTCGGTCCGCAGGAAGCACTGCCGGAGCGCGACGTGGCCGGCCGGCGGCCCAATGCCAGGCCCGCCGCCGACACCGGCGACTCGGCGGCCAACCAACGTCCCGAGCAATCGCCCGTCGTCGATCCCTTCGGCCCCGAGGAGGCCAATCCGCCCGCGGAGCAGGCCAGGCCGCCGGTTGCCACCACCGCTCCTGCCGGCGGCGCGCCGGTCCGCAAACCTGCGCGGCAACCGCAACCACAACGACAGCGGCAAGCCGTCCCGCAGCCGGAGCCGCAGCCGGAAGCCGAGCCGGAGTTGAGGGTCGTCGTCTATCCGGTCTCCGATTTGCTGCATCCCGATAGCGGGACCGCCGGCGGCCCTACCAACTTTGACTCGCTCATGAACTTGATTACCAGCACGTTGGACGCGAGCTCGTGGGGCGAGGCCGGCGGAGGCGGCTCGATTTCGCCGGAACCGCGGACCGAGTCGCTGGTGGTCAAGCAGACCGACGAGGTTCACGAGGAGATTGCGCGGCTGCTGGCAACGATGCGGGCCGCCGGACCCAACATGGGCCAAGAAATGGGTTTACGCGCTGAGGCAGCCATGCCCACGCAAGGTCTGCCTATCGGTGGCCGTGGCAGCGCCGAAAAGAAGATCCTCCGCGCGCTTGCTTCACCGACGAATATGGATTTCGTCGAGACGCCGTTGCAGGACGTGATCGACTTCCTCAAAGAACAGCACCGCATTGAGATTCAGATCGACGCCAAGGCTCTCAGCGACGTGGGGATCGATCCGGCCACGCCGATAACCAAGAACCTCAAGAACGTCTCATTGCGCTCCGCGCTGAAACTGATGTTGCGGCAACTGGATTTGACCTACGTCATCCAGGATGGCGCGCTGATGATTACCACGCCGGAAGAGGCGGAAACCCGGTCGATCACGGTGGTATATCCGGTCGGCGACCTGATCAGCTCACGCTTTCGCGATCCCAAGACGGGTGAGATCTGGACCGCCGATCAGGCGGACTACGACTCGCTCATCGATCTGATAACCTCGACCGTCCAGCCGACGACGTGGGATGACGTGGGCGGACCTGGCTCGATTGCCCCTTTCCCTGCCACTTCGTCCATTGTGCTTTCGCAGACCCAGGATGTTCACGAGCAGATCGACGCGCTGCTGTCCACGCTCCGCCGTGTCGGCGGCGGCAAGATACCTGAACGCGTTAAGCCCGACGCGGCGGCGCTCATGAACGGCATGGGCGGAATGGGCATGGGCCAGAGCATGAACGGCATGGGCATGGGCGGTTTTGGCGGTCAAGGGATGGGCGGCATGAACATGGGCATGGGAGGCGGCGGAGGCATGAGGGCCGGGGCCCAAGGCATGGGCGGCATGGGCGGAGGCATGGGAGGAATGATGGGCGGGATGGGTGGCGGCATGGGAGGAATGATGGGCGGCACGGAGTATGAAACGAACCTCTCCGCGCCGGCCAACGCTCCGCCGTCACCCCGCCGACGAGCCAACAACGGCGCGCCGGTCGCCCGCCCAGCGCCCAGGAATGCGCCCTACGTGATCTCCGTGGTACCCACGGACGAAGAGACGCAGTCCGAATCGACCGATCTCTTGGAAGGCGTTCACAATGCCAACCGCGGCAACCAGGTCAAACAGTCCCAGAAGCTCCAAGGACGTTACAACAAAGGCATGGGAATGGGCGGTATGGGCGGCATGGGCGGCGGTGTCGGCGCCGGGGCGGCGTTTTGAGCGCGGCCGCCCTTCGCCCGGATTATTCACGGCCCCACACTAGGGCGCGAAGCGCAAGCGAGGGACGCACAACAACTTACCCTCGCTTGCGCTTCGGGCTAGTGCTCCCTCAATCTTCGATTGACGGGTCGGGTGCCACTGCTGGCTTGTCCAGCAGTGCCGACAGCACGGTTGGGCAAGCCAACCGTGGCACCCCCGGGAACAGATTCGGACACCAATTCTTCGCCACGAAAGCCGACCTTTCACCCGCCCACGTCAGGCCGGGCTCGCCGCCGTGTCGGCATCCGCCGCTTTGCCCGTGCAAGGCGTGCGGCTGCGCAGCAGGTGGAGGACGATCAACAACGCCGCCGCCATGGCGTAGGCCGCGGCCCAATGGTACGGCGATTGGCAGCGGATGGCGGGCTGCCGCGACATCTGGGCCAGGACGTGCTGCGGCAGGGCGATGGCCGCCGGCCGCAGCGGCGAGTGGATCACGCCGAACAGGGCGCAGACGCCCGCAATTCCCAGGTAGCCGGCCGAACGCGCCGGCTTTCCATCCAAGAGCGAGGCCAGGGCCGAAGCCCAGAGCAGGCTCGTCACAATGAAACCGCCGGCCAGGCAGCGGAGCGATTGCACGCTTACGGCCACCTCGTCGGCCAGCGGACGGTCGGGCAACACCTGGTCCACGGCCACCAGCGCGAGGTAAGCCAAGGCCGGCAGAATGGCCAGCGCCAAAGCGGGGAAGTGACGCGCCGGTGTCGCCCGAAACGACTGGGCGGTGATCTCCAGGCCGACAAAGACCAGGATCGGAAACGCGGCCGCTTCAGGCAGCCAGTCGAACCAGCGAGTGAACCAGCCGAAGGCGCCCGCGGCGCCGATGAAGAGCGCTGTGGCCAGCGTGTAGGCGGCGCGGCCTCCCATGGCCTTGTAGGCCGGGTGACCGATGTAAGGAGTATTCTGGATCACGCCCCCGCAGGCCCCGGCCGCCACCGAGGCGAGCCCTTCGGTCAAGAGGATGGTGCGTGTATCGTACTCATCGCCCGCCGCCGCCGCGCTTTCGGTGCAGTCGATGCCGCCGACGATCGTGGCCAGGGCGAACGGCAGCATCACGGGCAGGCCGGCCAGGGCCTGCCAGAGAACGCGTTGCCACCAAAGCACATTCCGTGAGAAGCCGGGCAACAACTCCGGGGCCCGCCAGGCGGCCGCGGCATGGTGGGCGGAGGGCGGCACGATGGGCCAGCCCAGCGCGTGGGAAAGGCAATCGCCGAGGTAGTAGACGATCGCGCCCAGCAGCACGGCAGCCAGTGCCCCGGGAATCCGCCCCGGCAGCTTGTGCCCGGCCACCAACGCCGCGAGGATCACCGTGAGCGAGAGCAGGCCCACGACGGGCACGGCGGCGACGTGCGTCCAGAGGGGCACGAAAGCGATCAGCGCCAGGGCGATTCCCGCCAGCGAGCCCAGCAGCCCCGCCCGCGGCACCCACTGCCGGACCTTCGTTCCCAGCGGCGCCACGACCGACTTGAAAGCGCCCACCATGACCAGCACCACCGCGCCGACGTGCCAGCCGAAGACCATGGCTTGCCCGTGGTCCAGCCCGTATCGGGTCATGCCGCTGTGCAGCGCGGGCAGCAGCACCAGCGGGCCGATGGCGAACGTGCTCGGCGTGTCCAGCCCCAACGGCATCGCGGTCACGTCCGACCGGCCGGTTCGCCGGGCCAGGCGGAACGCGATCCAGGTGTAGGCCAGGTCGCCGAGCACCACTCCCAGGGCCGTGCCCGGGATCATCTGCGTCAGCACAAACTCCCGGGAAAAGCGGTGCTCCGCGGCGGGCTCCGTGCCGGTCACCAGAACGACCAGCACGATCATCACCGCCAGATTGTCGAGGATCAGGCCGAAGAAGGCGTTCAGGTCGCCCCAACGGGCCCAGGCGTAACGCGTCATAGAGTAAGGGCCTGCAAAACAATAAGTTGGGCAAACTTATTGAACCCAAGCAAGCGCAGCGCGCTTGGGTTCAATAAGGACCGCGCGCAATTTGCAATGAATTATCCGTTGGTTCTTGGCATTTCTTGCACGTCAACGCATGAAAGAGCAACGGCGCTTCGCTTCGCTGCTCTTTCATATTTGCCCAACTTATTGTCTTGCAGGCCCTTACTTCGGCCTCACTCCTCATGTCACCCCTTTTTTCCGTTGGCCGGACGAAGCTGGACATCGTCGTACGACACTTCGCCGGTGCCGCCCAGCAGCCCGATGTTGACGATCCCCTCGCGGGCATGCAGCGGCACCGCGATCCGGCCGGTCATCCGTTTCCACTCGAACGTTCCCCGCCAGGGGCCGATGGCCGCGTGTCCCACGGTGGCGCGGTTCTCGTCCAGGAATATGATCGCAAGCTGGGGCGCCTGGTCGGGCGCGGGACCGTGAGCCATGTCGGCCCCGCGGACCATGCAGGAAAGATCCAGCTCGTGGACCTTCCGGCCGTCGATGGGGAAGCCTTGCAGCGCCCGGCAGCCGCGGCCGGGCTCGGAGTTGGAGAAGGTTACGTAGTTGCGCCCTTCGGGAGCGTCGGAGCCGGTTACGACCTTCATCTGCCGGACGTAATACCAGCCCGTCGGCTCTTCGCTGGTGCCGGTGACTTCCTCGAAGCCGCCGTTGACCAGTTTGGGGTGCAGCGGGTCGGGCTGGACCTGCCGGCTCTCCTCGGCCTTGCCGGTCATGGGCACGAAGAGCGTCGGCCGCAGCGCCTCGTTGGTCAGCTCGCCGTCCTGCTTCTTCAGGAGATGGAAGACCTGCTGGTAGCGCTCGCCCACCGGAATGATCATCCGTCCGCCTTCCTTGAGCTGATCGATGAGCGGTTGCGGCACCTTCTCCGGCGAACATGTGACGATGATCTTGTCGAAGGGGGCCTTCTCCGGCCAACCCAAGAAGCCGTCGCCGATCTTGACGAACACATTCGTATACTTCAGCCGCGAGAGCGTCTGCTTGGCCCGCTTTCCCAGCAACTCGACGATCTCCACCGAGTAGACCTCTTTGACCAGCGGGCTGAGCACGGCCGCCTGGTAGCCGCTGCCGGTGCCGATCTCCAACACGCGGTCGCCCGGCTGCGGCTGCAATTGCTCGGTCATGTAGGCCACGAGCATCGGCGGCGAGATCGTCTGGCGCTCGCCGATCGGCAGCGACATGTCGAAATAGGCCCGGCTGATGCACTTGCTCAGCACGAACTCGTGCCGCGGCGTGACGCGCATCGACTGGATCACGCGCGGGTCCTGGATGCCCGCGCCGACCACTTCCTCGTCGACCATCCGGTTGCGTTCCCGTTCGAACGACAGGGCCGACGCATGTTTCTGGGCTGACGCGGTCGTCGGCCGGGCGGCCACGACGCAAAGCGCGGCCAAGGGCAGCCAGCGATCAAGGGACGAAAGACGCATGGGAAAGACACCTACGGACCAGTGAACGATCTCGTTCTCACCAGTATTCTAGTATAGCTTGGCCAGCGCATGGAAATCATCCCGCGGCGGCCCGGCCGACCAGATCGTAAGCCGGCCGTCTGCGGCGGCTGGGCAACGCCCGGAGCGGTGGGCCAAAATAGGGGGCCCGGTGAATGGTCGTCATAACTAAAGAAGCGGTTTCGGAATCCCGGGGGCCATCGTCGGGCAGGAATGCCCAACCTACAGCGGTCGTAGGATGGGCATTCTACAGCGGCCGTAGGATGGGCATTCTTGCCCGTCGCCATGCGGCCGATTGGAAACAGCTTCCACCCCGTATTATTCACGGCCCGTTGCGTCGTCGCAGAGCGCATCCCACTAGCCCGAAGCGCAAGCGAGGGTAAGCTGTTGTGCGTCCCTCGCTTGCGCTTCGGGCTAGTGAGCGCGAAGGGGACAGTCCCCGTTGTCGCTCAATGCGTTGCGTCGGACGGAATCTGCCCCGGAGGTTTCTTGCCGGCAAAGCGCATGATAACCGTGTAGAAGATGGGCGTGAAGACCAGGCCGAAGAAGGTGACGCCGAGCATTCCGCTGAACACGGCCACGCCCAGCGGCACGCGCATCTCCGCGCCGGCGCCCTTGGCCAGCACCAGCGGCACGACGCCGAGGATGAAGGCCAGCGCGGTCATGAGGATCGGCCGCAGCCGCGTCCGCGAGGCCTCGACCACGGCTTCCAGCCGGCTCTTGCCCGAGTCTTCCAACTGCTTGGCGAACTCGACCACCAGGATCGCGTTCTTGGCGGCCAGCCCGATCAACACCACGAAGCCGATCTGGGCGAAGATGTCGTTGTCGAGCTTGAACATCCAGAGGCCCACCAGCGCCGACAACAGGCACATGGGCACGATCAGCAAGATCGCCAGCGGCAGCGACCAGCTCTCATACTGGGCGGCCAGCACCAGGAACACGAACAGCACCGACAAGGGGAAGATCAGCTTGGCCAGCACGTCCTTTTCCGCCAGAAGCTCCTGGAAACTCAGCTCCGTCCACTCGTAGCCCATCGACGCCGGCAACTGGTCGCCGGCGACGCGGTCCATGATCTCGATCCCCTGGCGGGAACTGGTGCCCGGCGCGAGGATGCCGGTGATCTCGGCCGAGGGGAAGAGGTTGTAGTGGTTGACGATGGCCGGGCCGGAGATGTTTTTCACGTGGATCAGCGTGGCCAGCGGCACGCGGTCGCCGTTGGCGTTGCGGACCTCCAGGCGGCCGATGTCCTCGACGCGCATGCGATACTTGGGGTCGGCCTGGACGTTGACCTGCCAGTTGCGGTTCTGGAAGGTGAAGTCGTTGACGTAGTACGATCCGAGGTAGGCCTGCAAGGTGTTGTTGACGTCGCCGAGCGACACGGCCTGCGACTTGGCCTTTTCGCGGTCGATCTCCACGTAAATTTGGGGCTGCGCCACGCTGAAGGTGGAGAAGAGCGCGGCGATGCCCGGCCGGCGCTCGCCTTCGTCGGCCGTGGCCTGGACGGCGCCTTCCAGGGCCCGCAGCCCGGCGCCCCGCTTGTCCTGGACCTGTAACTTGATGCCGCCGGTCGAGCCCAGGCCCTCGACGGGCGGGGCGCCAAAGACGCCGATCGAGGCCTCCTGGAAGGCGTCGAACTTCCGCCGCAATTCCGCCTCGACCCGCGTGGCGTGCAGCTCCGCATGTTCTTTGCGTTTCTCGAACGACTCCAGGATCACGAACATCCCACCCACGTTGCTGATGTTGGTGCTCAGGAGCGTGGAATAGCCGGGCACGCCGATCACGTGCGCTACGCCCGGCGTCTGGCGGGCGATCTTGGTCAACTGGGTCACCAGGCGATCGGTCCGCTCCAGGCTGGCGCCGTCGGGAAGCTGCACGTTGACCACCAGGTAGCCCTTGTCCTGGTCGGGGATGAAGCCCTTGGGCACGACCTTGAAGCCCAGGCCGGTCATCGCCAGCAACCCGCCATAGATCACCAGCAGGATGAACGACACGCGGAGCAGGCCGCGGACCACGGAGCCGTATCCGCCGGAGAGCCGGTCGAAGACGCGGTTGAACCCGTCCAGGAACTTGTTCAGCGCCGCGTTGAGCGGCCTGGCGACGAACCAGCCCAAGACGCTTCCCGCGGCCACCAGCGCCAGTCGCACGCTCCATAGCGCGAGCGCGGAACGGGCCGGGCCTTCCGCGTCGCCGTGGCCCGGCGAGGCGAGGCCCGCCATCGCCGTCACCGCGTCAGCGGCGAGCCAGTAGGCCAGACCGCCGATCAACAGCGCGATGCCCCACCGCGGCAAGACCTCGCGATGGCCCGCTTCGCCGGGGACGTGCGGCTTGATCAGCGTGACCGCCCGCGCCGGGGCCATGGTCATGGCATTGATCGCCGAGATGATGGTGGAGACGGCGATGGTCAGGGCGAATTGCCGGTAGAACTGCCCGGTGATGCCGGCCAAGAAGGCCGTGGGGATGAAGACCGAGCTGAGCACCAGGGTGATGGCGATCACCGGACCGGTGATCTCGTCCATGGCCTTGATCGTCGCCTCGCGCGGGGGCAGGCCCTTGGCCATCCAGCGCTCGATGTTCTCGACCACCACGATGGCGTCGTCGACCACGATGCCGATCGCCAGCACCAGCCCGAACAGCGTGAGGTTGTTGAGCGAAAAGCCCAACAAGGCCATCACGGCCAGCGTGCCGATGAGCGAGACCGGCACGTCGATCATGGGCATCAGCGTGGCGCGCCAATCCTGGAGGAAGACCAACACCACGATGAAGACGAGGATGAATGCCTCGATGAGCGTCTTGTACACTTCGTGGACCGACTCGTCGATGAAGACCGTCGTGTCGTAGACGATCTTGTAGTTCACCCCTTGAGGGAAGCGGGCCTTCATCTCCCGCATCCTGGCCTTGATCTCGCCGGCGGTCTGCAAGGCGTTGGAGCCGGGCAACTGGAACACGGCCAGGGTGACCGACGGGTCGCCGTCGAGGTAGCTGTTGACGTCGTAGTTCTTGGCGCCCAGCTCGGTGCCTTTCTCCACGCTCCGCCCGTGCTCGTCGCGCCGGACCTTGCGGACCACGTCGCGCAGCTTGACGATCTGGCCGTTGGGCCCGGTCTTGACGATGATGTTGTCGAACTGTTCTTCGCTGCTGAGCCGGCCCTGGGTCTTGATCACCAGTTGGAAGGGCGAGGCCTCGCCCGCGGCCACCGGCGGCTGCCCGAGCCGGCCGGCCGCGACCTGGACGTTCTGCTCGCTGATGGCCTTGATCACGTCGGCGGCCGTCATGCTCAGCGAGGCGAGCCTCCGCG
>Ga0181539_1003705_pt1 | contig 13705 bp, 9 predicted proteins | sample PEATcosm2014_Bin_46_FD_119767 | JGI IMG/M metagenome (GOLD analysis project Ga0181539, IMG submission 119767) | Peatland microbial communities from MTU Mesocosm Facility, Houghton, MI, USA - PEATcosm2014_Bin23_60_metaG | ecosystem: Environmental > Terrestrial > Soil > Wetlands > Peat | place... | reverse complement strand
ATCGCGCGACTGGTTCGCGGGCGCTGAAGTGTCCACATACTTCGCGCTTCTGGAACAGAAAAAGATCTCGAACGCCGTCGACGCCACGAATTTTGCATGGCTGGCGATGGGCCAGCCCACGCACGCATTCGATCTCGACAAGCTCGAGGGCGGCATCGTCGTTCGCCGCGCGCACAAGGGTGAGCGGCTCAAGACGCTGGACGGCGTGGAGCGCATTCTCGATGCCGACGATCTGGTCGTCGCCGATCATGCCAAAGCTCTGGCGCTGGCCGGCGTGATGGGCGGCTGGGACACCATGATTACGCCCGAGACGAAGAACGTGCTTGTCGAGGCGGCGTGGTTCGATCCCATGGCAGTGCGGCAAACGGCGCGCCGTCACGGTTTGCACACCGACGCCAGCCATCGCTTCGAGCGCGGCGCGGACTTTAACGCGGCGCCGGTCGCTTCGGCCATCGTAAGCGCGATTCTGCTCGCGAACGGCGGATCGATCGAGGGCGAGCTGGTGGATGCACGCGTGCCGGCAGCCGAGGCACGCACCGCGCGCCGCAAGCCGATCACGCTCGCTTTAAGTGAAGTGCAGCGCATCCTGGGCACGACGGTGGATGAAGAGGGAATCACGGCTGCGACAGTGGAAGACGTACTGACGGCGCTGGGATGCGGGCTCAAAGCGGAGTTAGCGGAGCAAGCGGGGCTAGCGGAGTTAGGGAAGAACGGCGCGGCGTGGCAAGTCACACTGCCGAGCTGGCGGCTCGATCTCGAGCGCGAGATCGACCTGATCGAAGAGGTAGCACGCGTCTATGGCTACAATCGCTTTGCCAACACGCTGCCGGAGTTCGGCGAGGGCGTGCGGGCGCTGCCGTGGGCGGAAAAAGAAGCCACGGTGCGCAGCACATTGCTGGCCGCTGGATTCCACGAGGCGATTTCAAGCACCTTCTGCTCTGCGGCGGAGGGTGCGCTGACCGCGCCGCAACCCGCACTCGTGGTGCCGCTCGGCAATCCGCTCAGCGAGGAAGCCGGCGTGCTGCGCCCGTCGCTTGTGCCCGGCATGTTGACCATGATTGCAGGCAACCTGAATCGCGACGTCAACGATGTGCGGCTGTTCGAGCTGGGCACGGTCTTTAGCGGCACGACCGACAAGGTGGACGAGCGTCCGTCGCTGGCCTTCGGAGCGGTAGGCGTATTGCCGGAGGAGAGTGCGTTGCACGCCGGCCGGGCTTTTGATTTTTTTGATGTGAAGGGCGTGGTGGAGCAGGTGGTGTCGCGGTTCGAGATGCGCGGCATGTACTTCGACCGTTTTCCCGCGGACGCCGGCCTCACGCCGGAGTGGCTGCATCCCTACCGCTCGGCGCGCGTGGTCGCGGACGGCGTGACCGCGGGCTGGTTCGGCCAGCTGCATCCCCGCGAGGCTGCGGCGCGCAAGATCAAGGACGCGGTGCTGGTGGGAGAAATTTATCTCGACCGGCTCTACAAGTTGCATTTGCGCCGGCCCATTGCACGCGAGATCTCGCGCTATCAGCCGGTGCGCCGCGATTTTTCTCTGGTTTTGGATGAAAGCATCAACTGGGAAACCATTGACCGGGCCATGGCCGGATTGCAGATCCCCGAATTGGTGGAGTGGCGCGTGCGCGAGGTGTTTCGCGACGCACGGCTAGGCGCCCGGGAGTATGCGCTGTTGCTGGGCGCCACCTTCCAGGCGCCCGATCGCACCCTCCGCGAAGAGGAACTGCAGAAGTTCCAGGCGCAGGTGGTGGAAGCGGTTGGCAAGGCGGGGGCGCGCCTGCGCGTCTGAGCAACAAATCGAATGCAGTCGGGGTTATACTCAAACCGAAACGAGACCCGATGAGCGGAGGTTGAAGCCATGTCAGAGTCTTTGTGGGAGCCGGACGCGGCCGTGGAAACGACGAGTGAGTCTCAGCCGCAGAACGCGCATGAGGAGCCGGCGGCATTGGCCGTGAGCGCCGACGATTTTGCCGCGCTTGAGGAGCGCATCCGCCGCGCCGTGGAGTTGGTGAAGCGGGAGCGGCAGGCGCGCGCGGCGGCCGAGGCACGCACCGCGGAATTGGAGGCTCGCGTGACACAGGCCGAAGCCCAGGTGCAGGCGCAATCGCCCCTGGTGGAACAACTGCAAAACGAGTTGCATGCGTTGCGTGCGGAACGCGAGCAGGTGCGGCAGCGCGTGGAACGGCTGCTCAAGCAGCTCGACACGCTGGAACTGTGAGGCAAAGATGGCCGAAGAACCGCGCAGCAATCCGGGCGAGTACGTGACGGTGGAGATCTACGACCAGCTCTATCATCTGTCGGGGCAGGATACGCAGCACATTCGCGAACTGGCTGCCTATGTCGACGCCAAGATGCGCGCCGTGGCCGCGCAGGGAAAGACCGCAGACTCGCTGCGCGTGGCCGTTCTGGCCGCGTTGAACCTGGCCGATGAATTATCCCAGGCCACTGCGGCCGATCCCCGCGCGGGCCGTGCGCGCGCCGCCAATCTGCGCGTGCTGCTCGATGAGGTGCTGGAAGGCGAGCGGAAGACGGGCTCGTAGCCCGCCTCCGAATCCCGCCTATTTCGCGGCCAACTGCCGCAACACGTACTGCAGAATGCCGCCGTGCTCGTAGTACTCGATCTCCTGCGGCGTATCGATCCGCACCACAGTATCAAATGTTTTGTTGCCTTTGGACGAGTTCGCCGTCACGGTAAGAGTGCGGCCGTTGGCAAATCGGTCTTTGAGAAGCGCGGTCAGGCCGAGGAAGTCGTAGACCTCTTCCCCAGTGAGGCCAAGGCTTTCCACATTCTCGCCGGGCGCGAACTGCAACGGCAGAATGCCCATGCCCACAAGGTTCGAGCGATGGATGCGCTCGAAGCTTTCGGCGATGACGGCGCGCACACCGAGGAGCTTGGGGCCCTTGGCGGCCCAGTCGCGCGAGGAGCCGGAGCCGTATTCCTTGCCGGCGAGAATGATGAGCGGGACGCCGCGCTCGGCGTACTTCACGCTGGCGTCGAAGATCGACATCGGCTCGCCTTCGGGCAGCAGGCGCGTGACGCCGCCTTCGGTTCCCGGCGCGAGCTTGTTGCGCAGGCGCACATTGGCGAAGGTGCCGCGCACCATCACCTCGTGATTGCCGCGGCGTGAGCCGTAGCTGTTGAAGTCAGGCGTTCGCACGCCTTTAGCTGCCAGATACTGTCCGGCTGGACTAGAGGCCTTGATCGATCCGGCAGGCGAAATGTGGTCTGTTGTTACAGAGTCGCCCAGCACCGCCAGCACGCGCGCGCCGGAAATGTTTTCAATGGGTGCAGGCGTGGGGTTCATGCCGTCAAAGTACGGCGCTTTGCGGATGTAGGTCGAATCCGTTTCCCACTGGTAGACGTCGCCGGTAGGGAAGCTCAGGCCCTGCCAGCTGGCGTCGCCCTTTGACACCGTGGCGTACTCCCTACGGTAGCCTTCGCTCGTAACGGCACGTTCGATGGTGCTGGCCACCTCGGCCTGCGTCGGCCAGATATCGCGCAGATACACGGGCTTGCCGTCCTTGTCATTTCCCAATGGCTCGGCGTCGAAGTTGTGGCCGATCTTGCCGGCGAGCGCGTAGGCCACGACCAGCGGCGGGCTCATCAAGTAGTTCGCGCGCACGTCCACATTTACGCGGCCCTCGAAGTTGCGATTGCCGCTGAGCACGCTGACGGCAACCAGGCCGTGCTCGTCAATGGATTTGGAAACATCGGCGGGCAGCGGACCCGAGTTGCCGATGCACGTGGTGCAGCCGTAGCCCACCACGTTGAAGCGCAGCTTTTCAAGGTAGGGCAGCAGGCCGGCCTTCTGGTAGTAGTCGGTGACCACACGCGAACCGGGCGCGAGCGAAGTCTTCACCCACGGCGGAACGGTGAGGCCTTTTTCCACGGCCTTCTTTGCCAGCAGGCCAGCGGCAATCATCACCGAGGGGTTGGAGGTGTTGGTGCAGCTGGTGATGGCCGCGATGACGACCGAGCCGTGATCGAGATAGGGATCAGGATCGACGCCGAAACGCTCCTTCACCGTGGTCGTCACGTGCATGGGCGCATTTTCCGCGACCGCCGTATCGGTGACCGCTTGGCGCTGCCACGCGGCGGCCGTGCGCGAACCCAGCGGCTTGGCCGTGGGCGCGAGCAGAGTGGGCAGTTGCTGTGTAAAGCTCGCGGCCGCGTCCTTCAGCAACACGCGATCCTGTGGGCGCTTGGGTCCGGCCACACTCGGTTCCACGTCGCTCAGGTCGAGAGAAAGCGTCTGCGTGTATTCGGCCTCGGGCGCGCCGGCGGTATGGAAGAGCCCCTGCTCCTTGTAATAGGCCTCGACCAGATTGATTTGATCTTCGCTGCGGCCGGTGAGGCGCAGGTAGCGCAGCGTCTCCGCGTCCACGGGGAAGATGCCGCAGGTGGCCCCGTACTCCGGCGCCATGTTGCCGATAGTGGCGCGGTCGGCGAGCGGTAACTGCGTTAAGCCGTCCCCAAAGAATTCAACGAATTTACCAACAACGCCCAGCTTGCGCAGCGCCTGAGTGATGGTAAGAACTAGATCCGTGGCCGTGGCGCCCTCGCGCAGTTTGCCCGTGAGTTTGTAGCCGACCACCTGTGGGATCAGCATGGAAACGGGCTGCCCAAGCATGGCCGCCTCGGCCTCGATGCCGCCCACGCCCCAGCCCAGCACGCCGAGCCCGTTGATCATGGTGGTGTGCGAGTCGGTGCCGACCAGCGTGTCAGGGTACGCGACCGTCTCGCCGCCCATCTCCGCGGTAAAGACCACGCGCGCCAGATATTCCAGATTCACCTGGTGGCAGATACCCATGCCGGGCGGCACTGCGGAGAAGTTCCGGAAAGCCGATTGCCCCCACTTCAAGAACGCGTAGCGCTCGCGGTTGCGCTGGAATTCGAGCAGGGAATTGGCCTCGTAGGCCATAGGCGTGCCGTATTCGTCCACCTGCACGGAGTGGTCGATGACGAGCTCGGCGGGCGCGAGGGGATTCACGCGCTCGGGATCGCCGCCCAGCGTCTTGATGGCGTCGCGCATGGCCGCCAGATCGACGATCGCGGGCACGCCGGTAAAGTCCTGCATCAGGACGCGCGCGGGCATGTAGGCAATCTCGCGGCTGGGCTCGGCCTTCGCATCCCAGTTGGCCAGGAATTCAATGTCCGCGGCCGTCACGTTTTTGGCGTCTTCCCGGCGCAGCAGGTTTTCCAGCAGAATCTTCAGGCTGAAGGGAAGGCGCGAGAGATTGAAGCCGCGGGCGGCAAGCGCCGGCAGGCGATAGATGGTGTAGGAGCGATTGCCGGAGGTGAGCACGGCCTTGCTCTTGAAGCTGTTCATCGGTAGATCCTCTCAGCGGAGCTAGCGGTGTTCGCGGAGCTAGCGGAGTTGGTGGTATTGGCGCAGTTAGTTAGCCGGCGTGTGCCTGAAAACGAGGACGGGCGTAGACGATCGCGCGGACAATAACCTGCAGGAATTAGATTACTCAGCGGGAACGGTCACGGCAAAACCAGAGATTACGTGACTTTTTCAGTTTCGCTCAAGGCCGCCGCTCCCTGATGGTCGCGTCGGCTTGAATACCGTGGCTCCGATGCAGAGTATCTCTGGTTTTGCATTCGCGTCCACGGTCGGGGCGGCCGCGGCGAAAGCGCTTGAAGCGGGGCGGGCCGGCGATGGGAAGGTATGACCGCATCGGTTGTGGAAATATTTTATCGCGTTTGCAGGGGACGCGGAAACATCTTGCGCATCGCATCGCCAGCCGCTAGGCTCGAAGCGGGGTCTTCGGGGGTGTATATGCTCGGCCGCACAGCTGGGTTCATCGTGACCGCGGCGTTGCTGCTGCCCATTGCAGGCGCCTGCCAAACCATGTCGATGCCCGAGGCGAAGACGCCCGCGGGGACGCAAGCGGCTCCGGCAGCTCCCGCATGGCCGGCGGTCGACGGGACCGTGGTACTCGACAATTTTCGTTTTGGCACGGGTGACACGCTGCCCCAGCTGCGTCTGCATTACCTCACGCTGGGCACGCCGCACCGTAATGCCACAGGCCGCGTGGACAATGCGGTGCTGCTGCTGCACGGCACAGGCGGCAGCGCGCACTCGCTGCTGAATCCTCTGTTTTCGAACGTGCTGTTCGCGCCGGGCGCGCCGCTCGACATTGCGAAATACTTCCTCATCCTGCCCGATGACATCGGCCACGGGCAGAGTTCGAAACCGTCGGAGGGCCTGCATGCGCACTTTCCCGCCTTTGACTACGACGACATGGTGCGCAGCCAGCGCATGATGCTCGACGCAATGAAGGTCGACCATCTGCGGCTGATCCTGGGAACGTCGATGGGCTGCATGCAGACCTTTGTGTGGGGCGAGACGTATCCCGGTTTTGCTGACGCGCTGATGCCGCTGGCGTGCCTGCCGGTGCCCATTGCGGGGCGCAACCGCATGATGCGCTACATGGCGATTCAGGCCATCAAGCAAGACCCGGCGTGGATGGAAGGCGAGTACAAGAGCGAACCGGTCGAAGGGCTGCGCACGGCTAACGAAATGATTCTCGTCATGGGTTCCAGCCCGCTGCAGATGCAAAAGCAGGCGCCCACGCGGCAAGCGGCGGAGCAATATGTCGACCGGTACCTGGCGCGCACCATGGCCGCCACCGACGCCAATGACACGATCTACCAGCTCGACGCCAGCCGGAACTACGATCCCAGCTCCAATTTGAATCGCATCACAGCGCCAGTGATGTGGATCAATTCAGCCGACGACTACATCAATCCGCCGGAGTTGGGCATTGCGGAAAAGATGGTAGGACAGATGCCCCATGCGCGCTTCGTGCTGATCTCCATCTCCGACGCGACGCGCGGCCACGGCACGCACACGGTGGCTGCGGTGTGGGAGAAATACTTGATCGAGCTGATGCAGGAGTCGGAGCCGCAAGCGAAGCACTGATCGAGCGGCTGAGGAGATTTCGGAACGCGCGTATCGCCCTCGCCCTGCTCCTATACTTGAAGTGCAAGCTTTTCTTGAGCGAGGATTCCCCTACATTGAAGTATTGGGTCGGCATCGAGGGCCTATTTTCGCGCTTATACGAGTGGCTGGCGCGACGCATGCCCAACGAGCGGCAGCGGCTGCTGGCCATCACCATCGTGGCCGGCGGCGCATGCGGTCTGGCCGCAGTTGCCTTCCACGTGAGCGCGACACGCCTGTATGCGCTTCTCATCGACCGCGCCTCTGTGGCTCCGGGGCACACGTGGATCTGGTGGATGATTCTGACCCCGGCGCTGGGCGGGCTCGTGGTTGGTCTGGGACTCACCTACTGGGTTCCCGCAGCGGCGGGCAGCGGCATTCCCCAGGTGAAAACGGCCTACACCTTCCGCGCCGGCGCCATCTCAATGAAGGAGACGGCAGGGAAGTTCGTGCTGTGCGCGCTGCAACTGGGCAGCGGGGCGTCGCTGGGCCTGGAAGGCCCGACGGTGCAGATCTGCGCCGGGGTGAGCAGCTTTCTTTCGCGCATGGCGCGGCTGAGCCCAATAAACCAGAGGCGCATGGCCTCGGTAGGCATGGCGGCGGGCATTGCCGCGGCCTTCAACGCGCCCATTGCCGCCGTCACCTTCACGCTGGAGGAGCTGATCGGCAGCCTCGACCAGACCATGCTTTCGGGCGTGATTGTGGCCGCGGCCCTGGCGGCCGTGGTAGAGCACAGCATTCTCGGCTCCAATCCCGTGTTTTTCGTGCCGCGGCTGCAGACCTACGCGCTCACCAAGGGCTCATCGCTGGTCTGGTATGCGCTGCTCGGCCTGTTGGCCGCCATCGTCTCCGTAGCCTTCACCGATGCGCTGCTCTGGCTGCGCAAATGGTTCAGAGGGCTTTCGAGCGTTCCCCCGTGGGTTCGCCCCGCGATTGGCGGCGCGGCCACGGGAAGCCTGGGGGTCGTCGCACTTCTGTTCTTTCACTTGAACGGCATCGCCGGCAATCCGTATCCCACACTCACTCTGGCGCTTCTTGGCGGACTTCCGGCGACGGCCATGGCGGTTTTGTGCATCCTCAAGCTGGCCGCCACCGTGACTTCGTACTCCAGCGGAGGATCAGGCGGCATCTTTGCGCCGGCGCTGTTCATGGGCGGCATGCTGGGCGGCGCGGTCGGCTACCTCGACGTAACGGTCTTTCATCACTCGGCCGATTCCATCGGCGCCTTCGCCGTGGTTGGCATGGGCGCGGTCTTCGCCGGCATCGTGCGCGCGCCCATGACCTCGATCCTCATCATCTTCGAGATGACCGGCGGCTACGGGTTGGTGCTGCCCCTCATGATCGCCAACATGAGCGCGTTCGCGCTCGCGCGGCACTGGCGGCATACGCCGGTGTACGAGGCGCTGCTGGAGCAGGACGGTATTTATCTGGATCAGCGGCACAAGCCGCACGGACCCGAGGAGAAGGGCAAACCCTCCGCCGAGCCTTCAGGTCCAGAGAGATCTCCGTCGCCGCAGGCCTCGTAGTGGACGCTGCCTTACTGCGGCTGCTCGTTGTACAGGAAGTAGGCGCGCAGTTCGAGATAGGGACCGTGGAACTCATGCGGCAGCGGCGGATAACTCGATCCCGTAATCGCTCCCCAGGCCGCACGATCCAGACCTGTGTCGCCGGAGCGGCCATCCAGTTGCATGTCGGTCACCTGGCCGTTGGGCAACACTTTGAAGCGAACGGCGACCACGCCCGACTTGAGAATCGGCGGGTTGACTTCATCGGGAATAAGCGGGTCCCAGGTGCGCTGCGTAATATAGTGCCAGCGAGCCAGCCAGGCGCTGAAATCGACGCCCTGCGTGTCCGAAAGTACCTCGAAGCCGCTGCCTGCGCCGGGGTGCCTCGCCAGCCCGCCCCCGCCGGAAGGTTGTTCGCCGTAGCTCTGCTGGCCGTGGCCGCGTAGGGCGTTCTGCATATCCTGGCGAAGTTGATCGGCAGGATTCTGCGCACCCATGGCGAAGTTGGGCTTGGCGGGGACGGCCTGTGGGTGCGGCGCCTCTGGCGCCTGCGACTGCGGATTGTTCGGCAGCGGCTGTGTGGCCTGCGGTTTGGGCTGCTCCGGAGCTTGCTGTTGTGCGGGCGGAGGCGGAGGCGGCGCCTGTTCCGCCTGGCGCTTCATGTCCTCCATCGTCTGCTTGTCGATGAGCGGCTTGCTGGGCTGCAGCTTGGGCACAACCTTGGGCTTTTGCAATTGGCGCAGCGCGTCGGGCGGCAGATCGAGATAGGTCAGGTCCTGGCGTTCCTTGATGGCGTCAAAGTCATCGATTCGCGGCACTTTGAAGAAGTACCTGGGAATCCAGGTGAGTACCGAGATCAGAATGATGTGCACCAGCACCGCCCACAGAACGCCTTCGCGCAGCCGCGCCCAGCGCCGCTCGTCTTCGAGCTCGCTGATCATCTCCAGCAGTTCGTGGGTGTCGTAGTCCAGCCAGCGCGAGCCGCGCGCAGCGGGAGGGGCTGCTTCGTCCGGCTCTACGTGCGGAACATCTTCACGCGGTTCGAGGTCGCGGGCGGAAAAGGTGTCCAGCCCCAGGATCGAGCCCGTGATGGAGGTTTCCTGCGCAGAGCTGTCACTCTGAGGGCCGGTCTCCGCGGGTCCCTTGGGCTCGTTTACTTCGGCTGGCGCTTCGCTGGTGGGCATTCAATGCGATGGAGCCGTTCCAAACGCACACTTCACTCTTGCCGGCTCCGTACTCAGATCCTTTCTCTCTATTCTCTCATTTCCGGCAAAGTCTTGCGCAATAGAGCCGTTTCGAAGCCGCTGTCGCGCGCCTCGTACAATGGTCCTTGATCAATGGACGCAGGATAGGGCGGAAGGGGATAACGTTTGAAGCGGATTGTTGCGCACATTTTGGCGGAATGGAAGCTGGTGATTCTGCCGGCGCTGTTGAAATGGGGGATTTGGGGCGTGGGGGCGGTCGCCGTGCTCGATTCGTCCAGCATTCCCGTGCCCATGGACGCGATCCTTGCCCTCTACGTGTGGAATGACAAGCCCCACTTCTGGTTCTACTGTCTGATCGCGGCCGCGGGTTCGGCCATCGGCGGGCTCCTGCCCTACGGGTTGGGCCGCGCCGGCGGCGAACTGTTCCTGCTCAAGCGCGTGGATCGAGCAAAATTCGAAAAGCTGCGCGACCGCTTCGAGCGCCAGGAGTTCCTGGCCGTCATGATCCCCTCCATGATGCCGCCGCCGACGCCGTGGAAGATGTTCATCTTCGCTTCCGGCGTCTTTGAAATGCGCGTGCCCGATTTCCTGCTCGCCGTGTTCGTCGGCCGCATGCTGCGTTGGCTGGCGCTCTCCGCGCTGGTGCTCAAACTCGGCCCCGGCGCCGTCGATCTGGTGGCGCGCCACGCCCTGGGTGCGGTGTTGATTGTAGGCGCACTGGCCGTGCTCGGATTTGCGTGGTGGTGGATGCGCAAGAAGCGCTCGGGCGAGCTGCTGGAAGACTGACACTGCTCACACGAGCGGCATGGCGGCGACGCAAGCCGCTCAAGAGCATCTCTTCGCGAAGATTGCGCTACTTTCCGGCCAGCGCCTCTTGCGTGCGGACGGCATGCATGCGCCGCACCAGCGCGGGAACGCCCAGCATCACGGCCAGCACCAATGAAGTCGCGATGAGGTCGTTGCGATAGAACGGCACGCCCGCCCAGTAGCAGGTTTCCAGGCCGGCGAGCGTGCGCGGATACATATTCATGCCGCTGGCCCAAACGCCGAAGTTGGAGACGAGGAAGAACGAGGTCGGTCCCAGCAGAGCGCCCGCGGCCCCGCGCGCCAGCGTCACGCGCTTGCGCAGCAGTATCGAGCCCAGCACCATCGCGGCCAGGTACCAGCCCCAGGTAAACGCATAATCCTGGAAGCGAAGCGAGAAGCCGGGATATTTGAAGACCGTCAGGAAGCAATCGGCCGTGATCAGAGCCGCCAAAGGCGCGAGCATCTCACGCCACGGACGCTTGGCGCCAAAGTAAAGCAGGCAACCGGTAACTGCCGTAAAGTTCCACCACGGAGCGTGAGGAATCACGCGCGATAAAACGGCAACCAGCAAAAGCAAATATGCGGCCATGTCCACCTCTATGTGAAGGGTCTTCCGGAGATTCCGGGCCAAAACGACCTGATGACGAAAACAAAGGACTTCTTTCATTCTGCGTTGCGCGCGCCCTGCGGTCAACCCAAACCCTTCCACCAAAGCAACAAATTTTTGCGCGGTGGCAAACTATCGATGGTTTGTTCCGGTTCCTGGAACGGTGGCGAATGCTGAATTTGCCAAATCGCGTGAACAAACCCTAGCGTTGTTCCCGACCGTTCATCGCCTCGCCCGCGTCCTCGTGTCCGTCCACGACGTAGACCCAGCCGGAAAGCGGGGCATGGCCCGCGGTTCCGGGGATCGTCCCGCGCGTGGCCAGAAACGAGTAATCGAAGCGCAGGTCGGTGAATTCGACCGTGGTCCACGTGCGACCCGGGGGAAGATTCGGCGGTTCCATGCCCGGCGCCGGTTCCGGTCCTACTTCGCGCACCACGGCCCACCGTCCCCAATCGAGATACACGCGGCCCAGCGATGTTTGCTTGGCGGCTTCCACGGCAGACGTGTCCGCCGGCTTATAGAGCACATCGCGGCGCAGGTCGCTGTCGATCGCTCCGGTCCAGGTGTCGATTTCCGCGGTCTGATACAAATTCGGCGTCTCAACGATCGCGTGCCAGTGGTAGGGATTCACCGGGTACGGCTCGACGGCTATGCGCAGGGCCGGCTCGGTGGAGAGTTGCGTGTTGCTCACCATCGCCAGCGCCTGGGCGTGCTCGGCCCAGCGCCAGCAGCCCAGCACTACCCAGCCGCAAAGCGCAAAAATCGCCCAGCCGCGCCCGCGGAACGGCTGCTTCCGCACGCCGATCTCGCGATCGGCAAGTCCCAGCACCCACGGCATGAAAAGCGCCAGAAAAAGCAGCAGCCACATCACCGGCTCTGCGATGAACATGAAGCTGCCCGCATACCAGCGCGGGTTGAAAGGGAAGAACGGCCGCAGGCCGTAGTTGTTGGTCCAGTCGAGCAGCAAATGGCTCAGCGCCGCAACGCACGCGGTGAGATAGAGCCAGCCCCAGTGAATCGGCTGCTGGGCGTTCGCACCCTTGTCGTCCGCTGCAGCGGATGAAAAGGATGGGGCACCCTCAGCATTGCGCCGCCGCGTCCTGCGCCAGCGATCGACCAGCCACACCGCGCCAACCACCACGCCTGCCACCACGGGAACCGCCCAGAAGGTGTGCGTAATACCGCGATGGTGCTTCAGGCCCTCCACCGGCCCCGCGAAGCCCCAGATCACGTCCACATCGGCGGCCTCCGCGGCCAGTACCGCAACCAGCGTGGCATAAGCCGTCCTGCGATTGAATCCGGCGCGGCCGATGCAGGCGCCAGTAAGAAAATGCGTGACAGGTTCCATGCGTCTTACGATCCAATCTCAGATTCTGGTCCCACCCGGTATTTTTGATCGGCAGCGCACGAAACCTCATTGTCCGCTGGCGCCGATCTAACTCCGCTAGCCCCGCTAACCCCGCTAGCCCCGCTCTCTAAACGCCCGTTGCCCATTCGCCCCCGCGCATCAGCGGCTCCACGGCGCCCGATGCGGAAATGCCGTCAATATCCAGCGCCGCGGAGCCGATCATCCAGTCCACGTGAATCAGGCTGTCGTTGGCGCCCTTGGCGGCGAGTTCTTCGGGCGACAGTTTGTCTCCGTCGCGCAGGCACGATGAATACGACTGTCCGAGCGCGATGTGCGAGGCCGCGTTCTCGTCAAAAAGCGTGTTCAGGAAGACCAGGCCGCTTTGCGCGATGGGCGAGGAGTGGGGAACCAACGCCACTTCGCCCAGCCGCCGCGCGCCCTCATCCGTGTCGATCAGCTTTTCCAGCACTTCCTGTCCACGCGCGGCGTGAGCCTCCACAATGCGCCCCTTTTCAAAGCGAACCTGGATGCCTTCAATCATGGTGCCCTGGTGCGAGAGCGGCTTGGTCGCGGTCACGGTGCCGTCGGCGCGGTCCTTGTGCGGAGCGCTGAAGATTTCTTCCGTGGGCATGTTGGCGATGCAATAGATGCCGTTGCCTGCAGTGGTGCCGCCGCCCAGCCATTGATGATCGTCGGCCAGTCCGAGGCGGAAATCGGTGCCGGGGCCGCGATACTGCAGGGCAAAGTAGCGTTTGGCATTCATAAAGGCGGCGCGCTTCTGCAATTCGGCGTCATGCGCCCGCCACGCGCTTACGGGATCTGCTGTGTCGATGCGCGTGGTCGCGAAAATGGCATCCCACAGTTTGCGCAGGGCCTCCTCCGGTGCGTCGTCGGGAAACACGGCCGCGGCCCAGGCCGGCGTGGCCCCGGCTACGATGGTCCAGTTGATCTCGTGGCGCGTAATGAGTTCGAGAGCAGGACGGTAGGCTTGCGAAACGGCGCGATTGGCGCGTCCCACTTTGTCGGGATCCTCGTTGGAGAGCAGTGCAGGATTGGCTCCGGCAATGGCCAAACGCGCCGCGCCGCTCTTGAACGCGGCTGCCATGCCGTCGTAGAGCCACTTGGCCGCGTGATCGAAGCTCGCGTCGGGCGCGTAGCGATAGCGCAGAAGGGCGGCGTCTTCGTCGTTGAAAAGCGTGGTCACGAGCGAGGCCCCGGCGCGATATGCGTGCTCGGTGATGCGCCTTGCCAGGGCCAGGGAATCGAGCGACGCGGTCATCACCAGT
>Ga0181539_1003703_pt1 | contig 13706 bp, 14 predicted proteins | sample PEATcosm2014_Bin_46_FD_119767 | JGI IMG/M metagenome (GOLD analysis project Ga0181539, IMG submission 119767) | Peatland microbial communities from MTU Mesocosm Facility, Houghton, MI, USA - PEATcosm2014_Bin23_60_metaG | ecosystem: Environmental > Terrestrial > Soil > Wetlands > Peat | place... | reverse complement strand
AGTTGGCGCAAAACTCGTCCAAAATGCGCCGCTTCTCTTTCCCCGCTGCTTGCTCGTACCGGGGATAAATTCTCTTCAAGTACTCCTGCTTCGAGGCCTGACTCATCCTGTTACCCTTCTCCACATCGGGTAACATTCTAAAACTGCGCGACGATCCTCCTCGGGTAACATTTTAGATTGCGCGATACGCACACTTGAAAATAAAAGCCGGGGCGCGCATACTCCCCGCGACGGGAGCAAGGATGTTTCAGGAGATCAAGGCTTCACTCCAGCAACTCTATCGGGAAGACGGACGGCCATGGCTGGTCGGATTTAGCGGCGGCAAGAGCCTGTCCTGAGCCCAGCGAAGGAACAGCACGATGCTGGCGTCGCTGATTTTCGACGCCGTTCTATCCATTCCCGCCGAGCAGGCTCGCTGCCCCGTGTACCGTGTACTCTCTGCCGTACTTGCAGCCCCGTCTACCGTCTACCGTATACTGTCTACTGTACTTGCGATTCCCGCCATTGCCGAAATGATCGAAGGCACGCTGGACCGCATGCGGAAGTGCTCCCAGCAGCACAACCTCAATATTGACGCCCACATGCTCAAGCCGCTCATCGAAGAATCCTTCTGGGTCAACATCATTGGACGGGGCTACCCGCCGCCCAATCGCACCTTCCGCTGGTGCACGCAGCGGATGAAGATTGACCCGGTCAATGCCCTGGTAAAGCAGCGTGTGGGCCATTGGGGAGAGGCCATCCTGCACCTTGGCGCGCGCCGCGCCGAAAGCTCCACCCGCGCCCAAACCATGGCGGCCCGTGAAACGCGCAACGGACTGCGGCGGCATCCTGACTTGCCCCGCGTCTGGGTATCGAATGAATTCCTCTCCACCGAGGACGTTTGGGCCTACCTGCTCCAGAACCCCAACCCCCGAGACAATCGCCCCCTCTACAAGCTCTACGCCAGCGCCAGCAACGGCGAATGCCCAATCCAAATCGACACCAGCACTCCCAGTTGTGGCAATCCCGCTCAGCGGGACTGGAAACGTACGGTGGTTGATCGCGACAAGGCCAGCGAAGGACTGCTCGCCAGCGGCGACGAGCGCATGGAAAAGCTGACTGAATTCCGTGACTCGCCCTTGTATTTCCGCGACCCGACCTCAACAACAGCCGCCTACGGGGGGGCCTTCACGCCACAAACACCTGTATAAGGCGCTCGCCTTGCCGCCTCTCCACCGAGATTGTCAAGTCCCTGATATTGGGGACCGCGCGAGAGATGGCCAACTCCGCGATAGCATTCTGAGTGCCCCTGAGCCTCCGTCGTTGTTCGTAGGGATACGAAACAAGTGGCTGAAATGTTGATATGCCCCGTCGTACTGGCCGATATATTGTGCTGCCTGAATTAATCGGAGATAACACGATGCTGTTTCCATATTGGTCGACCAGTCTTCGCGTGTCGATAGTCAACACCAGGTGCTCTCGTCCCCGGTAAGCCCGGGCTGTCAGCAACGTTCGAACACGTCTCTCTGTGGCCCAGAAAAAAACGTGCGCGTTTAGGAACTCGAACCACTGCGTCGTTGTGCAGCCGTCAAGACAGCCGGCGAGAGTTCTTTCGCGCAACGGCTTCTGGTCTCGAATGACTGCTGCTCCATGCCGCGAATGAGTGATCGGAACAGATTCCGGACGATGCTCCGACTCAATTGAGTGTCTCCGGTCTCCCTTGACCTCAAAAAGGTCGAGTAGAGCCGATGTGCTCAGCAATCCGTACTTTGCGATTGATGGCCAACTGCCCGCCTCAGCCATGTGATAAACCCTGGGGTATGTAGCAATGAGTTGTTCTGGAGAAATTCCCTTTACCACCAAGATCTCCTGTCGATGATGCTTCTGAAATCAAACCGAGTGGAAATCAGCGATACGGGAGCGGCTGCAACTCTCTCGACCTCTTCAATAAATCGCATAGTTTCTTCAGTGAGTTGTTCGTAGCGGCGTGCCCTATCATTGCAACTGTCTATATAATCGGCAAAAGTCAAGGCTATGTCCGTAGGGCCATTTAATGCCGCGGCCTTGCGCAGAAGCACCCAATCAAATCGGCCAACCCTGCGGCTCCGGTTCGTAGTCGAGGTGCGTTCGGTCGCAAGCAGTTTATCTAGGTTAATTTTGGCTTTACTTGCAATCTCCTCCCATGAGGTTTCATTGTAAAGAGGGCCGGAAGTTCCTCCTTCCGGATCCTGGACACGTATCGGAAACGTCCTGCACACCATGATTACCTTACGCACGCGACTCGCAGAAATGCCAGCTTCGGAAAGGCACCCGCCGACGGTCGTGTCGCGAGAGGTTACAAAAGGGTACTCGCCGTGGTACAAACTCAAACCGCAGCCTTGCGTCCCTTCCACCAAGACTTTTTTTCCTCTTCTGTACGCTTGCTCAAGAACTTCCCACACTGCCTGTCGAGTGAATGGGCGGAGCTCCTTGACGTCACCAGCGAGCTTTACTCGCTTACCCCGATCGAGTATTCGGCGTGCCGTCGCGAGGCCGACCCCTTGACCAGTAGAACTAATTCGCCTCTTTAATCCCGCCTCTCCTGAGATATCTCTGGCTCCAATTATCATTGCTTGAGGGTCTATGAATAGGCGAGTGGCGTCGACCCTGCATTCGCTAATCTCTTTGATTAACAAGTCGGCGTTTAGGACTGCACCTGAAGCAATCAGAAGTGTCGCAAGTGGACTTCGTAAAGTGCCAGACGGCAGTTGGTGATGAATGTACGGCGTCGGTTCAAGGAACACACTGTGGCCCGCATTTGGGCCTCCCACTCGAACGAGGAGGTCGTATTCGCGGGCTAAATACGAGGCAATGTGTCCCTTACCTTCACTCCCATATTGCCCACCGACGATGACATCTACGGTGCTGTCATAATCACGCGCATAAAAGCCAAGATGGGTGGCCGCCCGTACTGCGACATCCCGCGCAAGATTCAGACTAGTATCGAGTACAACATCAGCAGTTTCCTCTAGGTGTTCAATTCGAGCCTCTGTCCGGTTTGTCGCTACCTCAGCGAATGAGGCGAATTCTTTCAGTCCGGATGCCCTGCCTGTATATCGCTCGCTGAGGACGGCTTTCGGAGCCTTCAAATGGACATGAACAACTGAATAACCGTAAGATTCTCTTATCTTTCTGATCTGTTCAGATTTGCGGACCGCATCCACGATGATGACCGCGTTCGGCTCGTCAGGGCCTAGTTTTGCAAGCCGGCGGCGTAACTCGTCCCTAACCCACGAACCTTGCGTTTCTGTATCCAGTCGGTCTCCGAATAGTTGCATCGCTCGCCGTTCTGCATCAAGTTCATGTCCCAGCTTTCTCTTGGCAAGCTTTTGAATCAATTCTTTAGTCTTCAGTATGTGCACATTGTCGAACTCTTGCTTAAGGCTGCGCCACAGAGTCGTCTTTCCCGAGGCCACGCTGCCGGAGAGAAGAACGATCTTTTTGGGCATACCAACCTCCACTAAACAAACTGATCGGCATCGGCTGGTGGGTCGAATAAGCCGACCTGCTTCTTTGCGGGCCGAGGCTGATTGGCAAGGTCGTAAATCGTCGTGTCTACTCCTCTGGCAGACAAAGTGTGCTGCAGGATCTCATAGACAATGCCCCAATCTCCCCCTGCTTGACCAGTCCCAATGCGGGGCATGTGCACGGAGGCAGACCATTGCTTTGCGGCTTCGCCGACGATGCTAAGGGCCTGCTCCAACGCAGCGTAGCGAATACGCGGCTTATCCGATTCGCCGTAACCTCGCTGCGCAACCAAGCTGGCGAGAATCAAGTCATCGCGCAGGCGGATGAAATTTGTGGAGCCGAGTCGAAACTCCTTGCTCGTGAGCACCCACTTTGTGAACTCGCGCTGCGCGTTTGGCCACGTCCCGCGCACAGCACGCGCAAAGCCGGCTCCCCATGTGAGTGCCTTATCATTTACGATTTGGCACAAAATCTTCAATCCTGAGCCTCGCGGTTCTCTTGCGTCGCCCTTCAGAAAACGAAACTGCGATGAGGCATTTGCTAAAAGGTTTGGCTTGACGATGCCCAAAACTCGTGGAAAAAGGTGTCCCGGGTAAGGCGGTATACCTACGTACTCAACCTGCGAGTCTTCCAGCCCCACCCACGACTCTACACCTTTGGCTGTGTAGCCGATTGCTGTGCACTCGGCGGCGCGAGTCTCTTTAGGGAGCACAAACCCCGAAGAGAACGACAGTGAATCCCGGACACTGGCAGATGAAATTATGTAATCGACCGCGTAGCGATCACTATTGGGGGCGCGGTGAGCTGCAAAACCAAAGCAGCGAAAAGGACTCCGTTGCAAAAGTCGAACCAGGATAGCCTCCGCGGATACCTGGAATACTCTGCGGAAGTGGATGAGAGAGTCCACCGTCGGGATAAACTTCTCCGGGGCAGGCAAGCTGCCGACGGGCATTAGGATTTCGGCCGCGGCAATATTGCAGAGCATCTCAAGCTGCCACTCGTCGCCCGCAGTTTGTTCATGAGTCGCTCTATTTCGCGTGGCTTCGGCGCAATCCGGAAATAGTGTGTGAGCCAATTCATGTGCCAGCGAAAAGCGTAGGCGCGCCGGGGGCCGCAACGGGTTGAATTCGATCTGAAACCTTCCGCCTTTGCTGCGCGTCCGAGCATCAATGACATCTTCCGTCGGAACCAGGGTGATTCGGCTTCGATGGAGGTCGACCAATTCAGCAGGATCGTATGGTGGTCCGTTCCACCCTTCCTGAATGGCATCCATGACAAGTTTGCGCGCTTTCTGCGTGATTGCCTCAATAGGATCGTGGGTCTCCAATCGGAGAACGGAAGGGTTTGTCCAGTAGCGGGCTGAGAAGATACGGCCAGTGGATTTTGGTTTAGGAATGGCAGGGACATTGCGTAGAGAATCGGGTAGCTCCGTCTTGTCTCCTTCCAACGATTCCTCGGCTGCCGCCACTTGCTCGACCGTGACCGGCACGAGATCGCCCCTTAGTCGAAAGAACTTCGAAAGATCGCTTTCGATCCCGCGCGGATTCCTCTTCTGGCGTGGAATCACTTGTTATCCCTCCTCCTCTTGATCTGCCAGAGATAGCCTCAATTTTGACATGGCGCGTGCGCGAATCTGGCGGATGTTTTCCGGTGTTGTATTCAGCGAGGCAGCCAGCTTCGCCATCACAGAGTTTGGCAAGCGCTGCTGGCGTTGTTCTGGCTTGATCCAGAAAGAAGTCGTTCGCAGTACCTCTTGCTCGCGGTCGCTGAGGTTATCAAAAGCAGCCTCCAACCGGGCCAACTCGGCTGTGGGAGGGCAATCGTCGCTGACTCCAACTTCCGGCGCTGCCAGATCCTCAGTGATCTCGTCCAACAATACCAGGGCTGGCTCGTGTCGAAAAAGGTCGTGTACGATGTTCTCGCTGATTCGCCCAAGCCAGGCGCGTACCCGCCTCCGCGCAGTGATTTCATCCGAGTCGCCGCTTGCCGTATACGTTCCGGCTCTTTCGTATGCACGGATGAATGTGTCATGGACAATTTCCTCAATCCTACAGCCCCCCAGCATATCTCGAAAGGCGCGCCAGCACACCCCGAACATGTATCGCCGGTGGCGGAGGTAAAACTCCGCCCATGCTCCCTGAGCCTTGGCGGTTCCGCGCGACACAGTCGCCATTATTCGGAGGAGCTCACAGTCGGTGGTATCCGATGAGGGTGGAGCATTGTCAGGTGCCATCAGCCTCAGCCTTAGTCCAATTGTAGTATACGCAGAAGCGTGACAGCGCTTATGGAGCGGATGCGTTGTCACGGTTCCTCGTATTCTGAGGTAGGTAGGGCGATTGGCGATTATCGCCCTGCACTTAAGCAGCATACAAGGAGAAATATGACAGAGCAACGAGTGACAGAAAGTCCCCGCAAAACTGAGCAAGAAGAAAGGGGTAAACACGAAGTCGCAGTCAAAGTTGACGGCCACCGCAAAGAAGTTCCCCCGGGCACGTACATTGTTTCTCAATTCAAAACCCTCGTCGGCGTAGATCCCTCCCGGGATCTCGACGAAGTGATTGGCGGACATTTCAAACCTCTAAAGGACGATCAACAACTCATCATCAAGGGTGGTGAGGTGTTTGTCAGCCATGTTCGGCATGGAGGATCATCGTAATGGCAACGCTCGAAGAGTTAGCAGAAATCCAGACTGTCAGCCCGGGTGCCACGGAAATGAGGGAAGCTGGGCAGGTGTACATTCACCTGCCCACTCTGGCGCTGCCAGAAGGGTGCGAGCCGAATCGGCTCGAAGCACTGCTATGCTTATCGTCACACAGCGGATATTCCACAAGGCTCTTTCTCTCTCAACCTATTCCCGCTCGGGGCAAGAACTGGACGTCCCACTGTATTTTCGCAAAAGGTTGGCACACATGGTCTTGGAACAATGTTCCAGCGAACATCCCTCCAATCGAAATCCTGGTTGAACACCTGAGAGGCTTGCAATGAACATTCACTTTAAGATGAGTCAGTTGCTCCGTCAGGAGGTTCTGACCCGACTATTCTTGCCTCACTCTTTTGCCCACGAACGTGTAGGATTCCTTTCGTGCCGAGTTGCCGCGACCGTGAACGGGATGCTGGTTCTGGCTGGAGATTTTCATCCCGTGCGGGACACGGACTACTTGGAGGACCATAGCGTAGGCGCAATGATGGGTCCGGCTGCAATCCGTAAAGCACTTCAACTTGCATACAACAATGCCTGTTCGATGTTCCATGTTCACTGTCACGAGCATAAAGGCCGCCCCGGCTTTAGCGGAACAGATTTTCGCGAGACTGCACAATTTGTACCCGATTTCTTTAACGTTCAACCTGCGCTCCCACACGGAGCCCTCATTCTGAGCACAGACTCGGCGGTAGGCCTTTGCTGGACGGGGCAGACCAACCTACCGCTACCGCTCGCAAAGATATCATTTGTCGGGGAGGTCCTTAAACTCATATGAACAAATCCACCCTTCAACGTCAGCGTTTTCTCGGCCCAAACAGTGACGACATTTTGGGGCGTTCCCGAATCGGAGTTGTCGGGCTCGGCGGCGGCGGATCACACATTGCGCAACAGCTTGGTCACGTAGGCATTGGGCATTTCGTGCTATATGACTCTCAAAGCTTAGATGAAACGAATCTGAATCGAGTCGTCGGAGGAACTGAAAAAGATGTAAGCCACGCAATAGCAAAGGTCTCAATCGCGCGCCGAGTAATCAATAGTATTAACCCGCACGCAGAAATCACAGAGGTACAGGGCCTGTGGCAAACGCAACCCGAGCCGCTTCGAGACTGCGATGTGATCTTCGGATGTGTTGATACTTATCAGGGCCGCGAACAACTGGAGCGTTTCGCGCGAAGGTGCCTCATTCCGTACATCGATATCGGAATGGACGTTCATGCGATTGACGGGGGATTCTCAATCAGCGGTCAAATCGCTTTGTCATTACCATCGCGACCGTGCCTTTGGTGTATGGGGGTGCTCTATGAGGCGCTCTTGGCAGAGGAAGCAAGCCAATACGGTGCTGGCGGCGGACGAGCCCAAGTTGTGTGGTCCAACGGGATACTGGCGTCCACCGCCGTAGGTTTGTTCATCCAGTTGGTGGCTCCGTGGCACACGCAACAGGTACTGCCAATTCTGTTGGAGTATGACGGCAACACGCACGCGGTAAACAGTAGCAGGAAGGAAAGAATTCTGCGGCGTATGAAATGTACTCACTATACCGCAGACCTCGGCGACCCCTTTTTCACATTGACGAGTCAAGGAGACCTCAACGGCGACCAGAATTACGTCTATGATAAAAGCGCTTGAGCGCGCAGGGGGTCTGCGGCACTTGCAAGTCCCGTCCTTGAGTTCGCAATTCGTCGTTCGACTCGGTGTCGGGGATCGAACGTACTAAACATCCGGTTGACTGACAAGTGACGAGCGCCCGCCGGTTGGACCGCGTCGCAGTGATACAGCACACCCCACGACCGGCAAACTTCCGCGATCCGTTCAACGGGGAACAACACCCCCCGTTTCGTTATTCGCCCACATCGGAAGGGCAGTGGTCAGTCGTCAGTGGTCAGTGGTCAGTCAAACCAGAATAAAAAGCAATCCCTCGCGGTCAACCGGCAAGTGGTTGACCCGGTAGCCCTCCGAAGAGCCATTCACCACAGAGGGCACGGAGAACACGGAGGCAGACTGGGGAGCTCTTCTCTGTGACCTCTGTGAGCTCTGTGGTGAATCTTGGCTTTGCTTTTCCAGCGCCATGCAGTAATTCAGCACCGAGGAATGTTGAGAAGGAGTTCACAGTCGACAGTTTACAGTAAGAATCCTGAGAAACCAGTTCACAGTCCAGACTCCACAGTTTACAGTTCACAGCAAAAAACATCACAATGCCCTGGCTGTTAACTGTCGACTCTCAACTGTCAACTACCCCCACATCCACAAGCTTGCTTCCCCCACGGACCTTATCGGGGTAAACTTATCTATGCGCCCCAATGTGGCGACCAACTGCAAAGGATTCGGGGATTTTATGATGATGCCGCACCGCATTACCAAACGCATCGCAATTTCCATCAACCTGCTGATGGCGTTGCTCCTGCTGATCGGTTCAAGCTACGGCAAACACAAGAAAACTGAGGAGCCGCCATTTCAGTACCTGGCGGGGACGGAAAATATCGAGAAAGGATGCGCAGGAAAGCTGGAAGTGCTCAAGGAAGGGTTTACTTTCAAATGCTCATCAGGAACTTTCAACTTACCCTTTTCCGCGATCACCTTGATGCAGTATCGGCCCGACGTGAGCCCGGAAGTCTTGGGCATGAAAATTCCGTGGAAGATAACACCGCAGCTCGCCCGGGTGAGAGAAAACAAATACTTTACGGTCGTCTGCAATGAACAGGGGAAGTTGCGCGCGGTCGTCCTGCGCGTCAGCGAAGATGATATGCGTCCCTATTTTGCGGAAATCGAACTGCAATCCGGCAAGAGCGTTCAGGAATACCGGGACTTCGGCGAGTTCAATTAAAGGGTCTCGGCCGCAGGCGTAACGCGCGCCTTACTTAACCACTACGCCGCGCGGCGGTTCACCTTGGTAGAACCAACCGGCGCGGGCGCGGACTTTTGCTCCCGGGCGCCGCACTTCCACCTCAATTTTGTGGAACCCCGGCTGAATCGGCTTGGTGGGAGCATAGGCCAGTTCGTATTGGCTGTGGATCTCCGTGGCGATTTGGTTCAGCGCCTGCTGCACCGTATCCTTCCCCCACTTCTGATACGATTGTCCCCCCGAATAACGCGCGAAATATATCATTGAATCCTTGAAAATCGGCTTTTTCGCTTCTTCACCCAGGCCCAGCAGAATCCCCACAATATTAATGTCCGCCGTGTCCCAAGTGTTCTCTTCATTGGTGGGTGTAGGGGCCGAGTTCGGAGGCATGGTCCGCGCGACGCTTTCACTCACCAAATCCGGAGCGGGATCCTTCGGGGGTCGCTTCCACAAACCCTTCACGGGGCTAAAGCCCAAGTGATAGATCGTTATATTGGAATTCATCGCCCCCTTAACGATTTCGCTTCGGCTCATCTTGCTTCCGATGTTGAATCCGTCGGAAAAGGCAATGACCACCTTCCGATCGCTGAGCGGCCGGTTGTTCAGCATGGAGAAAGCGCGCACCAGCGCATCGTCCACGTGCATCCCGCCGCCGCGCCCGTGGAGCCCGCGGAGCACCGTATCCAGCTTGTCGCCATTGGGGGTAAAGTCCAGGGCCAGGTCCACGCGGTCACTGTACGTGAGCACGGCCACCTCCCCTTGCGGCCCCATGACCATCTCGGAAAACATTGAACCCAAGGGTTTGACTGAATCCAGAAAGGGTTCGGTCGCGTCATTGGTCTCCACAATGATCACTAACGACAGCCGGCGCATTTCGGAGTCAAAAGAGGTGATGGTCTGTTGTACACCATTGTCCGTGATTTTGAACTCATTCTGTTCGAGGTCGTATACGAATTGCCCGCCCGAGTCGAAGACCGTCACCGGGGTCGTCACTATCTGAACGGTGACGGGTGGTAGGCGGTAGGGTTCCTGGGTCTGATCCGTCTGCGTCTGATCGGTGGAATCCTTTTTCGGGGCAGCTTGCCCAGGGCTATTGACTGTAACGTTTTGCTGCGCCTGGGCGGCGAGCGGCAGCGCCTGGCCAGCGAGCGCCATCAACAGCGCGAGGGACGCTGCTTGGCAAAAAAAGCAGCGCAGCCATTTCCAATTCATGAACAACCTCCCAAAGTTCCCTTCCTGTTGGATGACCGCCAGTCAACTGCGGTTGCAGGGGAGCGTGTAGCACAGGGCCCGCCGTTCGGCCCTGCGGCTCTCCCGGACCCAATCAAAAAGCCGCAGGGCTGAAGTGCGAGCCCTGCGCTACGCGGCGCGTTGCCTCACCGCCTCGTACAGCACTACTCCGGCGGCCACGGACACGTTCAGAGAACTCACGGGACCCCGCAGGGGGATGTGCGCCCGTTCATCACAGGCCTCGCGCACCAGCCGATGCAGGCCGCGCCCTTCGCCGCCCAGCACCAGCACGCACCCTTGCGAATAATCAAGCTCGGTGTAAGACTTGGGGGCCTCCGCTTCAAATCCATACACCCAAAGGTTGTGGCTTTTCAAGTCCATCAAGGCTCGGACCAGATTTGGGACGCGCGCCACCTTGGCGTGTTCCAAAGCGCCCGCCGCCGCCCGTGCCACTGCCGGCGAGAGCCCTGCCGCGCGACGCTCCGGGATGACGACGCCGCCCGCGCCCGCCGCCACGACCGTACGAATGATCGCCCCCAGATTGGCCGGGTCTTCCACACCATCCAACGCCACCAGCAGGGGACGCTCAGCCTTGGCGACAAGGTCAGAAATATCATCATAAGCCTTCGGCGTGCACACTGCCACCACGTTTTGATGCTGGGGAGTGCCGGCGGTGCGCTCCACCGCCGGGCGGGGGGAAAAACGGAGGGAGATGCCCGCGGCACGGCAGGCGTCCACAATCTCCTGCACGCGAGGATTGTGGTAGCCCTGCGTGATCATCACGAAATCCACCGGCCGAGTGCGCACCGCCTCCCGCACCGAATGGATGCCGTAAACCACCTCTTGATGATCTCCGCTTTCTCGCTGCGACAAAAAATTACCCCCCAAGCATTGCTGGCTCTGGACCGAAAGTGGATAAAGGGCAAATGCCCACTAAAAGGCGCAATTAAGAGCACCATGCCCTTTCATGCGGCCCAGCGCTTAACCAGACTTTTTGTCCTTCGCTCTTTGCAATCAGACCTTTATAGTTTCGCCGCTTCGGAAAATTCTCTCAGCCGCTCGGCCACGCTTTTGACATGCTGTCCCAGCGACAATTTGGCGCCTTCCTCGTAAATGGGAATCAGCTTTTCCAGCTCCGGTCCGGAACCTGCGCCGGTCAGCGCCATGCGAATAGGATGATACAGATCCTTCCCCTTCTTGCCTGTCTCTTTCTGCACAGCCTTGGTAATTTCGCGAAAGCGTTCGTACGTCAGCGTGCTCTCTGCGAGGACCTTCGGAATGAATGCTTTCAGCACTTCGCGGGCGGCTGGGTTGGCGAGCAATTCCTGAAATTCCGGCGTGGCGAGGGCCCGTTGCGCGTCAAACTCGAAAATGATCCGCGCCGCTTCAGGAAGCTGCGACAGCAAACTGACGTTCTTCAGCACGGCATCGAGCACGCGTTCGATCCACGCCAGCACGTCCGGTCCGAGTTGTGGGCCTAGTTGGCTGGCGCCTTGCAGGAACGGCGCCGCGAGCTCGGCCAGGCGCCGCGGTGGACACTCTTTCATGTAGTGCCGGTTCAACCAGTTGAGCTTGTCATTATCGAACACAGCGGGGCTTTTGGTGATGTGGTCGAGGGAGAATTGCTTGACCAATTCCTCCGGACTCAGGATTTCCGTTTTTCCATCCGCCGGCGACCACCCCAGCAACGCCAGATAGTTCCGCAGCGCTTCGGGAAGAATCCCCATCTCGCGGAAACTTTCCATGGACGTTGCCCCATGCCGTTTGGAAAGGCGCGTGCGGTCCGATCCCAGGATGGTGGAGAGATGCGCGAACTCCGGAGGCTCCCAACCCAGCGCGCGGTAGACGGCAAGCTGGCGCGGCGTGTTGGAAATGTGATCGTCGCCGCGAATCACGTGGGTAATTTCCATCAGGTGGTCGTCAATCACCACCGCGTAATTGTAGGCGGGCAGGCCCTCCGAGCGCACCAGGATGGGATCGCCGATAACGTCACTGGAAATGGTGGTGGGCCCATGCACACGGTCATTCCAAAAGAAACTGCTTTCCACGATCTTCAGGCGCACCGCCGCGGGCTCACCCGCCGCCTTGCGGCGCGAGACTTCCTCCGCAGCAAGCTTCCGGCAGTGCCCGGAATAGCGTGGCTGGCGGCCGGCCTTGAGCGCCTCCTGGCGTTCGGCTTCCAGTTGCTCCGCCGAGCAGAAACAATAGTAGGCGTCGCCCTGCCCGATCAACTTCTCTGCGTACGCGGCATAAATCGCGCGGCGCTCCGACTGGCGGTACGGTCCAAAAGGTCCGCCCGTGTCAGGGCCTTCGTCCCAGTCGAGCCCGAACCAGCGCAGATCTTCCATCAATTGCCGTTCGTATTCCGGCTTCGAACGCTCCGCGTCGGTGTCTTCAATGCGTAAGACATAGACCCCGCCGTGATGGCGCGCGAACAGCCAGTTGAAAAGGGCCGTCCGGGCATTTCCCACGTGGACGTAGCCGGTGGGGCTGGGGGCGAAACGAACTCGAACGTTGGACATGAAATTAGAGCCTTTCGCGAATCTTCAATGATAACACGCAGCTCGGGATTCGGGACACGGGACACGGGATTCGGGGTTAGGGATTCGGGGCAGGATTGCCGATGGCCGATGGACGATTGACGATTGAAAGGGCTGCGGGATTTGGGATTCGGGATGGGGGGCTAGGGGCTCGGGACTGGGGTTCGGGATTCGGAATCTGAAATCTGGAATCTGCGATTCGGCACGCGGCCCTAGAAATTTCGGGAAGCGGGGGCCAGGATTCGGGGTTGGGGATTCGGCGTTCGGGGCCAGGGGTGGTCGCGTGTTCGTAGGGCCGAACGGCGTTCGGCCTCCGGTAGTGGTTCAGGTTCAGATGTTCCCTTGGTTACGGCAAAGGTGGGCTCACCTGGCATTCAACCAGAATGCAGGTTCCACCCTGGGCGTCCCCGAGGGCATCCATGATTTTGGGAATGTTCATCTTTACGTCGGGCCAGTTCCCACGGCCCAGGACAACAATGGCAATACGTCGATCCCTAAGATTCAGTTGGTGCTGGAAACCCTTATCGGCGGTCAGCAAAATGTCAAACCCTTCGGCTTCGGCGGCGTCCAACAATTGTCCATGGGTGAGGCGATGCCACCCACGTTCAGCCGTCGTTTCGACAGCGAAGTTCCGCAACGAGTACCGAAGCGGGGAGGGAGGGTTAGGGTCAAACAGAATCCGCATGGGCAGGTTCTTGCAGGCTGTCGGCGACGAAATTGATGACCTGCTCGATTTGGTCGCGAGTGACGCCACCATGCCACTCGATGATGTCGTCGATGCTTGCTCCCCTGGCGAAGCCCCCTCCCCTAAGGAAAAAAGACGGAGAAGTGCCTGGGTGAGCCGGAAACTCCGCCTCTTGCGGGCCCCTGGTCTGCTGCAAAAAGTTCCCCCTACGCACCGTTATCTAGT
>Ga0181539_1003701_pt1 | contig 13717 bp, 7 predicted proteins | sample PEATcosm2014_Bin_46_FD_119767 | JGI IMG/M metagenome (GOLD analysis project Ga0181539, IMG submission 119767) | Peatland microbial communities from MTU Mesocosm Facility, Houghton, MI, USA - PEATcosm2014_Bin23_60_metaG | ecosystem: Environmental > Terrestrial > Soil > Wetlands > Peat | place... | reverse complement strand
TTGTTTTTTTGTAAGATAGAAGGCTAATTAAAAAAATTGGACAAACGCCAGGGGACATTAAGCTATGTCCACATTGCAACTGCAGCAGGAGACTTTCTACCTTTTCCCCGTCTGAATCTGTTTCGAGTATTTCGATCGAAGTCATGCCCCCGATCTCGTACCACAAATCGTGCAGGCAGTTTGCTGCAACTTTTTTTGTCGCCGCCAGACGTATCCTCCGTCAGAAATAATATCCTTGCTTATGTGTTCATAACTTTATTTTATGACTGCTGTTTTGAAAGCACTTTTTGTCATTTGCCTCGGAGTGATTCCTAACATGATCCCCCTCATTTCCTTGCAATCCATTGTAAATTCAGCTAATATTTACTTAGGTGCTCACAGAGCATACTCGTGGATTTGATGGACACGGAGATTAGGTGCTAATCCAGGAACACTATTTCAGAAACATCTTTAACACAGTTCGTGAAGGCATTCTCGTGCTGGACCAAAACATGAGGGTCCTGTCGGCGAATCGCAGTTTCTTTAATATTTTCAAAGTAGATTCCGCAAGTACTGTTGGCTCTCTCTTGTACGACCTTGGAAACGGACAATGGGACATCCCGCACCTTCGCATGCTGCTTGAAGATGTTCTTCCGAAAAGCGATTCAGTTGATGACTACGAAATAGAACATAATTTTGAGAGCATCGGGCGTAAAACAATGCTCCTTAACGCATGCAAGATCATAGAGAAGGAAAACACCCCGCCGATAATCCTCCTCGCCATTGAGGACATTACCGAGCGCAAGCGGCTTGAATATTTATTAGAGGAGTCTGAAGAGCGATACCGGCGAATATTTGAGACCGCAAGCGACGGGATAGTGCTTCTCGAAAAACTCGAGGGGACCATAACACAGGCCAATCCTGCCGCCGAGAAAATGCTGGGCTATCCCGTAAACGAGTGTATAGGGAAAAAGCTGCAGGATATCGGAGTAGCGATAGATACGAGTGATTTCCCGGCGATAATGCGAGTTTTAGATAGGAGCGGCATTATTAATTACGCGGGGGTCCCGGTAGAAACCAAGTCCGGACAACATATTTACACAGAGATATATATGGTCGACAGGGCAAGGACGGCACAATGCAACATACGCGACATCACTGAGCGCAAAAAACTAGAAGAGCAGCTGCGCCAGTCCCAGAAAATGGAGGCAATCGGACAGCTTGCCAGCGGCGTGGCCCATGATTTCAATAACATCCTCACAACGATTATGGGATATGGCAGTCTTGCCCTGTCAGGCATGGCAAAAGACGATCCCCAACGGGTGAATATCGAACATATGCTTGAGGGCTCCGAAAAGGCAGCGTATCTTACAAACGATCTTCTTCTTTTTAGCAGGAAACAGACCGGCGAAAGAAACTGCGTAGATCTTAACGAGATCATGAAAAAGATGGCTACGTTTCTGAGGAGAATAATAGGGGAGGACATCTTATGCAAAACCGTATTGCCGCCCGAACCTATACCGGTCCTGGCTGATGCGCATCACCTTGAGCAGGTGATGATGAACCTTGCCACAAATGCGAAAGATGCTATGCCCGGGGGAGGCATCTTTTCAGTAACAACAGAACCGATCATGTTTGATAAGGAATTCATTACAACCCATGGCTACGGACAGCCCGGGAAGTATGCCTTGATAACCGTTTCAGACACGGGCAAAGGGATGGATGAGACGACCCGGCAGAGGATATTCGAGCCCTTCTTTACAACAAAGGAAATGGGGCAAGGCACCGGGCTTGGGATGGCCGTAGTCTATGGCATTGTCAAAGGACATGACGGATACATTAATGTCTACAGTGAGCCTGGGCTTGGCACGACCTTCAGAATATACCTGCCGATATACCTGCCCATAACAACCGTTGAGGGAGAAGAAATGTCAGAAACAATACATCCTATTTCGTTGGGCAAGGGTGAGACAATACTAATAGCGGAAGATGACCCCCAGGTAAGAGAAGTCGTCAGATTATGCCTTGAAGATTACGGTTACATAATAATAGATGCTGAGAACGGAGAGGAGGCAGTAAAACAATACAGGGACAATATGGAAATGATATCCCTTGTGCTCCTCGATGTGATAATGCCGATAAAAAATGGCCGCGAGACATGTAACGAGATAAAAAGTCTCAATCCTGATGCCAAGGTAATGTTTATGAGTGGATACACCGACGATATTATTACCACAAAGGGGATGCTTGATGCAGGGACTGAGTTCGTTTCAAAGCCGGTAACACCTTATAGGCTATTAAGAAAGGTCCGCGAAGTGTTGGACAGATAGGTGGCTGTCGTGTGCGTAATGGGGGCAATAGGCAATAGGGAGTTGACAATAGCAATCCAAAATTATATAATCTGTTCAAGAAATGGAACTTTCTTAGTTGAGTCAGCAGCAATCTAGTCGTCGTCCTTAGTTATTCTTAGTCAATCTTAGTTATTCCTTAGTCGTTTCGAAAATAGCAAACCACGAGCAATCGTGGGACGCAAAGCCACGGGTCCCCTTGGGATAGCCGGGTTGCCGAAGAACGTGCTCCATCTCCATATAGAGTGAGGCCGTCCGGCATACAACTATATGGGGTTTGAAAGAGTGGATTTTCTCCGTAATTCTCTTTGTTGCTTCACTCACCACTTTTTGCGTGGTATTGGGATCGCTGCGCGTTCTGCGACCTCCACGCATCATCTAAACAGTTTCTCTTTTTATAAGCGCTATCCTGTTGAATGTTATAGCCAACAGCTGCCAACTGAAAGGCCTGCAGGCAAATTTATCACCAATATTGATCCTTTGAACATTCTCCCGGTTTCGGGTTTAGCCATTCACCAAACGCAGTATCGAGCCGATGACTCGTTCGCGCATGCCCTCTGCCTCTTTTTAAGTAATAGTTCTGAGGTTGTCGTTCAGATAGGGATGGGGTCGGTATTATTGTTATATAGGCACATCATCAGGTTCCAGACTAAAAGCTGTGTTCACAAAATCAAAGTCCGAAAATCAAGACTATTGTGGGCGGGTGCCTTCCATGCTTAAGTTTTTGCCATAGAGGGTTAGGGCAGTCCTGTATTCTAACGGGATCATTTCATTTTATTAACCTATAACCAAAAGGGGGCTTATGATAAGGAACAAAAGCATCAACGCGATTTTGTGGCTATTCAGCATCTTCATGATAGCCGGCTCGGCATTTGCGTCACCAGTACTTCAACCAACAGCTGCAACAGTGGCAAAAAACTATCTCACCGCACACGTGGCCGCCCAAGGCACCTGGAACGGCTATGTTACACCGTCAATAAACCCGGCTATGGTGCAGGCACTATGTTATAACAGCAGTACCTCGGTCGCACAGATCGCCTCCTCCTGTCCAGCCGGCACTCAGATCGCATGGTACGCTCCAGTAACGGCAGCCGCTTCGAATACAACACCGTCCGGCTTCATCCTCGTGTCCTCTGACTACACGCTTGCCCCGGTGCCCTTCTATTCGCCTACGGCGACGTTTGCCCCTTCGGTTGCACCTTACGTGGCGAATGACCCGAACGGGATCGAGTCCTGGATCATCCCTGAAATCGCCGCCAACCTTAAAATGGTTGCTAATCCGCCGACGGACCAGGGAGCAGCCAACAAGATCCAGATTGCTTGGCAACAGATGGGGGCGGCAAACGTTCAAGTCACAGTACTCCCCTCGACGGTCAAGCCGATTCTCCAGACACAGTGGACCCAGGGCACAGTAGCTCCCACCCTTGCTGGGCAATCCGATGTTAACGAATACACCCCTGAAATGGTGTTTGGCTCTTATGATTGTATTCACTCTACACATTTGTACAACGGCCCAGTCGCCACGGCCATGGGGCAGGTGATGAAATCTTGGTCCTGGCCAAACAATGGGGCAGAGAGTGTTTCATATCCTAGTAACTTATGCCTTACCTCTTTCGAAAATGACGACAGCGCCAATCTGATTTATCAGTCCTATTCTGTGGCTGTCAAAAACTTCACATACACAACCGAAGGGCAACCGATTAACCCATACACTTGGCGTGGGATGCTGAATGTATATTCTAACCCGACCAGTCCTGATCCGAACTACGACACCGCCAATGACTACGTTGCCATGATGATGGCGTGGGTAGCAGCATCCGTTAAGACGCAATATACCTGCAGTAGTTCTTATGCCAACCCCTCTCTTATCCCAAATGCTCTGGTTAACAATTTTAATTACTACTCCTCGGTGGCGCAGGACGACCGAGGAACATACACGGGCAGCAAATGGACCAGCTTGATCACGTCTGAACTACATGCATCACCCTCGCGTCCTATGGTTTTCGTTGTAGCTCCCTCTGGTTCTAATGGCAACAACCTTACTATGGAACACGCTGCAGTCATCGACGGCTATCAAAGTATCGATGGCTATCAAAGTATCGATGGCTATCAAAACGGCACCGACATTGTCCACGTCAACTGCGGGTGGTCTGGATACAACGACGCATACTACAACCTGACATCTCCGTGGGCAACATGGGCTGCTAATGATCAGACATTGGTGGTCGGCATACAGCCGCTTCCCAACACCGTGACCGTGTCACCGAGTGCAGGCCCTAGCGGGACGATCTCACCGAGCATCACTCAGTTAGTGCCTTTCGATGCCACAGCCACTTTTACTGTCACTGCGAATTCGGGATTTGTCATATCTTCTGTCACCGGCTGTAGCGGGACATTGTCAGGCAACACTTACAAAACGGCTCCATTGACTGCAAATTGCACAGTGACGGCGAGCTTTACCCCCGTCGCCAATTATATAGTGACACCGATTGCTGGCCCAGGCGGGACTATCACCCCTAGCACCCCACAGTCAGTGGCTGCCGGAAACACAGTCGCATTCACGGCCAAGCCGATCAGCAGCGCGTATGTTTTGTCTTCTTTTAGTGGCTGTAGTGGAAGTGCGTCTGGGAACACTTTTACCACTGTGCCTATCTACAGCAACTGCACCTTGACGGCGAACTTCACTCCCGTTACTTACCAAGTTACGCCGATTGCAGGAAGTGGAGGAAGCATTAACGCGAGCACTCCTCAAACGGTACCTTACGATAAACAGGCAACCTTCACTGTGACTCCTGCCACCGGATACGGCATATCTTCTGTTACCGGCTGCGGCGGGAGTTTGTCGGGCAATACCTATACCACGGGGTTAATAACTGCAAGTTGCACTGTGACGGCGAGCTTTACTCCGCTTACTTACCAAGTCACGCCGATTGCAGGAACTGGAGGAAGCCTTTCTCCGAGCACGCCTCAGACGGTTACTTACAAAGCTAAAGAGACTTTCAATGTTACTACAAGCCCGGGCTATAACATAGCTTCTGTTACCGGCTGTGGAGGGTCGTTGTCTGGCAACACCTACACAACCGGCCCCATAACCGCAAGTTGCACCGTGACGGCTAGCTTTACCGCGATTAATTACACTGTTACTCCGATTGCAGGATCTGGCGGAACTATTTCTCCGGGCACTCCCCAAACGGAAACTTATGGCAAGCAGGCGATCTTCGCTGTGAACGCTTCCACCGGGTACAACATATCTACCGTTACCGGCTGCAGCGGGACTTTGACGGGGAACACGTACACCACGGGTCAAATTACGTCAAACTGCGAGGTCGTCGCATCTTTTGTCCCGCAACCCACACCGCCGTGTACTCTGACGTTAACCACTGTCTTGTCTGATCCGACATATCAGATCGTGCCCTTAACGGCATATATAAATCCGATGGTTAAGTGTACTATCCCCAACGCGTGGAAAATAACAAATTACAACTGGCTGCTTGATGGAAAGCCTATGAATCAAGGCGTTAGTTATTTAGACAATATCTTCGCCATCCCTGGAACGCATGTCGTAAATGCTACAGTGACGTTGTCCCCCATAGCAGCGACCTCCGGCTCTCAGGCGACGCAGGCAACAGCATCCGTAACAATACAAGCCAATAAGGATGTCCCTCCCACGTGTACGGGGATTACGGTTACCCCGGCTGGCAATTACTTCGAGATGCAGCCTAAATGCGCGCTCTCAGACGGTTCTATCACTGGGTATACGTGGAATTTTGGCGACGGCACTACGGGGACGGCGGCTAATGAGTATCCAACTTATCCGGGATGCGCTAAAGGCCAAACTTGCAATTACTCTGTAACATTGACGGCTTCTGATAACCATGGCGGGATTTCAGCCCCGTATGTGCAGACTGTTACTGTCAAAAGGTAGGGAGTAGAGATTCGATTGTATTAAAAAGGGGGGAGCTGTACGCCTACGCGGTTCACAGAGGTGTTGGAATTTTAGGTTGCAAGGAATATCAATAAGTTGCGAGCAATACTATCTTATTGATATTCCTCAAATCAACACCTATCTGAACCGGCTTGGCTGTACGCCCCCCTTTTTTAGCATCCTGGCCAAGGGTAAATCGTTACATATTATTGCATCCCTAAAAATGCTCTTGCAAGAAATGCAGCCATCTGGTCTCTGGTGACATCCTCAGAAGGGCAGTAGTTGCCGTTTCCGCATCCGCCGGTGATCCCAAGCTCCTTCATCTTCTGGACGTATGGGAAAAATGCGTCAGTCGTTTGCACGTCACTGAAATAAGGTTGCGTAGCTGAGCAGTCCACGCCTGACGCTCCGGGCACCCCTCCATTACACGTGAAGTTCCCTCCAGGATACAGCGCTCTTATGATAAAAGCAGCCATCTGGTCTCTGGTGACATCTTCGGAAGGGCAGTAGTTGCCGTTTCCGCATCCGGTGGTAATCCCAAGCTCCTTCAACTTCTGCACATACGGGAAAAAGCCATCAGTTGTTGACACGTCATTGAAATAAGGTGTTTCTGCTGAACAGTTTGCACCGCCATTACAGGTGAAGTTCGTAGCGCTCTGACCCGCTTTAACCTGCGTTGCCCTGACAAGGAAAGCCGCCATCTGGTCCCTGCTAACGTATTCAGAAGGACAGTATTCACCGTTTCCGCAGCCGGTGGTGATGCCGTTGTTGTAGATCCCTTCTATATAGCTTGCAAAAGATTCCGCGATCGGAACATCGCTGAACGGTGTTGATCCCGCTACAGCATAGTTGGCCGTGACCGATTCAGCGGAGTTCATGGTGACAACGCAAGTGGCGCTCGCTGCCAGACTCGAACATGCTCCAGACCAACCAGTGAAGGCTGAACCGGCATTAGCAGCAGCAGTCAACGTTACGTTTATGCCACTACCGTAGGAAGCAATACAGAGGTATCCGCAACTTATTCCCGAAGGACTGCTTGTGACTGTGCCGTCGCCTGTGCCTGAGTTTGAGACCGAAAGCGTATAATTTCCGCCCGACGGACCCGCTTGTCCACTTAGCACGCACCTGACATAGTCGCTCTCCGACTTAAAATCGTCAGGGGTGAGACCACCACCGAAGCTCACGCCCCATGCGTACTTCGCATTGTTGCCTGTATTCGAAGAAACGTCAGTCGTAGACGACCAGTACATAGTACCCGTGTTTACGTTTGGGAAAAAAGTAGTATTTATTGTCGCAGACGAAGTGCTCGCATAATCCACTATTGACAGCAACTCCTTTACATTTGGCACCCGCCAGCCCGAATTCCCTCCAAGGATCAAAGCGTCACAGTATGACAGGGCATCAGTCCATGTCATGTTCCCGGGTTCGCCTTGCTGCCACATGAGGCCAGTGTTGCTGTCCGTCACCGTGCCGTTTCCGTTGTCGGTTAAACTCGCTGCTTCTTGTGAACCACGCACGCACCTGACATAACCAGAGGGTGGATGATAGCCGTCCGGTAAGATACTTCCATTGCCGAAGTTCACAACCAAGGGCTCGGGCAGCATGTTACTGACGGTGGTGGCAGACGTCAAGTAGCCGCTTGCTTGCGCATTAGGGAAATATGTTTTATTGATTGTAGCTGATGAGGAAGCAACGTAAATAACAAGGCTCTGCAACTCCAACACCGTTGGCAGCCGCCAGTCGGAATGTCCACCAAGGCTAAGACTTTCACAGTAGGCGCCTGCAACGCTCGACGCCTGTGATCCGCCCTCTGCCTTTTGCCACATAAGGTCAGTTATAGTGTCTGTGATCGTGCCGTCTCCGTTGTCGATGTAGCTCTCCCGATTGGCGATGTTAGCCCCATCCTCTCCGGTGCCGGCACATGCAATCACAGCGCCGTTTGCGTTGTAACACGTTGTTTGGCCCGTGTCAGGCAACGTGAAGCCATAAGACATTGATACATAACAACAAGCCAGCACAGCAACTGCAAAAAACATAAACATCCTACTTTTCCCTTCCATGTTGAAGCCCCCTTTTATTTTTCGCATTTTCTGTTCCGCTTTTTACCTTGATGTTTTTTCTCCTAACTCATTTGCCCTGGAAAACAGGCTTGCATATTCTTTGAGATTGTCCCGTGTCTGTGATAAAAAACATTGTGCCGCCTCGGCCCCCTTATATGAGTAAAACGAAGCCGCCGGAATAGTTCCGGCCCTGTTGGAGATTTCAGTCACGAACCACCGGAAGAATTGAGTGTCATCACTTTCTTCTTTGTAAAGGCTGGCTTTTATTATGCGTCCGTCCTCTGATGTGGTATATGAAGAAGGTCCGCGTGTATAGGTAGTGTTCCTCTCACCAGCGTCGATCGTGACAAGCCCGCAACGTATGTTTATAAATGTGTTTGTAAACTCTTTAATAAGCTTATCGCGGTTGCCCTCGTACTCTTTTATTGCTGCTTCCTTTTGCGCCATCGCTATTTTCTCGCCCAAATATGGATCGATATCAGTCCTTTCCATTTTAGGGATCTCAACTTTCGATACCATCTTCGGAGCTTCAGTCATAACCAGCGCCTCCGAAGCTAATTGTTGTTGACCGGCAACTTCCCCCTCACGGGCAAACACTACGGATGAAACTATGAGGGGATATGACAACGCTCCATTTGTGTATTCAGGCTCTTCGTAGAAATACCACTTCCCATCTGCCACATACCACCAGCCGAACCTGCCATTGAATGATTCATGCCTCCATCTGCCGTGTTGCCAGGTTTCACGCTCGTGTGGGGATAGCTGGGCATAGCCGCGAGCACGGAAGTCATGTTTCTCCTGGATCTCTTTTCCCTTTCCCTTGGATCTCAGGGGCGTCTCCGCTTTTTTGGCCGGCTGGACTGATTTCTTCCCTGTGTCAGCTGGCGCCACCGGCGCGGACTTGTTTTTGTCTCCTGCCACTGCGGGAGTCGCCTGGGCCACCAAGATGGCGTAAACCATTAAAAAAACCACCGCCAATCCCGCTTTTGTCACTTTCCCATACCTGGATGCTTGTATCACTTGTTTACTCTCCTTACTGTGTCAGGTTTCTTGTCACTATAAGTAATAATACTGTCGCTCTTGGTATTTATTGAGAGCTGGGAGGATTTGTCAAATAAAAATCCCCCTTTTGTAAGTTTTCTCTGTTCTTGCTTATACACCATATGTCATTGTAAAGATTGCAACATTGACAAAACCCTCACAAAACAACGATTGTCAGCAGATCTGCCGGTAATCGTTATGATGGTCACCTCAAGGGGGCAACGGCCACATCAAAGCAGGATAAGAAAGAGGCTGACAGATGATTATGCCCCCTGTCAGCCTCTTGGTTCGCTATTACTGCTGGAGCATCATTTAGCCGATGCTGGTGTTTTTACGAATGTGGCGGCAAAGGTGCAGCTTCCAACTGCAGGGGTCAGTTGGTAAACGTTGCCAACCAGCCCCCCACTGCATCCGCCTATGCTCCCTACACTATATCCGGCATTAGGTGTCATGGTGATCTTCGCTGTCGAGCCGGCATTGACTGTCTGCGAAGCCGGGGATACTGTCCCTCCCGGACCTGCGACTGCTGTCACCGTAAAGACTGTTGATTTCTTTACAAAAGCCGCTGTGAACGAACAACTCTCGGTTACCGGTGAGACTTGGTAACTGTTGTTGCTCCAGTTAAAGTTTGCGGTTTGATAATTGCCACTGGCCCCTTTACAGCCGAGTACGTTCTCGATGGCGTATCCAGCAGCAGGCACTATGGTAAACTGTGCGCTTCCGCCTGCATTGACCGTCTGTGTGCTCGATGTTATGCTCCCGCCAGTCCCCGCAGTTCCGGTCACGGTAAAGGTGTTCACCTTAAAGGTGGCGGAAATAGTATGGTTAGCGCTTACCTTGTTGAAGTCGTATGTGCCTACCGCTCCGACCGATGCGCCGTCTACCAGAACACTGGATATAGCATACCCGGGCGATGCCTTGATAGTGAAATCAGCACTCGACCCCGCATTGACTATTTGCGATGGCGATATTGTCCCTCCACTACCTGAGACAGTCGCTTTTATCGTGTATGTAATAGGGGAAAACAAGGCTATCACCGAGCAATTGTTATTTACCGGACCCGTTGTGTAAGTATTCCCCACAAGTGAACCATTGCACCCGGTGACGGATGCCTGGTATCCACTGTTAGGTGTTACTGTGAATGGCACAGCAGAATTGGCGTTCACAGTCTTTGGCTGGTTCGGTGTCATGGTTCCATTAGCGCCAATGACCGGCGTTACTGTGTAGGTGTTGATCTTAAACGTTACGGCAATAGTGTGGTTCGCTGTAACATTTAAGAAGGTATAAGCCGTGACAGCCCCGACAGATGCGCCGTCAACGCTCACATTTGCCACAGAGTATCCAGTAGTGGGGATAAAGGCATACGTCTGGTTGCCGCCAAGTTTTACAGCTGTTGCTCCAGCCGGAGATATGCTGCCGCCGGGACCTGCCGTGGCTGTGATCGTGTGAGAGCTGCTGGCAAATGTAACCGCAATAGTGTGATTCGTTGTCACATTGCTGAAGGTATAGCTGCCCACTGCTCCGACCGAATACCCGTCTACCTGGATACTGGATATGGAGTATCCCGATGCAGGGCTGATAGAATACATCTGGGTGCCCCCTTTCTTTACTGAGACAACCCCTGAAGGAGTTATGCTGCCTCCAGCTCCGGCCATCGCGTCTATCGTATAGGCTGATTGAGTCCCGGCGAAATTCTCCCCGGTCACATTCGCGCTGCTTATCGAGAAAGCCACGGTTGACGGGGTAAAAGTATATGCTGCTGTGCTTGCTGTTACCGTATACGAACCATTAGGCAGACCTGTAAAGCTGTAGTTTCCGTTGCTGTCTGTGGTCGCCGATCCTGTTTTCGTTCCGCTCAAAACCACTGAAACTCCTGGCAAAGCAATGCCATTAGTAGTTTTAGCAGTCCCCGATGCTGAATAAGAGGCAGTAGGGGAATTAGCCGCCGCGAAATTGGCGGTCACTACGTTTGCATTACTGCTAATCGTTACCAGACAGGTCGTTCCGGTTCCGGAACAGTTCCCGCCCCATCCGCTGAAGGCATACCCGGATTGTGGCGCCGCAGTCAGAGTGACTTGTTGTCCGCCGTAGTAGGAGGCAGTCCCGGTGTTGCCACTCCAGGAAAGAGTCCCGGTATTGGCTGTTATTGTTCCATTGCCGCTGTCAGTCACAGTCAAAGCATATGGCAAGGGCTGTATGCCTATAAGCAGTTCCTGATAATTGGCCGACCAGGTGATGCCTGAGCCTACATCCGACCAATTGTTCGTGATGTCGTAATATCCGTCGGCAGTCCCGCTCCATCCGTAGTTGATGTGGACCTGATCAGTCCCTCCCAGGGTATGGTAACCATCGATCACCACTTCATGCCCTTCAGTGGCCGTAAGATTGTAAATACTGAACATTACAGGCCTCGGAGTAGGGGCAGTCAGTTCGGATTGGATGACATTTATCCAGTTGCTTGTTGTGTAATTTCCTCTGTCAATCAGGGTGACAGATTTGCCATATTTGAAATTGTTCATAAGCGCGTTGGCCGCAGCTTGCGGATCTGCGCCAGACCCGGTACAGGCATACTGCATATCCATCGAAATGCCGACATCCGCTATTAGCCGGGACACGGCTACCTGTTGCTTAATATATGTCGGGTCCGTTAAGGATTCATACGATTCCATTACAGAAGAAGGCATGTCCAGCCAATCATAAGTATGCGCAAAACTCGCGCTTATGGTCGTTCCGGTATACGCCGTGCCGTTCCACTGGTATGAATTACTCCCGACCCCGGCATCCGGCCATTGCCAGTACTTCATTACCTGTGACATAGCGGTGGCCACGCATCCGGTAGGGGCGTGGGGACAAGCCGGATTCCCGTACTGGTCCGCCGGTTCTCCTGGGGTATAAAGGTTGTAGGAATACCATTGGCTATTAGGGTCGCTGTTGTAAGGAGCCGGTAAGTAGGCGGTACCCTGGCTCCATGTCGTTTGGAGCAGGGGGGCGACAGATGTCGGCAATGCAGATGTTATTGAAGCCTTAGGTGGTGTTGAGGCAAGCGAGTGGATCGATGTGGCTTCTGCACGATATGTGGGCGAACTCATTTTTTGCCAGGCACTCAGAATCTTCGCCCCTTGTTCGGATTTGTATCTTTCAGCAGAGGATACCCCGTGCATTGCGCGTGCGGAGCTTATGCGATTGATCATCTGGGCATTATTGAATATTTCAGGAATAATCCATGACTCAATGGCTTTTGGGTCGTCCACTTTTGAGGCGTCCAGTCCTGAAGTAGTAGAGTAATAAAGCACGGGACTAAAATCGTCGTAGTAGGCCACGACCATCTGCCCCGAGGGGACGATGGTCACAAGGTAGCCTATTGGGACGCCCTTGTAGGACAGTACTTGTGTAGCGCCTACGCTTGGAGACACAGTCCCGTTCCAGCTTCCGTACTCTGCAACATGCGCCTTCAGGTAATTGCGCGCCACTTGTACTGCCATAGGTTCCGTGGTAACTGCGGCATATACTGAGCTGACAATCGTGAATATGCTGATGATGCATAAAAAAAGTAATAGCTTTGCCTTTGCTGTCATAATAAGCCCCCTATTGAAATAAAATGTCTCCTGCGTTTCGTAATTCCAGCCCGGCGCCTCTGTGGCATGCCTTCATTGTGGGCAGGTCATGCCCCACAATTGTTCCCTTTATAATCACATTCCGGTCTCGATTTTGAAGGTCGAATATTTTCTTGAAGACCGCTTCATTGTCTGAGGTGACAACCATTACTTCTATAGTGTTTTTATGGTCGGTTAAGAAGAACTTTTCATATCGCAGATGTGGATAAGCGCCATGAGAGAATACATTGGGATAATCAATTTTCCCAGTGATTGTAACGGCTTGCCCTTCGCACGGCATCGCTTTGCCACAATTGGAAGGAGAACAATATTTGTGGAACTCGGAAACGCTGATGTAAGTATTGGCAAGGAGAACCGAGGCATTTGAGCTAACGGCAATACCAATGACGCCTAGAAGCAAAGCAAAAATGGATGCAAGCCTGGAGAGCATCTGGCCCCCACACAAGAGGTTGTCCTGGAAACGGCCTCTTATATGGAGAATGAGGGAGGTCGTTTTTTCGGTAGCCCGGCTATCCCAAGGGGACCCGTGGTTTTGCGTCCCACGATTGCTCGTGGTTTGCCTTTTCGAAAACGTTACTGCAAATTCTGATAAGAGTTTACTACTCTGTTCGGTCATTGTCAAGACAACAACAGGCAAAAAAAGCGCATCAGCTAAAGTTTTATTCAGGTATTGCACTATTTTGTGGCATCAATCGGTGCCATAACGGACTTCGGCGGGTATTATTATATTGGAGATTACGACGATCTCGG
>Ga0181539_1003700_pt1 | contig 13717 bp, 4 predicted proteins | sample PEATcosm2014_Bin_46_FD_119767 | JGI IMG/M metagenome (GOLD analysis project Ga0181539, IMG submission 119767) | Peatland microbial communities from MTU Mesocosm Facility, Houghton, MI, USA - PEATcosm2014_Bin23_60_metaG | ecosystem: Environmental > Terrestrial > Soil > Wetlands > Peat | place... | reverse complement strand
GTCTTGCGCGTCGGGGTCTTGCCGGGCTTGGCCGATTGTCGCGGCGGTGCGGCGACTTTCTTCGGCCGGGAGGTCGGCTGCTTGCTCATGGCTTGCTCCCTCTTATATCCGGATGTGCGACGCGGGGGTCGGCGGGCGGGGGATCGAGGCGGGTCTGGTAGGGGCGGCCGGTGCGGCTGGCCTCGGCCATGGCGTCGTAGATTTCGAGGATGACCCGCTTGGTCCGGTACTCGCCGTGGGCCTTCTCGTCGTTCTTGCGCACGATGGGGAAGGTGTCGAGGATGTAGTCGGTGTCGTCGTGCGAGATGCCATAGAGGTGGAAAAAGGCGGCGTCGAGTTCAGCGCGGAGGAGGAACCGGCGGTCGGGCTCCCAACGGAAGGGCGGGCCATCGTAGCCAACATCGCGGGCGAAGGCTTCGAGATCCCATGCAGTGTAGGTCAGTTCGAGAACGCGGGGGCGGATGAGATCCTCCAAGGAACCCACAATGCAGCCGCAAGTCTTCTTGTACGCCTCGGGAGGCAGCACAGGCAACTGCTTAACCAAATAGTAGTTTAGATTAAGTCCGCCCATCTTCTGGCGTACAAGAAAATCGAATACAAACGCACCCATATTCGCGAGCAGAAGGCCGACATTGCCAGGCGTTTCGCAGTCAATGCAGAAGACGGAGTCGCCTATTGCCGAACGCGGCAGAACGTGACCAACAAACGTTCTTTCGTTGGTTGAATGCGATATTCGCCGATATCCGAAGAACCACTTGGAAGAGGGCACTTCGCTTTCAGACACCCAATACCGCGGTTCCACCAAGAAGTTCGGGCTGCCGTGGAGTTCGTCTGACGGAGTTTCTAGCGCGGTAGACTCTCTGGCCGACTCCCGGTTTGCAAACGTGCCAAAACGATGATCGTAGTGAAACGCCATCTTCGCTTCGTAAAGCGGGAGGAAATCCGGTCTCCCCTCTTGAATCATGCGGCCATAACCTGAACGGTAGCCCAGGGCGACAACCTCGCTCATCGTGCGAAAGTGATGCGAGTCATTGGACATGTGAAACATGCTAGAAAATCTGATTCGCCAGGGGTTCTCCTCATCGTTGCCCACCTCCCGCACGAGAATAGGGAAATCACGGTAGACACGTTTTGCAAGCTCGGCGTCTCGGATTGTGCGAAACACGGGACAGGTCTTGGTGTTCGGGTTAAGGCGCACGATGTCTTCAAAAGCCAATGAAAACCGGCGTCCCGGATCCCGCAAATTTGAGGTATTCCACAGCTGAAAGGCAAATTGGGGCGTATCGCTCTTGCCAAGTGTGACCAGCGAGAACTTCATCCGGCCGTGTCCTATGCCAGGGAAGAGGTTCTCTCTGTTCTCAAAATCGAACAGGCTCACGAGTCGCTTCTTCTCGACGAGCGTTGAAAAGAGATCCTTCGTTGTGTCGTCGGTCGCAATACCTGACGGAACTACATTTCCGACACGACCGTCTTCTGCCGTCAGGCTTTGGTTAAGCTCCACAAATATCGTGTAGGTGTTGACGTCACCGTGGCCGCACAACGGGTAACGGCCAGAAGTGCGAATAGAATGGCTCCGACCCTCCGATTCGCGACTGGCAGCGCACCAATCACTCCAGAGCTGCGGATCCTTCTCAGACAATTCGGCGATGAGTCTCTTTCGGGCGGCCGAGTTGGCTGCATCGGCGATGGCCTCGCACCGCGATGCAAAGAATTCTTGTTCCTGCAGTTTCACCCGTTCCCAGGGCGGATTTCCCAGCACGACATCGAATCCGCCTCGCGCGAACACCTGCGGAAACGCTAGGTGCCAGTGGAAGAAGCAGTACTGCGTGGCCAGCTCGGATGTCGTCTTGAGCGTGAGCGGTGGCGCGCCCTGCCCGTCACGTAGCTGGCGCCAGATCTCATTCGTCGGGGCCGCGTCGGCCAGCGGCCCGGGCTGCTTTGGCCACACGAAGGCGGCACACCAGGCGTCTGCGACGAGGCGCTGGTGCTGGTACGAGTTCGAGAGCAGCAGTTGCTGCCAGCGCTGGCCCTTGGCGGCCAGTGCCTGCACATCGGCGTCGGGCGCGGCGTCCACCTCTGCTACGGCGGCCGCGACTTTGGCCGATTCGTCCTCGCCCGGTTTCGACCACAGGGCCTCCAGTCCGCGCTGGCCCTTCTCAGCCGCCTTGTTGCGCTTCTTGAGAGCGCTGGCGGTCTTCTTGTCGTCGCCTTCGATGGGCTCCCATGCGGCGTCGGGCACGCCACTATTCATCAACTCGGGTGTCGTGCCCAGCAAGGCATTGCCCCGTTGAATGTGTGAATCTAGGAATGAGAGCGGCCGGCCTGGCTCCACTGTTTCCATCCACAGGCTGACCCGACACAGCTCGACGGCCATGGGATTGAGATCCACGCCGTAGATGCAACGGCCGACAACCTGGCGAAGCGCGTGCCGGTATTGGCCGGCCGAGGGCGTGCCAGCGGCCTGCAAGCGCGCCACATGCGCCGCCAACCTGCGCGCGGCAGCCAGCAAGAAGTGACCGCTGCCGCACGCGGGATCGACCACCGACAGTTCCAGCAAAGCTTCGACGGGCTTTTCTGGATTCTTCGCGATGGTATCGGCAATGACGGGCTCGAGCGCGCTGTCCAGCAACACCTGCACCAGGCTGTCGGGGGTGTAATAGCTGCCCGAGGTCTTGCGCGCGTTGCCCTTGGTCTCGCCGCCTGCCGCAAAGGCAAAGGTCCGGCCGCCTGAAATCTGCGGAACCAGCTCCAGCAGACTCTCGTACACGCTGCCCAGTTCCTCGGGTCCCATGTCGCGCCAGTTGACTCGCGCCAAACCCGCCTCCTCACGCAGCCAGGACAGGCGAAACACCGCTAGCAGAAACGCATGGTTTTCGAGCCGCGCGAAATCCAGCGCCGGGCACTGGGTCTTGGCGAAGATTCCGGCCAGCGCGGGAAGCGCCAGGCGCGGCTCGCCTGCGGCCAGACCGCGAAAAACGATCTTTTGCGCCTCCCAGAGATCGGGGAAGCGATCGTGCGCGCTGCGCTTCACGGCCCGCTCGCGCAGACGTCTCATCCCGTAGCCCTCGGCATACAGGGTCTTGGCCTTGTCATCGGCGCCATCCGGGTGAAGCAGCCCACGTTCCTCGACGGTCAGCAGGAAGATCAGCCGGTAGACCAGCCGCAGGAGCTGGTTGAAGTAGTCCTTGGTGGCCAGAGAACCGTCGGCGAGCGCGGCACGCAGGGCTGCATTCTCGGGATGGGCCACAAAGCCCTGGCCCAGCGCCAGGAGAGCATCCTCAACCCCACGGCGCAGGTCTTCCCGCGCCCGGGTGCCTTCCTCGCGCCCGGCCGCGCGCCAGGTTTCCAGGGCGCAGTCGGTGGCTGGCTGTCCGGGTTTTCCAAAGCGAGAATCGTGCACCAGCAGCCACAGGGCGGCGAAATCGGCGTAGCGTTCCTCGGTGAAGATCCGGGCCAGGTCAGCCTCGATCCAGGCGGGCCGGGTGAGGCTGGCATTGTCGCGCAGAATGCGCAGCGTGTTTCCGTCCGTGACCAGGCCCCACAGTGCCTCGTCGACTTCGTTCAAATACTCCTGGGCCAGACCAAAAGCGGTGCGGCGCCGGCCGCCATCGCCGAACTCGGGCAAGGGCGCCTCTAGCCCTCGTCCGGCTGGCGCGATGATGACAGGAACGCGCTGGCTCTGGGCGGAGAATCCGATGGGAAAAGACCGATCCGCGATCTGGATGGCCGGAATAGCGGCCAACGAGGCGAAGCCGAAGCTGTCGCGCAAGAGCGCCACAACAAAGCGCTCGGCAAGCAAACGTGCGTCCGCACCGGCGGCCTGGCCTGCGGCGAAGTCCTTCCAATGGGCCTGGGCCATGCGCCAGTAGCGGCCGATCTCGTCGCGCAGGTTCAGGCCCTTGGGAACGGCGTAGTCGGCGTCGGTCTGGTTTGCCGCCTGCAACTGGGCCACTCGCGCCAGCCAGTCCGGGGACAGCAAACCGCCCTCGATCGAGATCGCCTCGAATGCGAGCTGGGTTTCCTGCTTTCTGCGACGGACTGCCATGGCGATCAATCCACCCGGGGAAGCAGGACGTAGAGGCCAATCACGTCAGGTGGCAGCAGGGCCTTCACGCTGTAGCTGCCGCGTGCATCGGCGGCTTCACGCACGCGGCGATGGTCTGCCAGCAGGGCCTGTGCCCGACGACCGGCAAAGGCTTCCAGGTCGGCCTGGCGCGACGAGAGCGCTTCCAGTGCCTGGGTCAGGGCGCGCTGGCGAACATGCGCCGGTGGATCGCCGGTGGGTGGCGGCGCCAGCAGCGCCAGCGCGGCGGCGTCCTCGATGACGGCGCCTGGCGCGGCCCCCCAGGCCAGCGCGGTGGCCTCCTCGACCAGCAGGGTCGAGGTGGTGGACGCCTTCTGGGTCTGTAGTTGGTGGCGAAGGCGCAAGAGGACCACGACGGTTTTCTCCTTGACGGCAGGAGAAACCCAGCAACCCGCGCGCCCGAGCACGCCGGGATCGGAAGCCCCATCGCTGTCGTCCCCCAGGGTTCGTTCGAGCAGGGTCTCGGCCAGGACCGAAACCAGCGGATGGCTGCGCAGCACCGGACGGCAACGCGCGGCCGGGGGCGAGTTGAAATCGATCAGCACCGTCCCGGAAAGGCCCTCGGCGTCGAGGCGTTCCCGAACCTCGTCGGGCAGGGCCGCCAGCGGCGCCCTGAACCCCAGTCGGAGCGGCTCCAGACCGGCGCCCATGCGGGACAGGGCGCGACCGGTGAAGCGACGGACGTCTTCGGCGTCACCCATGGCTGCCAGGCTCTTCTTCCACTCCGGCAGAACTTCCTCTGGTTTCAGCCTGCGCTGAGCGAAAACCGTGCGGTTTCGCTTCGCCCGCTCGGCCGCATCCTGCCAGCAGGCATCGATGGCGCGGCCCTCGTCCGAGGCGGTGAAGTCGAAGAGCCGCTGCTTGTTCGGCTGGTGGTGGCGCAGAAACACAGCCTGCATCAGGGCCTGGGTCAGGGTGTGGCCGTCGTCCGGCAGTGGGACGGGTACGCCCAGTTCTTCACGGATCTTGGCTGCCTTGCGCAGGATGACCTCGAGAACTGCGCCGTCCACGGGATTGTTCGCGCCGTAGATCAGCGTTGCACGCACCACACGCGCAAGCTGCCCGAAGCGGTCGACCCGGCCTTCCCGCTGTTCGTGCCGGGTCGGGTTCCAGGACAGGTCGTAGTGAACAACGGCATCAAGGTGCTGCTGCAGGTTGATGCCCTCAGAGAGGCAATCGGTTGCGATGAGCAGGCGGTGCTCGGCGTCCCCGAGCAGATCGACCTTCTCCTTGCGCTCCTCGGCGGTCAGCTCGCCGGTCACCACTTCGATGGTCACGCCCTCGAAGCGCCCCTGCAGGTGGCGGCCGAGGTAGTGGGCCGTGGCGATGTAGCGGCAAAAGACCACGGGGTTGAACCCGTCCTTGATCAACTGGCCGAGGTGGTCGGTCAGCAACTTCAGCTTTGGGTCACCCGCTTGCCCGATCAGCTGCTCGGCCTGCGCGATCAACTCGGACAAGGCGGGATCGTCCGATGCAACCGGGGGCTCCACATCATCGTCAGGCAGCGAATCGGCCACGCCGTCGAAGATGCGCTCTTCAAGAAGCTCCTGGTCCGGCGCCGCGCTGTCCATGCCGGCCCGCGTGCGCAGGGCCTGCACCGCTGCGGCCGGGCTGGAGGCCACACAGCGCATGAGCGCCAGGGTTCCCCAGAAATTCAGGCGTTGGCGCGTCTCATCCGGGCCGGCGGCCTCGACGACGGTCGCGCAGTAATCCAGCACTGCCTCGAAGAACTTCTCCCAAGCGCCGGTCAGCCGGTAGGTCAGCTCCTTGATCTCGCGTCGGGGGAACAGCTCGCCTTCCTTCCACTCGGCGATGTCGGGCCGGCGCCGCTGAACGAAGTGCTGCGAGAGCCGCTCGCGCAAACGGGCTCGCTCGTCGCCAGTGGCGTCCGCGATGCCCTCGAACGCGGGGTCCAGCAGGCCGAGCAGCCGGTAGAAAGCCTGTTCATCGCCGCTGTGTGGGGTGGCGGTGAGCAGAACCAGGTGGCGTGTGGCCGATTCGGCGAGCCCCTTGAGCAGCTCGTAGCGCTGGTGTCTGCCCTGGCCGGTGGCGGCGCAGGTGTGAGCTTCATCGACGATCACAAAGCCCGGGCAGGTGTGCAGGAAGAAGTGCCGGCGGGCTTCGCTCTTGATGTAGTCGAGGCTGACGACCGTGTGCGGAAAGGTCGTGAAGATGCTTTCGCCGGGCGGGATCCCGTTCTCAAGGCGTTTCGCGTTTGCGGCTGTCACGGCCACTGGACGAATGTGAAACCGCGTCTCCAGTTCCCCGACCCACTGGTCCACCAGGTGCGGAGGACAAAGAACGGCCGTGCGATCGATCTCGCCTCGGTCGAGAAGCTCGCGCGCAATCAGGGCCGCCTCGATGGTCTTGCCCACGCCCACGTCGTCCGCAATCAACAGGCGAACAGTGTCCTGTTTCAACGCCATCAAGAGCGGGACCAGCTGATACGCGCGGGGGGCAACTGCGATCTGGCCAAAGCTGCGGAAGGGGCCTGCGCCCCGGCGCAAAGACAGCAGCAGCGCATCTCGCAAGAGGAGTGCGGAATCCTGGCTACCCTGCTGGTTCAACCCCGGCGGAGGGAAAGTGGCCTCGGCGACAGGCTCGGGCTCCAGTGCGAGGTGGATCACGGTGTGGTCCTCCTCCGAGCCGGACACCGGACGGACCCGTAGAGTCTCCACGTCGCTGCCGGTGAGGACAATCCATTCCCGCCCTCGCGCACGGACCAGGCTGCCCGGGCTGTAGCTCATGGCTGCCGCCCGAGCGCGGCCGTGAGGCGCCGGAACGGCTCGGCCCACTGGGTCTCGGGACCATCGAAGGAAACCAGCTCGAAACCCATGGCTTCCAGCTTCTGGGCGGCTGCCGGGCCGGGATCTCCAAACGCAGCCGCAACATAGTGATCGCGCCATACCAGCGGAAGGAGACGGTCGGCGGCCACCAGGGGCTCGGCATCGGGCGGCGGCAGTCCACGGCCGAGAGCCAGCTCCAGCCAGCGAGCCAACGCTGGATCGGACGGGGCCGGCCCAGCGGTCGCGCCGAGAACCGCCGCCTGGCTCGCCAGTCCAGTGGTCGTGGAGCGCGCGAGCCGGATCAGAAGCTCCCTCGCGTTGTGGTCGCGGCGATCGATGAGCTCGTGGTCGGGCTGGTTGTAGTACGACATCAGGCACTTGTAGCAGGCGGCTACGCAGGCCGTCCCCGGCGCGTCCCGAAGGGCCTGACCGTCGGCGGGAAGGCCAGCCTGATCCTTGATATCGAAGTGCATGATCTGCAGCGCCTTCAGGGCGACGCTGGCCAGGCTGGCGGGCTCAGCCACCAGGCGGGTTAGCACGCCCGCGCCGCCCTCGGTGGCCTCATATAGAAGGAAGCCGCTGCGCGCGTCTCTGGTGGGCATCGGCTCGGCCAGGATTTCGCCCGCCTCAAGCTGGAAGACGACCTCGATGCCGCGCAGGAGAGCGTGCTGGACCGTGGCCTGCGTGCCCTGTTTCAGGTCGGGCGCAAGCGGCTGCAGCAGCAGGGCGTTCTTCCGGTCCTGCACGCATGGGACGATCCACTGGCGGGGTGAGGCCGTGGGGTCATCTGGCTCCTCCTCGTCGTCGTTTCGCGCCCAGTAGCCATAGACCGGGTCGATCTTGAACCCGAACCGGGTGCGATCCGCGCGGCGGCGCAAGCCCTTGTTCAGCCGCGTGATGGTAGCGCCCGACCCGCATGTGAGGCGCGCCACCTCGCCCGCGTCGTCGACGGCGGCGCCACGCCTCACGTCGACCGCGTGATCCCGTACGGCCCACTCGAAGGTCGTCTGCAACTCGAACCCCTGTCGCTGGCGTTCCTCATCGTTGGCCGTGATCCGCTCCGCCGGCTGGGTCGCCACGTTCTCGATTCGGTAGATGTCGTTAACGTTCTCGGCGTCACCCAGGTCGGCGCCGCAGGAATGACAGAGCGACGCCTGCTCATTGAAATGGCCGGCTCCACAAGCCTTGCAGATGCGAACCGACTTGGTAGGCAGCTTGCTGTCGGCGGTGGCGTTCTCGCGCTGGCTGAGCGAGAGCATGGCCCGCACGACCCGGTAGGCGCGCCCTTCGTGGTACACGAGGCTGCGCGGGCCGAACTCCGATAGCGCCAGGAATCGCGGGCGTTGCAAATACGTCTGTCTGCCCCGACCGTCGTTCGCGGCCGGCACAAAGGCCATGAGCGGCAGGCGCGGGAAGTTGTAGCCGGGCAGGAAGCCCTCAGTGGCCAGATAGCGGTAGGTATAGAAATCGCTGGAAAGGCTGCTGGTCCCCTTCTGGAGCAGGTCGAGCTGTTCCATGGCCTGGGCATGGCGGCTCTTGGCGGCGCGCTTCTCTTTCTGGGGGGCGGCGTAGTCGTCCATCGTGCGCCGAGCAGCGTCGCGCTGTTGCTCGGCCGCAGAGAACAGATCACGCCACCGATCGAACGATTCCTCGAATCGGGCCAATGCCCCGTCGGCAACAGCCGCAGCGTACTCGTCACGTCCAGGGAACCAGGGTGCGAGGATTGGGGTCAGATCATCGGCCAGAAGATCCAGCACGCGCTTGATGCGCTCCTTCGCCTCGTGGGCCACACGTGGCTCGGCCAGCGGCCCACGCACGTCAGGACGAAGCGGCCGCGTCGGATCCTGCAGGACCAGCAATTCGGAAATCGACGCCGCAAGGGGATTCTCGCAACATGCGAGCCACACGGCCTGCAGGTGGCTCTCCACCAGGTCGCGGTTCGCCAGATCCAGCAACGGCGGACGAACCTCGCCGTGAACCATTTCCTTCGGATCGCGGAAGAAGTACTGGTCGTGAGGTCCCTGGGCAGAGCAGTAGGTCAGCGCAAGGGCACCTTGCCCGCTGCGTCCCGCCCGGCCGCTGCGCTGGGCGTAGTTGGCCGGCGTGGGCGGGACGTTCCGCATGTACACGGCGTTGAGAGCCGAAATGTCGACGCCCAGCTCCATGGTTGGCGAGCAGAAAAGTACGGGCAAGAATCGGTTCGCCTCACCCAGATCGCGCAGCAACTTTTCGTCCGCCGCAAGTTCCTTCTGCTCTTTCTCCCCGTAGCGAAAGCGTTTCTCCCGGATTTTGCGCTTGTCACCATCGACCTGGGCGGTGTGCTCCCGTGCTTCGAAACCGAACAGCGGATGGCCCGGCTGCCGAAGCAGTTCGGCTAGGTTGGCGTAGAGATCGCGGAAGTATGCATTCTGGTTCGGATGCGCAGGATCGATCTTGGGCGTGCCCGCTCGAAAGCGCACACATGCATCGTTCAGCTTCCAGCCGATCTGGTTGTCGAACGGCGTGACTTCGTCGGAAACCAGGCCGTGCTTCGACGCGGCTGCCAGGAGCGCATTCACAAGAGCATCGAAATCTCCAGCCTTCAGGTCGCGAATGCCCTTGTCTCCGCCCCAGAGATCGGAAGATCGGAGCATCCTTCCAAGCGCGCTGCGCGAGCCTCCACGAACGATCAGATCCTCGTCGCGCAGACTGGTATCCCGCCGCGAGGGTGGATCGACCATCAACCACCGGGCTCGCGGAGGCTTTTCGTCAAGCCCGAAACCCCAGGGTGCGCGCAGTCGGCTGTGCGACTTGGCCAGCAATTGCTCGATCGTGGTGGCCTCAAGCACCTGGCTGCGGACGGCCATGCCCTTCCGCAAGTGGTCCAAGAGTTCTCGGTAGACCCGGACACGCACCTCCGGGGAGGCGCGCCGAAGGACTTCTGGACAGCCTGCAAAGAGCTCCTGGTCAGCCGCCAGCGCCTCGATGCCCTCGTAGTCGACCTTGACCAAGCCGAGCTGCTCGAGATTGGGGTTGGTGAACCGCCAACCTCGTCGCTGGTCGAACCAGACTCGATAGGCGAGCACCTGCCGCAGCGTGGCCTCGGCGTCCTGAAGATTGAAACCTCGGAGCGTCGGCTCCTGCAACCATTCCCCGCGAATCTCGGGACTCGGGCGGTCAAACCCCAGCGCGCGTTGCTGGGCCAGGCCCAGTTGGTCGCTGGACAGTCCACCTGGCCCGGCTGCACCGAGGGCGCCCAGAAAACCGGCCCGGATCAGGCTGACGAACAGGAAGTCGTTGAAGTGGCCAGACTGCAACGCTGCGTCCTGGCGGTTGTCCAAGAAGCCCAAGATCTTGCGTTTGAACTCGTCCAGCCCCGAGTCCTCGCCGTGCATCCAGCGCAGCACGCTGGCAACCAGCACCGTCGTCGCGGAGCTTCGGCCTTCAGCAGAGAGCGATGCAAGTCGGTTTCGGTCCTTGCCCGCCCGTCCCTGAGTATCCCCACAGCGTAGACAGAAGCGGAATTTCCCCGGAAGGAACCACGCGCGAATGCCGGTACCCGCCTTGCCCGTGGGCTCGACGAATACCTCGCGTGCCCTGGCAGCGCGATAGTGCGACTTGATCCGAGGGCGGCCGGCAGCATCGTAGTCGAGCCAGGTTTCCGGGTAGTCCTCTTCCCGATCGCCAAACGTGAACTCGGCGTCCGAGCTGTGAGGCGTGAGAAGACCGAAGACGTCACGATCGTCGTGTTCTTCTTCCACATCCGCGTCGTCCCCGTCGGGGCGCGGGGGCGCCGCATCGTCTATGTCGCGTGGGAGGAAGAGTCGTTCACCGGCGACGCCCGTGAAGCGCACGGGATGGTACTCCTGGCCGCATTGGCGACAGAAGTGCGTCGGATACAGCCTCTTGTCCTGATCGCCGGGCAAAAACTGCTGGCCGTCCACCGTCACGACACGGCGGCCTGGCGCTTCCAGGGTCGAGAAGGCGTGGCCAGCGCCCGAAATGAACTGATGCAGCTTGAAGGCGAAAAAACCTTGCCCGTTTGCATCCGGGGATCCCGTCCTCTCAGCCTCAGGCAAGGAGGAAACCAGGAGCAGATCCCGGAGCGCCTGCCGGCAAGCCGACTCGTCCCGAGACGCAGCGTTGGCCAGCGCCTTGACGGCCTCAGTGACCGTGAGAGGGCGGGCGCGTATCCAGCGCTGGTCCTCTGGTGACCACTTGACCCCCAGCTCTGTCTCGACCCAGATCGCGAGCGGGTGCGAACGGAGATCGGCGTCCGTGATGTTCTGCGGAATACCCGCGTCGACCGCACGCCCAAGCGCTGGACGAACCGACTCCGAGGTCTGGGCGGAGTCGGTCACCCGTTCGAGGGTCTCGACGATCACGTTGCTCTCAGGAATCGCGACGGCAAAAAGCTTGGACGCAACGTCTGCGACAAGACGGTTCTTGCCCTCGATCGATCCCTCGCTGGCCATCGTTGCCGAGGTGCCCACACATTGCAGCCTCTCCGGCGCCAGCCGCTCGCGCACCCGGCGAACCAAAAGCGCGACATCCGCGCCCTGTCGGCCTCGATAGGTATGAAGCTCGTCGAGAACAAGAAAGCGAAGACCCGCGCAGTTCCCCATGACCCGGCGGTCGAGCTCATCCTGACGGGTCATCAGGAGTTCGAGCATCATGAAGTTCGTGAGCAGGATGTCCGGGGGGTTCTGGGAGATCCTTTGCCGCTCTTCGCTGTCCTCCTGGCCGGTGTAGCGCGCGAAAGTGACCGGGGCGCGCCCGGGAACATTCCCGACGAATTTCTCCAGCTCCTCCTCCTGGCTATTCGCCAGCGCGTTCATCGGATAGATGACGATGGCTCTGGTGCGCGGCCGCGGGTCGTGTCGCTTCTCCGAGAGGACCGCGTTCACGATGGGGATGAAGAAGCACAGGGATTTCCCGGACCCGGTGCCGGTCGTGACAACCAAGCTCTCACCCTGCGACGCTAGGGCGATGGCCTGCTCCTGGTGCTTGTAGAGAGACAGCGATGCGCCGGGCGAGTTTCCAGTCGGCGGAGTCCGAAAGATTTCGGCGCAGAGGGGCTCGAGCGCGCCCGAGGCAACCAGCTTGTCGACGGTCGTAGACCGCCGGTAGTTAGGGTTGACCTGGATCAGCGGCTCCGGCCAGTAGCGGTCGCCCGCATAGATCGCCTCGACCTGCCGCCGGATATCCTCGGCGTGGATGGTCGTGAAGGAAGTGGCGAATTTCTTGTACTCGCCGACGACCGAGTCGCGCAGCGAGAATACGTCCATGCTCTTGGCGCTCATGTGCCGACTCCGGTTGCCTGCCTATCGTTCGCCAAGACACATCTTGGCTGTGAGCTTGTGATGTCTGTCAGGGAAAGGAGATAGGGCATCCTCGACCACTTGGCTGCGCGCGCAGCCTCGCTGACGCGGACGTCAGCGAGGCTAACGGTAACACGGGCCTCTGACACGCAGAAGCGGAACCGGGATGTAGCGTATGCTGCTCGGTGGCCCCGGCGAGCGAGGTCCGCGACTAGCGCATGGGGATCATGGGGCCGACGACCGCCTCCACTTCAGCCCAGGTGAGCGTCGTTCGGGACAACAGTTCATCGGCAAGTTTTGCTATCGGCGCGCGCAACCGAAGCACAAGACCACGGGCTTCGTTCTGAAGGCGGCCCAGGAATTCCCAGTGCTGAGCGTCCCCGACGAAAGACAAGTGTCGGGGTTGAACGCCGTAGGTCCGGGAGAGTTGGAATGCATTCTCCTCGTCGCTAGCACCGTGGTAGTCGGGCGCATCCGGCTGGATGAGGCGCTCGGCCGCTACGCCCGCATAGGCCATGAGGATCAGCTGACGGGCTACCGCTCGTCGTTCGCGTTTGCCGTCGCAGCCTTCGTACCCAAGCGGCGACGGATGTGTGATATGCCCGTCGCTGTCGCGCTCGGCGTCCGGTGCAATCGTCACGTCAGAAAAACCAAGACCGAAGTACGCCATCAGGACGGCGTGTCCCGCTTCGTGGTACGCCGTCGCCTTGAATTCCCAGGGCTCGCGATGCAAGTCGAGTTGGGATGCGGCGACTGCGTGTGCCCGTTGGTCCTGCGTGGCGCTCGTTGCTACGCTGCCGGAGGAGACATTGGCAACAGCATCTCCAACGGTTGCCCAGCCTGTTCCTCGTCCTTGCGTTCCGCGAACAATACTCTGGTATCCGGTTCGGTCATTTTCCTGCGACATGGTCCAATCCTCCGATTCAGACGTAACCGCCTGAATCCGTTTGAGAATGCCGACCCATGCCGCGATGAGGATTTTCTGCTCAGGCGCCGGGACCCAACCACCGGTGCCTTGTCGGCGCTATTTCTGTGAACGCTTAAGCGTAGCAGGGCAAGGCGGGTGTGCAAGCGGCTGCGGCCCTTTCTTCGTCATCGAGGGTCACTCCTCGGTGGCCACGGGGGGCGGCGTGTTTGCGCACGCGGCAGCCCCCCATTTTCACCTCTGTGGATTGTTGGGGTTGTTGGTCTGGCTTCCCTGGTATCGCCGGGCTTGCGCCTTCCTTGTTGGGGTAGATGAACTCGCGCCCGCTCAGGGCTGCGCCGCCTCGCCTTCCACCACGGTCAACATGCGGCGCCTGGCGATTGCTTCCAGCGGCTCGTCGAGCAGTTCGATCCACTTCCACTTCTCGCGGGCGTCGTCGCTGAACCGGCCATACAGCTTCACGGTCAGCTCAATGCTGCTGTGGCCGAGGTAGTCGCTGACCACCGACATGGGGATCCCACGGGCCAGGCAGCGGCACGCGAACAGGTGGCGGAGGGCGTGGAAGGTCACCTTGCCCTTCAGGCCCGCCCGCTCGACCGCCTGCCAGTAGTACCCGGTGCCC
>Ga0181539_1003685_pt1 | contig 13771 bp, 11 predicted proteins | sample PEATcosm2014_Bin_46_FD_119767 | JGI IMG/M metagenome (GOLD analysis project Ga0181539, IMG submission 119767) | Peatland microbial communities from MTU Mesocosm Facility, Houghton, MI, USA - PEATcosm2014_Bin23_60_metaG | ecosystem: Environmental > Terrestrial > Soil > Wetlands > Peat | place... | reverse complement strand
GGACGATTCTCGGAGACCATGCCAAAGTAGCTGGTGACGATGCCGGCGGCTTGAACGGCTTTGAGCGAGGGCGCCGTAAGAAAGACCACGGGAACGCTGACTGGTTGAATGACGGCGGGATCGACAAACGGCATGGGCAACTGCTTGAGGTCGTCGGCCAGATGCAGCAGCTTGCCGCGGATGTCGATGTAGGTAGTGCGAAACACATGAGCCCACAGCGTGGTGTTGGCCGGGTCTTCACAGATCATGGTGTAGTGGCCGATGAACTCGATGGTGAAGGTGTTGTTGTGCACCAGCAGTTCAGAAGGAATGGTGAACTCGGCCTCGGCGTCGCGGCTGTCGGAGCCGCCGTTCTGCCCCGGAGTGGGCTGAACGGTGGCGAAGAGGGTTCCGTTCATGATGAGCTTGAGATGGCTCAACTGCGGGATCAGGCTCGGAGAGAAGGCGTAGGAGATATGAATCTTCGCGTTGCCGATGACATGGGTTTCAGGCAGCGTGAAGTAGACGCTGTGCATGGTATCGATGCTGTGCAGCGCGATCTGCGCTTCGCCCGCGTCTTCCAGCGTGAAGTGATCGTGATATTCGCCGGGAGGAACGGGGGCGTTAATGTCGGTGGCGGGAGTCTGCAGCGAGCCGGCATAGCCCTGCGGCTGCGCGTGCGCCTTTTGACCGCCCCACGCCAGCGCCGCGGCCAGGGAGAGAAGAATCAAAGGACGGGCGATGGAGAGCGAGCTGGACTTGCGCTCGGACGCGTCGCGGTCGCTGAAGATGCTGCGGAATGTGACCCACATGCCGTGCAGGGAGATCTGGAAGATGCGGCCCAGACTGCGCAGCACGTTGTCGCTCTCGCGGGACTCGCCCCAGCCGAGCCATGAATCGGCTCGCGAGTAAAGGGCGATGGTCAGCACTTCCTGTTCTTCGATGGTCAAGTTTTCAAAACAAACGCGCAACACTGATCCCTCCGAAGAAACAACCGTAGCAGGCAGATCGATGGCCGCCGACGGAACCGGAAAAGCCAACTGCACCTGCGACTGCGGCATCACATCGAGGGCCTCTTCAAGACGAATGCCGGTACCGCCGCTGGAAATGTCGATGGTTTCGGCGGCGACCGATTGGCCATCGGGGAATTTGACGACGAGCGGAGTCACGACATTGATGCGCACCGTGGTGCGCAACTGACGGAGCTCGCGCGCGACGGCCGTGCAAACGCCCAGGATGATGACGTTGAACAGACACCACATGACATTCATCAGCACCGTGCCGGGACGGTCACGGTCCCAGATGAAGAAGCGCGGAATGGCGACAATGAGGCCGGCGATGTTGAAGATGAGCAGAATCAGGAAGGGCTGCGCGATCTTGGAATCGAAGAAGGTGCGCTTGACCACGCCGCCTTTGGAGGTGACGTTGAACTTGCCCAGCTTGGGATTGATGAGCGCCAGCATGGTGGGCAGCAGAATGTAAGGCGAGAGCACGGTTTCGTAGATCTCGTTCCAGAAGGAATGGCGGTGCTCGCCCTGAATACGGGAGTTGGTGACGTTGGAAAGCGTCAAGTGCGGCAACGCGTACGCGAGAATGGCGGCCCAGTAGCCGGGAATGTTGGTGTGATTGAGAAGCAGATAGATCAGCGGCGCGGTAAGAAAGATAAGGCGCGGCACCGCGTAGAGAAAATGGCCCATGGCATTGAAATAGCAGAGCCGCTGCGCAAAGGTGAGTCCGGGAGCGAAGAGCGGGTTGTCGGTGCGCAGGACCTGAATCATGCCGCGCGCCCAGCGAATGCGCTGGCCGACGTGCGCGGAGAGGCGCTCGGTAGCGAGCCCCGCAGCCTGGGGAATGTTGATGTAGGCCGTATTCCAGTGGTTCATCTGCATGCGCAGAGCGGTGTGCGCGTCTTCGGTGACGGTCTCGACGGCGATGCCGCCGATCTGGTCGAGCGCCTCGCGGCTCAGGACGGCGCAGGAGCCGCAAAAGAAAGAAGCGTTCCAGAAGTCGTTCCCATCCTGGACGATCCCGTAAAAGAGCTCGCCTTCGTTGGGAATGACGCGGAACTGCCCGAGATTGCGCTCGAAGGGGTCGGGTGAATAAAAGTGGTGCGGCGTCTGCATCACGGCGAGCCTGGGATCACGCAAAAACCAGCCCACGGTCATCTGCAAAAAACTGCGCGTGGGCACGTGATCCGAGTCGAAGATCGCGATCAGCGGAGAATGGGTGGATTTAAGGGCGGCGTTGATGTTGCCCGCCTTGGCGTGCGTGTTGTCAGAGCGGGTGCGGTAACCGATGCCGGCATCGAAGGCGAACTGCTCAAAATCCGGGCGGCGGCCGTCGTCGAGAATGTAGACGTGGAGCTTCTCGGCAGGCCAATCCATGTTGAGCGCGCCCAGCGCGGTGTAACGCACCACGTCGAGAGGCTCATTGTAGGTGGGAATGAACACGTCGATGTGCGGCCATTCCTCAGGATTGTCGGGCAGGGCGACGGGAGCGCGGCGCAACGGCCAGATGGTCTGGAAATAACCCAGGAAAAGGATGATGAACGCGTAGGTTTCAGCACCCAGAAGGCAAAAGATAAAAAAGGCGTCGAGGGCCCCGGGGTGGCTGGCCGGGTCCTGGAAAAACCGTACGACCTGGGTGATGCGCCAATATCCATAGCGAAAGGTGCAGAACATGGACAGCATCATGAGGGCGAGGGTGACGAGATAAGAGTCGGAGCCGCGCGCCATGGCCAGAGCCATGAGGAGGCACAGCAGCCCGAGCACCGCCTGTTGCGGCCAGGTGAGGGGCAGGGCCGCCATGAAGCAAAAGATTGCCGCGGCCACAAGCAGGAAGAGCAGCCGGAGAATCTTGGTGAAGAGATTCTCGCCTGCCCCGATATCCTGCCAAACACCCGACACCGTCATCGCTCACTCCAGCGCACGCCGCGAAAGCTGGTGCTTGCGGGTGCAGAAAGGCTCTTCACCCATCCCGCAAGGCTGGCGTAATCCTCGGTCACAGCGGAATTGGGAGCATAATCCATTACGGTCATGCCCTCGGCCAGCGCCTCGCTGACGGCCGGGGTGTGGCGCACGGTAAAAGGCAGCAGCCGATCGCCCAACTGCTCACGCAGCACTTCGCGCACGTCCAGATGCAGCGGCAGCGAGGGATCGAACTGATTGAGCACGTAGTAAGGAAGCGTCGGCTTGCCGACGGTGCCGTTGTTGTGCTCGAAGAAAGCGTCGATGGAACTGACGCTAACCACGGAACACATGTCGGGAACGAGGGGCACAAGAACCTGCGGCGACAAGCGCATGACGCGGCGCGTGGTGGCGCCCGAAGCAGTGGCCAGATCGACGACTACGCGGCTGACGCCGCGGGCGTGTTTGAGAATCTCTGTCGTGAGCGCTTCGGCCGCGGAGGCCTCAGAGCCCAGCGTCTCGGGATCGAGCGTAATCATCTGGATGGGCGCGTCGCCACTGGCTACCGGAGGACTGAAGGTGCGTAACAGGCCGGGGCGCTGATCGCGGGCGCCGAAGAAGAAGGGCAACAAGCCGTAGGCCGCGGTATCGACCAGCAGAACGCGCTCACCGCGGGCGGAAAGCACGCGGCCGAGGGTGGCCACGAGACTGGTTTTGCCCACGCCGCCGGCCAGCGAAAAGACGGCCAGAACGGGTGCGCGCGCGGCCGCGGGAGCCGGGGCCGATTGCGCGGGCACATTGTCCTCAAAGATGCTGCGCAGGGCAAACCAGCGCGACACGAGGCGATCGCGGGAACTCTGCAACGTGTCCTCAGGCGAAGGCGTAAGCACCGGCTGGCCGAAGGACTCAGGACGCTCCGGCATTAACCATGCGGGGCGACCCGTGTTTTCGCGCGGATCGGTTGGCAGCCAAGGCACGTGCTGCTGAGAAAATGCGTCTTCCTGCAGGGGAGCCGGCGCCGGCGGCGCTGCAGGCTGACGGTAAGGAGGCGGTGCAGGATAACGGTCCTGCGGCGGCTGTTGCCATGCTTGTTGCGCGGCCTGTTGGGCAGCTTGGGCCTGCTCTGCGGCCAACTGCGCAGCCTGCGCCTGTTGTGCGGCGAGTTGCGCGGCCTGAGCCTGCTGGGCGGCCTGTTGTGCGGCCAACTCCGCGGCCAGGCGAGCACGTTCCTGAGCGGCTTCCTGCGCGGCGCGTTGCGCAGCTTCCTGGGCGGCTAAATGGGCGGCCTGCTGCGCGGCAAGTTCGAGCCGGCGCTGTTCTTCCGCGACGCGAGCGGCTTCGGCCGCACGTTGCGCCTCAGATCCCTGATGCACCCGCAGCCGTTCTTCTTCAATGGCCTGTTCCATGCGCTGCCGGGCCTTTTCGCGCATCTGTGCGCGCGAGGCGGAGAAGTCGCGATACTTGCCACCGTGCAAATTCGCCCACGAATACAAAGACGCCACATCCTCCGGCGTCTCGTTCGGGTCGGGAAGCGCGTGCTCAGTCATTGTTTGTCCCTGCACCGTTGCTCTTCTTCCGAGTGCCTGTTTAATGGCAGCACATTGCGCGGCTCTTACGTTTGGAAAAACCGGGAGTGCGCACCCAGATGGCGGGTATCCTCACCGGCAATCGTAGCGGCGCTACTGTTGCCAGAACAATAACACTTTCTTGCCATGAAAAAGGCGCGAAATGCCTCATTTTCTGAGTGATGCGGGAATTTGTCCCCCATCAGTAATCGAATGCGCAAAGGCTCGCGATTACCATCGTACTAGCATGGATAGGTTACCTGAAACGTCAACGTCCGCGGGGCTCGGCAGCGAGCTGAAAAAAGGCGACCGCGATGGCTAAGTTGAGACCGTGCGCGGCGGATTTTTCGGGATGCAGATCGACCCTGCCGAGGCCCGGCGGGCGAACTCTCGCTGTGGTAGTTTGGAAGAAGCAGCCTTGAACGAGCTCGTAGCTCAGTTGGTAGAGCAACGCCCTTTTAAGGCGTGGGTCGTGGGTTCGATTCCCACCGAGCTCACCATACAGGCTGCGATTCCCTGCCACAAATTCACTCGATTCGACGGCGAAGGGCCAGGTATTGCGAGCGGCCCTTTGGGCGCCGATGGCGCGCAAGCATGGCGGGTTTTGCCGTAGGATAGGGCCTGCGGCGAGCGCTGCCGCGCGTGAGGAACGGCGGAAGATGGTTTCGGCGGGTGAGATTGTCGCGTTGCAGGATCGGTTGACGCGCCTGTGGCACGAAACGGCAAACGGGCAAGAGAGTTCGGCCCCAGTAAATTCGGTCGACGCGTGGCTCGACCTGGTGGCCCGTCAGCATCGTGCGAACTTCGATTTGTGGCACATCGAGGATGAGGCGCGCGCGCCGCGGGTGAGCGACGCCGAACTGGCTGCGGTGAAGCGCCGCATCGATCAAACCAATCAACTGCGCAACGATCTTGCCGAAGAGCTCGACCGCAAACTGTTGGAGTGGCTCGAGGCGCGCGGCTTGCTGAAGGCCGCGGCTCCGTTGCACTCAGAGTCGCCGGGACTGATCATCGACCGGCTTTCGATTCTGGCGCTGAAGATCTACCACACACGCGAAGAGACGGAGCGCAAGGATGCGCCGGAGGGCCATGCGGAGCGCAATCGGGCGCGGCTTGAAGTTCTGAAGGAACAGCGCGCCGACCTGGCGGCGTGCCTGGATGCGCTGTGGCAGGACACCGTGAGCGGGACGCGTCGTTTCAAGCTTTACCGGCAAATGAAGATGTATAACGACCCGGCGCTGAATCCGGCGATCTACGGCGATGTGGCAAGAGATAAGGGCCGTTAATACGCCCTGCGAGAGCCCCCATTGACGACAAGCGGGGTTCTGCGTATAAACATGGCCTTAGGGTTTGCCATGGTCATGTTATGTTTCTGCAAAGGTTCCTCGCCCGAATAGAGCCGGGACACGGGGGAAAGGAATACACGTTTCCGATAAAGCCATGACGCAAGATGCTCGAAGTGCGGCCACCAGCCGCAAAAAGAATGCGGCCGCGAAATCCGACGGCCATACCCATGGCAGGGCGGAGCCTGTCTTTCAGCACTATGAGGCCGCGGTGTTGCTGCTGCAACAGGGGAAGTATGAGAAAGCGCTGAGCGCTCTGGAGAAGTTGCTGCCAGACGCGCCGCCGGAGATCAGGGACCGCTGCCGGATGTACATCAGCACCTGCCAGCGCCAGCTTCAGGGCGGCAGGCGATCGTTCCCCAGCCCGGAAGAACACTACGACTACGCGATCTCGCTGCTGAATACCGGCGACTACGAGGAATCGCGGGAGCAGCTGAACCAGATTCTCAACGACCACCCCGGCGCCGACTACGCCTTTTACGGGCTGGCGGTGCTGGAATCGATCACCGGCCGCGCCCAGGACTGCCTCTCCAATCTGGCGCGGGCGATTGAGCTGAACCCCAAGAGCCGGTTGCAAGCGCGCGTCGACAACGATTTTCAGAACATGGCGGACGATCCGCGCTTTACCGAACTGCTTTACCCTGAGATTCCGTAGGGTCTGTTTTGAACTCAGCGATTCCTGCAAGAGATGAACTGGCGCAGGCGCCGGAGCCCGAGCACGTGACGGCAACTGCAAATCGCGCACTGCGCGTGGTCGCCATCGGCGGCGGCACGGGACTGTCCACGCTGCTGCGCGGTCTGCGCCACCACGTTCCCGCGCCCGGAGAGAATGCGGCAGCGAGCGCCATCGCAGACCTCGCCGCCGTGGTGACCGTGACCGACGACGGCGGCTCATCGGGACGACTGCGACAGGACTTCAACATGCTTCCACCCGGCGACCTGCGCAACTGCATGGTCGCCCTCAGCGAAGAAGAGGATCTGCTGACGCGGCTCTTCGCGCACCGTTTTCGCGCCGGCAATGGATTAAAGGGACACAGCTTCGGCAACCTGTTTGTGGCCGCGCTCACGGAAATCACAGGCGATTTTGCCCAGGCGGTGCAACTGGCGTCAAAGATCCTGGCCACGCGGGGACGCATTTATCCGGCGACTACGGCTAACACGACTCTGGTAGCGAACATGGATGACGGCTCGATTGTGCGCGGCGAAACCCAGATTACCGCAAGCAAGCGGCGCATCGTGGAGCTGACGCTCGATCCGCCCAGTCCCACTCCCCTGCCGGAGACGCTGGAGGCGATTGGGCGCGCCGACCTGATTACGGTGGGCCCCGGCTCGCTGTACACCTCGTTGATTACGAATCTGCTTGTGGATGGAGTTCCCGAGGCGCTGGGCGCGGCGCGCGGCGTGCGCGTGTACATCTGCAACCTGATGACGCAGGCCAATGAGAGCCTGGGGCTGACCGCCGCAGATCACATCCAGCGCATCTACGATCACACGCGCAGGCCGGTCTTCGATTACGCCGTCGTCAATACGGGGAAATTTTCTGCTGAGACCCTGGCCCGCTACGCCGCCGAGGGTGCGACGCCGATCGTGCCCGACGTGAAGCGTATTGAGGCGCTGGGCTTGCGTTGCATTACCGGGGATTTTGCCAGCGAAGAGAACGTGGTGCGTCACACGGCCAGCCACCTGGCAGACGTGGTGCTGGAGCTGGCGCAGTCGCGCGCCGGATCGCCAGGAAATTCACAGTAAAAAACTCTTTTCAGGCGTAGAGGGCTCGGGATAAAGTCGAAGGGCGCGCTTAACTCACCTGCGCGACGAGGAGGATTCATGAGCAAGGTTCGAGTGTGGACGGTTTGTTGTTTTGTTCTTGTGCTGGCGGGGATGGCGAATGCCCAGAGAGGGAAAGCAGGGCTTTGGGAGATAACCAGCAGCATGACCATGTCGGGCGGACCCATGAACGTGCCGCAGATGCCGCCGCGCACGTCGCAGGTTTGCGTGTCGCAGGCGATGGTGGACAAATACGGAGGCCCAACGACCAGCCCTGGGCGAGGAAACTGCCAGATGACCAATGTGGTGGTGACGGCGACGGGCATGACCGCCAACATGAGCTGCTCGGGACAGATGAACATGACAGGAACGGTGCAGACGACGTTTGTGGACGCGAACACGACGAAATCCACCATCCATATGACGATGACGACGGGCAACGGGCAAACCATGACCACGACGACGGAATCGACGTCCACGTACAAGGGGCCGGACTGCGGCAGTGTGCAACCGCTCCCCATGCCCACAAGTAAATAGCGCTCCGGGAGCGTGCACGATGGAAACGCTCTTCAACAGCAACCTCGGTCCTCAGCCAAAACCGCCCAGCAGCAGGCGTTGGAACGGAATCCCCTCCTCTGCGCTTTTTTTAGGATTCGCGGCGCTCCTGCTGTGGTCCAGCCGAGGATTTGCAGATTACGCTTTTACGGGTTTGTTTTGGAGCGAGACAGCGGGCACCGTCGTTCTCGCAGAGCCCTCGTCGCAGCCCGTGATCCAATTCACGACTCCCAGCGGCGCCAGCCACCAGTTTACGGAGGATTACGCGTCGCTTTGCTCGGGCAGGCGCTCGTTTTGCTCGATCCGCTATTTCACCCCAGGGGAACGCATGACGGTGGTCTACAATCCCGACCGGCAAGGGTTGGCCTTCGTCCATGACTGGGCGTTGTACGTAACGGTCATCAAGTTCTACGCCGAGGTTGGCCTGCTGCTTCTGGCGTTGCTGGTGCTCTGGGCGTCGCTGCTGCGGGCCCTGTCGCCGCGCAACAAGCCGGACCAGGCCGAGGTTGAGCCGCACAGCAATGCGCCGCGCTAAGGGAGCGCGTCTGTGGCGCCCTCAATGGTGCGCTTGAGCTGGCCGCAGGCGGCGAAGATGTCGCGGCCGCGGGGCTGGCGAATATAGACGGGAATCCCCTCTCCCATGAGCACTCCGTGGAATGCGGCGACGGCCTCAGGGCTGGGCGTGGCGTAGGCGATGCCGGGGCCGGGGTTCCAGGCGATCAGGTTCACTTTCGCGGGCAGGCCCGAGCGGCGCACCAGGCGCGCGACTTCGCGGGCGTGCTCGGGACGGTCGGTGACGCCGCCCAGCAAAACGTACTCGAAGGTGATGCGCTCGCGGGGACTCAATGGGACGCGGCGTACCGCTTCGATGATTTCAGCGATGGGCCACTTACGGTTGATGGGCATGATTTCGGCGCGGACGGCGTCGCTGGGCGCGTTGAGGCTGATGGCGAGTTTAGGCCGCACGTCGAGCGGTTCTTGTGCGAATCTTTCGATGCCGGGAACGATGCCCGAGGTGGAGACGGTCATGCGCCGCGGGCTCAATCCCACTTCGCGGACCAACAGGCGCACCGCAGCCATGAAGTTGTCGTAATTCAGAAATGGCTCGCCCATGCCCATGAAGACCAGATTCACGCGGTCGCGGCCTACGCGGACGGCCTGGCGATCGAGGATCGCGACCACCTGGCCGGCGATTTCGCCCGCGGTGAGATTGCGTTGCAGACCCAGCTTTGCGGTAAGGCAGAACTGGCAGTTGACGGCACAACCGATCTGCGAGGAGATACAGATGGTGGCGCGGGACCAATCTTTGTTTTCGGGATTGAGGGAAGATTGGGGTTGGTCCTCTCCCACCCTTTCCGCAAATTGCCGCGGAAAGGATGGGGCAACCGTCTCTTGGTCTCCCACCCTTCCAGCGCTGCGCGCTGGGAAGGATGGGGCAACCTCAAATTTGACTTCGTCGCCCGCTTCGCCACCGTCGCCCTCGGGCATCCACACGGCTTCCGCCGTTTCACCTTTTGGAGCAAGGCCTGCAAATTCAACCAGGTAGCGCTCGGTACCGTCGACGGACTGGAAGGTTTGGGCGATGGCCGGACGGCCGATCTGCCAGCCTTCAGCGGCCAGCTTGGAGCGCAAGGACAAGGGCAATGTACTGATTTCAGAAATTTCGCCAAGCCATTGACGATACATGGCTTCAGCCAGCTGGCCGCCGCGAAAGGCGGGCTCTCCGGCTGCGACGAGAAGCCTAGAGAGAGATTCCGCATCTAATCCAAATAGAGGTTGCCTAAGGCCGCTGGGCGAGTTTTTCACGTCTAAAGAAACGAGTTGGGCTGGTTTTTCAGGCATCGCCGGGCTCAGCTTTCAGTATCTTAGCTTTTCTTGAGAGGTCCAGCCTCGAACCCCAAGTCTTTCCAGTCCAAAGCGCGGCTGCTGACGTCGTGCATTTGGCCTACAATCAAGTTTCGACCTCTTCCCGATGAACACTGAGAGAAATCTTCGCCGCACCGTATTGCCGAACGGCCTGATCGTCCTGACCGAGCGCATGGACCATCTGCACTCCGTGGCGATGGGCATCTGGATCAAGTCGGGCTCGCGGTGCGAAACCCCGGAGATCAACGGCATCTCGCATTTTGTGGAGCACATGCTCTTCAAAGGCACACGTTCGCGCTCGGCGCAGCGCATTGCGCGCGAGATGGATTCAATCGGCGGCAACCTGGACGCCTTTACCAGCAAGGAAACCATCTGCTTCAACGTGAAGTCGCTGTCGGATCATGTGCCCATTGCGCTGGACGTGCTCAGCGACATGGTGCTGAATCCGATCTTTGCGCCGCCCGATATCGAGCGCGAGCGCGGGGTGATTCTGGAAGAGATCAAGATCGACGAAGACAATCCTGACGTGCTGGTGCACGAGTTGTTCACGCAGAGCTTCTGGAAGGGGCACCCGCTGGGCAAGCCGATCCTGGGCACTACGGAAACCGTGGCGCGGCTGGGCCAGCAGCAACTGTTCGCTTACCACGGCGACCGTTTTCACGGCGGCAACATGGTATTTTCCGCGGCCGGAAACCTGGACCACGACCGGTTTACCGCGGCTGTCGCGGAAAAGTTCTCGACGCTGACCGCAGGCAACACACTGCACGAGCTTTCAGCGCCCGAGCCGAGCGCCCGCATCATCCTGCGTAACAAGAAGGCGCTGGAACAGGTGCAGATCTGCCTGGGCGTGCCGGCGCCGCCGATTACCGATGAAAGCCGCTACGCGACGACGATCCTGAACACGGTACTGGGCGGCGGCATGAGTTCACGGCTGTTCCAGACCATCCGCGAGGAGCGCGGGCTGGCCTACTCGATCTATTCGGATCTGAGCCCGTATCGCGACACGGGGAATCTATGCGTGTATGCGGGCACATCGGCGAACAAGGCGCTGGAAGTCGTGGACCTGATTCTGGCGGAGTTCCACAACCTGAAGCAGGAGCCGATCAGCAGCGAGGAGCTGACGCGCGCCAAGGACCAGGTGAAAGGCAACATTCTGATGGGAATGGAAAGCTCCAACTCGCGCATGGCGAACCTGGCGCGGCAGGAGATGTATTTCCACCAGTTCTTCTCGGCCGACGAGATTATTGCGCGCGTGGACGAGGTGAACGCAGAGCACATACAGTCCATGGCGCAGCGGCTCTTCAACCCCGAAAGCATCGCGGTGACGCTGCTGGGCCGGCTGGATGGCGTGAAGCTGAGCCGGACGAGACTCAGCTGCTGAAAAGCAGCTTCCAGCTACTAGCTACTAGCTTCTAGCTGCGTCCAGTCGCGATCGGCTTGCGTGCCAAACCTTGATGATTCTCGCATCGCAACCTCACGGATTTTCATCCATGCGGTTCGCCAGGCACGAAGAGCTAAAGGCTAGAAGCTAGTAGCTAGAAGCTGCCTTCCGAGCGCTTCATTTCCCTTTCGCGTCTGTACGTTGTAGCATTTTCTCGGATGGGCCTGTAATTGCGGGCCTGCTCGAAGGGACTGGAAACGCAATGAATCGCAAGATTTCGCCTGTTGACTGCCAACGCTCGCGGCGCACGGTTGCGCCCAATGGCTTTACCTTGATGGAACTGCTGATCGTGATTGCCGTCATTTTGATCCTGATGCTGATGGCCATGAAGACCATCGGCGGCATGAAGATTAAGGCCAATGAGCTTTCGGCGATCAACTCGATCCGCGTGATTAACTCGGCCGAGGGTGAGTACGATTCCAACTATCCGTCCAACGGATTCGCCTGCGAACTGAAGTCCCTGGGCGGCGTGCCGGGATCGGGAGCGCCCACGCCAACCTCGGCGCAATTGCTGGATAACGATCTGGCGTCGACGGGATTTAAGGCGGGCTATATTTTCAAGATCACGAATTGCGAAAAAGTTACCGTGGGTGGAACCGAGCGCGTCACCGGTTACCAGCTCACGGCCGTGCCGGCGTCTGTTGGCAAAACGGGCAATCGCGGCTTCTGTTCCGACCAGTGGGGCGGCAATCCCAAGTTCGATCCCGCAGGCGGCACCAACTGCACACAATCTCTGCAATGAAGTTCGGCCGGGTCTCCAGGCACGGGGGAAGCTGCGCGATGCGGGGAAGTTTACGCGGTTCTGAAAGGACGCAAATATGAACCAAGTGTCGTTCTCAGGCGGTTCAACTGGGCCTGCCTCAGGGATGCCTTACCCTCCCTCTTCGGGGCGCGGCGCAACACTCAAGCGAATTCCGCCTTGGTTATGGGTGCTCATTGGGGTCTTGGCGGCGGTGGCTTGTATTTTCTTCCTCCTCGTCGTGCTGCTGGTGATTCCCACCCTTGGCAACACGAAAAAGAAAGCCAACGAAATCTCGGCCATCAGATCGCTACACGCGATCACGCAGGCCCAATTCGAGTACGAATCTACCTATGCGGCCACTGGATTCGCCTGCGACCTGAAGGCTCTGGGCGGCGAGTCCAGGTCGGGAGTTCCCACGCCCACCGCGGCGCAGTTGCTCGACAACGACCTCGCGTCGTCGGGCTATAAGTCGGGCTATAACTTCAAGATTGCGAGTTGCGAGAAGGTCACCGTGAACGGAACCGACCGCATCACCGGCTATCAACTTACGGCGGTGCCGGCGGCTCCGGGCAAAACCGGCAATCGCGGCTTCTGCACCGATGAGGCCGGGCAGATCAAGTTCGATCCTGCCGGCGGCGTGAACTGCACGCAGATGCTTGGCCAATGACACGGCACAGTTTCCTGCTGAACGGCGGCATTTCGATAGCCGCGGTTTTGCTTTCTACCGCAATCATCCCCGCGCAGCAAAACTCTCCTTCAGCGCTGGAACTCGCCGCACGCGTTGACCACCATTACGACCAATTGCACTCGCTCAAAGCCGGATTTCGCGAGGACTATGCCGGTCTGGGCATGACGCGAACAGAGAGCGGCACACTTTTTCTGCGCAAGCCGGGGCGCATGCTGTGGCAGTACAGCTCGCCGGCGGGAAAGGTCTTCCTGCTTGACGGCAAATACGGCTGGCTCTATACCAAGGGCGATGCGCAGATACAGCGGATTCCGGCCAAAGAGCTGGACGATCTGCGTTCGCCGCTGCGCTTTCTGCTCGGGCACACCGAGCTGGAGAAGGAGTTGAGCGGGTTAAAGCTGGAAAGCGCTTCCCACGGCCTTTACACGCTCAGCGGGTTGCCCAGGGGACAGGAAAATCACGTGACGCGGCTGGAGTTGACGGTGACGGCTGCGGGCGCAATCTCCACCCTCGAGGTGCAAGAGGTGGATGGCGCGACGACGCGGTTTACCTTCACCGACGAACAGCCTGATGCAACGATTCCGGCCGAGACGTTCCACTTTACGCCGCCAGCAGGCGTGCCCGTGGTGGATACGATGCCGCCGGTGTGAAAAGCAGGGATCAGGGGCCAGAGGTCAGTTTTTCGGTGCAAAGTCGACCGCTGTACGCTTGCATGAGACTGACTTTGAAACGAGTTGGCTCGGCTTCCTGGCTGAGCAACTTCTTTCCGATCTAACCCCGTTCAATCCAGTCACTCGCAAACGTGATTTGCAACACTGACTTCGCCTCGCAGGCGACTATTCTTCCCGTGTCTGTTACCGGGGCCCCGATTCAGTTCCATGGATTTCCAACCATCGCAAAGGGGGTGCTCAAATGCATAACAGTG
>Ga0181539_1003683_pt1 | contig 13778 bp, 14 predicted proteins | sample PEATcosm2014_Bin_46_FD_119767 | JGI IMG/M metagenome (GOLD analysis project Ga0181539, IMG submission 119767) | Peatland microbial communities from MTU Mesocosm Facility, Houghton, MI, USA - PEATcosm2014_Bin23_60_metaG | ecosystem: Environmental > Terrestrial > Soil > Wetlands > Peat | place... | reverse complement strand
CGTGATCGATCCCGAAGGCGATTACGGCTCGCTGGAATCCCTGCCCGGCGTGGTCGTGTTGGGGCGCGCCGACCCACTGCCCGACATACCCGATGTGGCTCGCGCTCTCCGGCACTTCGACCTGAGCGTTGTTGTCGACTTATCTCGCGCGCCATACGAAGAGAAGGTGCGTTATCTCCAGGAACTACTGCCGATGCTGGTTGCTCTCCGGCAAACCACCGGCTTGCCGCATAGGATAGTCGTGGATGAAGCACATTACTTCCTTCATCAGCTCAACGTGAAGGAACTGCTGGATTTTGAGTTAGGTGCATACACAGTCGTTACCTATCGCCCATCCGACCTGCCTCCCGATCTTCTTAAAGGCATTGAAGTGGTCGTTGCCAAACGCTTGACCCAGCCGCAAGAGGTGCAGGCGTTGCTTACTATGATGAAGGACAGAAAGGTTGAGCCCCAATGGACAGCCACTCTGGAAAAGCTCGCCAACAACGAAGGCGCTCTCTTGCCTGGAAGCGAGGAGGCTGAGGATAAATTGCGGCAGTTCAAGCTCTTGCCTCGATTGACGGAGCATGTACGGCACAAGACGAAGTACTTCGATCTCCAGCTGGCCCCAGGCGGGGAATTCGTATTTACGGATCACGGAAGAACGATTGGGCAACCAGCTCGATCGTTGAAGCAGTTCGTATTCCTGCTGACGAGCATGCCGGCCGCTTCTCTGGGCGAACATGCGCGCCGGGGGGATTTTTCCCGATGGATTGCAGATGTGTTCCACGATCGTCGCCTGGCATCCGATGTTAGAAAAATCGAGCAGCGGTATAGACTCGGCGATCTGGGCGATGTACGTGAATCGATGACCGTGCTCATCCAGGAGCGCTACAGCTTCTCCCCTGACGTGGCCCTGTAACCCCCCCGTACACGAGCGCGGCCAATGACTCATGACTGATTGTCAAGCTCGCGTTCTTTGCGCCGCATCCTGGGCCGGTACCACAAGAAGTAGATGAGTGTGCCAATGCCAGCCGCAACTCCTATCGCGATCAGGAGATACACGAGCGACCGGTAGTTCCGCGAGAAGAAGCCGATCATTTGGTGGCCATAGATCCTTCCCAGACAGGCCACGGCAAGGAAACGCGCGGCCCGCCCCGCGATCAGCGCAGGCAGGAACTTCTTGCGCGGATACTGCATAACCCCGGCTGTCATCAGGACGGTTGTGAAAGGAAACGGCGGCGGGAGAAGAGCGCCGGCCAGCACCGTGATGCTTCCGAATCGTTCGAAAGCTTTATAGATGATCTCTGCGCGCGCCTTCCCCACTTTCCTTTCCAGGGTTTGCTGCCCGCCTTTCATCGAGAGACGGTAGGTCAGATAGCCCCCAAGCACCTCTCCTAGCGTGGTCATGAAGGCGTAATAGGCCCACCATTCGGGGTGGTGCGCCGCAAGAAGGATGACGCATACATCCGCGCTTCCCGGCGGAGCGGAGACAAAAGGGGTGTTGTCGGAGAGACCCAGCAAGATCAGCCCAGGGCCGCCCAGGCCGTGGATCCATTTCCACACCGAGTCCGGCACCACAAGATGGGAGAGAAGGGTCACGGGGCGATGATACTCATTTCCCGACGAAAAAATCGTGTCCGGGCACACCTCTTCCGCCAAGGGAAGTTTCATGTACCCGGCCAACGATCAATGCCGGATTCAATTCAAATCCACCGGCCACTGCTGCAACGCCTGTCCGGTCACGGAGCCGCAGGCAAAGGCGCTTTCCTTCGGAGCCAGCGGTTGTTTATCCAGCGGACTCGCAATAGCTAAGCCGCTGCGCTGGTAAGGTAGTTGAGCCGGATCAAGTTCCTCACCTTCGAAACGCCAGGCGCCGCCCAAGCCACATGCTCTGCCTCTTCACGCTCCGCCCAGGAACGTACAGTGCCGGTCAGAGTGACGGTTCCGTGATCGACCTGCGCGTCGATGGAGTGCGCGTCCAACATGGCGCTGCGCTGGAAGGCGGCGTCGATCTTGGTCTTGACTGCCATGGGTGTCACAGTCGGAGTAACGTCGATTTCGTTTGAAATCCCTTTCACTCCAATCAGGCCGCGCAGGGCCAGCTCGGCGTTCGACCTCTGATACTCCGAGTCGACCTTTCCCTGCAGAGTCAGCCACCCGCGCTCCACCATGACCTTGACGCGGCCGGCCGGAACCGAAACGGTCCACTGCAAGGCGTTTTCGGCTGCCCGCGCGATCTCCGCGTCGGTCCGCTCGGTGGAATTTGGCAACTTCACCTCGAGCTCCTCTGCCAAAGCATTAACACCGAATACTCGCTTGACTGCCCGCTCCGCTGCCCATTTTTCAAAATAGCTGTCCACGGTGCCGGTCAAAGTTACTACACCGTCCTTGACGGCTACCCCGATCTTCGAAGGGTGCGTTAGACCGGGCTCCCATTTGAGTTCATCCTGAACACCTTTTTGCACATCCGAGTCGTTCATCGTTCAATTCCTCCTTCCATGTGGGTTCATTTCGAGTTACAGCTGCCGGTGCGAAGATCTGCAACGCGACGTTCGTTACTTTCTTTCGCCTCATCGGCGGCGGGGTGTTCCTTGCCGGCAATCCAGCCTACGACGTGGTCTCGCCCTGCTTGTCCGGCTCGGCCTTCGGCAGATCCAGCTGCAGCACTCCATTTTTCACCGTGGTTTTCATCTTCTTCGCAACAACCGCTGCCGGAAGATCAACGACACGCAGAATCCGATCCGAGCAGGTTTCGGAGTAGATGGTCTTCTTGCCGTTGGATTGCTTTGTTGTTTCCCGTTTGCCAGCAATCGTCACGCGGCGAGGTTCCACGTCGATCTGCAAGTCCTTTTCCTTAAAGCCCGGCACATCCGAGCGAACGGTGAAGGCCTCGGGCGATTCAGAGACTTCAATGTGAAGGGGATGGAAGAACTCCGCTTCGGCCCTGAGCCAATTGTCCAGGTCGTGACCGGCAAGCCCTCCGTTTCCCTCGAAGATCTCAAAGGCGCGACTGGCAATAAGGTCATGGAGATCGGGTACATTTTCAATGAGCTGAGGGAATTCGTCTTCTTCGAAGACTATTTCCGGTTCGGGTAGAATCGCTATTGCTGATGCGGGCATCTTTTCCTCCTTGGCCCATTGAAGGGCTTGAGCGTTGTCTGCGAAGCCAGCTTGAATGGCCGGCTTTTCTGTGACGAAGACAGTTCTTCAGCTCTCTTGGCCGGGTTACTGTGCTCCATTTGCGCGGTTTTAAATTCGCATTTCCTGCGCAGCCAACCTAGTCCGGTTGACACGTGCATCCGCTTTGTCAGTTCGCGGGTCATCGAAAGGTACTATCGGCATTCAGCCAAAAATGGCGGTCTGTTCAGGCCACATCCTGTCATATAGCAATGCGCATGCCATATCTAACCTGTTGAAAACGTATTTGCTGCCAAATCCAGTGATCGCGATTCCCTCGTGAATTCGCGATCTTCGCGAAGAATTGACTGCTCCATGCAAGAAGGATCTGATGGGTTAAGGAACTACGGTGCGGTGTCGACCGAAGCCCTTCTGGGGTTGTCACGAATTTCGCGAATTTGCGATGAGTTTGCGATTCAGCAATGAAAACGCCCCAGCGATTTCAATCGCTTGCCGATTGGCGGGTGAAGTGCAGTGAAGAATGGTGCAAGACAAATCTCTTCTTGAAAGATTTACCGATCGAAATCGCGCCTTTCCCGAAGATGCCTTGCAGCAAGAATCCTGGAAACACGGCTTCTCGTTATGCGGCAAATTGCGGACTCTGACAGGGAGAGACTGCGCCGGCAGCCGATTTTCTAAGACGCGGAAGTGGGTTAGGAGAGGACAATGAATCCGGCTATGCTTCACGTGCTTTCGATCGGGCCTGCGGAGCGGTGCAACACCGTCCGCAATACGTTCTTGCAGCGGGGCAGCTTCCGGCTCTCAGTCGCTATGAGCTATCGCGAGTTGTTCGATATTCCAAGGCAGGAGAGCTTTGAGGTTGCGATCATTCACCAATTACCCTCCCTGCGCGAGTTCAGCGAATCCAGCGCATATGTTCGCCGGACCTGGCCCTGCGCGAAGATTGTGGTGATTTGTGCGGATGCTGACGTTCTGGACGATCCGTTGTACGACGACTGGGTTGCTCCCAATCATTCTCCGGATGCGCTGATGGCTACCATTGAGCGGCTCACTGCTTGTGGCGCGAGGAGGAGGCGAAGAGCGCTGAGTCATCAACAAGCCACTTGGCAAGTCCCCCATGTTGAAAGGAGCGGCGCCAGGCCATAGAGAGATGGACAATGGCCACTGTCGAGGCTCACAAGGTCATTGTTGCCCCCGTAGATGCCAAGGCAACAGAGGCGCATGTATTCGTGGGAGAGGAGGGCTCATTATGAACATCATCCAGGATGCAGCGACCATGCACAAATGCGCTAACGAGCCATGCGAGTGCCTGGTTCCGCTTACGGAGGAGTATTGCAGCGCCTACTGTTCAGACGCTGACGACGTAGATGGAACAGATCTGATTTGCGACTGCGGGCACGACAGTTGCGCGCTCAATGAACGCCTGGATTATCCACAGCTGCTAACGACGGAGAAGGCATTGCGAAAATCGGCAAGCCGGCCGGATCGCTCCGCTGGACTGCCCCAGGACAACTCGCGGAGTCTCGCAAATTAGCGAAGGAATCGCGACCTGTGATTTTCTCACTCAAGCGTTTTCAAGGGTTTAGGTGTGGCCTTCGCATTGCAGTGGGACAGGATGTAGTTTCAACAATCGTCATACGGTAAACTCGATACGACACACAAGGAGAAATGGCATGAGCATCGAAACGATGGAAGTAAATGCAACAAAGCACGCAATCCACGACAAGCTCGAATCCGAGATCAAGACCATCGAAGCCAAGCTTGACACGTTGAAAGCACGGGCCGCAGCCGCGAAGGCCAACGCCGAAATCAAGGCTATCGCAGAACTGACGGTGCAGAGGGCGGAGATCCATCAGAGGCTGCACGAGTTGAAGAAGTTGGGCGCGGAGCGCTGGGAGCAGGCGAAAGCCGACCTCGTTCTCCGGATCGCGGCCTTCGAGAATGCGGTCAAGGGAATCGAAGCGAAGGTGAAGGCACACTGAAACGCGCAGGCCCCGAAGTCTCCGCCGCCAGAGAGACGATCGCCTGCCGTGTTGGCCGCGGAGGGCGAGGACATGTTCGTAATTACCTCGAACCGGAATGGTCCTCGCCCGCGCGGCGGGTTGGAGAACAGGGCGCTCAACTTGAGCTCCCGCACGAATGGGAGGTTGTATGCGCCTCTCATCACATGAACAGCAGTTAAGGAGGAAACATCATGGAACACAGCACAACAAGTATTTTCAAGGAAGTCACAGGGGCATCCATCGGCTGGGCAGTCGTCATGATCCTTCTGGGAGTGGCGGCAATCGTCCTTCCCCTTGCATCGGGCATCGCCGTCTCCGAACTGGTTGCCTGGATCATCGTCTTCGGAGGCTTGGCATACCTGGCATCAGCATTCGCCGGCCGGAACGCTGGAGCCTTCATCTGGCGATTGCTGATAGGGATCGTCTACGTTGGCGGCGGCGGCTATCTGGCATTCCATTCGGGAATTGCTTTGGAGTCCCTCACACTTGCAATGGCGGTGATCTTCGTGCTGGAGGGTGCGCTGGAGATTGCCATGTTTTTCCAGTTCCGCCGCATTTCAGGCTCGGGATGGGTGCTCTTTGACGCCATCGTCACGCTCCTGCTGGCATACCTGATTCTGCGTCCCTGGCCGGCAAGTTCAGCGTGGGCCATCGGAATAATCCTGGGTATCAACCTCATTCTCAGCGGCTTCATCGTGCTGATGTATTCGCTGGTAGCGCGCAGGGCTTTGGAGGCGGTATGATCCTCGCCCGCGCGGTGGGCTTGCAGACCACGGCCCTCACGGTTGACTCTCCGCCAAAAAAAGAGGTCGCATACGCCTCTCATCACATGAAACTTCACTAAGGAGGAAACATCATGGCACATCGAAACAAAAACGCATTCAAAGAGATAACAGGGGCATCCGCCGCATGGGCGCTCATCATGATCGTCCTGGGATTACTGGCTGTATTCATTCCCCTTGCCGCGGGCATCGGCATCGCTCTTCTGGTCTCGTGGATCATCGTATGGGGCGGCTTTACCTATCTGGCATTCGCATTCTCCTGCCGGGATGCTGGTGCTTTCGCCTGGCGATTGTTGATAGGGATCATCTACGTTGCCGGCGGCGGCTATCTGCTGTTTCACCCGCAAATCGCGCTGGAGTCCCTCACCCTGGCCATGGCGGTGCTTTTCCTCCTGGAAGGCGTGGTGGAGATTGCCATGTTCTTCCGGTTCCGGGTCGACGCGGGATCGGGATGGATTCTCTTTGACGCCATCGTAACGCTGCTTTTGGCATACTTGATCTGGCGTCCCTGGCCGTCCAGTTCAGCGTGGGCCATCGGAACGCTCCTGGGCATCAACCTTATCCTCAGCGGCTTCACCTGGCTCATGTGCTCGATTGCGGCCCGTAAAGGACTGGAGGCGTTGAGTTGATGAGCGGAAATCTTCTCATGCTTGCAATGGAGCTCGAACTCTGCCTGATTGCGGCCGGAACGCTCGCCAACTTGAACAACACACCGAAGGCGACGGCGGTTCAGCACGATGGAACAAGGCCGGCTGCAATGCCGGATCGCATCCCATGCGCGGCGCCCAGGCAATGCTCTTCGTGCAGTTCCAAGCTCACGAACTGAAGGGAACGGGATGATGGACTCGCACACTTTGAGGCAGCATGAATGTAAAGGCGGCGCCGCTTCGCTCGCCATCTGCAATGAGCGGGCTCTTGTGCAACAGGCCGTCGCCGGCGATGCAAAGGCCCTGGAGCTTCTCTTCGCTCCAAACATGTGCAGGCTCCATCGTGTTGCACTTGCCATACTTCGCAACAAGGAAGATGCGGAAGATGCGCTGCAGAATGGCCTGTGCAATGCGTACACCTGCCTGCGTTCCTTTCAGGGCCGGTCGACGTTCTCGACGTGGCTGACACCCATCGTAATGAATTCGGCCCTCACGACTCTTCGCCTGAGAAGGTCTCATCCCGAGTTTTCCCTCGACGAGATTCTGGAGGATCGGCCGGAGTGGGTGGCGCACACCGCCGCCGATAACAGGCCCAACCCGGAACAAATCTATGCACTTGTAGAACTCAACGCACTATTCGAAGAGGAGATACGGCGCCTCCCGCCCTCTCAGCAAACTGCATTTCGATGCTTCGCGCTCAAGGGTCTTTCGATCAGGGAGTCATGCCAGGCGCTTGGCACTGGGGCAGGTACATTCAAGTCGCGGGTCTTTCGCACACGACGCAAGCTGGCGCACCGGTTACAACATTCGCTTGGCAAGGCCTGCGGCATATAATCCGAAGGGGAGTTAAGCCATGTTGCCCAACCCCGATGAAACTCCTGGCGCGGCTGCCGGCCTTTCTGCAGAGGAAGCTCAGGATCGCCTAGCCCAGTTCGGGCCAAATGAACCTGCGGCGACGACGCATTACTCGCCCGTTGCCGATCTCCTGCACATGTTCATGAACCCGCTCACTCTCATCCTGCTTTTTGCAGCGGGGGCATCGGCATTCCTGGGCGATGCGGTCGATGCGGGCATCATAGGCGCCATTGTTCTTCTGAGCGCGGCGATGGACTTCAGCCAGACCTATCGCTCGCAGCGGGCCGTCGAACGGCTCCACGATCAAGTGGCCCCAACAGCGACCGTCCGTCGCAATGGCGCTTGGCAGGAGGTCCGGCGGCGCGACGTAGTTCCCGGAGACCTGGTCCGGCTTTCCGCCGGAGACTTGGTTCCCGCGGACGCGCGGCTTTTGGCTGCGCGCGATCTCTATGTGCAGCAGGCGGCGTTGACGGGCGAGTCGCTCCCCACTCCCAAGGCAGCAACCGCAGAGCCGGCCTCGACCAGAGCGGATGCGTCCAACATGGTCTTTCTGGGCACATCGGTGGTGAGTGGAACGGCAACCGCGGAGGTTGTCGCAACGGGTCCGCGGACGGCCTTTGGCGACATCGCGGCCCGCCTCGCCGCACGCCCGGAAGCTACAGCCTTCGATCGGGGCTTGCGGGATTTCAGCCGCCTTCTGGCAGCGACGGTCTTCTTCCTCGTGCTCTTCCTGATTGCGGTGGGCATCGTGCGCCATCGCGATCCGTTTCAATCGCTGCTGTTTGCAGTTGCTCTGGCCGTTGGCCTGACACCGGAGTTCCTGCCCATGATTACCTCGGTGACGCTATCCAAGGGCGCCGTGGCCATGGCGCGCAAGAAAGTTATCGTCAAGCATCTCTCATCCATTCAGAACCTCGGCAGCCTGGATGTGCTTTGCAGCGATAAGACGGGAACATTGACCGCGGGGACCATGTCGTTCGATCGCTCTCTGGATGCGTTTGGAAATCCTTCTAGCCGCGCGCTGGAGTTAGGGTTTCTCAACAGCAAGTTCGAGACCGGCATTCGCAGTCCGCTCGACGATGTTATCGTTCGCCAGACTCCGCAAAACACCGAGGGGTACACAAAGTGCGACGAGATTCCATTCGACTTCGAGCGCAAGCGGCTTTCGGTTGTGGTGGAGCGGCAATCCCAGCGGATCCTCATTACAAAGGGCGCTCCGGAAGGAATCATCTCGCTCCTCTCCGGTTACGAGATCGATGGCAAAGTCGAAGCCATTGGGGAGGATGCCGTCCGGCGCATCCGCAAGGCGAGCGACGAATTGAACAGTCAGGGCTACCGCTCGCTTGCCGTGGCTTACGTAGATGTTGCCGAGCGCGCGGACTATTCGGTTCAGGACGAGCGCAACTTGATTCTGGCAGGCTTTTTGACCTTTTCCGATCCGCCGCTGCCGGACGCCGCCCAGATCCTGGCTTCGCTCAAGCAGGATGGAATCCAGGTCAAGGTCATCTCCGGCGACAACGACCTGGTCACCGCCCGCGTTTGCGGGCAGGTAGGGCTAAACGCCAGCCATATCGTGACCGGCGACAAGATGGACAATATGACGGACCCGGCGCTGGCCCACGACGCCGAGGAGACGAATGTCTTCGCTCGCATCTCTCCCGCGCAGAAAAACCGGATTCTCCTGGCTCTCAAACACGACGGTCATGCGGTTGGCTTCATGGGCGACGGCATCAATGACGCGCCTTCGCTCCACGCGGCCGATGTTGGCATTTCCGTGTCGAGCGCAGCCGACGTGGCGCGCGACGCCGCCGACGTGATTCTCATTCAGCCCGGACTTCGGGTCCTCCATGACGGCATCATCGAGGGGCGCAAGGCCTTTGGCAACGTGATGAAGTATCTGTTGATGGGCACAAGCTCGAACTTCGGAAATGTCTTCAGCATGGCCGGGGCATCGCTCTTTCTGCCGTTCCTTCCCATGCTTCCCACGCAGATTCTTCTGAACAACTTCCTTTACGATCTGGCCCAGATTACAATCCCAACGGACAATGTCGACGAAACCTACCTGATTAAGCCCCAGCGCTGGGATATCGGCGTGATCCGCAATTTCATGGTTTTCGTCGGACCTATCAGTTCCATCTTCGACTTTCTTACCTTCTTTGTACTGCTGCACTTCTTCCATGCGAGTCAAGCACAGTTTCATACCGGCTGGTTTGTCGAGTCGCTGGCTACACAGACGCTGGTCGTCTTTGTCATCCGCACCTCGAAGAATCCACTGCGCAGCCGCCCCAGCAGCCCCTTGCTGGCAACGTGCCTTGGGGTTGTAGGCATCGGAATGTACCTGCCGTTCAGCCCTCTTGCGAGCGTGCTCGGCTTCACTCCGCTGCCGCTCAGTTACTTTGTCTTTGTAGCAGTCGCCACCGGAGTCTATCTCCTGCTGGTGGAGGCCGCCAAACGGATCCTGCTCCATAGGGCGACCCATAACAACACGCACAAACCTGGAAACCCAGTACTGGCCGCAGCCTAGCTGGGTGGGTGAGGTGGACCATGAACGAATCGAAATCGTCACCAGGAAAACACGACCGCGAGGATGAGAAGAAGCGCCAGGAGCAAAGCCGGCGCAGGTTTGGTTTCGGCATCAGCTACCTTATCACCAGCCTCATTCTCTTGTGGCTGTTCCAGTTATTGATTTTGACTCCGCTGGCGCGGAACGCCGAGATTCCTTACAGCGATTTCAAGAAGAAACTGGCCGCTGGTCAGATTGCAGACGCAACCGTCGGCGAAAAGGTCATTATTGGCGAGATGAAAAGCCCCAAGCCGGACGGATCATCTCCGGTCGTTCCATTCACCACCATACCTGCGCCTGGCGGCGACCCGAAACTGATCGAAGAGCTGCAAAACGCGAACGTGAGTTACCGCTTCGAGCGCCCGCCGAACCCCTTGGGCGGCATTTTACTGAACTACCTTCTGCCACTCGCGCTGCTCGGCGGTTTCTGGTACATGGCCTACCGGCAAGCGAATAGTGCCGGCGCCGGGGGTTTGGGTGGCGTCTTTGGGGTCGGCAAGAGCAAAGCCATCGAGGTCAAGCCCGAGGATGTCACTGTGACATACAAGGATGTTGGCGGGGCGGATGAAGCCATCACCGAGCTCCAGGAGATCATTCAGTTCTTGAAGGCGCCGGAGCAATTCGCTCAACTCGGCGGGCACATCCCCAAGGGCGTGTTGCTCGTCGGGCCCCCAGGCACCGGCAAGACGCTGCTGGCCAAAGCAACGGCCGGCGAGGCCCACGTAGCGTTCTTCGAGACCAGCGGCTCGGAGTTTGTCGAGATGTTCGTTGGCGTGGGCGCCGCGCGCGTGCGCGACCTATTCGAGCAGGCGCGCAAGGCGGCTCCCGCGATCGTCTTCATCGACGAGATCGATGCCATCGGCCAGAGCCGGGGAGGCGTGATGCGCATGGGCGGCAATGACGAGCGTGAGCAAACACTCAACCAGTTGCTGGCCGAGATTGACGGCTTCAAGACCGACGCCAGCGCGCCGGTGATTATCATGGCCGCCACTAACCGTCCCGAGGTGCTCGACCCGGCGCTTCAGCGAGCGGGCCGCTTCGATCGCCAGATCGCCATTGGCAATCCGGATCTTGTCGGCAGAGTGCAAATCCTGACGATTCACAGTAAGAACGTAAAGCTGGCGGCAGACTTCGATTTAGAGCGGGCCGCCCGGATCACAGCCGGTTTCAGCGGAGCCGATCTGCAGAATGCCATGAATGAGGCGGCATTGCTCGCTGCCAGGCATAAGGCCACGGCCGTTACACTGAACGATTTTGAAGCTGCGATCGAACGGGTGATCGCGGGTTCGGAGAAAAAGAGCCAGGTGATGAACGAGCGGGAACGTACCACGGTTGCATACCACGAGTCTGGCCACGCGCTGGTGGCGGAACTGGTGCCGCACGGTGAACCGGTCAGCAAAATCTCCATCGTCCCGCACAGCCGCGGCGCCTTGGGCTACACGATGCAGATGTCCACCGAAGACCGCTATCTGCTCTCGATCGACGAACTGAAGGATAGGATCGCTGTTATGTTGGGCGGGCGGGCCGGCGAGATGGTGGAATTCGGGACCATCAGCACCGGGGCCAGTGACGACATCATGCGGGCAACCGAGCTGGCCCGTCGCATGGTCACTGAATTCGGCATGAGTGAAAAGCTTGGCTCGGTGCGTTACGCGGGTCAACAGCTCCAATACCTGGGTGGATCGGTCGAGGACAATAGCCAGATCAGTCCGGAGACCCGCCAGGTGATCGACGCGGAAGTTCAGCGCCTTGTAACCGAACAGTACGAGCGTGCTCAGGCGCTGCTGAAGGACCACCATGCGGCCCATAAGTCATTGGCCCAGCAACTTCTGAAACAAGAGACAGTGAACGGAAGCGACGTGAAGGCGGCGCTGGAGAACAGTCCGAGTTCAGCATCTTCTTCCGATGGTGCCCGACTGCAAAGGAGCGCAGCTTGACCCGGACATCCATGCCCGCTCTCTTATTGCTGACCTCGATCGCCGTGGCCATCCCGCAGGTCTGCGCTCAGTCCAATCCGCGCCTGCAGACTTTCTTTGCGGAAAATGTCGGGTTGAGTCAGGACCAGATCGACGACATCCGGAGCGGAATCCCGGTTGTGAAGATCTTTCCCGCCCGTACGCCGGCCGAGGTTTTTCTGTTTGGCGTCGTCTACATTCACGCCGCGCCTGAGAGTTACCTGCAGTTTGTCCTGGACTTCGACCGTCTTCGCAGACTTCCCGGATACCTTGCTCTCGAAGTCTTCGGGAATCCGCCGCAACTCGCTGACCTGAACGGCCTTTCGCTGGACCCCGAGGACATCCGCGACTTGGAGAAGTGTTATCCCGGAGACTGCATGATTCAGTTGCCCGGCAGCACGATGGAAGAGATTCACCGGTCTATCGATTGGTCTGCCCCCGACGCGAGCCAGCAAGTCGGCCAATTCATGCGGAACAAGGCGCTGCATCTCCTGCTCGCCTATCAGCGCGAGGGCAACCGGGCGCTGGGGGTCTATAACGATAAGCGCGACCTTGCCGAGGTGGCCCAGCAATTCGCATACATGCTCAGCTACACCAAGGTCTTGCCGGAGCAACTGCCGGATTTCTATAACTACCTTCTCGCCTATCCCGAGGCGAAGCCTGCCAATGTCGAAGACCGGTTCTATTGGACCAAGGTGAAATTCGGTTTGAGACCCACACTGCGCATGATTCATCTGGCTGCGATGCGCGGCGCCCCGGATGCCGATGTGGCCTATGCCATCGCGGAAAAGCAGCTCTATTCGAGCCACTACTTTGATACCGCGCTCAACCTGTCCTTCTGCGTGCGGGGCCGCGACAACCCGAGGCATCCCGGTTTCTACCTGATCATGGCCATGGGTACCGAACAATCCAGCCTGGTTGGATTCAGGGGAGAGATGATTCGCCGGGTCGCGGTTGGCCGCTCGGCTTCCGATCTCCAGGCCGCGCTTACAAATATCAGGAATGCGCTGGAGGCGGACCACAGGCCTTAAGACTTCCGCCGTTCCTCATCCTTCGTTGTGGATGGACCAGGCTCCCGCAGCCAAGCAAATGCCTGGCGGTTAGTCGTGCGCTTCATGAAAGCGGTCCGCCCTTATACAATGTATGCATCTTATTCCATGGGTCCGAGAACACTAACGAAGGAGAAAGAATTCCCGGCCGCCGGAATGATCGAGTATAGAGCCAGGTCGATTGAACTGATACTGATTGAAACCATCCAGGCACAGTCTGCGCAGGGATGGACCTGTTGGTCGCCCTCGATGCACATGCCGGCGTCTCAGTGAAAGGCATTAGGTGAGAAGATGTCGTCGTCGAACAGCAAGACCGTATCTCTGGTTCTCGGAAGCGGCGGCGCTCGCGGTTTGGCGCACATTGGCGTCATTCATTGGCTCGAAGAAAATGACTTCAAGATCAAATCGATAGTCGGCTGCTCGATCGGCGCAGTCATCGGGGGCATTTACGCTGCCGGCAAACTGGATGTGTATGAGCAATGGGTGCGTTGCTTGACGAGGGTCGACATCGTCACGATGCTAGATCTTTCGTGGGACAAAAGTGGACTGGTGAGAGGGGAGAAGCTCGTCAACACCCTGATCGGCCTGGTGGGGGAAAAACTGATTGAGGACCTCCCGATTTCATTTACGGCCGTCGCTGCTGACCTGAGGGGCCAGAAGGAGGTTTGGATACGGTCGGGCAGTCTCTTCGATGCCATGCGCGCTTCTTTCGCCATACCTCTCTTCTTCACGCCGTTCAAGTACAAGGGGGTCGATCTTGTCGATGGAGGGGTTCTGAATCCCGTGCCCATCGCGCCCACCTCT
>Ga0181539_1003681_pt1 | contig 13787 bp, 15 predicted proteins | sample PEATcosm2014_Bin_46_FD_119767 | JGI IMG/M metagenome (GOLD analysis project Ga0181539, IMG submission 119767) | Peatland microbial communities from MTU Mesocosm Facility, Houghton, MI, USA - PEATcosm2014_Bin23_60_metaG | ecosystem: Environmental > Terrestrial > Soil > Wetlands > Peat | place... | reverse complement strand
TCGGCGTCGATCGCCGCGGCCTCGATCGTCGCCAAGGTGGCGCGCGACGCGCTGATGAGGCGGCTCGACGCCGTCTGCCCCGGCTACGGATTCGCGCGCCACGCCGGCTACGCCACGCGCGAGCACATCGAGGCGCTGGCGCGCCTCGGCCCGACGCCGTTCCACCGGCGATCGTTTCGACGCGGTGGGGACATTTCCTGATCGGAACGCCGGCTGGTCCCGCCGACACGCGCCCTACGCTCCGCCCTTCGCGATTTCGGGCAGCGCCTCACGGAAAGCGCGCAACATATCCATGTAATTGCGATATCCTCGACGAGCCTGCACTTCCGCCGCGGTCAGATTCGCGGTCTTGGCAAGGCTCGGAAGGTCGGCGCGAAAACTGTCAAAAAGGTCGCAGAAGCGTTGGGCGCCCGGCAGTGCACGGCCGTCGGGATCGCGATGGAAATAGTCCCGGACAATCCTGATGATGTTCCTGGGCTCGTTTGAATGCGCAGCGGGATCGTTGCCCGCTATATCCGAGAGGTAGCGCGGTAGCACGAAGGGCGTCGCGACCATTACGCACGCTCTCTTTTGTTTCTGCCGTTTGCCGCCGAAGCGCCGCGCGCCCATCGCCAGCCCGAGTTCGAATGGCATGTTGAATCGAGGCAGTCCGGCGTCTCCAAGCTGGGTTCGGGACAAATCGTGGATCGTCTGGTCGCAATCGGCGATGAGGCGGCAAAGCTTTTCGAATCGGATGTCGCCGCTGTCGTTGTCTTCGAGCGCGCAGCGAACGCTATACCCGCAGACCGTTATCGCAAAAAGCAATGCTTCGAAGCATGGGAGATAGTCGTCATCGAAGGGGCAATTGATGAAGACGTCGCTGTTGCGAACTGGCGTGTGCGCCACCTTCTAGCCGAGATAGTACGAGAGAACGGCGCGACGGATCGTCGCCGACTTCTTGCCTCGGAGTTTCGACGGCACGGGCGCGGCCTTGACGTCCTTGAACTCTCGCGCGGCTGCGATGGCTTGCGGCGACCACGCGCGATGCTTCGCCGCAACACCTGCGCGCTTCAGCTTGGACGTCGCGGCTTTCGCAGCTTTCTTCGTCTGGACCATAAAAAAAGATTGTCAGAAATGTCCCCACGCGTCCAGCAATTTGGAGATCGCCGCCGGGCCAAGGCCCTCGGACCGACGCCGTTTCATCGGCGTACGTTCAAGCCGTCGGGCTTCCCCGCGGGAAGCTCCCGCGATTAGCGCCTGAAGGCGCAATGTCTTTAGAAATCGTTGATTTTATAACGATTCTCGCCCGCCCAGAATCGTACGAAAACGAGACATCGGCGCGACGCGAGGCCTAACGCGAACTTTACCTAAAATGCTCACTATCGCGAATGTCGGAAGCGTTCTTTCCGACATTCGCGTCGAGTGGTTGCGTTCATGCGTGGTTTTCGTGCCGGGGCGACCCGCCTCCCTGCCCAGCTTCAGGTCTTGCGTACTGGAAGCGGCGAGGCGCGGCGTCCCGCCACGATGGCCACGCCGCCGCGCGACGCCATCGTCGTCGGCGACTGCGTCGCCGAGCTCGACAAGCTGCCCGACGCGTGCGTCGATCTCGTCTTCGCCGATCCGCCCTATAATTTGCAGCTCGAGGGCGCGTTGTCGCGTCCCGACCAGAGCGTCGTCGACGCGGTCGACGACGAATGGGACAAGTTCGCCGATTTCGCCGCTTACGACGCCTTCACCCGGGCCTGGCTCGGCGCGACGCGGCGGGTGATGAAGCGCGACGCGACGATCGTCGTCATCGGCTCCTATCACAACATCTTCCGCGTCGGCTCGATCCTGCAGGACCTCGGCTTCTGGATCCTCAACGACATCGTCTGGCGCAAGGCCAACCCGATGCCCAACTTCCGCGGCCGCCGCTTCACCAACGCGCACGAGACGATGATCTGGGCGGCGCGCAGCGCCGACGCCAAGGCCTACACCTTCAACTACGAGGCGCTGAAGGCCGGCAACGAGGATTGCCAGGCCCGCTCCGACTGGTTCCTGCCGATCTGCACCGGCGCGGAACGCCTCAAGGGCGCGGACGGGCGCAAGACGCATCCGACGCAAAAGCCGGAGGCGCTGCTCCAGCGCGTGCTGCTCGCCGCCTCGAACCCCGGCGATCTCGTGCTCGATCCCTTCTTCGGCTCGGGCACGACGGGCGCCGTCGCGCGCCGCTTGCGCCGCAGCTTCATCGGCCTGGAGCGCGATCCCGGCTACGCGAGCGCGGCGCGCGCGCGCATCGAGGCGGTGGTTCCGGTCGAGGCCGACGCGGTCGCCGCGATTCCGACCCGTCGCAGCGAGCCGCGCGTCGCCTTCGCCAGCGTGGTCGAGGCCGGGCTGATCAGGCCGGGCGAGCGGCTGGTCGACGCCAAAGGCCGCCACGGCGCCCTGGCGCGCGCCGACGGCGCGCTGACGCTCGGGCCGGCCACCGGCTCGATCCACAAGATCGGCGCGCTGGTCCAGGGCTTGCCGGCGTGCAACGGCTGGACGTTCTGGCACGTCGAGCGCGCCGGCGGGCTCGTCTCAATCGACGACTTTCGCGCCAATATCCGCGCTTCGATGCGCGCGGCGGCGGAGTAGCGGCCGTCGGCCCGCGCGGGCGGAAGCGCTTTATCGCCTCGCACCCGACTTTCTCGCCTTGGCCTTGCGGCGCGGCGCGGCGAGATCGGCGGCGCGGATAAAGAACACCTCGCCTTCGCTCTCCTCGGTGTCGAGCCAGATCAGCGGCAAGCGCGGGAATTCCGCCTCCAGCCGCGCGCGACCGCTGCCGACCTCGCAAATGAGCGCCCCTTCGGGCGTCAGATGCTCGCCGGTTTCAGCGAGAATCCGCCGCACGACGTCCAATCCGTCGCGCCCGCCCTCGTGCGCGAGCCGCGGCTCGGCGGCGTATTCGGGCGGGAAAGCGGCGAGCGAATCAGCGTCGACATAGGGCGGATTGGCGAGAATCAGATCGTAGCGCTTGGCCTTGATCGGGGCGAAGAGATCGCCCTGGTGAAGCGCGATTCGGTCGGCGAGGCCGTGCTCTGCGACATTGCGCCGCGCCACTTCGAGCGCGTCGGCGGAGAGATCGACCGCATCGATCCGGGCGTTGGGGAATTTCATCGCCGCCAGGATCGCCACCGAGCCGCCGCCGGTGCACAGATCGAGGGCGCTTTCGATTCTCTCGGCGTCCCCGATCAGCGATCCCTCGCCGATGAGGCCGCCGAACAGCAGCTCGCCGATGAAGCTGCGCGGAACGATCACGCGTTCGTCGACGTAGAAGGGCACGCCCTGGATATAGGCGCGCTCGAGCAGGTAGGCGGCGGGCTTGCGCGTCGCGACGCGCGCGTCGATCAAGGCGAGGAGGCGCGCGCGCTCCTCGAGCGTCAGCGACGCGTCGAGAAACGGATCGAGCGTGTCGATGGGCAGGCGCAGCGCTTCGAGGACGATGAAGGCGGCTTCGTCGACGGCGTTGGTCGCGCCATGCCCGTAGGCGAGACCCGCCGCGTTGAAACGACTGACCGCGTAACGAAAGAAGTCGCGCACCGTCGCGAAGAACGTGAGGCGCTCGTCGTCGGCCCGATGGTCGCTGTTCGCCTTCCCCATTCCGTCTCCTCGCCAGGCGGACGATCGCGCGGCCGACAAAAATGGCCGGCGTCGCCGGCCATTCGCTCGAGCCTCTCTCGACCGGCCTCTACGGGCTCAGTTGGCCTTCTTGCACTCCGCGCGGAATTTCCGGCGCTCCGCGCCGTGCAGACCTTTGGCGTCGGCCTGCTTCGAGCATTCGACGGCCTTGGCCTTGGCTGCGGCGATGGCGGCGGCGTCGGCCGCCGGCGTGGCGGGAGCGGCGGCGTCGAACGCGTAGGCGGCGCTCGAAACAAGGACGCTGAAGGTGATCGCGGAGGCGAGAGTCGAGATGCGCATGGCGATGAAGTCTTTCTCGATTGGAGCAATTCGCGAGGCGCCCGCCCGGAGCCGGCGGACGAGCCGAGGCGACCCGGTGACGGCTTATAGAGCGGCCCGGGGCCGCAAGACAAGCAGCCCGCAATGCCGCGAACGAGCGCCGTTCGCTAGGCGTCGAGGGTCGGCGGCAGGTTGAGATGCTGCTCCACCCGGCGGACGCGCGCTTCCAGCTCGCTGATGAGCACGCCATGGCCGATGACGACGGAATGTTATTCGACGACGGCGCGGCGAAGTCCGACGATTTGCTCGCCGAGTTGCGTGCGCGTCGCCTTGTGCTCGGCGTCGTTCTTGGCCTGCATCGTCGCCGGGTCCGACGCCACGTCGGCGCGCAGCGAGCTGATGTCGCTTTTCAATTCGGCTTTCGTGTCGTCCAATTTGGCGTCCATGCGCCCAAAATCGGCGCGCAGGCCGCGAAGCAGTTCAAGCACGAGATTGTCCGGTTCGCCGCTCATGAAGACACTCTATCTCGAGCCGCCGCTTCGCGCCACCGGCCGGTCGATGTCGCAGCTCGGCCTCTCACTCCGCCCCGAGCCCGCCCTTGTCGCGAAGGAACGCGATCACCGCCTCGACGCCTTCGCCGGTTTTCATGTTGGCCATCACGAAGGGGCGGGCCTTGCGCGTCAGCGCGGCGTCGCGCGCCATGATTTCGAGCGAGGCGCCGACGTAAGGGGCGGGGTCGATCTTGTTGATGACGAGCAGGTCGGAGCGGGTGACGCCCGGCCCCCCTTTGCGCGGGATCTTCTCGCCGCCGGCGACGTCGATGACATAGATGGTGAGATCGGCGAGCTCGGGCGAAAACGTCGCGGCGAGATTGTCGCCGCCCGATTCGACGAGGATGAGGTCGAGCGCGGGAAAGCGCCGGCGCATCTCCTCGATCGCCGCCAGGTTGATCGAGGCGTCCTCGCGGATCGCGGTGTGCGGGCAGCCGCCGGTCTCGACGCCCATGATGCGCTCGGCCGGCAAGGCGCCGGCCTCGACCAGGATGCGCGCGTCCTCCTTGGTGTAGATGTCGTTGGTGATCGCCGCGATGGCGAATTCGCCGCTGAGACGCTTGCACAAGCGCTCCATCAGCGCCGTCTTGCCGGAGCCGACGGGGCCGCCGACGCCGACGCGTAAGGGTTGCCGGGATCGGCTCATGAGCGGAACAACCTCGAATATTGCGTTTCGTGCCGCATCGCGGCGATGTCGGAGCGGAAGGCGCAAGCGCCGAGATCGTCGAGCGAGGCGCTCGCCGCCTCGCGCGCCATCGCGCCGAGGTCCGGCAAAATCCCTGCCAAGGCCCGCTGGCCGTCGGTCTGGCCGACCACGCTCAAGCGAACCGCGGCCGAGACCAGATTGGCGAACAGGGCGACGGCGAAAGCCTCGGTCGCGCGCTGGCGCGCCATGCCGTGGCCTCAGCCGCGCGGTGCGCGGCGGCGAACAGAATCGCGTCCATGCGCGGCGCGCCGAACGCGGCGAGATCGGCGAGCCAATTGCCGAGCGAGCCGGCGTCGACGACGTCGCCCGCCTCGACCGCCCATTCCAGGCCGTGCGAATAGGCGAACGAGCCGACGGGAAAAGCGGGCGAGAGCCAGAGGAACAGCGGCAGTTCCCGCCAGTCGCCGACTTCAGCGCTCGGCGTGGCCATGATCGTGGTCGTGATGGTCGTGGTCGTGATGGTCGTGGTCGTGATGGTCGTGGCCGCAGCCGGGGCCGTGGACGTGCGGCTCGGCGCCGACGCTCTGATGGTCGCCGTGACGATGATGCGCGTCGCCGTGATGGTCGTGGTCGTGGTCGTGGTCCGGCGCCGGCGCCGGCGCGCGCACGTAGGCGCCGCCTTCCGGATTGAACGACGCCTCGATGGCGACGAGGACGCCGCCGAGGCCGCGCGCCATCTCCTCGATCACCGGATCGCGGCGAATGCGCAGGCTCTTCTTCATCAGTTCGGTCGGCAGGTGGCGATTGCCCAGGTGCCAGGCGATCCGCGTCAACGCGGCCGCGTCGGCGGCGCGGATTTCGATCAGCGACTCGGGCGCGGCGACGACTTCGACGATGCGGCCGTCCTCCAGTTTGAGCCCGTCGCCGGCGCGCAGCATCACCGCTTCGGGCAAGTCGAGCAGGAAGCCGAGGCCGCGCACGCCGGTCATGGCGACGCGACGACGATAGCGCTCGTCGTAATCGAGCACCACCGTGTCGGCGGGCTCGCCCGACCAGGCGCCGGAGGGGAGAACCGAATGAGCGTGCAGCATCGCCTCGCCTCTGCTCGAAAGCGGGCTCGCGCCCGCGAAAAAATCAGCCAGCCGGCCTGTAAGCCGGGTTCTGTATGGCCGGGAGCCGAGAGGCTCCCGACGTGACGGCCATTCCTCTGGGACGCCCGTCGCCGGGCGCCTCGAGCGACCAACCCGAGCGACAAGGCCCGCGGACTGGCCCCGAAGCGCCCGAAGGCGCCGCGCATCGCTCCTATTCGGTCTTGCTCCCGGCGGGGCTTGCCGTGCCGCCGACGTTGCCGCCGACGCGGTGCGCTCTTACCGCACCCTTTCACCCTTGCCGGCCCTGGGGCTTTCGCCTTGCGACCGGCGGTTTGCTTTCTGTGGCGCTGTCCCTGGGGTCGCCCCCGCCGGACGTTATCCGGCGCCGTGTCCGCGTGGAGCCCGGACTTTCCTCCGCCCGCGGGAAACCCGCAAAGCGACGGCCGTCCGGCCGACTGGCTGGCAAGGGGCATAGGCTCGCCGAGCGGCGCGGGTCAAGTGCCCGAGGCCGGCCGCGCGCGGCCGACCCGCAGCCGGCGGCCGACAAAGACGAGAACGACGACGAGAATCGCCGCGATCGCCGTCTCCGCGTCGATGCGCTCGCCTAACAGCCAGGCGGCGAGCGCCAGGGTCAGGAACGGCTGCGCGAGCTGGACCTGGGCGACGCGCGCGACGCCGCCGAGCGCCAGCCCGGCGTTCCAGGCGAAGAAGCCGAGATACATGCTCATCGCCCCGAGGTAGACGAGGCAGCCCCAGGCGAGCGCCGGCACGCTCGCCGCATCGTCCGGGCGCCAGAGAAAACTCAGCGGCGCCGACACGGGAAGGGCGAGGACGACGATCCACGAAATGACGTCACGCGCGGGCATCCGTCGCGACAATTGCGCCGACAGAGTGTAGCCGAGAGCCGCGCTCGCGACGGCCGCGAGCAGCAGCGCGTCGTCCCCTTGCAGGGAAGCGCCGCCGTGATGCAACGCGAAGCCGACGACGAGCAGGGCGCCGAGAATCGCCGAGGCCCAGAAAGCCGCCGAGGGCCGCTCGCGATCGATCAGCGCGGCGGCGACGGCGGTGGCGAGCGGCAGGGCGCCGACGACGACGCCGGCGTGCGCGGCGGGCAGCGCGCGCATGGCGAAGCTGCTGAAGCCGGGAAAACCCGCGGCCAGGCAGAGCGCGCACAGGATCAGCAGCGGAAAGTCCCGCCACGGCGGCGCCCGGCCGCCGGCCGCCAGCACGGGGATCGCCAGGAGGCCGGCGATCGCCGCGCGGGCCGCGGTGAGGAACTGCGGGCCGAGGCTCGCCACCGCCAGCCGCGTCGTCGGCAGCGTCGCGGCGAAAATCGCCACGCCGAGGAACCCCAGCAGCAGGCCGACGGTCTCTTCGCGCCGCGGCGTCACGAGCCGGTCCTCGCCAGCGCGCGCTCGCGCGACCGTCTTGGCCCCGGTCGAGCCGCCGGCCGGCGCTCCAGCGCTCGAATCCGCGCCTCGGCGGCGCGCGCCGCGAGCGCGCGCGTCGGGTCCTCGTCGAGGGCCAACGCCGTCGCATCGCGCAAGTCTTGCGCGGCGAGGCCGATGTCGGCGAGCTCGCGCGCGTCCATCGCCGCCAATTGGGCGAACGCCGCGCGAGCCTGCGCGACGCGAGCGGGCCACAGCGCGAATCGCGCGCCCCAAGCGAAAACCTCCGCGGCGATGCGCCTCAGCTTCGTCATGACGCCCTCCTTTCGCGTCGGTCATCGCCGAAGCGGGCTGGCGCGCCCAGAGACAATCGGATACAGTTCGCCCAAACTGTACCAATCAATAGGCAATACAGATGCTCGATCGCCCGCCGTCCCGGGATCGCGCGCCGACGCGAGTCGGCGCCGTGATGGCGTCCCTGAAAGGCCGCATGGACAGCCGCGCGCTGACGCCCGGCGCGCGTCTGCCTTCGGTGCGCGCGCTCGCGGCGAGCCTGGCGGTGTCGAAATCGACGGTCGTCGAGGCTTACGATCGGCTGGTCGCCGAGGGCGCGGTCACCGCGCGGCGCGGCTCGGGCTTTTTCGTCGCCGGGCCCACGCGTCCGCTGGTGCTGGCGCGAGCGGTCGAGCGGCGCGAGCCGGTGGCCGACTGGCTGTGGTCGATCCGCGCCGCGCTCGAATCGGACCCCGACGTGGTGCAGCCGGGCTCGGGCTGGCTGCCCGAATCCTGGCTGCCCGAGACCGGCATGCAGCGGGCGCTGCGCCACCTCGCGCGCGACCGGGCGTTCCGCAAGACGCAATACGATTCGCCGATCGGCTACGCGCCGCTGCGCCGCCAGCTCGCGGTGCGCCTCGGCGAGCGCGGCGTCGCGGCTTCCCCCGAGCAGATCGTGCTGACCGATTCGACGACCCAGGCGATCGACCTCGCCCTGCGCTTCCTCGTCCAGCCCGGCGACACGGTCGTCGTCGACGACCCCAGCTATTTCAGGCTGCTGCCGCTGCTGAAGGCGCATCGCGTCGACGTCGTCGGCGTGACCCATACGCCCAAGGGGCCGGACGTCGAGGCGCTAGCGAACGTCTTCGAGGCGCATGCGCCGCGCGTTTACCTGACGATCGCCGGCCTGCACAATCCGACCGGCGCGGCCCTCTCCGCGGCCGTCGCGCATCGCGTGCTCAAGCTCGCCGAGTGGCGCGACGTCGTCATTATCGAGGACGAGATCTTCGCCGATTTCGAGACGGGGGCGGCGGCGGCGCGGCTGGCGGGGTTCGACGGGCTCGAGCGCGTCATCCAGGTCGGCAGCTACTCGAAGACGATCTCGGCCGCGCTGCGATGCGGCTATCTCGCGGTCCGGCCCGACTGGGTCGATCCGATCGTCGATCTGAAACTCGCGACGTCGCTCAGCAGCGGCCATTTCGCCGCCGCCTTCCTGCACCGGATACTGACCGAAGCGGGCTACCGGCGCCACTTGGGCGCGCTGCGCGCGCGCCTCGCCGACGCCATGGGCAAGACATTGGTCCGCCTCAGGGCCAGCGGCCTGACGCCTTGGATCGAGCCCAGCGGCGGGATGTTCGTCTGGGCGCGGCTGCCCGATGGGCTCGACGCCGCGCAAGTCGCCCGTTTCGGCCTGCGCAACGGCGTGGCTTTCGCGCCGGGCCCGGTCTTCAGCGCTTCGGATGAGGCGCGCGGCTTCATGCGCTTCAACGCGGCGGCGAGCCTGAACCCGCGCGCCTTCGAAGCGCTGGACCAGGCGATGCGCGCCGCCTCGCGCGAACCCGCCGCGTCGTGAGCGCCGACGCGAAATTCACCTTGGGTTCACGAAATCTGTGTCAGTCTGAAGAACGTGGTAAGGGTGAGGCGGGCGACGGGGTCAGGGGCCGCGGCGCGCGAACGGCCAGACCGTAATGCTGATGTTCGCGCGTGGGTTTAGCGCGACGTATGGGAGACGGGTGTGATGAAGAGACTCTTTTTCCTTTCGCTGGCCATGGCGGCTGCCGTGTCGCTGGCGGGCTGCGACACGCCGCAGGGCCAGAACGCGGCGGGCGGCGCCCTCGTCGGCGGCGCGACGGGCGCTCTGCTCGGCGGAGCGCTGACCAATCGGCCGAGCGGCGCGCTCGTCGGCGGAATCGCCGGCGCGGCCACCGGCGCGATGATCGGTTCGGCCGCCACGCCGCAGGGCCCCGGCTATTATCCACCGCCGCCGCCCCCGCAGGGCGGCTGCGCCGAATGGTATTACGATTACTACGGCAACCGCGTTTGCCGCGCCTACTACTGATCGACCCCGCCCTCCCCCGCCTTCGCAAAGCGGGGGACGGCCTCGTTGGAGCCTAGCCGCTTGTCGCCGACGCGCGAGCGCGCCGCGTGACGGCGCAGCCCATTCCCGACAGCCCGATCGCCTCCGCGTTCCTGCCTTCGCCCAACTTCGGCGAGCGGCGCGCGCACGCGCGGCCCGACTGCATCATCCTGCATTACACCGGCATGCCGACGGCCGAGGAGGCGCTGGCGCTGCTGCGCGATCCGGCGTCTCAGGTCTCGGCGCATTATTTCGTCTGGGAGAACGGCGAAGTCGCGCAGCTCGTCGCCGAGGACAAGCGCGCCTGGCACGCGGGGGTCGGCTCCTGGGGCGGCGAGGCCGATCTCAATTCGGCGTCGATCGGCGTCGAGATCGTCAACGCCGGCCACGACGGCGCCCTGCCGCCCTTTCCGCGCCGGCAGATCGACGCCGTCGTCGCGCTGTGCCGCAACGTCGCCGCGCGGCGCGCCATTCGGCCCGAACGCATTCTCGCCCATTCCGACGTCGCGCCCGCGCGCAAGCGCGACCCCGGCGAGAAATTTCCCTGGGACGTTCTGGCGCGCGCGCGCGTCGGCCATTGGACCCGCCCCGCCGCCATAACAGGCGGCCGGTTGTTCGCCGCGGGACAAGAGGGGCCGCCGATCCGTGCGCTGCAGGCGATGCTCGCGCTCTACGGCTACGGCGTCGCGCTCACCGGCGTCTACGACGCCCAGACGAGGGCCGTGGTGACCGCCTTCCAGCGCCATTTCCGTCCTGAGCGCGTCGACGGCGAAGCGGATTCCTCGACGATCGCCACGCTGCGCGCGCTGATCGACTCGCTGCGCGCCAAAGGCGACCGCGCCTGACGCGGCGCCAGCCGGTCAGATCGCGTTCGCCGCGCGAAGCCGGCGCGGGCAAGGGCCGCGGCGGCAGGATCGACCGAGTTGTGCGGTTATTGCCGCGGGGCGTTTTCCCCGCGGTCTTTCGACCGTCCCGCCGAGCCACGCCGACGATCGTCGGCGTGGAGGCCGGGCGACGGTTAAGGGCGACGATCCGCCCGACGCTTCGCGTTACTTCGGCAGTTGGTGACCGTTGGCGGCGAAAGCGTTGCCGAAATCGTTCCGCGGTCCGCCGCCCGCCGGATTCACGTGGCACTTCCCGCAAGGAAGCTTGGTCTGCGCAGCGTACGCCGGCAGGGCGTTGGCGGGACGCGGCGAGAGCGTCACGACGACGCCGGCGATCGCCAACGCGGCGGTCACGCCGACCACGCCAAACACGACCCTCATGGGAACCGAAACGCGCGAACCTTCTTCACTTCTCATAGCCATCCCTTTCCTCCTGTCGTCGCTCGGAGCTTCTCGGCGTCGCGCCCTTGTCGGCAGCATCCTCAGGCGCCGGCGACCTTCATCGCGTTTCCGATCCTGAGCCCGGAAACCGATCCCCAAAACGGCAACTATGCGTGAAAAAACAGCCCTTTAGGACGCAGTTCCGCCGCACGCGCCGAAGTCGACGCCATCTAGCCCGACTCGAGCGTTGCCGGCAAGCGGGACCTTCGAACTACGACCGCGCCGAGGGGGCTGAAAAAAGGCGAGCGCCGAACGGCGCGATCGCGTCGGCCCGCCCCGGTTTCCCTGGCGTTGCTCCCTAAGCCGACGAACGCGCGCCGGACCGCGCTCGGCGCTGCGCGCGCGTCGTCGCAGCGGCGAAAAGCCGCACAGCGCGGCGCCGCCGACGCCATCGCGCGACGGCGTCGACCGGCCGGCTTCTGCTCGTTGTCGCCCTCAGGCCGCGCGCTGCCGCCCCCGCCGCGAACGGCCGTTCGCGGCGGGCGGCGGATCGACAAACGGCGGAAAATGGGATCGCGCCGCGATCCCGCGCGGCGATTCCTGTTACTTCGGCAGCGCGTTGCCGTTGGCCTTGAAGGCCTTGCCGAAATCGGTCAGATCGCCGCCGCCGGACGGCTTCACGTGACACTTGCCGCAAGGGAGCTTGGTCTGGCCAGCGAAGGCCGGGGTCGCCTGCGCCGCGCGCGGAGAAACGGTGACGACCGCGCCCGCGATCAGCATCGCCGCCGCGACGCCGGCGGCGCCGAACGCTATCCTCGTGGGAATCGAAATGCGCGAACCTTCGTGACTGCTCATGGCCGTTCCTTTCGTCGTGTTGTGGCTTGGTCCCTCTCGGCGTCGTCCCCTTCTTAAGCTTGCATCGATTATCGCCGGCAAGCATCGCGTCGCCGATCTTAGACGACCGGAAACGAGTTTGCGAATCGCGACATCAGTGGAAAAACAGTCCGTTAAGCCGGCGCTCCCCCAACCGTCGCCCCGCCGCCCCCGTCTTGCCCGAGTCGGGCGTTCTCGACAATTCTGCACTTTGCCGCACGCCGAAAGGATAGGAGCCGCGGCGCCGTCTTGCGCGTCCGCCCCGCTTCGTGATAGCCGACCGCGCGTAATCAGGGCGCTGAGCGCGGCAGGCCATCGGGCCGGCAACCGCGGCGCGCAGGCCCCGGTTCGATTCCCGCCTCGGGGCTTTTTCGGGAGAGCCCTTGTGAAGACGATCATCGAACCCTTCCGCATCAAATCCGTCGAACCGATCCGCATGACGAGCCGCGCCGAGCGGCGTCAATTGCTCGCGGCCGGGCATTACAACCTGTTCGCGCTGCATTCCGACGACGTGCTGATCGATCTCCTCACCGATTCGGGAACCTCGGCGATGAGCGCGCGCCAATGGGCGGCGATCCAGCAGGGCGACGAGAGCTACGCCGGCTCGCCCTCGTTCTTCCGCTTCGAGGCGGCGGTGCGTAATCTCATGCCGTTTCGCCACATCATCCCGACCCATCAGGGCCGCGCGGCCGAGGCGATCCTGTTTCACCTGCTGGGCGGCGCCGGGCGCAAGATTCCCTCCAACACTCATTTCGACACGACGCGCGGCAATATCGAGGCGACGGGCGCGCAGGCGCACGACCTCGTCATCGCCGAAGGGCGCGATCCGCAGGCGCTGCACCCGTTCAAGGGCAATATGGACGTCGAGCGCCTCGCCGACTTCCTCGCCGCGCATGAGGCAAACGTGCCTTGCGTGATGCTGACGGTGACCAACAACGCCGGCGGCGGACAGCCGGTCAGCCTCGCCAACATCCGCGCCGTCGCCGCGCTGGCGCGTCGATACGGCAAGCCGTTCATCATCGACGGCTGCCGCTTCGCCGAGAACGCCTGGTTCATCAAGATGCGCGAGCCCGGCCAGGACAAGCGCGCCGTCGTCGACATCGTGCGCGACATGTTCGCCGAGGCCGACGGCATGACGATGAGCGCCAAGAAGGACGCGTTCGCCAACATCGGCGGCTGGCTGGCGCTCAACGACGACGACCTCGCCGAGCGCGCCCGCACCCGGCTGATCCAGACCGAGGGCTTTCCCACCTACGGCGGGCTTGCCGGGCGCGACCTCGAGGCGATCGCGCAAGGCCTCGCCGAGATCGTCGACGAGGACTATCTGGCCTATCGCGTGCGCACCAGCGAATACATCGGCGAGCGGCTGACGGCGCTCGGCGCGCCGATCGTGCGGCCGACCGGCGGCCACGCGGTGTTCGTCGACGCGCGCGCCTGGCTGCCGCATATCGCCCCGCTCGCCTATCCCGGCCAGGCGCTCGCCTGCGCGCTCTACGAGATCGGCGGCGTGCGAAGCTGCGAAATCGGCACGGTGATGTTCGGCCGCGCTGCCGACGGCTCGGAGAAGCCGGCGGCGATGGACCTGGTGCGCCTCGCCCTGCCGCGCCGCGTCTACACCCAGTCGCACGCAGACTATGTCGTCGAGACCTTCGCGGAAGTGGCGGCCGAGAAGGATCGGCTGCCGGGCTATCGCATCGTGCGCGAGCCGAAGGCGCTGCGGCATTTC
>Ga0181539_1003676_pt1 | contig 13793 bp, 13 predicted proteins | sample PEATcosm2014_Bin_46_FD_119767 | JGI IMG/M metagenome (GOLD analysis project Ga0181539, IMG submission 119767) | Peatland microbial communities from MTU Mesocosm Facility, Houghton, MI, USA - PEATcosm2014_Bin23_60_metaG | ecosystem: Environmental > Terrestrial > Soil > Wetlands > Peat | place... | reverse complement strand
TTGAAGTTCCGCATCAGCATCTGCGGCACATCGCCGAGGCTGGCGGGATAGGCCTTGAACTGCTGGATCTTGCCGTCCTGGCATTCTGCCAGGGCGCTTGCCACTGCGTTGCGCCGCCGCTCGTCAGGACCGATCACCGCAATGGACAGGACGGTGGCGCTAAAGGGATCCGAAATGTGGAAAGCGGTGGTCAAGGGCACTCCGAAACTTGGTAATCGCTCATCTCCTTTATCGGCGTGGGGGGAGACCGGCGTTAACGTTCCTTGAGAGTTTGATTCCTAAGGGTTAGGATGCACCGGCCACAGGGATTTGTCTAGTGCTGTTCGAAAGTAATGTAACTTTGGTAAGGTTCAAAGCGTGAAAGATGCGGCGCAGGGGCGGGTTGGAGAGGGGACGCGGCGGCTGTTGCCGGGGCTGGCGGTCGGCGATGGGTACATGCGGCATCCCTTCGACCTGGAGTTCGGAGTGCGGACGAGCGGGCTGATTGCGGGGCGCCACCTGAAGAGCGGGCACCGGCACGACCGGCATAACACGGCTTACTACGGGGTTGCGCCTTCTGTTTTCGAGTCGCTGGTGGCGCGCTGGCGGAGGAGCCGGCCGGCAGCGCCGATCGACGAATTTGCGTTTGTGGATGTGGGCGCGGGGATGGGGCGGGCGGTGCTGCTGGCCTCGGAGATGCCCTTTCGCGAGGTGGTGGGAGTGGAGCTGAATCCCACGCTGGCGCGAATTGCGCGCAGAAATGCGGCCGCGTGGCGGGCGGCGGGCCGGGCGCGCGCGCCGCTGAGGATGGTCTGCGGCGATGCCGTCGAGTTCCGGTTTCCCCAGACGCCTTGCGTGGCGTTCCTCTTCAATCCGTTTGGCGCGCCGGTGCTGCGGCGGCTGCTGCGGGCGCTCAAGAAGGGCTTTGCCGGGCGGGCCGGGCAACTGGACCTTCTTTATGTGAATAACGAGCAGGAACGCGTGCTGGAAGAGCAGACGGGGTTTGTGAGGCTGTTCAAGGGCGAGGTAAGGCGGTCGCGGGCGGATGCGATTGCGGACCACAAAATACTGGCCCACCAGCCGGAGGGGGAGTATGCATCGTCGAACGCGGAGGATTGCTCGATTTGGCGGTGGGTTGGGGAAGGCAGGGACTAGGGACTAGGGAAAAGGGAGTAGGGAGTAGGGAGTGCGACTTTGAGTGAACCGCATCTGATCTTGGGATTGGGCGAGCTGCTTTGGGATTTGCTGCCGCAAGGAGAATTGCTGGGCGGCGCGCCCGCCAACTTCGGCGTGATGGCGGCGCGGCTGGGCAACCACGCGGCCATCCTGAGCCGCATTGGGCGCGACGACCTGGGGCGGAAGGCGATGGACCGGCTGGACGCGCTGCCCGCGGACGCGAGCTCGGTGCAGGTCGATCCGGCGCACGAGACGGGCCGGGTGACGGTGGCCTTCGAGGCCGGGCAGCCGCATTACACCATCCACCAACCTGCGGCGTGGGACTTCCTGGAGCTTTCGGACGAGTGGGTGCGGCTGGCGGAGCGTGCCGACGCCATCTGCTTCGGGTCGCTGGCGCAGCGCTCGCTGGAGTCGCGGCAGACCATCCAGACGCTGGTGGCTCAGAGCTCGTCGGCGTGCGTGCGGATCTTCGACGTGAACCTGCGCGCGCCGTTCTACTCCGGCGAGGTGATTCAGGAGTCACTGGAGCTGGCGACGGTGATGAAGATGGACGCCGCCGAGCTTTTACTGGTGATGGGGCTTCTGGGCCTGCCGGTGGACGAAGGGCCGGCTGGGGATTGGTTGCATCGGGGCGCGCTGCGGCTGCTGGAGGAGTTTACCCCGCTGGAGATGGTGGCGATCACCCGCGGCAAGCATGGGAGCCTGCTGGTGAAGCGGAAGGAGTGGTGCGAGCACCCCGGCATTGCGGTGAAGGTGGCCGACACCATCGGGGCGGGGGATGCGTTTACCGCGGCGCTGACTCACTACCTGCTGCGCGGTGCGGGGCTGGCAACGCTGAGCGAGGCCGGAAACCGCTGGGGCGCATGGGTGGCCTCGCAGCCGGGCGCCATGCCCGCGCTGCCGGACGAGGTGATAGCCAGGATTACGGCGGAGATCGAGGGGTGAGCGCCGGAGATGAGCGTTGCGGGAAGGCCCGGTTGTGGGTCGGTTTCCGGTTTGCCGATTACTCGCTCAGAGCGCTCTAATGGGTCGATCTTGTTTCAGGAACAGCCCTTCCAGCGACTACAATCCTCGTAAACACCCCGCTGGCGAGCGCGACAGACAAATGGCGTCCTTCATTCACATCGCAGACAAGAACAAAGAGCAAGCAATCCTGCGAAACGGTATCAAGTCCACGAAGAGCCGCTCCGGAGTTCGGGGCGTTTGGGCAATGCCGGTTGTCCCCAACTTCACAACGACGCATCAGTGGGCGCGAGAGCTCCGGAGGCAGCCGATCAGGACGCTGGTATGTGTTCAGTTCAACGTTCCTGACGATGACCCCGTCTTGGTCGGCAAATACGATGGTGAAAAGTTGGAGATGACAGCAGGGGAGGCGGTTGGCGCAGTCCTCGACCATGCCGACCCGATGGGGCTCGAAGTAGTCATTCCCAGAAAGATCACCCCAAAGGAGATCACGCGCACGTATCTAGCGCCGCGCATCACCGGTTGGCGGTACTATCCAACCGCAAAGGGCAACCCGCCGTTCTGTCACTGCAAATGGTGTAATCGCGGGGAGATACGCGCCCAGCGCCTGATTCGAGAATAGAGGGCCTTTGGTCGGCTAACCGGAAACTGACCCATTGCCACAGCCCGATCCCACTTGCCAGACGCCGGGGCAGTCTCATACTCTGGCCTTCATCATGAGTAAACGAATCCTCGCCTTCGCTCTGCTGTCCGCCTTCACGCTGCCGTTGAGCCTCTTCGCCCAGGCTCCTACGCTCTCCATCCAGGTGGATCGACCGACTGCCAAGGTCAGCCCCATGCTCTATGGGCTGATGACCGAGGAGATCAACTTCTCTTACGATGGGGGGCTCTACGCGGAATTGGTTCGCGACCGCGCCGTGGGACATGGCTGGGGCGCGCTGCAACACTGGACGCTGGTGGAGCGCGGGAGCTCCGCGGCCAAGGTTGCAGTGGATGAGACGACCGGCCCCAGCGCCGCGCTGCCGCGCAGCTTGAAGGTGAGCGTGACCTCGGCTACGGCAGCTGCCCCGGCCGGCATCCAGAACGACGGCTACTGGGGCATTGCCGTGCGGCCGCGGACGACCTATAGCGGCTCGTTCTACGCAAAAACCGACAGCAATGGGATTCCGGTCACAGTCAGCCTGGTCAACGATGAGACGGGCGCGGTTGCGGCCAGCGCCACCGTGACCCGGCTGTCCGGCGATTGGAGGCCATTCACCTTTACGCTAAAGACCGAAGAAGTTCCCGTTTCGGCGAATAACCACCTGATTCTGACCATTCCGCGGCCGGCGACGGTCTGGTTCGACCTGGTTTCGCTCTTTCCTCCCACTTTTCTTGACCGCCCGCACGGCAACCGCATCGACCTGATGGAGAAGCTGGCGGCCATGCATCCCAAGTTCCTGCGCCTGCCGGGCGGCAACTACCTGGAGGGCGATCACATCGCGGAGCGCTTCGAGTGGAAAAGGACCATCGGCCCCTGGGTTGACCGGCCCACGCATCCCAGCCCGTGGCATTACCGCTCGTCGGACGGCATGGGGCTGCTGGAGTTTCTGGAGTGGTGCGAGGATCTGAAGATCGAGCCGGTGCTGGCAGTGTATGCCGGCTACTCGATGGCCCAGGAGCACGTGGAACCGGGTCCGGCGCTGGAGCCTTACATTCAGGATGCGCTCGACGAGATTGAGTATGCCACCGGCGGCGCGGATACCTGGTGGGGCGCCGAGCGGGCCAGGGACGGGCACGCCGAGCCGTTTCCGCTGCATTATGTCGAGATCGGCAACGAGGACTGGTTCGATAAGTCGGGTTCCTACGACGGCCGCTTCGCGCAGTACTTCAAGGCGATCAAGAAGCGCTACCCGAACTTGCAGTTGATTGCCACCACGCCGGTGAAGAGCGTGAAGCCGGACGTGCTGGACGAGCACTTCTATATGTCGGCCGAGGAGTCGCTGGGAGACGCCGGCCACTACGACAAGGCCGACCGCAACGGCCCGAAGATCTTCGTGGGCGAGTGGGCCACGCGCGAGGGCGAGCCGACGCCCAACCTCGAGGCGGCGCTGGGCGACGCGGCCTGGATGACGGGCATGGAGCGCAACAGCGATCTGATCATCATGGCCAGCTATGCGCCGCTGTTTGTGAATGTGAATCCCGGCGGGATGCAGTGGGAGACGGACCTGATCGGCTACGATGCGCTTTCGAGTTACGGATCGCCGAGTTACTGGGCGCAGGTGATGTTCGGCAGCTACCTGGGCACGGAGGTAGTGGCAACGGCCTTGACCGATGCCGGGCCGCGGATGTATGCCTCGGTGACGCGCGACGACAAGCTGCGCAAGCTCTTCATCAAGGTGGTGAATACGTCGTCGGAGACGGCGCCGGTGACCATCTCGCTGAGCGGCGTGGAGAAGGTGCAGCCGGAGGCGAAGCTGGTTACTTTGAGCGGCAAAACGCCCAATGCGACTAACACTATCACGAACCCCGAGGCTATCGTTCCCGTGGAGCAGAAGGTCACGGTGGATGCACCTAAGTTCCAGCAGAGCTTCGCGCCTTACTCGATCAATGTGCTGGAAGTCAGTTACTGAACAGAGATCAGGGGTCAGAGATCAGGGAACAGGGAACAGGGATCAGGGATCAGGGATCAGGGAACAGCCGGAAGGGCGGCTGGCGGTGGGGCGGGCCGGTGCTTGGCGCGCAGATAGGCGACGAGCTGGGCAATCTCCGCGTCGGTTAGGGAATCGCCGAATGCCGGCATCTTCTGGCCGCCATTGAGAATCTGATTCGTGATCTTGGCCGGGGTCCAGACCTTGTCCTTGGGGAGGTTCGCCAGATCCGGTCCCTTCTTGCCCCCCGAGCCGCCGGGGCCGTGGCAGTGGACGCAGCCTTTCTGCGCGAAGAGGAGCGCGCCGGCCTGCTCGTCGGCCTTGGTCTTCGCGCTGTCGAAAGCGCGAGCCGGGAGCGCGGCAAGAAGCAACAGGATTGGCAATAGGGCGAGGCAGGCCAGACGAGGAATCACGGAAGCCATTCTCGCATCTCGGCGGGCCGCCCGCCTCCATCTTTCGGTGGTGTGATGGCGGCTGACTGGATGGGCTGGATGAGGCAAAGTGTGTGAATCTTGAGGAGAATTCACGATAGGGTAACGGTAAGTTATAGATTGCAAATGCGGGTGCAGTTGGGCGTACGAATACAAATGGGCTGAAGGCGGCATGAATCGATTACTGCACTTCGCGCACGGTCACGATTGTTTGGAATTCGGGTCGGGACTCGGGTTGAGTGGCATCCAGTAACCTGGCGGTGGGTCCAATGGCGTGATCGCGCCAATTTCGAGTGCATAAAGGTCTCGCCATCCCGACAGCTGAGACTCCATGGCGAATGCGGTAAATGCGGCAAGGGATGCATCCCTTTCATGGTCATTGGCTCCCTGAACCTTGTCACCCACAATGTACTCGCTGAGGTCGATCAGGGCTACATCGCCTGGGCGGTGGGCGGGGGTTGCCTTGCCGACTAGCCAGAGCAATGCCTTGGGATGAGCTTCTGTGATGGAAAGTCCCTTCGGTAACCTCCGTTGGCATATCATGGCCGCGATGATTCCTTGAATCAGGCAGGCCCCTCGGAGAGCATTAACGGCACCTACAGTTCCGCCGTGGGCGCCGAGATGCGTAATAGCTCTTCGCACCGTCTTGTCTGCACGCCGGTCACCGTCTGGAATCCAGAACAGAGGCGCGTCGATTCCGACTGCGTTGATCTTGGCATTGCCCGCACATTGAACAGCGGCCTCATACGAGCCCTGTGCGTGATCGGCAATTCCCCGACCGACAAGTTTGAGGGGGAGTGTCTCGCCGGAGAGAATCGCCCACCCGAATCCACCAATCCCTCCGGGATCAAGGCCCACGTATGTGCACATAATCCAATTATGCATTCACCATCTGCGGTCAGGTTGCGAACTTCGAGCCAAGCATGCAGGAGCGCCAGCGGGTCGCGCCGTTTGACAAGGCTCTTGCCTCATTCCATTCCCCTTCCTCAATGCCGGAAGTGGCGGATGCCGGTGAAGACCATGGCCATGCCCAGCTTGTCGGCGGCGGCGATCACCTCTGCGTCGCGCACCGAGCCTCCGGGCTGGATGACGGCGGTGGCCCCGGCCGCGGCCACGGCTTCCAGTCCGTCGGGGAACGGAAAAAATGCATCGGAGGCGGCGACGCAACCCTGGAGCGGCAGCGCGGCTTTCATGGCGCCGAAGCGGGCGGCGTCCACGCGGCTCATCTGGCCCGCGCCCACGCCGAGGGTCTGGCCGTCGCGGGCGTAGACGATGGCATTGGACTTGACGTGCTTGCAGACCCGCCAGGCGAAGAGCAGGCTGCGCAGCTCCTCGGCGGTCGGCGGACGCCAGGTGACCACCTTCAACTCCGACTCGGCGACCCGGCCTGTGTCGGCATCCTGCAATAGCAGGCCGCCGGAGACGTGCTTGACCACCGGGCGCGGCGGGGCGGCGAGGACTTCGACCAGGCGCAGATTCTTCCTGGCGGAAAGGCGCTCGCGGGCTTCGGCGGTGAAGTCCGGAGCGGCGATGGCCTCGACGAAGAGCTTGGCGATCTCCGCCGCGGCGTCCCCATCCACCGCGCGATTGATGCCGATAACCCCGCCGTAGGCCGAGACCGGGTCGCAGGCCAGCGCCTTCTGGAAAGCCTCCAGGATGGTTGCGCCGGTGGCCGCGCCGCAGGGGTTGGTGTGCTTGACGATGACCACCGCCGGCTCGTCGAACTCCTGGGCCAGCTCACAGCAGGCGTCCAGGTCGACGAGGTTGTTGAAGCTGAGTTCCTTGCCCTGGAGCTGGCGAGCGCCGGCGATGCCCAGGCCCGTGCCGTCTGCATAGAGCGCGGCGCGCTGGTGGGGATTCTCGCCGTAGCGCAGCGGCTGCGCCAGCGGGAGGTTGATGCGCAGAGTTGCGGGCAGGCTGGCAGCGTCGAACTCGGCGGCTGCATCCGGCGCGGGCGCCTCGGCAATTCTGTCCAGCATGTTGGCGATGGCCGCGTCGTAGGCTGCGGTGGTGGCAAAGGCCTGGCGCGCCAGCCGCCAGCGGGTCTCACGGCTCAGTGCGGCGCCGGAGGCGCTTTTTATCTCTTCGACGAGAGCGGGATAGTCGGAGACGCGGGTCACAATGGCCACGTCCTCGAAGTTCTTGGCCGCGGAGCGCACCATCGACGGGCCGCCGATGTCGATGTTCTCGATCAAATGGCCGAAGGCCACGCCGGGCTGCGCCGCGGTTTTCTCGAAGGCGTAGAGGTTCACCACTACCATATCGATCGGCTCGATGCCGTGGGCGGCCACCGCGGCCTCATGCTCCCGGTTGCCGCGAATGTAGAGCAGCCCGCCGTGCACGCGCGGGTGCAGCGTCTTGACGCGGCCGTCCAGCATCTCCGGAAAGCCGGTGAGGTCGCTGATGTCCCTGACGGCCAGGCCGGCCTCGCGCAGCGCCCGCGCCGTTCCGCCGGTGGAGACCAGTTCCACCCCAAAGCCGGCCAGCGCCTGGGCAAACTCCACCAGGCCGGTCTTGTCCGTAACGCTCAGCAATGCCCGCCGAATTGGCTTTTCCGCGCTCACAGTCTCGCTCCTTCTCGGGCTCCGCTCATCCGCGCGCAGGTTTCAGGCACAGCGATAGCCGCGGCGTGGCGGGCGAAGACCAAACTCCAGATTACATCGAAGGATCGGCCGCGGATGCCCGATCCAGCGGTCGCGATGCGCTTCGCCCATGATCGAATCTCACCCCCGTCCCACGGCGTTTTCGAAAATGCTTTAGAGTTAAGTCATGGGAAGTTATCCCACCCCACCTCCACCTCATGGACAGCGGCCCGTCCATGGGAGCCCTGGTTTCGACCCGGTGATTCTTCCTCCCGACGCGGGTTATACCCCAGCGCCGCAGCCGGTCCGCCGCCCGCGACGGTGGTGGGCGGCCGCCCCGGCCACGAATTTGCTGGTGGGCATCAACTGCGCGGTTTTTCTGGCCATGGTGGCCAATCATGCCGGCTTTTGGAGCCCATCCCCAGATCTCTTGATGCACTGGGGAGCCGACAACGCAGGCTCCGTGCTGGTCCAAGGCCAATGGTGGCGGATTGTCACCGCGATGTTTGTCCATGTAGGGATCATTCACCTGGCCGCAAATATGTGGTGCCTGTGGAACCTGGGCCTGCTGGCCGAGCCTCTGCTGGGATCGGCGGGGGTGGTGGAGGTCTACATTCTCACCGGCGCGGCCGGCAACCTGCTATCGACGCTCTACAACTGGTGGACGAATTACGCCGACTGGACGAGATACCGCGCCGATTGGCCCACCCACCACGCCTTGGGGGAGCTATTCGACCCTAGCTTCGTGTTCCCGCCGGGCGCGGGAGCGTCGGGCGCCGTCTTCGGCATTGCCGGAGCGCTAATCATCCTGCTCGGGTCGAACCGGCTGCCCGTGCCGCCCCTGGAGCTGAGAAGACTACGCAGGTCGGTCATCTATTTTGCCGCGATCAACCTGGTGATCCCCTTCACATTCAACTTTGGCGCCGCGGTGATGCACGCCGGGCTGCGCATCGACTGGGCGGCCCACCTGGGCGGCTTCTCCTGCGGGCTGATCTTCGCAGCTCCGCTGGTGCCGCGGATCGGCTCGCCGCGGCCCGTTTTTGAGACGCGCCTGCGCATCGCCGTGGCCATGGTGGTGGGAATCCTGGTGCTGTTCGCCTTCTATCTGAGCAAGTTGCCGGGATAGACGATCTGCGCATCCCGCGCGGCGAGGTTCTTCCTGCACTGCATCTCGGATCGGCCAACTCCGGCGCGGCCTTCAACGCGGCGAACTTCGCTCCGCCAAACCCGCTCCGGCTCCCGAAAACCCCGGCCAGGGCCACTTTATCTCTATTGAAACGTTAAAGCCGTGTTACCATTGAATCTCAAGGAGTTGGCAGACCGCCACCCGATCCCGCCAGACCCTACCCCATGAACCTCTATCTCATGCGCCACGCCAATGCCGGACTTGCTCGCGGGAATCCGGCTGTGGACGCCAAGCGGGCACTCATCAAGGAAGGCAAGGAGCAGTGCATGCTGATGGCCCGCGTCTTGAGCGCCCTCAAGGTGCAGGTGGATGTGGTCGTCTCCAGCCCCCTGAAGCGGGCCCTGCAGACCGCCCAGTTTGTGGCCACGGAGCTGGGCTATGAGGCCAAGGTCGAGGTCAGCCCGGCTCTGGCGCCGGGCGCCGAATTCGCGGACTTCCAGCGGTTGCTGGCCAAGTATGCCGGCTTTGAGGGCGTGCTGGTCGTGGGCCACAACCCCAGCGTCTTCCAGTTCCTCGGCCGGCTGATCACCGGCAACGGCGCCGCCGCCATTCGCATGAGGAAGGGCTCGGTGGCCCGCGTAGACATGGACCGCCATCCTCCCCTGTTGCAGTGGCTTATTGATCCACGCATGGCCCGCTCCATCTACTTGAGCGTGCCAAAGAGCTCGCGCCCAAAGACCTCGCGAAAGAAGTAGCCGGGCTGCTTGCGTAGGCTCCAATGCTGCTGCTCCGCGCCCGTCCGCCCCGGCTCCAGCGGCGAGTACCATAACTCCGCCTGTCCCAGGCCGCCATCGGTTCGGCGAAAACCTGCCTCAAACAAACTGCCATCCCGAGGGAACTTCTTCTCCGCCCAACGCATTACCGGTTGTGAAGGGCTCAGGCGGCAGATCATGCAAGACGCACTAGCGGCGTTCGTTCTACACTCGGAGGCGAAAAGGCGATTCACCATGAGCGATGCGCCCAGAGATTCCGATGCCAGCAGTTCTCAGACCACAGACAGGGTTCCCAGCGACAGATTCTCGCCGATGTGGCGCGGGGAAACCGGCGAGTTCCAGCAAAGCGACGAACAATTGATGACCGCGTTCTCGCGCGGCCAGGCCGACGCGTTCAGCGCCCTTTTCCTGCGCTACAAGCAGCCGCTGTTTGGGTTTTTTCACCGCCGCGTGGCCGATCCGGCCCAGGCCGAGGAGCTGACCCAGGAGACCTTTCTCGCCGTCCTGCGGGCGGCGGCGCGCTACCAGCAAAGCGCCCTCTTCCGAACCTATCTCTATGCTGTCGGCTTCAAGATTCTGCGCGCTTATCGCCGCAAGGCCGCGTTTCGGGCCACGTTTCTGGGCGAACAGCCACCCGGCCGCGAGCCGGCGATCGACAACGCCATTGAAACGCAGGCGCTGATGCGCGAGGCGGTGGGGAAGCTGGAGGGGCTGGATCGGGAGGTTCTTCTGCTGCGCGAGTTCGAGCAGTTGAGCTACGCGGAGATTGCCGGGCTGCTCGGCCTGCCGCTGAACACGGTTCGCTCGCGCTTGTTCCGCGCCCGCCTGGCTCTGCACGATCTGCTCGCGGCGCCGGCTTCCCATTCCTCAACCCACGAGTTCGCTCAATCCAAGGAGCGCCTATGAACACCGCTGCCCATCCCGTTGCCCCCGAAGAGATTATGGCCCTCTTCGACGGCGAAGTTGCGCCCGCCGAGGCTCAAGCCGTCTCTGCCCATCTCGACCACTGCGCCGAATGCGCCGGTCTGGCCGACAAGTTGCGCGCCACCTCCGAGTCGCTCGCCCAGTGGGCGGTTCCGCCTGTTCCGTCGAGCGTGGAAGAGACTGTGATGAAGCAGGCTGCACACGTCGCGGCCGGTCGCAGTCCCGCCAAGCAACGATCCTATTTCAGTCCCAGCCTGTGGGGCTGGAAGCAGTGGGCTCTGGGCGGCGGAGGCGTGATGGCCGCGGCTGTGGTCCTGCTGGTCGTCAGCTCGGCAATCTTGTCTCGCCCAGTCAGGCAAGCTGCCCGGAGTGTCGAACCTGCCGAGGAAGCCAGGAGGGAGGCTTACTATCAGCCTCAACCCACCGACAGCGCTGCGCCGATGCCAACACAGAGCGCGGGCCTTGCACAGATGGGCGCACTGAAGTCCCCGGCGCTCGCCCAGGCCGCCAAGCCCTCCGATGAGCCATGGGGGGGCGGAGGCGGTGCACCGCTGCCCACACATCCGGCCGCGGCCGCACCCATGATCGCCCGCACCGTCTCGCTTGCTATCGTCGTGAAAGACTTCGCCGCCGCCCGCGCGTCGCTCGACTCAATCCTCTTGCGCCATCGCGGATATGCCGCGCAACTGACCGCCGCCACCCAGGAGAACGCTCCGCGCAGCCTTCAGGCCTCACTGCGCATTCCCGCGCCGGAGCTGGCCGCAGCGCTGGCCGAACTCAAGACTCTGGGCCGCGTGCAAAACGAGTCCCAGTCCGGCGAAGAGGTTACCCAGCAGCACGCCGATCTGGCTGCGCGCCTGCAAAACTCCCGCGAGACTGAAGAGCGCCTGCGCGCCATCCTGGAGCAGCGCACCGGAAAGATCGAAGACGTGCTGCAGGTCGAAGAGGAGATCGCCCGCGTGCGCGGCGAGATTGAACAGATGGAGGCCGAGCAGCAGGCTCTGGAGCATCGCGTCGACTTCGCCAGCGTCGATCTGCAACTCACGGAGGAGTACAAGGCCGAGTTGAACTCGCCCTCCGGTTCGGTCTGGAACCGCGTCCGCAACGCCTTCGTGGCCGGCCTGAGCAGCGCCGCGGAGACGATCCTCGGCATCGTGCTGTTCCTTGAGGAGGATGGCCCCGTGCTCCTCATCTGGCTGGCGATTCTCGGCTTGCCGGTCTTTCTGCTGGTTCGCCGCTACCGGAGGGTGAGGGCCAAACTTTAAGGGTGAGCCGGGTGGCTCTCGAACCACCCGATCACCCGGCGCTCGAACTCCTCAGGCTCCGCTTGCGCCGCTGCTATTCTTGTCTTAGCGCCGTTATACACAATGACAAGCCGGACCCATATGCAGGATCGCCCGCAAGCCGCGCCCACGGCGCGCGCCACCTGGCTGCTTTTTGCAGCCATCTTTGCCGCCGTGTACTTTTCCTCGCTCTTCACGCCGCCGTTGATGGACGACGTGGACGCATCCCACGCCCAGGCGGCCCAGCACATCCTCGATAGCGGCAACTGGATCACCTGCCAGATCAACGGGATCCGCTATATTGAAAAACCGCCGCTGCCCTACTGGCTGGTCGCCGTCAGCTATCGCGTCTTCGGCCAGAACACCTTTGCCACCCATCTGCCCAACGCGCTGGCCATGCTCGGCCTGGCGTGGCTCTGCTGGGTCTGGGCGCGCCGCGCCTGGGGTCCGCGCGCCGGCCTCTATGCCGGCCTGGGTGTGCTCACCTCCATCGGCCCGTTTCTCTTTACCCGCTTCATCATTCCCGAGTCTATCCTCAGCCTGTTCCTGCTTATTGCTCTCTACGGGCTGATCACCGGCCTGGAACTGAACCGCCCCAATCGCTTCTACTGGATGTGGGCGGGCGTGGCCCTGGCTCTGCTCACCAAAGGCCTGATCGCTCCCGTCTTCTTTGCCGGCGCGGCCATTCCCTACCTGTTTTTGACTGGTCAGTGGCGCCGCTGGCGCGCGTTGAAGCCGGTCTCCGGTTTTCTGCTCTTTCTGCTGATCGCCGCGCCCTGGCACATCCTCTGCGGCCTTGCCAATCCCGACCAGGGCCACGCCGTCGGCAACCACCCCACCATCGGCAACGTCCACGGCTTCTTCTACTTCTACTTTGTCAACGAGCACTTCCTGCGCTTCTTCTCGCTGCGCTACCCCTACGACTACAACAAGCTGCCCTTTGCCGCCTACTGGCTCCTTCACCTCGTCTGGCTCTTCCCTTGGAGCCTGTTTCTTCCTGCCCTGCTGGCCGTGGCCTGGAAGACCCGCCGCCACTGGCTCGAGCACCTGCGCAGCGACTCCTGAGAGACTGTTGACCTCTACCTCAATGGCTCCCGCCGCGAAGATGTGGCTGGCTACCTGGTCGGGCTTACCTTCCGCGTGCGCACCATCTGGCTTTTGAGCCTCTTCTCGGCATGGACTCTGCTCTTCTTTTCTATCTCCAGCAACCAGGAGTACTACACCTTCCCCGTCTGGCCGCCGCTATTCATCCTCATCGCCGCAGTGCTCACACGCGCTGAGGAGAAACGCGGCCTGGATGGAGGTCCGGAAAGCGGCCCCAACAGCCTGAGACCCCTGCTCTCGACCGCCTGGCTCACCGGCGGTCAAGCCGTTTTCGCCGTTGCCGGCGTGCTGACCGCCGCGGCCCTCGGCTGGGGACTGTGGGATTCCCGCCGCCTGCCCTACGTCGCCGACATCGGCACCATGCTCGCGCACCGCGCCGTAGCCGGCTACACGCTCGCGATGTCCCACTTCTTCGATCTCACTGGGCCCTCGTTTGCCGCGCTCCGCCTGCCTGCCGTTCTGGCTGCCGTCACGCTGCTCATCGGCCCGGCCGTGGGCTGGCTGCTGCGCATCAAGGGGAAGCACCTGGCCGCCACGGTCAGCGTGGCCCTCACCATGAGCGTCTTCCTCATCGCGGCGCACATCGCGTTCGCGCGCTTCCAGCCCATGCTCAGCTCCAAGCAACTGGCCGACACCATCATCCGGAAAGGCTCGCCCGCCGACACCTTCATCATCTTCGGCGAGCATTCCGACGCATCCTCGGTCGTCTTTTATACTCATCGCTTTTTTGGCGGCAGGCCGGCCATGATGGTGCGCCCGCGCTGCGGTCAGCATAACGAGGGCACGCCGCTGCTCTGGGGCTCCTGCTACCCCGACGCGCCC
>Ga0181539_1003675_pt1 | contig 13804 bp, 14 predicted proteins | sample PEATcosm2014_Bin_46_FD_119767 | JGI IMG/M metagenome (GOLD analysis project Ga0181539, IMG submission 119767) | Peatland microbial communities from MTU Mesocosm Facility, Houghton, MI, USA - PEATcosm2014_Bin23_60_metaG | ecosystem: Environmental > Terrestrial > Soil > Wetlands > Peat | place... | reverse complement strand
GATCGGCCGGACCGTCCGCTTGCGCGGCTGGGTGCTGCGCTCCCGGTCGTCGGGCGGGATCCTGTTCCTGCTGCTGCGCGACCGGACGGGGGTGGTCCAGGTGACCGGGCGGCGGGACCTTCTGGGCGACGCGGTGTTCGATGCGGTCGAGCACACCCAGGTCGAAGGAGCGCTCACCGTCGAGGGAGCGGTCGCCGAGGACCGTCGGGCCCCCGGCGGCCGCGAGGTCCGGGCGAGCGCGGCCACGGTGGTGCACGCCGGCGAGCCGTTCCCGATCTTCGCCGAGCAGACCGAGGAGTTCCGGCTCGACAAGCGTCACCTCGTGATCCGCTCCCAGGAGCACGTCGCGACGTTCCGGATCAAGGCGGAGCTGTTGCGGGCGTGCCGGGAGTTCCTCGACCGCGAGGAGGTGCTCGAGATGACGCCGCCGGTGCTCTCGGGGAACGCGGCGGAGGGGGGCGCCGACGCGTTCCAGATCGACTACTTCGGCCGGCCCGGCTACCTCTCCCAGTCCGCGCAGCTGTACCTCGAGGCGCTCCTGTTCCCCCACGAGCGCGTGTACGCGCTGACTCCGTCGTTCCGTGCGGAGAAATCCCGCACGCCCCGGCACCTGACCGAGTACCTCCATCTCGAGGTCGAGCTGGCGTGGTGCGACCTCGCGGGGCTCCTCGGTTTCATGGAGCGGATGGTCGAGAGCGTCGTGCACGCCGTCGCGGAGCGCCGCCCGCACGAGCTCGAAGCGCTGGGGCGGCCCCCGGCGGAGCTGCTCGCCGTCCGTGCCCCGTTCCCGCGGGTCACGTACACGGCGGCGATCGACCGGCTCGCCGCCCAGGGGCTCCCCGTCACGTTCGGCAGCGACCTCGGCACCGCCGAGGAGCGCGCGCTCACGCTCGAGGAGCGCACCCCGGTGTTCGTGACGCACTTCCCGAGGGAGCTGAAGGCGTTCTACATGCTCCGCTCGCCGGACGACCCGCGGACCGTCGAAGCGGCCGACCTCCTCGCCCCGGAAGGGTACGGAGAGATCATCGGCGCCTCGTGCCGCGAGACGGACCTCGCCGGGCTGGTCGAGCGGATCCGCGCCGTCGGCGCGAACCTCGAGGAGTACGAGTGGTACCTCGACCTCCGGCGGCACGGGAGCGTACCGCACGCCGGGTTCGGCCTCGGGATCGAGCGGATGCTCCGCTGGATGCTCCGCCGCGAGCACATCCGAGAGACGACCCCGTTCCCGAGGACGCCGGCCCGCCACACCCCGTGAGCCCCGGGCCGCTGCGCGCGTCGGGGCGGCGGGTCAGCAAGGTTCAAGAGCGGGTGAGCACCTCGGCCCGGTGCTCGTCCATCGGGGGCCCAAGATTGGCAACAGAGCAAGGGTCGAACCGAGGGGCCGAGCGGCCGGCGCTCTCCCCGGTGCTCGTCGAACGGATCACGCACCAGGACGTTCCGGCGATCTGCTCGCTGTACAAGAAGGTCTGGGAGGCCGAGCCGGTCGGCGTGCCGACCGAGCTTCTGAAGGCGTGGCAACCGACCCCGCTCGAGTTCACGAGCTGGATGGAGGGAGTCACGTACTTCTCCGCCCGCCGCGACGGCCGACTCCTCGGGGTCATCGGATCCGAGCTCCGCCACGGGAGCTGCCGTCTCCTCAACCTCGCCGTCGAACCCGAGGCCCGCCGCCAGGGGATCGGGAGCGCGCTGGTCGGCGCGACGGTCGAGTGGGCCCGGCACGCGGGCGCGGGCTCCGTCTGGGTCGATGCGCTGGCCCGGTTCGCGGCGGCGGCCCCGCTGTTCAAGCGGCTCGGGTTTGCCCCGGCCGGCCTCCTCCACAAGCACGAGTGGAACGAGGACGTCCAGCTGTTCGAGCGGATCCTCTGAGACCTCTCCTACCGCGTGCGCGGCGGAGGCGGCCCCGAGTGGCTCGACGGGGTACCGTGGGTCTGCTGCAGCGCCCGGAGCCGGCGGACCCCTTCCTCGGCGTGGCCGTGGAAGACGTCCCGGGCGCCCTGGGCGAGCTCGGTCGCCTCCCGCTCGGTCGCGACGCCCTGCCGACGCTCCCGCAGGAGGAAATCGCCGTACTCGGCGACGTACTTCGGCATCGCGGTCTTGAGCCGCTCGACGGCGCGGGCCCGGAGGCCGCGGATCTGCTGCTTCAACGCGACGAGCCGCCCGGCCCGCAGCTCCCCCTCGAGGGCCCTCGCGGCCTCGACCGGGTCCTGCGGCACCGGCAGGCTCAGGGCTTCGAGGTCCTTGAGGAGGGCGACGATCCGTTCGAGCTCCTCGCGGGCCTGGTCGAGGTGGCGCTCCTTGAGCGCGACGACCCGGTCGACCTGCTGGAACGTCGCCAGGGCCGCCGCGACGTCGCCGACCCGGGCGGCGTGCAGCGCGTCGTCGATCTGCTCCCGCTCGAGGCGACTGTCGACCGTGTACGCCTCGAGGCGGGCGAGGCGGGACTTCTCCCGGCGCTCCCACTCCTCGAAGGCCGTGACGATCCGCCGCTGGGCCAACCGCTCGATGCCGCGGACGACCTCCGCCCACGGCTCGGGACGGGGCGCGGTCCGTGCGGCCTCCTCCGCCCAGGCGGGCAACCGGGGGAGCTCGACGCCGAGCGGTTCGGCGGCCTCCGCCCATTGCCCGATGCGCGCGAGACGGCGCCCGAGGTCGGCCGCGAACGGGTTCGTGGGGGACGGCGAGGCCGCCGACGCCCCGACCGCGTCCGAGGAGCGTTTCTTCGCCGGCGTTGCGGGCGGCCCGTCCTCGTCCATCGAGGGGTCCGGGCCGAGGAGGGCGTGGCATCGCGGGCAGACCAGCACGTCCTCGGGGACCGGGCTCCCGCAGCTCGCGCACGTCTTCTGATGACCGGCCATCGAACGGGTGGTTCTACAATGCTCCGCGATACTTTATAGGTGGGCGGGCGGCCGCGGCCCCGTCCCGACCGGTCCCCGACGGTCGGCGCGCGCGGCCGGAGGTGGGCATCGGAAGATGCAGGGGGTGAGATTCGAACTCACGAACTCCTACGAGACCAGGACCTCAACCTGGCGCCTTTGACCAAGCTGGGCCACCCCTGCACGCCCGCTCGCGCGTAGGGGGGCCGCCGATAACCTTTGCGAAGCCGGGTCCCCGGGTCGGCCGGCCGCCGGCCGATTGCCGCAAAAGGCCATGTACGGAGACGCGGTGACGGCGGCCCATGAGCGACGACCCGGGCGGAGGGACGACGGTATTCATCGGCCTGAAGCCGACCATGACCTACGTCTTCCAGGTGGTCACGCAGCTGAACTCGGGCTCCGGGCCAGTCGTCGTCAAGGCCCGCGGGAACGCGATCGGGAAGGCGGTGGACGTCGTCGAGGTCGTGCGGCGGCGGTTCCTCGAGGGCCAGGTCGAGCTCGGCGCGATCGCGATCGGGACCGAACGGCTCACGAACCGGGAGGGCCGCGAGGCGAACGTCTCGTCGATCTCGATCCCCCTCACCCGGACCGGACCTCTCCCGCCGGCGGGGACGGCGGTGGGGCCGGAGCCTCCGGCGTCGGACCCTCCGTAGCGTCCCGTACCACCCAGGTACCGGCCCAGAGGTCCCCGACGCGCTGGCGCTCCCAGGTGAGCGCGATCGCGAGCACCCCGAACGATCCGAGGAGGGCGACCCCTCCCGCGACGGCCACGACGATGCCGAGGCCGGCGAAGACGCCGCCCGGCAGGCTGACGCCGAGGACCGTCGATCCGCCGGGTCCGATCCCCTTGGTCACCAGGGCGATCGCGATCGCCCCGCCCAGCCCGACGAGCGTCAGGATCGGCGCGAGAGGCAGGTTCCTCGCGAGCGCGGCCAGGCCGTCCGGGGTACGTAGCGCGCGGTCCCGGACGGCCAGGCCCAGCGCGGCCTTGCCGACGGTCGTCCCGACCCACGCCTCGGTCAGGGCGAAGTAGAGGAGCGCGACCGCGATGTAGCCGACGACCGCGGTGTTGAACGGAAGGCTCGCCGCGACCGCGTCGTAGCCTCCCGGGGTCTCCCTGGCGATGATCGCGAAGACGAGAAGGGCCGGGGCGCTCACGAGCGCCAGGTCGATGACGAAGGCGACGAGCCGCTCGCCGGCGGTCGCGAAACGGCGGAGCGAGAGCTCGCGGCCCAAGAGGACGAGCCATCGAGCCATCAGCCACGCGCGGTACCCCTCGCGAGGGTCGCGGGTCCCCGAACGGGCAACGTTCTGGAGGTTCGCCTGGTCGCTGACGATCCAGCCGGGTACCGGGAGCCCCTCCCACGGTCGGTCGTCCGGGGCGGCCGGGACGCCGAGGAGCCGGCGGGCCTGGCCGGCCGACGTCCGCGACGCCGCTACGGAGTTCTCGAGCGAACGGGCCACGTCCCCGGCGACGCCCGCCCGGTAGGCCTCCCGAAGCTGCCGGATCGCGGACGGGGTGGGCGGGGCCGGCGGAGCACCGACCGGCGTCCACCCACGTTCCCACGCGATGTGCGTGAGGTACGCGGTGGCGAGCGCCAGGAGCCCCGAAAGATACACGAGGTCGAGCACCCCCGCGCCGCCAATCGCATAGAGCCCCGGGGCGCCGTGCCCGTACAGGGGCGGCTGGCGGAGGACGTCGGCGCCGACCAGGACCCCGAGGGTCGTCGCGAGGAACGAACCCGGCAGGGCGAACCCCTCCTCCCCCGGAAAGACCCTCGGGGCCAGGGCGCCGGCGGCGATCCCCGCGATGATCGGCGGGAGCAGGAAGTAGGGGAACGGCTCGACGATGCCCTCCCCCGGAATGGCGCTCGACCCGGCGAAGGTGAGGACGAGGACCCCGCTCATCAGGGCGAGGAGGAAGCCGACCCGGGCGAGCATCGGGTGGGGCGGCGAGCGGGCCCGAAGCACGACGCCCCCGCTCACGGCGATACCCACCAGCGCCACCGCCAGGACCGCGGCCCCGCCGGGGCCGAGGTGGGTCGCGGCCCCGAGGCGACGGAGGGCCGGCGCGCTCACCGGGAGGACGACGAGGAGCATCGCCCCCGCCTCGACGGTCACGAGGCCGAGGAGCCATCCGAGGGACCGGCGGGCGGGCGGAGCGAGCCGGCGCAGCGTGCCCGCGCCGACGATCAGGGGCAGGAGGGCCCCCCCGAAGCTGACGGCGACCCAGTCGTAGGAGACCGGCGCGATCGGAAGGAGGGCGAACGAGCTGAGCAGGGCGCCCGGAAGCAGGAGCCAGAACGCCTTCCGGTCGAGGCCGATGCTCTCGGCGAACGGCCCGTGCCCCCACGCCAGGACGAACAGCATCGCCCAGAGGGCCCCCGGCAGGGCCAGCGAGACGACGTTCGAGGCGGAGTCCAGCGCGAGCATCCAAGGATCGACCATGCGCGTCGCTTGCCCCCGCCCCGGGACGTCGCCCGACTCCGCCGCGGGGCCTAAACGTTTTGTCGAGAGGTTCGCTCGCGGGCACGATGGTCGCACACCGTCAGGAGACCGATTCGCTCGGCACGCGGGATGTCCCCGAGACGGCGTACTGGGGCATCCAGACCCTAAGGGCGCGGGAGAACTTCCCGATCAGCGGCCTCACCGCGTCCCGCCACTTGATCCGCGCCTACGCCCTCCTCAAGCTCGCGTGCGTGCGGGCCAACGTCGAGAAGGGCGGGCTCGCCCCGGAGCGGGGAGCCGCCCTCGCCCGCGCGGCCGAGGAGATGGCCGCCGGAAAGTTCGACGGCGAGTTCGTCGTGGACGTCTTCCAGGCGGGAGCGGGGACGTCGTTCCACATGAACGTCAACGAGGTCCTCACGAACCGGGCGCTCGAGATCCTCGGGCGACCCCGGGGCGACTACCGGGCGCTGAGCCCGAACGACGACGTGAACCGGGGACAGTCGACGAACGATACGTTCCCGTCCGCGACCCAGGTCGCCGCCCTCCTGGCGCTCGCCGAGCTGCGGACCTCGGTCACGACGCTCGCGGAGAGCCTCCGCCGCAAGCAGGAGGAGTTCGGCCGGCTCGCGAAGGCGGGCCGGACCCATCTCAAGGATGCCATGCCGGTGACCCTGGGCGCGGAGTTCGGCGCGTACGCCGCCGCGTTCGAGCACGTGCTCGAGACGCTCCCTCCGGTCGAGCGGGCCCTCGCGGAGCTCCCGCTCGGGGGCAGTGCGGTCGGCAGCGGGGTCAACTCGGTGCCGGGATTCCGCGCGCGGGCGGTCGAGGAGCTCGGACGCCTGACCGGTCTCCCGCTCCGGGTCGCCCGGGACCCGTTCGAGACGATGCAGAGCCGCTGGGCGCTCGGGCTGGCGTCGGCGTGGATGCGGACGCTGGCGCTCGAGCTCGTCCGGATCGCCAACGACCTAAGGCTCCTGTCGAGCGGCCCGGCGACGGGCCTCGACGAGATCCGGGTCCCCGAGATCCAGCCCGGCTCGTCGATCATGCCGGCGAAGGTCAACCCCTCCGCCGCGGAGTGCCTCGACATGATCGGCTTCCACGTGATCGGCGCCGACACGGCGACCGCGCTGGCCGTGCAGGCCGGCCAGCTCGAGCTCAACGTGATGATGCCGCTGATCACCTACGAGCTGCTCTTCTCGGCCGAGATCCTGACCAAGTACCTGCCGGTCTTTGCGCGGAGCTGCGTCGACGGCATCCGCGCGAACCGGGCCCGGCTCACCGACTACCTGGGCCGGTCCGCCGCGCTCGCCACCGTGCTGACCCCGCGGCTCGGGTACCTCAAGGTCGCCGAGATCCTCCACGAGTCCGACCGGACCGGTCGGCCCGTCCGCGAGCTGTTGGTCGAGCAGAAGCTTCTCTCCGCCGAGGAGGTCGAGAGCCTGCTCGGCGAGGCGGCGCTCCGAAAGCTGGCCGAGCCGGTGCCGTAGCGGGGCAAGGGATTAAGCGGGGGGCCGGCCGTGGGCCCCGAGGTCCGGATGCCGTCGATTGAAGAGACGACGGTCGCCCTCGGCAACCCGAACTCGGAGGAGTCCCGCCGGGCCATCGGTGTCCTCGGGAAGGTGGGACTGACCCAGTACGAGGCCCGGGCGTACATCGCGCTCGTCGCCCGGGGGGTGGGGGACGCCGCCACCCTCGCCGCAGCGGCCGGCATCCCGCGCACCAGCGCGTACAAGGTCCTCGAGGCGCTCGCGGCCAAGGGGTACGCGAAACCGACCGGGGGCAAACCGATCCTGTTCCGCCCGACGGCCCCCCTCGAGGTCGCCGAGACCCTCAAGGCCAATATCCAGGAGGTGTTCGACCAGCTCGCCCTCCTGCACCGCGCGGTCGCCGAGCACGGGGAGCCCCAGCTCGTCTACCTCCTCTCCGAGCGCGAGAAGGTCGTCGCCAAGATCGGCGAGATGCTGGACCATTCGACGCGCACCTACATCCTGACGACGCCCGGGGTCGCCGATCTCCGGGACGAGCTCGGGAAGAAGATCGCGCACGCCGTGAAGCGGGGGGTCCGGGTGACGTTCGTCACGGCCCCGCTGCAGCGGGTCCCCGAGGGCGTCGAGTACATTCCCCGCGAGAACCTCCTCGCCACCGAGGTCCTCGCGGACGGCGAGCACGCCCTGCTCGCGGCGCCCGGGCTCGATGCGTGCGGGTTCACCGACAACCCGATCCTCACCGCCCACCTGAAGCAGTTCCTCGAGGTCGTCCTCGAGAAGGGGTCCGGCGGGCCGTCGTCGTGACCCCGGTCGCCCCATGGCGTCCGACCGGAGGCCTCCCGCGGAACGCGTGCGCGACCGGTTGCGCGCGGTCGGCGGCCCGGCGGCGGCCGAGGCGATGCCAGCCGGCTACCAGCGCCTCGGCCGCGTTCTGGTGCTGCGCCTGCCCGAGACGCTGCGTCCGTTCTACGGAATCATCGGCGCGGCCTGGCAGGCCGAGCTCGGCGTCGCGACCGTGCTCGTCCGCACCGGCCCGATCGAAGGCGAGCTCCGCCACCCTCGAACGGAGACGATCGCGGGCCGCGAGACCGAGACCGAGGTCGTCGAGTACGGGGTCCGGTGGACGTTCGACGCGGCGGAGGTGATGTTCGCCGCGGGCAACCGCACCGAACGCCGGCGGTCGGGCCGGCTCGTCCAAGCCGGCGAGGTCGTCGTCGACCTGTTCGCGGGGATCGGCTACTTCGCGGTGCCGGCGGCCCGGAGCGGCCGGGCGTCGCACGTCTACGCCGTCGAGAAGAACCCGGTCGCCGCACGGTACCTCCTCCTCAACGCCCGGCGGAACGGGGTCGCCGACCGGATGACGGTCGTCGAGGGCGACAACCGGACCGTCGATCTGCCGCGGGGGTTCGCGGATCGGATCTTCCTCGGGTACCTGCCGAGCGCCGTCCCGTGGATCCCCCGGGCCCTCGAGCTCCTCCGTCCCTCCGGCGGGTGGCTCCACGTGCACACCGTCGCGGACGCACGGAGCGCACGGGGATCGGCGGCCGCGGAGGTCGACGCCGCGTTGGTCGCGGCCTCGGCCCGGGTGATCGGCGCGACGCGCGCGCGCGAGGTCAAGCCGTACGGTCCGGGCCGGACGCACGTCGTAGTGGACGCGCACGCGATCCCCGCCGGTGGCCCCGACCCGGAAAGGATCCTGGATTGATCGGCGTCGGACGGAGAGGGACGTGCGGGCACCGGGATTTGAACCCGGGTTATAGGCTTGGCAAGCCTATGTGATGACCAGACTACACTATGCCCGCACTACGTGGTGTTCTCCGCTGCGACCGATCCCCCGGTGGGGGCGTGCCCTCCGAGCCGGACCGGACGCGACCGGGCCATCCCGAGCAACGGGGCGGGCTTAAAGCCAACGACGCCCGGGCCGCCCGGCGGTCGTCGGGACGGGGCCCGGTCGCGGCGGTTATCTCCGCGCAGGGGTCGTCCTCCCCCGCGCAGGGGTCGGGCGAATGGACGACGTGTGGCGGGAAGGCGACGGCGCGGTCCTGAAGCGGGCCGGGGCTCCGCCCGTGCTGGTCGCGGTCGTGCGGGGGACCCAGCGGATCGGGACCGAGGGGGTGCTCGACGTGTCGGACCAGATCGGACGGCCGACGGGCGGGGAGCTCGCGTGGCTCGGCGCGAAGTACCGACTCCTCCGGCCGTCGCTCGCCGACCTCTTCGGAACGCTCCGACGCGGCCCGCAGATCGTCACGCCCAAGGACGCCGCCTACCTCGGGTACCTGGCGGGGATCTCGCCGGGCGCCCACGTCGCCGAGGGCGGTGCGGGAAGCGGCGCCCTGACGATGGCGCTCGCCTTCTTCGTCGGGCCGACCGGCCACGTGACGACGTACGACCGCCGCCCGGAGTTCCTCGACACCGCGCGTCGCAACCTCCGCCGCGCGGGCCTCGAGGAACGGGTGACGTTCCGGGAACGCGACCTCGTCCGCGAGGGCCTGGACGTCGACGGCGTGGCCAGCGTCGTCCTCGATCTGCCGGAGCCGTGGGAGGTCCTCCCGTCCGCCCACCGCGCGCTCGCCCCGGGGGGATACGCGGCCACCTACACTCCGACGTACAACCAGCTCGAACGCACGGTCCGGGCGTTCCGTTCGGTCGGGTTTGACGACGTTCGGGCGGTCGAGCTGCTCGAGCGGCCGATCCACGTGGGCGACGGGGGGACCCGCCCCGAGTTCGAGATGCTGGGCCACACCGGGTTCCTCGCCTCCGGCCGGAAGGTCGACTGACGATGGTCGTCCCGTCGCTCACGATCGGCGCGCTCGTCGGGATCGTCCTCTCCGGGGGGTTCGTCTACTGGGAGGTCGGCCGGTTCGCGGAGCCCCAGGTGCCGGTGACCCGGTTCGACGAGCGGCGGGAGATGTTCGCCTACACCGCGGGGCTGTTCGTCGGCGTGCCGCTCGCGGTGGCGTACGTGCTCTTCCGGCTGGAGCTCGAGGTCGCGGCGCTCCTCGGCGCGCTCGCGCTGCTCGCCGGCCTGGTCGCCGGGACCGAGGTCGCCCAGCTGCTCCTGGCCCGCAGCCGGTTCTGGGGCGGCGAAGCGCGTCCGTTCTACGCGCTCGGGTTCCGAGCGGCGATCGGGGGGATCCTGGCACTGGCCATCGTCTCCTCGTACCTCGGCGGTCCCTTCGTGCTCGGCGTGGGCCTCGCGACGACGGTGGTCAGTGCCTTCGCGGTGATCGCGCTCGAGGTCGCCGGAGCGCTCCTCTCCCTCCGCCCCGCCCCGTCGTCGGGGCTCCGGGGCGGCGGCCCGTGGTCGGGAGGGATGGTGGGGGCGGTCGGATTCCTCCTGCTGGGGCTCGGCCCGATCGCGGGAGCGATCCCCGCGCTCGCGGCCGCGCTCTTGGTCTTCCTGGGGGCGACGGTAGTGTACTTCCGGTTGCGTCCGCTCCTCGGGCGGGTCCTTCCGCCGACCCCGCCCCAGGCTCCGTCCGCCCCGACCGCTCCCCCGGCCTACGGTCGCACCGGGTCCCCGTTGCCCGGGAGCTCCCGGCCGGGACAGCGACCGTGACCTGCCGCCCGCGCGGGTCGGCCTAGAAGGCGGGGGCCACCGCGGCCCCCTGGGTGAGCAGGAGGGTCAGGAGGATCCCGATCCCCACGAGGAGCAGGCAGAACGCCGCCCGCCGCGAGGCGAGGAACCGGGCGTTCTCTTCGGCGCTGTTCGACTCGGGCTGATGGAGCACGAAGTGGAGCTGGATGCCGGCGCCGCTCGCGATGCCGAACGCCCCGGCGGTCCACAGGGTCCGAGCTACGAGGATCGCGTACTGGACTCCCGCGCTCACGCTCCCGGAGCAGTGGGTGGTGAAGCAGTCGGCGGGGTACGACCCGGCGATGACATCCACGAGCGTCCCCACGAAGAGGAGGACCAGCCCCCCGCCCTGTCCGAACAGCGAGAGCAGCGCCCAGGGGATCGGGCGGGGGGATCGCCGGCCCATCATGCCCGTCATCTGGGCGGGGGTGGCGGCAATCGGCGCGTCCGCGTGCACCGGGGGGTCCGACGTGAGGTCCGGGGGAGCAGGTCGTCCTCGCATTCGATGTAGAGCGGTTTGCCCGATTCATAAAGGCGTCGGATAGGGTCTTAAGGGACTTGGCGTCCCGCGGAGGAGATGCCGGACGAGGCCCCGTCGGTGCCGTTCGATCGCCGCCTCCGCCACGGGGCCCGGCAGCACCGGGCGGCGATCTCGGTCGTGGTGCTCGCGATCGGGGTGTTCCTGGTGTTCCTCGCCGTCTGCTGGTTCACGCCGCTCTCGAGCTCCCAGCCGTTCTCGTCGCTGAACTCGGTGACCGTCCAGGGAGGCACCAACTACAACCTCCTCTTCGTCTTCCTCGGGCCGATCATCTGCATCGTCGGGGCCTATCTCGTCGCGGCGTACTCCATCGCACGGCGCAAGTTCGAGCACCTCATGCTCACGAAGAGCAAGGCGGAGTTCCTCCGGAACATCCCCGACCTCGAGGACCTGCTCTGGGACCTGACGCCGGTCGACGAGCAGCGGTACGAGGAGAAGCGGGCCGAGTTCCGCCTCCGCCGCTAGCGACCGTTCCGGGTCGCAAGTGGTCCGGGTTAAGTACCGTTCGCCGGTCGTCGCGTCGTGCCGGAGGCCTCCGTCGACGGTCGGGTCGAAGGGTTCCGCTTCCGACGGCTGGAGAAGCCGGAGGAGTTCCGCCAGTCCGAGGAGCTCCAACGGTCGGCCCTCGGGCCGGACGCGGTCGGCGTCGTGCCGTCCCCCCTGCAGCGGGCGATCCAGGACCACGGCGGGCTCGTCCTGGGGGCGTTCGCCGACATCCACCTCGCCGGATGCGCCATCTCCACGATCGGCTGGGACGGCACGACGCTCTACCACTACTCCCACCTGACGGCCGTCCGCCCCGAGTACCGGAACCACCACCTCGGGTTCCGCCTGAAGGCGTACCAGCGGGACGAAGTGCTCCGGCTCGGCCTCTCCGAGATCCGGTGGGTCTTCGACCCGCTCGTGAGCCGCAACGCCTGGCTGTACGTCCGGCGCCTCGGCAGCGCTCCGGACCGCTACCTCCCGCACTACTTCGGCCAGCTTCCCGAGGGGGAGGAGGCGGGGACGGAGACCGACCGCCTCCGGACGCGCTGGGAGATCGCGACCCCCCGGGTCGAAGCACGGCTCGCGGAGACCGGGGCGGATCGCGCGGACGACCTGCGCCTTTGGTCGGCGGCCGGAGCGCTCGTGGAGACCGAACCGGGGGAGAGCGGCCTTCGGCTCCCGACGGCGGTCGTCGAACCGACCGGTCCGACCGCCCACCTCGAGGTCCCGTTCGACCTCGGGCTGATCCGCCAGCACGAGCCGGCCTCGCTCCGCCGATGGCGCCATGCGGTCCGTGACGCCTTCCGGACCGCGATCGACCTCAGGTACGCCGTGGACGATTTCGTTGTGGTCCCCGTCGACCACGAGCGGAGGAGCTTCTACCTGCTCACGCGGCGGGGGCCGGAGACGCCCGGCCCGTCGGCGCCGTAGGGTCCGGAGAGATTATCGGCCCGGGCGCCGTTCGTCGGGCTGGAGGGCCTATGCCCCGGGCAACGCATACCTCCCCGGTACTCCTCTGCGTCATCGCCATCGCGCTGGCGACGGGCGCGGGAGCAAGCCTGGTGGCGAGCGCCACGCGGCCGGTCGGGGGGGCGGTCATCGCCTCGGCGCCGTACAGCTTCTCGGACACGCTGCTGGGACTCCTGTTGATCGCCCCGTTCCTCGCCGTGTTCGGGGCCCTGATCTTCCGGCGCATCCGGGAGGGGGGACTCGGCTTCCCGCAGCGGGCGGTGATGACCGGACTGGTCGTGTTCGTGCTCCTGGTCGGGTTTGCCGTGGTCGGTCACTATCTCAACCCCGGTTCGCCCCTCGCCACCCAATCGTCGACCGGTACCGGCACCGGGACGGGTGGGGGATCCCCGGGGAATGGCTCCGGGGGCGGGGGCGGCGGGCCCTCCATCGGGAGCCCGTCCTCCTCCTTTGATGTCTCGGGCGGACTCTTGCTCGTGGTCGCCGCCGTCGTGGCGCTGGCGCTCGCGGGTCTGATCCTCCCTACGCTCGGGGCCCGGATCGCCGGACGCCGGGTCTCCCGCGCGGCCGCCGCGAACCCCGCGGTCGCTCGGGCAGGCGCCCAGGCCGCCCTCGCTCGGGCCCGGTCCGATCTCGACGCGGGCACGGACCCGCGTGCGGTGATCGAGCACCTGTACACGCAGCTGCTCGACCGGATGGTGCCGATCGCGGGGGACCTGAGCGCGTGCACCCCGGAGGAGATCCGCAGCGAGAAGCTCGTCCCGCTCGGCGTGCGGCCGGCCGCCGCCGATGCGTTGACCCGGCTGTTCGAGGAGGCACGCTACTCTTCCCACGCGCTGGGCCCCGAGGCGGCGAATCGGGTCCGCAGCGCGGTCGGTGCCGCCGCGAAGGACCTCGCGCGGATTCCGGCCGCCCGATGAAGGCACCGTTCGGCGCGCTGTTCCCGGCGCTGGCGATCGCCGCGGCGATCGTGGCGATCGTGGCGGGACCCACCTACGCCATCGCGGCCCCCGCGGCGGTCGCGGCCGTGGTCGCGGCCGCGCTCACCATCTGGGAAACGGTCGACCGCTCGGCGCCGCACGTGCGCCGCCCCGCCCGTCCGCCGGTTGCCGAGGACGTGGGGGTCCGAGCCTGGTTCCGGGGGGGGTCGTTCGGCCGCGAGGAGATCGTCCTGCTCGTGGACCGGCTCGAACGACGCGCCGACCATCCCGACCTTCCGATACGGTCCGCGAAGGAGCTCCGCCGACTCGTGCGACTTCCGGACGATGAGTTCCGGGCGTACGTGAACACGCGCCTCGACGCGATCGAGGGCGGAGCTTGACGGACGGCGCCGCGCAGGCGGCGAGCCTGCGCTGGACCCCACTGTCGTACGTGCTCCTGGGAGCGGGGGTGGTCTCGCTGGTCGTCGGCGTGGTGCTTCGCGCGG
>Ga0181539_1003669_pt1 | contig 13814 bp, 11 predicted proteins | sample PEATcosm2014_Bin_46_FD_119767 | JGI IMG/M metagenome (GOLD analysis project Ga0181539, IMG submission 119767) | Peatland microbial communities from MTU Mesocosm Facility, Houghton, MI, USA - PEATcosm2014_Bin23_60_metaG | ecosystem: Environmental > Terrestrial > Soil > Wetlands > Peat | place... | reverse complement strand
GCGCGGTCGAGGCCGGTGCGCTCTGTGAGCCGCATCGCGAGCTCCGCCTGACCCTCGTGATAGTAAAGGTTCGAAGTGTGAATCAATGCGCGGCTCTGGCGGGCAATCGTCTCCACAATTGCAGGATGGTTGTAGCCGAGCGCGTTGACGCCGATGCCGCTGAGCAGATCGAGGTACTTCGTACCGTTCTCGTCAACGATGTGAACACCCTCACCCGTTACGAAGAGCATGGGGCTGCGATCGTAAGTGCTGAGCAGCAGCCGCGCTTCCGCGGCGCGAATCTGTTCGAGCTTGGTCATCCAAAAACCTCCTAGGCCACCATGACTTCAGTGCCGTGCGCCACACGCGAACTGCACAGGTCGGGCAGGGAACTGGCCGCTTCCGCGGGTAGAATTCGTACGCGCTTTACGCCGTTCAAAAGCGCCTCACGGCAGGCGCCCAGCTTGGGCAACATGCCGCCGGAGATGACGGCGCTCTTCGCCATCTCCGCAATCTGGTCGATAGAGAGCCATCGCAGCACCTCGCCGTTCGCGCCCTTCACGCCGGGAACATCGGTGAGGAAAACCAGTGCATCGGCGCGGCAGGCGATGGCGCAGGCCGCGGCCATCTCGTCGGCGTTGATGTTGTAGTATTCGCCATCGAAGCCGAGAGCCATGGAGCAGAGCACCGGCACGCCATTCAACTGCCAGATGGCGTCAAGCCAGCGCACGTCGCTCGCGGCAATCTCGCCCACGTAGCCGAGATCGGGCGCGGTACGCTTCTTGCGCGCGCGGAAAATCATGCCATCGCCGCCGCAAAGTCCGACCGCCGGCTGTCCCAATGCGCTCAGCGCGGCGACCAGGCCTTTATTCACGCGCCCGGCAAAGACCATCAGCGCGACATCGCGGGTTTCCGCGTCGGTGACGCGCAGGCCGTCGATGAACTCGCTCTGTAGCCCGAGCGCCTTTAACGTGCGCGTCAACTGCACGCCGCCGCCGTGCACCACGGCCACCTGGTTGCCGTCGCGCACCAGCTCGGCGATGGCCCGGGTGCAGCCTTCCAGCAGCGAGGGGGTTTCCAGGCCCGCGCCGCCCAATTTGACCACGTACTTCATTTACAGCCCTCCGCGGCGAGTTTCACAGGAGACCTTCCGATTCCTGCCAACCGGCGATTAAATTGAAGTTCTGCACAGCCTGGCCGGCAGCGCCTTTCAGCAGGTTGTCGAGGCAACTGACAATGATGGCGCGCTTGCCGCCGGCGTCGAGTTGAAATCCGATGTCGGCGTAGTTCGTGCGCACCGAGTACTGAATCTGCGGCAGCGTTTTTTCGTAGAGCCGGACCATCGGGCTGCCGGCAAAGAACTCGCGATACACCCGCATGACGCTTTCGCGCGTCTGTGCGTTCTTGAAGCGCACGTAGATCGTCGATAGAATGCCGCGCGGGATCGGCAGCAGGTGCGGCGTAAAGATGATTTCTTTTCCTGAAACGCCTATTTGCTCCAGCAACTCGCCGGTATGGCGATGGGCAAAAACGCCGTACGCGGAAAGATTGTCGGCCGCATACATGAAGTGCGTTCTTGCGGTTGGAGCCTTGCCCGCGCCGCTCACCCCGCTCTTGGCATCGGCAACAATGCCGTGCTCGAGGTCGACGAGCCCCGCTGCCACCAGTGGCCTCAGCGGCAGAATGATCGAAGTCGCATAGCAGCCGGGATTGGCGATCAGCCGTGCGCCGGCAATTTGCTTGCGATGCAGCTCCGGCATGCCGTAAACCGCCTGCGCCTGCGTGGCCGCGGCCAGCTCGGCGCCCTCGTCCGCGAATGCATACACGGCGCGGTTGGCAGGATCTGTCAGCCGCCAGGCTCCGCTCAAATCGATCACGCGCATTCCGCGCTTGAGCGCTTCGGGGACCCATTCGCGCGATAGCTCGTGAGGCGTGGCCAGAAACAGCACGTCCACTCCGAGCTCGTTGAGAAGCTCCCAGGAGAACGGCTCCAACTTCAGTTCGCTGCTTCCGTTGTTGTCGCCGAGCTGGGGATGAATCTCAGCGAGCGGAATGCCGCCACGTTCGAGGTCCTTGCCTTCCACGCGCCCGGCAAATACCGGCGGCTTGCCGTGCAGGCGGGGATGATGCAGCAGCAGCCGCGCCAACTCCGCGCCGGCGTAGCCAGTTACTCCCACAATCGCTGTCTGAACCGTCTTCTTCATCCTTGCAATATCGTCCTTAACCGGGCGGCCACTTCGCCCGCCTGCCGTGCGTCCGTGCAAATCACCAGGACCGTATCGTCGCCGGCGATGGTGCCGGCCACTTCCGGCCAATCTTCGCGGTCCAGGGCCGCCGCAACCGGCTGCGCACCGCCCAATACCGTGCCTACCACCACCTGATTCATCGCCTGCTTCACGCGCAGGCCGAAGCTGTCGAGCATTTCTTTCAGTGTTGGCGGCTGATCGTCTTCCGCCACGGCAGATGCGGCCCCGGCGCTATTGCCCTGGGGAAGCGAGTAGCCGCGCGGCCCTTTGAATAGCTGCAATTCGTGCATGTCACGCGAAAGCGTGGCCTGGGTCACATGAATGCCCCGCCGTCGCAGCTTGCGGCGCAATTCATCCTGGCTGGTCACAGGGGTGCCGGCCAGCACTTCGCGGATTACGTTCAGGCGTTGCGTCTTCATATTCTGGTCCATTTGCGGCAAAGCAAAGGCGCGGTCCGCAGGGCGGAAACCGCGCTTGAATAAATATACAATAGGTATGAATAAGTATGCAAGGAGATTTTGCGGCAAAAAATGCCCTGAAAAGAGCTTCGGCCCGACAGCTTTCTGTTGACTTCTGAATCTCTTAACGCGGATCAGGCAAATCCCGCGTTACGTCACCGTCCAGTACACGGCGAACCGTTGCCAACTTTGGTTCAACGGCTTCAGGGTGAGCTCCGTGCCGGTGACGCGAAACTTGAGCGCCTCGGCTGGAACCGGTTTGATCCAAGTAGCCGGATCGGCGCCGGCCGCTGCGAGTGAAGGCACGTCCACTGCGGGCGCCTCCTGAATCTCCGGACCCTGATGGTGTTCCAGTTCTTCCGCGAGCCCGGTCCTGGGGAACTGCCCGGCCAGCACCAGCGGCCCATAAAGGAACGCCTGCTGCGTCCGGTCGTCGGCCAGCGGCTCTGCCGTCAGTCGCATCGGCATTGTCAGTCCCACGCGATCCCCGGCCTTCCACGCGCGAGTCAGCGACCAATAACTTCCGGGAGTTCCGACAGCCTCCAGCCGCTTGCCATTGATCGCCACGGAACTTTCGGCAGTCGTCCACGCGGGAATGCGGAGACGAAGCGTCCACGCCTTGGCGGGAGTCTTCTCGATCGTGAGCTCGGTCTTCTCGCTCTCAGGAAAGTTCGTGGTTTGTTTCAGCCGCACTCCGCGCTCCTTCCAGTTCACCGTGGAGGCAAAGTAGAGGTTGACGAAGAGCGTTTCGTCGTCGTGCGCGTAGATGGTGTCATTCAGCTTGGCGAATTCTTCAACCCCGGTTCCGGTGCAGCACCAGAACGTTGCGTCCTCGGTACAAGTTGTTTTCCAGGCTCCGGGCGCCATTGAAAGAAAATACGTGGTGTGCCCCGTCTCCGGCTCGATGGCGCCAAGCCGGTGGTTCACGAGGTTGCGCTCGTAGTAGTCGATCAGGCGGCTGTCGGCGCTCCAGCCATAGAGATGCCGCGCCAGCTTCATCATGTTGTAGGCGCAGCAGCACTCCTGGTGGTGCGAGCTGATGTGCATTTCGATGGCAAGGTGATTGGGGCTGGTAAGCCAGTGTTCGTTGTTGCTCGATCCGCCCGTCGCGTAGGTGCGCGACTCCGATACCGTCTCATAGAAGAAACGCGCCACATCGGCGAAGCGGTAATCGGAAGACAATTCGTAACGTCGCGCCGCGCCGATCACCTGCGGAACGTGCGTGTTCATGTGCTGGCCCTTCAATTCGTCGCGCCGCATGGCCAGGGGCGTGAAGAAAATCTTCTTGGTGAAGCGGTCGCCGGTCTTCGCCCATCGGTCGTCGCCGGTGACGGCGGAGAGGTTGTAGAGGACCTCGTTCATCCCGCCGTATTCATTCTTGAGGATCTCCTGCATGTGGTCTTCAGTCTTTGTTGCCGTCCAGGCATCGATCCAACCGGCGAGTCTGAGGAGAACTTCGAGGGCCTGGTCGTTGCCGGCCTGGGTTTTCATGTCGAGCATGCCGGCCATGATCTTATGGAGCACGTAAAAAGGCGCCCAGACGTTTTGCAACTTATCGAGCCGGTCGAAAAACTCGTTCGGAAACGCGCTGACGTAGCCGTCCTGGTTGAGCCTGGCCTGACACTCGGCAATCCCGGCAACCAACTCGTCGGCCTTGGCCTTGATCGCGGCGTCACCCGTGGCTGCGTAGAGCATGGCGCATGCGGAGAGATAGTGGCCGACGAAGTGGCCGCGGACCTCGCATTTTGGATCTTCCCAGCCGCCGAGAGGCTTTGCGGAGGACGCGAGCCCGGCATTCACGCGAAAGTTGTGGAGCAGGCGGTCATTGGGAAGGCGCATCATGTAGGCGCGATTCCAGTCGCGCGCCTGTTGCAGAGGCCCGGGTTCGAGCGTGACATCGCGCAGTGCGAAGAGCTGGAGCTTTGGCTTGAATTCGTTGCGAGCGAAGGTGAGCGGCGCGGCGAAGGGCGCGGATTCGTCGACGACGAAGCGGCGGCTGTCAGCGCTGGTGTGCGCCGGGAGTTTTGCCGGCGTGGCGGGCGCCTGGCTGGGGGCCGGGGCCTGAGCCGGTGTGGCGGCTTCGGCGTTCGAAAGAAGAGCCGATGCGGCGGAGAGTCCGATGGGAACTGCCGCGAGATGCTTGGCAAACTGTCTTCGATTGAGCTCTTTCATATGCGTCCTCTGCCGGTGTCTGGTAAACGCTTACCAGTCTATCCCCAAGACGTGGCTTGGAGCGAGACTTACTTCAGATCGCGCCAGTTGGGCCCGAAGGCGAGATCGGCGACGAGGGGAACTTTGAGTTGGACGACGCCCTCCATCTCCGCCTGCACCAGAGCGGCAACCTCATCGGTCTCGGCGAGCGGCACCTCGAAGAGCAATTCATCGTGCACCTGCAGCACCATGCGCGTTTTCAGTTTCCGTTCTGCCAGCTTGCGGTCGAGCGAGATCATGGCCAGCTTGATCAGGTCCGCGCCGGTGCCTTGCAGTGGGGTATTGATAGCTGTGCGTTCGGCAAATCCGCGCTGGTTGGGGTTGCGGCTCTCGATATCGGGAATGGGACGCATGCGCCCGAACATGGTGCGCACACTGCCGTCGCGGCGCGTTTGCTCGAGGGTTTTGTCGATGAACTCCCGTACACCCTGGTAACGCGCGAAGTAGCGGTCGATGTAGGCCTTGGCTTCGGCTTGGGGAATGCCCAACTGCGCGGCCAGTCCGAAGGCCGAAATCCCGTACACGATGCCGAAGTTCACCGCCTTGGCGCGACTGCGCGTCTCCTTGTCCATGGTGTCGACCGCAATGCCGAAGACCTCGCTGGCGGTGAGGGTATGAATATCGATGTTCTCGGCGTAGGCGCGCATCAGCAGCGGATCGCCGCTGAAATGCGCCAGCAGCCGCAACTCGATCTGCGAATAGTCGGCGGAGAGCAATTGCGTGCCCGGCGCGGCGGTGAAGGCCGCGCGAATTTCGCGGCCGAGCTCGGTGCGGATGGGAATGTTTTGTAGATTCGGATTGACCGAGGAGAGCCGGCCGGTGGCCGTGGCTGCGGCCTGAAACGTAGTGTGCACGCGCGAGTCGCTGTCGGCCAGGAGCGGCAAGGCGTCGATGTAATTTGACTTGAGCTTCGACAGATGCCGGTACTCGAGCACCAGTCGCGGCACTTCGTGCTTCTCGGCCAGAAACTCCAGCACGTCCTGCGCGGTAGAAACGGATTTGTTTTTGCCGCGGCTGGGCGGGGCGGGCAAACCGAGATCGGTGAACAGCACCGCGCCGAGTTGTTTCGGGGAATTGATGTTGAAGCGTTTTCCCGCGAGCTCGAAGATGCGGTCGCCGAGGCGGTTCAACTCGCCACCAAACCTGTCCGAAAGGCTGCTGAGCGCAGCTCGGTCGATGCGCACGCCCGCCAGCTCCATGCGATAGAGCACGGGCGAGAGCGGCAGGTCGATGTCCGTGTAGACGCGCAGCACACCGGCCTTTTCAGCCTCTTCGCGCAGCGCCGGGACGAGCCCATGAACGGCCGCGGCCGATGCGGGCAGCGAGTCCGGAGGTGGCTGACCGTGGCGTGCGGCCACGTCGGCCAACGCTTGCGTGGAGTGCGTGGGGTTGAGCGCGTAGGAGAGCAGCATGGAGTCGTCGACAGGACCACGCAGCGCAACGCCCATCTCGCCCAGCACGTGCAGGGCCAGCTTCCAGTCGTGCACGCGCTTGGCTACGGAGGCGTCTTCAAGCAGAGCGCGTAACTCCGGCGTGAGGGGCAAGCGCAGGGCGCGCGCAGGATCAGCGCAGACTCCCACGCTGAAATGGATCTTCTTTTCCGCGGCCTCCGCGACATCGAGCAGCGATAAGGCAACAGCCGGCTCCTCGTCTTCCGCTTCCTGGGACGCGGGTTCCACGGCGTCGAGCGCGAAGGCGAAGCCGTGCTCGTGCGCGGCAGCGTAGAACGCGGCGGATTGGTCGGCGCTGGGTTCATCGATCAACTCGACCGAGGGTCCGCCCTCTGCAGGAGCTAAGTCGCGCAGCATCGAGGTGAACTCAAGCTCGGTGAAGAGCGCGCGGGCGGCTTCGAGATCCGGCGGCTGTGTCTCCATCGCTCCCAGGTCGAGCGCGAGCGGCACCTGGCAATCGATGGTGACAAGTTCCTTGGACAAGAGAACCGCATCGCGGTTCTGCTCGAGCGACTCGCGGTAGGCCTTGCGCGTGACTTCCGCAGCGCGGTCGAGCACGGCCTCCACACTGCCGAACTTCTTGATCAGTTCCACGCTGCCTTTATCGCCGATGCCGGGCGCGCCGGGAATGTTATCGACTGTGTCGCCGCGCAAGGCCATCACGTCGACGACTTTCTCGGGGGGCACGCCCAGCGTTTCTTCCACCTTTGCGGGATCGAGGATCAGGTTGTCCTTCTGGGGATTGAGGATCTTCACTTGCGGCGTGACCAACTGCATCATGTCCTTGTCGCCGGAGACGATGAAGACCTCGTGCTCCTGCTCGGCGGCTTCCCGCGCCAGGGTGCCGATCACGTCGTCGGCCTCAAAGCCCTCGGCTTCGAGAATGGGAATGCGCAGCGCCTCGAGCGCGCGGCGAATGTAGGGAATCTGGCGGCGCAGATCCTCGGGCATGGACTCGCGCTTGGCCTTGTAGCCTTCGTAGCTCACCTCATCGAAGCTTTGCGACTTCGCGTTCCACTTGCGCAGCGGGCCCATGGTCCGCGCGCGCTCGTCGCGGAAGACCTCGCCGCTCACGTCGAAGACCGCAGCGAAGTATTTGGGCGCGAAGTCCTGGCGCAGCTTCTTGATCATATTGACGAAGACGTAAGTGGCCGCGGTGGGCAGGCCGGAGCGCGTGGACATGGGCCGCGAGCGCTGCATGGCGTGGTAGGCGCGGAAGATGAACGACATGGCGTCGAGCAGGAAGACGGGCGGCTTGAAAGCGTCACTCACGCTTGTGAGGATAGCAGGGGCAGGGACCAGGGACCAGGGAGCAGGGACAGAGAACTGGGAATAGAAACCAGATCATTGTCCACTGTGAACTAAGAACTGTGAACTACGAAATTTCACGCGATGAACATGCAGTCGCCGTAGCTGAAGAAGCGGTATTTCTGTTCGACGGCGTGGCTGTAGGCGGCGAGGATCGGCTCACGGCCGGCGAAGGCGCTTACCAGCATGAGCAGGCTCGATTGCGGCAGGTGGAAGTTGGTGAGCAGCGCACCGACCAGACGAAATTCGAAGCCGGGCGAAATGAAGATTTCGGTCGTTCCGGAGTGGGGCTGAATCAGTTGATCGCCGGGAGAGCCGGCGGCCGCGAGGGCTGCCGACTCCAGCGTGCGCACCGTTGTGGTGCCGACGGCGACGATGCGCCGACCGTCCGCGACGGTGCGACTGATGGCGGCAGCGGCTTCGGTAGTAATGGTGTAGCGCTCGTTGTGCAGGCGTACTTCGTCCACGCGCTCCACACGCAACGGCGCAAAGGTGCCCAGGCCGACGTGAAGCGTGACACGCGCGACTTCGATGCCGCTGGCTTCGAGCGAAGCGAGCATCTGCGGCGTGAAGTGCAGACCGGCGGTGGGCGCGGCGACCGATCCGCGTTCGTGCGCGAAGACCGTCTGATAGCGATCGCGATCCGCGGCCACATCGTCGCGATGAATGTAAGGAGGCAGCGGGATGTGGCCGATACGGTCGAGAACGGCAAAGAAATCGTCGACTGGTGCGAACTCGATCAGCCGCTCGCCGAACTCGCCGCGTTCGAGCACTTCGGCTTCGAGCACGATTTCGCCTGTGGGCGCGGGAAACACCAGCCGCTCGCCGATGGCGACCTTGCGGCCCGGGCGCACCAGCGCGCGCCACTGACTTTCCCCGGTAGGCTCGGTGAGCATGACTTCGATGCGGCCGGTGGGTTTCTCGCGTTCGCGGCGCAGGGTGCGGCGCGCGTAGAGGCGCGCGGGAATGACGCGGCTGTCGTTGAGGACGAGAAGATCGCCGCGCCGCAGATGCCGTCCAAAACCAGAGAAAAAATCGTCGTTGAAGGCGCCGGTGGCACGATCCACGACCAGCATGCGGCTGGCGCCGCGCTCTGCGGGAGGCTGTTGCGCGATCAGCTCCTCGGGAAGCTCGTAATCGAAATCGGCGACACGGCTCTCCGTGCTCTCGCCTTTTGGACCAGAGTATTCAGCCATGGGCTTTCCCCAGTTGGGCGAGAGCGTGGAGCCGCGCACGTTCGATGGCGGCGTTCAGCTCTTCGCGTTTCTGCTCGAACTGGTCCTCGGCAAGATCGGTGGGAACAGTGGTCCAGCGCGCCCAGCTGACCACGATGCGCGTAAAGGGCTTGGGCACCAGGAAGCGATCCCATGAATGCATGGTCCAGGCGCGTTCGGGCTCCAAATGGAATGCGCCGATGCGCGCGCCGGTGATGTGCGCGAGCTTGATGGGCCCCATCTTGGTGCGATAGATGGGACCGCGCGGACCGTCGGCGGTGAAGATGGCGGGACGGCCGCTCTCGATCACCTGCTTGAGTCCCACCAGGCCTTCGCGCGCGCCGCGCGTACTGGAGCCGCGCGTGGTGCGAAAGCCGAAGAGCTCGAGGATGCGCGTGATCAGTTCGCCGTCGAAGCTGCGGCTGACGATGATGGTGGCTCCCGTGCGGCGGTAGTAGAACGTACATGGCAGCACGCACTGGTGCCAGAAGCAGAAGATCTCAGCGCCCGCGCCTTCGCCGAAGGGAAGCGGCGTGGCGCCCTCCTCGGCGATGATTTCGAAGCGCCAGGTGCGGCCCACGAGCCAGAGCAACGCCCAAACCACGCGCGGCGCCACGGCCAGAATGAGGCGCTGGCGGAGGGTGAACCGTTGGTTCGCTTCGGAATTCACTGTCTAAATCTTAGAGCAGACGGCCGACCGCAGATCCTTCGGCTCGCTGCGCTCGCTCAGGAGTAGCGGAGCCAACGCAGGATTTCGGGGAGGGTGGCGCGCTTGCCGTACATCAGGATCCCGATGCGGTAGAGGCGCGAGGCGAACCAGATGACAGCCCAGATGCTGAGCAGGAGCAACGCAATGGAGAGCGCGATCTGCGCATAGGGATAGGGCGCGGCCATCATGCCGAGGCGCGGCACCATGACCAGCGGCGCGGTGAGCGGAAAGATGGACGCGGCGGCGACCCACGTCGAGTTGGGGTTGTTGAGCAGGAAGGGCAGCATGGCAAACGCGGTCCAGGTGGGAATGATGGCCAGCGAGATGTACATCTGCAGGTCCTGCGCGGTTTCGCAGGTGGCGGCGAGTCCGGAGAAGAAGGCGCTGTAAAGGAAGTAACCAAGAAGGAAGTAAACGGGAAAGAGAACGGCTTCGAGCGGCGAGAAGTGGATTTTGATATTGCCGCTCACCAGCGGACCCATGAGGGCCGAGCCGCTGAGCAGGACCGCGGCGGCGATCCAGATGGCGATTTGCGTGAGGCCGACGGCGCCCACGCCGAGCAGCTTGCCGGTGAGCAGATCGTCGGGGCGGGCCACGGCGAGCATGACCTCGAAGATACGCGAGCTTTTTTCTTCGATGATGGAGCGTGCCATGTCCATGCCGTAGAGGAGAATGGGCATGGTCATGAGAAAGGTCATGAGCATGGCTTTGTAGAACGGCGTCATGCCCTGGCTTTTGCTGGTTTTCTGGTCGCCCGAGATCTGCAACGTGTCGAGATGCACGGGTTTTGCCAGCGCCTCGATCTTCTGCGCCGGCACTCCCTGTTGCTCGAGGCGCAAATTCAAAAAGCCGTGATTGATGGCGTCCTGCAGGCGCGAGGTATCCATCAGATCGCCCGAGGACTGCGCAATATAGGTGACGCTGGGTGTGCTTGCAGAGGAATTCTCGATCAGGAGCAGGCCGTCGAGGGATTTGTTTGCGACCTGCGCCTGAAGATCGGCGCGGGCTTTTGCGCTGAGGGGCGCGGTGAAGGGCGCAACGATATCGACGGTGTAGCCCAGGCGTTTTTCCGCGACCAGACCGCTGCGAATATCGGCGGCCAGTGAGGGATTGTCGGCGGCGATGGCGATGTGCCGGTGCGCGGCCATCTTGCGGCCTGTGATGCCGGCAACCCCGAGGAGGAACAGGACGAGCAGGGGAAAGATAATGGTGGAAAGGCGAAAGGCGCGGCCGCGGATCTGCTCCAGATATTCGCGGCGGGCGATGAGCAGCATGTTCCGCATCGAACTAGGCATCGGTTTTGCCTCCCACGGTCTGGATGAAGATCTCTTCGAGCGAGGGCTCGACCAGCTCAAAGCGATAGATTTGAGCCTCAGATGCGGCGTGATGCAGCAGCTTCTGCGCGTCGCCGTGGGGCTTGAGCTTGATTTCGGCGTGGCCGGAGTAGTTGTTGGCCTCTGCGATCTCGTCGCTCTTCAGGAAGTCGGCGCTGCCTTCGAACTCTACGATGACGTGATTGCGCTCGTAGCGGCTCTTGATCTCGCGCATCTTGCCGCTAAGCACGGCCTCGCCGCGGTCGATGAGGCAGATGGCGTCGCACAGCTTCTCCACCTGGTCCATACGATGCGTGGAGAAGAGGATGGCCTTGCCGCGCGCCTTGAGTTCGAGCAGCGCGTCCTGCAGCAGCGTGGTGTTCACGGGATCGAGGCCGGCGAACGGCTCGTCCATCACGACCAGGTCGGGATCGTGGAGCAGCGTGGCGATGAACTGAATCTTCTGCTGCATGCCCTTGGAGAGCTCCTGCGTTTTTTTGTCGAGGGCATCGGAGATGTCCATGCGCGCGGCCCAGTCCACGGCGTGCTTGCGGGCGTCTTCCTGGGCGACGCCGTGCAGCCGGCCGAAGAAGACGAGCTGGTCCAGGACATTCATTTTCTTGTAGAGGCCGCGTTCTTCGGGCAGATAGCCCACGCGGTCGAGGCTCTTGCGGTCGAAGGGCTTCTCAAACAGATTAATGCGCCCCGAGTCGGGCATGGTGATGCCCATCATCATGCGGATGGAACTGGTCTTTCCGGCTCCGTTAGGGCCCAGCAGGCCAAACATCTGGCCGGCCTCGATGGAGAGGCTGAGGTCGCGCACGGCGACCTTGCTTTCGTAGGCCTTGGTGACTCCCGCGAGCTCAACGACGGGCATGAAGGCTCCTGAATGGCAGGTTGCGGGTTGGATGCATGGCGAATCGGGAAGAAGTGTCAGGAGAAGTGTAGCAAAGAGGGTGGAAGGGAAGCGGAGTGAGCGGGGTTAGCGAAGCCAGCGGAGTGAGCGCGCGTTGAGAATTTGCCCCAATGGAGGGATGGTGGATGTATACTTCATCAGCCTTCCATCCCCCAAGAAGGAAATTCCCCTGAAAGGTGATTCCCCATGGCAAGTTATCTGGTGCAGGTGTCGTACACCGCTGAGGCGCTGAGCGCGCTGATGGCGAAACCGCAGGATCGCAGCGGGCATGTGGCCAAGGTAATTGAAAAGCTGGGCGGCAAGTTGCTCGGATCGTGGCTGTCGTTTGGCGACCACGATCTAGTGATGATCATCGAGATGCCGAACAACGTGAGCGCCGCGGCGCTGGCGCTGGCCGCGGCCGCGGGCGGTTCCTGCAAGAGCGTGAAGACGACCCCGCTGCTTACCCTCGCGCAGGGGTTGTCGGCGCTGCGGAAAGCGGGCACATCGGGCTACAAGCCGATCGCTGCGGCGAAAAAGTAGAAGCGCAAAATCGGACAGACGCGCCGGCGGTGAGTGCTCTGCGCGGGACTATCACATCAGGCGGCGGCGAACCATGTCGAGCGCCTGCTGCGCGGCCCACTCGCGGACGCGATTGCGGTCGCCGCGGAAGGTGCGCTCCACGGCATCGCAGCCCTGCGCATCGCAGACGGCGATATGCACCAGGCCCACGGGCTTGGTTTCGGTAGCGCCGGTGGGGCCGGCGATGCCGGTAACGCCCACGCCGAGCGTAGCTCCGGTGCGTGCGCGGATGCCCTGCGCGAGCGCTTTGGCCACTTCGGCCGACACCGCGCCGTGGCGTCCGATCAGTTCCACAGGCACGCCCGCCAGGGATGCCTTCAATTCGTCGGAGTAGACGACCGCGCCGCCGAGAAACGACCGCGAGGCTCCCGGAACGCTGGTGATGCGTTCGGCAACCAGGCCGCCGGTGCAGCTTTCGGCGACTGCGAGCGTGGCCTGGCGGAGTTCGAGATAGTAGAGCACGATCTGCTCCAACGAATCCCCCTGCGAGGAATAGAGCCAGTCCTCCAGCGTCTCTTCCACGCGCTCGGCGAGCTCGTCGACACGCTGCCGGGCGGCTTCGGGATCCTGCTTGGAGCAGATAAGCGTGATCTGCAGATCGCCGGTATGGGCCAGCAGCGTGGTTTCGACATCCGTGTAGGTGGTGTAGATGGGAGCCAGCAGCTTGTCGGCCTGTGACTCGGGAATCATGGCCGCCTTCAAGGTGCGCACGGCGATGGAGCGCGGCGGGATGGCCGCGAAGAGGCGGGGCAGGCACTCGGTATCGAAGAGCGGACGGCACTCGTGGGGAGGGCCGGGCAACAGGGCGATGAGCTTGCGATAACCGCCAAAGGTGGTATCGAGCCACTGGCCGGGAGCGCTGCCATTTACGTTGTGCAGCAGCGTGGCGCCCTCCAGAACGTCGGCCTGCTTGAGATTGTTTTGCGGCATGGTAATGCGCCACGTGGCGGCGCGCGCGTGCAGCGCGGCTACCTGCGATGCGTCGCGGCGCAGCGTGAGCGAAAGCGCCTCGGCCACGGCCTCGCGGGTCAAGTCGTCTTCCGTAGGGCCCAGGCCGCCCATCAGGATGAGAATGTCGACGCGGCTCAGCGCGGTGCGGATGGCGTTGACGAGATCCTTTTGCCGGTCGCCCACAATGGATTTGAAGGCGACGGTGACGCCGATGCCGTTGAGCTTCTCCGTGATGTAGAGAGAGTTGGTGTCCTGGCGGAACGGGGTGAGCATCTCGGAGCCGACGGCGATGATTTCGGATCTCATAAGAAAGCAGCTTCTAGCTCCTAGCTACTAGCTTCTAGCTCCATTTGCGCAAAGGGAAGTGCATCGGCGGATACCTGGGTGGCGGGTTTCGCGCCCATCAGGCTAGAAGCTAGAGGCGAGGAGCGATCAGCTCAGAACAGGCTCAGCCCTTCAACGCCCAAGTCCACATCATAAACGGAGTCATGGGTGGC
>Ga0181539_1003667_pt1 | contig 13819 bp, 12 predicted proteins | sample PEATcosm2014_Bin_46_FD_119767 | JGI IMG/M metagenome (GOLD analysis project Ga0181539, IMG submission 119767) | Peatland microbial communities from MTU Mesocosm Facility, Houghton, MI, USA - PEATcosm2014_Bin23_60_metaG | ecosystem: Environmental > Terrestrial > Soil > Wetlands > Peat | place... | reverse complement strand
CCTCGACGCGGCGACGAACAGATTCGGGAGCGCCGCCGCGCTCCATCATGCGAACGTCCCGCAGCTTGTAAGCCGGAGGATTGGCCTTCTCGAAGCGGCTCGTCGCCTCCATCGGAATATGATGCCGCCGGGCTTCCTCGGCCATCGTCTCGCGCCAACGGCGCAAATCCGGAATCTTCGGGTCGATGCGCTCGCCATGCGCGTTCGTCATCTGGACGACGGCATGGACATGCAGGTGCTTCCGGTCCGTGTGCAGGGCGAAAACGAAAGCGTGCCCAGAGAATTCTCGGCGAAGCGTTGCCCGCGCCGCGTCAAGGAAGGCTTCCGGATCGGTCCCCGGTTTGGCGCTGAGGATGATATGCGCCGCGTCGCGTTGCTCTCGCGAGCGCAAGGCCCGCTTCCAGGAATTCGCGACGACCCAGTTGGCCTCAAAGCTGTCGATCGTGCCGCCCGAAGAAGACGAAGCCATTGCCTCTCCGTCGCGCGTCAAGCGGCAAAGAAGCCGCGCCGCGCCGTCGACCCCATGCCCCCACCCCCGCTCCTCGAACCCGATGTCGGATTGGAACGCCCTCTCCAACTTCGCCTGCAAGGCGCCCAAGGACTTCCTGTTCGCGAACAATCGCTCCGCCCCGCCCTGCGCGCTCCGAACAGCGCTCGCCGCAGAAACGACGACATGGATTTCCGTTTCGTCGTTTCGGTCTTGGGCGCGCCAGGCGAACTTGTGCCCGGCCAGCGCCTGCCCTATCGCCCGATCCAAGTCATCGCCGGCCGGCTTCTGCGAGAGCTTCGTCACAAAATACAGCACGTCCTTGCTCGGCTCGCGCCGGTCGCCATCGACGTCCCATTCCGCCGCAAGCTCGCGAACTTCGCTCATCCCCTGAATGAAACTGCCGTCGTCGCGCTCAAGCGGCAGATCGCCGTCGCGGCTTTGATACTTCAAGAGAGCGCCCAGCCGCGCGCCGCCGGCGGCGTAGCTCGCGAGCTTGACGACCGCCGCCTGCGAGCCGGCCGCGAGCCCGCGTCGAGCCGCGGTCGGGCTCCGTGGCCCGGCCTTGCCGCCTGACCTGCCCAAGCTTACTCCCAAGCCAATCGCCAATAGGCTTGGCTTCACCGCATGCGATCTGCGGGTCCGCGCGGCCAGAGCGGCCTCGTCATCTTCCCTGTCGGCGTCGAGCGCCTCGCGATTGAGCCGGCAATGCAGGTTCCAACTTCGAAACGCCTGATGAACGTCGGTCACGATGCCGCCTCGGCGCTCTCCAGCGCCTCAAGCGCGCGATCGTGACGCGGGCCGCAAATCGATACGAACATGGCCTCATGGCTGCGCAGCTGATCCAGCACCGCCTGAACACGTGCCCGGATCGCCTGCGACTCCGGAATGTGCCCCGCGTTCATGGCCCGAACCACCTGATTGAGATTGACGCCAACCGCTTTCCATTCCGCGATCATGCGCCGAACGTCGCGTGACGACTGACCGTCGAGCGATGGGCCAAAGGCGCCCGCTTCGCGCGCCAGGCGGCGTAGGCCGGCGCTGATCGTGATGCCTCGGTCCCGGCAAAGGTCCGCGAAGCGCGCGTGCTCTTCCGCGTTCATTCGGACGTGAGCGACGACGGCGCGACGGCTGCCCTTGTTCAATTCCGGCCTTCCCGAGCTGATGACGATTCCTAACTAGGCCGGCCCGGCGAGGGCACACGCAAATTTGTATCACAAATTGCCTATCCTGCCATCCCTCTCCCACCCCTAATCTTCTATTTTCACTGACAGTTGATGAGACGGAGTCGCCCGAGAAACAAGGTGACTCCGACGTCACTGATGTCACTGCGGCTCGATGCGCACTTGGGGCTCGGCGACATCAAGCGCACGAGCGTCACTGTGACACAAAATGCACGTGGACGCTGTGCCGCAGATCGCACGAAAGCCTCCCCGTCAAATGGCGCACGATGAATGTTTGGCTCAAGCAACACTGTGCCGCAAATGGCACGAGGAGCAACATGGCTCGCATGGCTCGAAGGCCAAGGCGTCATGATGGGCGCGGGAGCTGCAATGGCGCCGAGGTCACCGATGCGCCGGCGCCCTTCGTACGCAAGAGCCGCCGTGTCGCAAAACACACCGCGACGCAAATCGCACAGGGGCACGAGCGACACCGCGACTCCTGGGCCTCCGGGTCAAATGCGCCTTGTGTCTTTGTGGGCAACGTGTATCGTGTGATATAGCGTCATACAAAGTCACGCTACAACGGCGCGCGTGCGTCGGATGAATTCAAGAAGGAGACCTTTGTGGCGATATTGGCGGTCGCGGCGTCGAAGGGCGGAAGCGGCAAGACAACCCTTTGCCTATTGCTGGCGGACGCATTCGCCCGCGTTGGGATGCCCGTCGCGATCCTCGACGCGGATCCCCAGGCGTCCTCGTTGCAGTGGATGCGACGGTGCGAGGCCGCCGGCGACAAGCCGGCGCTGATCACAGTCGAAGCCGCAGTCGGCGAAATCGCCCTGTCGGAGAAACTCGACGGCGCCGGCGAGTATGGCGTCGTCATCGTCGACCTTCCCGGTGTCCTGAATCAGGTTGTCGGCGTCGGCGCCAGTCGCGCGGACTTGGTGATCGTGCCGATGCGCATGTCGTTCCACGACGTCACCGAAGCCGTGAAGCTCCTCAAGTGGCTGGAAGCGGTGGTCGGCCATACCGGCGCTGTGAACGCCAGAATCGTCGCAAACGATGTCGATGCGATCGCACAAAAGACGGTGGCCTTCCGGGAGGCCGCCCGTTTCGCGGTTCAACACGACCTGCCCTTCTTCAACACCGTCTTGCGTTCGCGAAACGTCTTCAAAGCGATGGCGCACCAAAGCGGATCGCTCTCGACAGTTCCAGCTGACACGGATCAGCTGGAAAAAGCGAAGCGGAATATCGGCGATCTCATGAGCGAGATTCTCCAGATGTTTCCTGGTCAAGATGGTGACGTGGCAGCGGTCGACGTCGAAGGGCAGAGGGCGGGCGCATGAACGACGCCGGCATGGGCCCGTTGTTGGCGGGATTCGCCAAACTGAAACCCAAGGCAGGCATCGCTCTCGCGGAATTGGCTGACGCGAGCCATAGGGTCGCGCAGGCCACGGGAATTGTCGCGCCATCGACCGACGCACCGCCATCGGCCGAACCGCCGACAGCGATCGCGCGACCCGCTGTGAGCGAGCGCGGTGAAGCCCGACCAGCGAAGGAACCAAGCGCCAAGGCGATGAAGGTACTTCGCGTGAAACTGCCGGCCGACCTCTACAAGAAGATTCGCGTTAAGGCGGCTCTCGACGAGACGAGTATCGGCGAGCTCGCCGAAAGGGCTTGGCGAGCGTTTCTATCAACGTGAGCGAACGGGAAACGTGACGGCGCCTCGAGGAGATGGACCCGGACGGCGATATGGCCGTCCGAGCGGAAGCTGCGGCGCGGTCCGATCAATCGGCCCAGGGATCGAACTCGTGCACCACTTCGTCGAGGTCGCCGTCGTACTCGCTCGTCGGCATGAAGCCGAAGCCGTCGCCGGCCTTGAACACGATGACGTAGACCATGAGGGTGGTGGCGAGGTTCCAGGCGCGGTCGTGGGCGATGACGAGGGCTTGCGGCATTTTTTAGCTCCTGTGCTCTGGCGGGGATCAGTCCCGCTCGACAGGCGCCCGAAAGGTCCGATGCTCGGCCGCGATCACCTCGCAGGCGTAGCCGGAGAGGCCGCACGCATGGCGTAGCGGACCCTTCACGGGTTGATGGCGTGAGGCCGACGTCGGACCAAGGTGGCGCCAATGAGAGCGGGTTGATGACCGCCGGCTCGTGAGCCATGTCGCAAGCCCTTCGCCTTCCCTCGGGCCATCGACAAACGAGCCGCCCGAACGAGGACAACACATCGGGGAGCCCGGCGGTTGCTCAATCTCGCGGCGGCGGGTGAGCGGACGGAAGGCGATCGATCCGGGCGTGATCCGAACAGAGCTCCATCAACGAAGGGGCGCGCGCCTGGAGTTCTTGGCTGATCGCGGGGCACGTGCCAAATGCGCCGTCATCGCCGACCAGATCGCGTCCTCGCCATTGCAATCGCTTGAGGGGGCCGCAATTCGCTCGCTCTTGCGCGCGGGATCGTCACCGCAGGCCGAGACGGCGTCGCCGGCTTGGTGAGCGGCGTCTGGCCGCGCGTAGAGCCCTGCCGGCCGCACGGCCGGACGCGCCCATGGACTCAGCCGAAGTCATTGCCGTCTGCTCAAACGAGACGAAAGACCTGCCCGCTGCCTAAATCGCGAACTAGATCTACGCGAGCTCCGTCCCAATGATAGTCGAGATTCCGCCCCTGGATCGGGTTCGAGGCGCGATCGGGATAGAAAAGCCCTACGCATTCCCCGCCTTCAAAGCGGAGGCTCGGATAAACGAGGCCATCGGATCCGACGATCCGAAGCTGAGCGCCGAGGGCTTGGCTCGCCGTGTAGTCGTCCGGATCGAGCGCGGTCTGGTGGTTCGGATCGCGGCTTCGCAGGTCATGCAACCGCGCATCGACAGCGAGCACAATCTCCCGAAACTGTGATGTCCACCCGGCGGGTTCCCTCGTGCGCGCCATGAACTTCGTATGGTGATGGACCGTTTCGAACAGCGCGACCTCGAAGGAATTGCCGGCATAGAGAACGCCGAAAGCGCCCGCGCTGAAACGGCTCGGCCGATCAGCGCTGACATGGGTGAACGGCGCCATGAGATAGCTCGCGCCGGGCCCCGCTGCGCGCCTGCCCGCGGGCACGAGATCCAGGGCGCCGATGCTCTCCATCAGCCGCGGATTGGTCTTCTGCGCAGCGGAGATGAGAAGCGGCCAGTCGGCCGGGTCGGCGATATCCTCGAACAAATCGATCGGAGGATGGATGCCGCGGATGATTCGAACTGCGTTACGCCAACTGACCTCGGCGACGGCGACCGTGGCGACGTCGATCACCAGCCGCCCCGCTCGCTGTCGAGATAGCGGCGAACCCGCATGAGGTCCGTGAGCTCCCCACCGAGCATCACCTCCAGAGCCGTCCGGCCTCCGAACGCGGAATTCGGCGCCTGGATCCAGGCATAACCCCTTTGCGGCTCGCTGAAGATGATTCTCAGCGCCTTGTGGATGCCCATGAGGTTGGAGAGCCGCGCCTTGGTGTCGCGGTCGATGCGGCCGATCTCGCCCGCTTTCCAGCGGCGATACGATCGAATAGGCAGGTCCAACAAGGTGGCCGCCTGTTCGTCCGTGACCGACCATAGGCGAAAGAGGTTGAGCGCCGCGCGGAACGTGGCGGCGGCTTCCTCATCGCTGATAGGCGCCGGAGTGAAGTCGCGTGGCGCGGTCTCGACGCGGAGCAATGCGGTCATCAGAACCTCCTACTTGGCATAATATCGCACTTATAATGCCATATGGCAACCTCTCATTGCCCGGCAAGGCCTTCTCCTCCCCTTTGCAATCGAGAGCGTCGATCTTTCGCACGTCGCCTTGCAACCCAAAATTCGGCGCGGTTGACCACAGGCCCTGCGGCCCCTACGGCGCTATTTGGGAGCGCGGGGCCTTCGGGCCTGCTGCGCTGCGCTCCGGTCGCGCTGCCCGCGCGACTGGACAACCGCAACGTTTCTCAGGGCGCGCGAACCATCGTCGACATCGCCGCGCCCTTCCTGGACAAAACAAACGTTTGGCGCCAAAATTCTAGCGCCGCCACGGGGTGGAACCCGGGCGTAGAAGACTCAGCCTTTCGACGCCTGATTGCGCCCATCCTGGTCGTCCACGGAGTTGGTAACCCCGCCTGTAAGCGGAGGTTCGCTCGGGCCGCTTGAGAAGTTGCTGACCGTCTGAGCGCACTATGGTGGAACACGCACCAAAGGCAGCTCTGATCCACTGCCCTCTGGCTTCCTCATAAGAAAAGTCAGTCCGAGACGGGAATCGAAGGGTTGTCGGCTCGCACCGAGGTTCGGATTTCTTCGAGCTTTACACCGTGCTTCGTGGCCCACGCCGTCAAGTTCGCCGGCCTGTAGTTCGGATCCGACCGGCAGCGCTCGAACACGGAAGTGTCTATGGACTCGTTGATGGTGTGGATGATCGTAGACGTCCTCGGCTCCGGAGGCCCATCGATGGGCCGATAGTACCGATCACCGTGTTGAAGAACAACCCTCTGCAGGACATCGGGAATATCCGCCGCTACGAAGGAGTCGTAGAGTTCGGCGGAGTAGGCGCCGGGTTCGACTTCGATTTCGCGCCGGAAGGCGAGGCCATGGAGCCCGGCTTTCAACATCAGCCAGTGCATCGGGACCTGGGCCGCTAGGTCGCTGTAATTACCGCCGCCGACGTTGCCGTGCGACCCGCAGAACCAGCGCTGCTCCACATGCGCGATGTCTCTGGGCTGCACGAAGGGCTCATCCTTCTTGGCGTATACGGTGAAAAGCGTCGCATCGAACATGCGCCGGTTCTCGTCGATCGCCAGCGCGTGGTAGGCGAAAAGCTCCGACCTTCGCAGGTTGGCGTCGAGGAAGTGGTGGTCGCCACCGGTCAGGGCCGCCCAGTGGGTCGAATTCGCAAGCGCCGCCACTGTGTCCCAGACGCCCGTGAACTTGATGTCGACGGGTAGACAGTACTGGACCACCCAGCGCTCCTCAATATCGAAACCGGTCCGATCGCCCGCTTCGAGCAGTTCGCGTATCGTCTTGACGTCGTTTCCCCGCCGGTAGCGATCATAGAGCTGCTTGACGCTGACTGGCGCGCCCAAAGTGATCAAGCCGCATCTCGAGACGAAACCGGACAAGCTTCGCGCGGTGTAAGCGCCGCGGCTGAATCCGAAAACGAATACCTCATCATCTTGTTCGTAATTCTCGATAAGCCACTCGTAGGCCGCTACTACAACATCGTCGATCCCAAACCCCAGCGCGCCGCCGCGAATCTTTTCGTCACGTGCCGTGCCTACGCCGACGCTATAGAAGACCTTCTGTTCGATGCCTTTCGGGTCCTCAAGAGCGCACAGCGACTTCAGGCGCCAAACGTTTGTGTTTCCCGCTTCCGTGTCGGTCGTTCCGTCTAAGAAGAGCGCGAGCCGCCTGGTCATTCGAAATGCCTCCGCGAGCAACAGTATTCCGACGATGTTCCGGGGGAGCGTAGCTCAACTTCGCGACAGTTTCGCCTCCCCTACGAGCGTTAGTGTCGCCTCACGACAGGGCCCGGATCATTGAGGTCGTTATAAACCTTCTTGGTTGCCGGGCTCGCCTCGCCCGATGCCGCCGAGCGCTGGTTCACTTTCAGTTCCCAAGCAAGCCAGGGCCTGCTGCAGTTCGTCGCAATCGTTACAAAAGCAGCAAAAAAGATCTGCTTCCTCGACTAGCCGTACCAGTTGTGCGAACAGCTCTATCATGGCGAAAGCCGCCGGACCACGCTTCGTATGGCCACGGAATGCGGCCGGCTCCGCGCCCATTCTCGCCGTTCCCAGCGCTAGGAGCCGCTCTCGCAACGGGACGTTCGTCGGCGGACCGCATCTTCGGAAGCTGCAAAAATCTTGGGTATCGCCTATCCGTACGTTATGATTCTGCGTCCAAGAGTGGTGGTCGACGTGAAGCAGAAGAAGAAATCGAAGAACTCGCGACCGCCGCTCGGAGAGCGTTTCGAGTTCCTGGAGGACGCGCTGCCGGGTCGTCGGGAGGCACTTCTCGCAGCGCAGTTCGAAGTGGTGGACACGGCCTCTGGGCGCGAACGCAGCCTGAAACTCTGGCGGAAAACCGGAACGTCCGCGGACGAGGATCTGCGTCAGCTATGGCTGCACGAGATGCGACAAGTCCAGCGGGTGATGTCTTATGCCGGAGCCCACGAGGTCATCGTCGACATCCTTGAATTCGTGGAGGATGAGGAGGAATTTGGGATCCTTCTTGAACATGGAGGACAGCCGCTCGAGCTTAAGAGCCAACGTGCCTCCCGTCAGCACTGGCTCAAGAACCTCGGTGCGCCGAGACCTCGGTCTCTACTCTGGCGCAATATAAAGCGCCTCGTCGAAGCGATCGGAATCATCCATTCGCAAGGCCTAGTGCACGGCAAGCTTTCCGCGGCTTCGGTTATGACGGACGGGTCCGATGATCCGGATTTCAAGCTCACAGGCTTCGAGTGGAGCCTGTGGCTCAGCGCCGACACAACCGGGCGCGCGCAGGCCAAGCTCGGGCCGAAAGGAGGTACGGCGCGTGAGGACCGGTACTCGTTCGCCGAAGACTGGCGCGCGCTCGGCAGGCTCATCGCTTCCTACCTCGATACATCGATCTCGGCATCTGGTGAGATAAGGCCAAACCATCATGTCTCGACGCCGATCGCGCTGAGCGCTTCGGAAGTCGCACTCCTGCGCCGCCTCGTCTATCCGTCCCGCCTCGACCATCTCGAGGCAATGTCAATTTCGCGCTCGATCGACGATATCGTCGTGGAAGTCAGCAGGTCGTCGACGTCGCGGTCCGGAACTTACATCCTTTGTTTCACACAGGGCTCGGGGCTCGGTGAGGCCGTATACGACGAAACCGAAGGCGAGATCGCTTCAGATGACTACCACGGTCAGCTGGACTGGGTGAGAGCGGACCTCGACTGCGGCCCCCGTCTCCTCGCTCCGCGTGTTTTCGACGCGGTCACCGCACGCCTGAGCCTCGTTACGGAAACCATGGTCTACACCCTCGTGCCGATGCGCGAGGACGGTTCCGTTGCGTGGGACGTCGCGATGTGCATGCGCGTCGAACGGCGAGGAGAAGGCTTTCGAATCGGAGAGACCGACGAGCACGACGTCAGGCAACCGATCGAAGTTGTGACCTCCGTCCGTCGCGCGATAGACACCCGTGCACGCCTTGGGTCCGACGCTTTGGACTGGAGCGGCTATGCGGGATCCTCCGTATCCCAGCCAGCGACGGACCGAGGCTCCCTCATCCGGCAAGCCCTCGTCCTCGTGCAAGTCATCGAGTCTGTCATCAACGCACTAGAGATTTACCCGGTCGAGATCCTGGCTGTCGAAATCCAGGGCAGCAACCGTTACGTCATCCTGCGCGCCGAGCCCGACAGCGAACGCGACAAGATCGCGAAGAGAGTTGGGCTGACCGAGAGCGAGCGAGCGCTGAAACGACTCTTTGAGGAGGATCAGCGCGATTCCGAAGGACGGTGGCGCCTATCGATGGCAGCAAGTCTCGGAGCGAGCCGCCGGAATGACGTCGCAGTCAGCTTCGCCGAAACGCAGGATCATCAGGGACGCCACGCCTACCGTTTTGAAATGGATGACGATCTTCCGGAAGGCGGACCCTGGTTCCTCAGACCGGAGCGCGACGCGGGCACCGAAGGCCAAGTGACGCGGCGCCTCAAGAATGTGAAGGCTCTCATCGACCGCGTAGACCTAGCAGACATGCTAGACGACCCGTGGAGGGTGCGGCGGTCCAGCAAGGATGGGTTCGACGACCGTCAGAAGAAAGACAAGCGCTTCCTGGAACTCGATGAAAGCAAGCAATCCGCAATGTACGGCCTATGGGGCACGTTGCCATCTTACTTCGTCGTCGGGCCGCCCGGCGTCGGAAAGACGTATCTCGCCACCGAGATCATTCGCAGGCGGTTCGAGACCGATCGATCGAGCCGCCTCCTTCTAACCGCGCAAGGGCATGATGCGCTGGACCATCTGCAGAGGAAGGCCAAAACCGTCCTCGTCGATGGCGGCTTCTCGGATCTGATCGTCGTGAGGTCCGCGACGCCCGAGCGTCCGGCTAGCGACGAAGACGTCCATCGCACGGCATCGGACCTCCTGCGCATCCTGTCCGAAAGCCCGCTGACGAAGGACGCGCCCGCACCGATCCGCGACCGCATCCACGATCTCGCGCGGGCTTCAGCGCGTCTGGCGTCCTCCAAAGTCGCCTTGGCCCAGATCGAACGGACGGCGCTTAATGCCGTATCCAGTCTGATCCTAGATGCGGCCGACATCGTAATCTCGACGGCCAACTCCCCGGATATCGAGCGACTTGTCGAAGCCCGAGAGCAGTTCGACTGGGTGATTGTGGAGGAGGCGGCGAAGGCCATCGGACCGGAGTTGGTCGGACCCCTCATGCTTTCTGGACGCCGGCTCCTCATTGGGGATCATCATCAGCTCCCTCCCTTCGGGGCCGACCGCCTCGGCAAGGTACTCCAGAACCAAGGTCTCGTGGCCGAAGCCATCGGGCTCGCAGAGCAGTACATTGGACCGCTCCTACGTGACGGCGAAGTCGCAGATTTGGTAGCCATCGCAGAGGACGCGACAATGCTGCGCTCCTGCGCGGACATGGCCCTCCGGCTCCTTGAGCCGTTCCGTACAGTCGTCGTTGAGGACGAGAGACGAAAAAAGGTGAACGCGTTCCATCGTACGATTTCCTCGACGCTCACCGAACAGCGGAGAATGGATCCTTCGATCGCCCACATCGTGTCCGAAGCGTTCTACGATGGAAAGCTCACGACCACGCAGAAACGCATCGCAGAGTCCGACAACGAGCTGGCGCCTTTCGAAGTCCAGCAGAGTCTACCGGCGTCACCTGTCGTCGTCGTCGACTTCGATCACGTGAGTACGACCGCTTCTCGATCGAGCGCCGAGGTCCGCCGCCCACGCTTCCACAACCCCAAGGAAGTGGATGCGGTTTCTGAAGTGCTACGACGCGTTCGCGCCAGAAGCGGCTTAGAGAAGCCGCCGAGCCTCGTCATACTGTCGTTCTACAAGGCCCAAGTCGTCAAACTCAGCGAGCGCATCGATGCGGAAATCCGCAACGGGCCCCTCACACACCTCGCGGGTTTCGTTCCGGCCACGGGCGGCAAATGGATTAGCACCGTCGACGGCTTCCAGGGCAACGAAGCAGATCTCGTGATTCTCTCCCTTGTCCGAAACAACGCTGGCGCGGGAGCATCGGCACTCGGCTTCTTGCGTGACCGTCGCCGCATGAATGTCGCGCTGAGTCGTGCGAAATCGAAACTCGTGATCGTGGGGAGCCTGACGTTCCTTCGTGAAGCGGTCCGGGGGGTGAACCCTGACGAGGACGATCATGACCTGTCGTTCCTGACGAGGGTCGACGAGGCGATAATCGAGCTCTCGAAAGAGAAGCGCGCCGACGGGACAGCGAAGGCCACAATCTTGACCCCCGCAGCGCTCAAGGCAGAGTCCGTCTGATGCTGATCGCAATCCCAGCCTTTCGCGTATCATGCAACGTCGGCATTGACAAAGGTCGCGCCTGGAGCGTGATCGAGGAGATCATCCTCTGGTCGAGCGCGAGGGAGCCGAAATCCATCGCCAAGTTAGTCGCCGGCTCTGGATTGCCACGACAGGTCGTTGTCGCCGCCCTTGCCCGATTGATGCGCTTCCGCCTCGTCGAGCTCTCAGTGAAGGACAACGGCGTGAGCTTCTGGACCAGCGGATATGGGCGGGAGATTGTTGAGAGCGGCCGACCTCTGCCGTTCTTCCCCAAGCGCGAGAAGAGGCGTGTCAGCTTCGTGGTGGAACAGGCCACCGGCGCTTTCTTCCCTTCGATCCAGGTACGCATGGCGTCCCATCAGACGCTGATCAACGATCCCGATCCCGATCTGCGCTTCGTAGTTGTCGAAGGCGGCGGACCGTCGATGACGCACGAGGCCAATATGGCCCGCCTATCCGAGATCGCCGCAAGGGGATGGGAGGAGCATCTAGCCATTGTCGATGGCAGGACCGCGGTCATGCGCAACGAGTTCATGCTGATCCGCTTCGTCGACGGGGTTCCGCGGAACCTTCCGGAGGGCGCAAGCGAGACGCTCAAGGCCATCGTGCGAGAGGTTTCTTCGAAGCCGGCCGGCACGCCGGAGATCGCGGTAGGCTACCGAGGCGAGGCGGCGGAGACCGAACAGGTCCCGATCGTCCACTCCTGCGATTTCGATCCCGCCGATGTCGTCATCGGCGGTTCCGCGCAACTGACCCTCCTCAAGAGGCTCTTCGAGGCGGCCAATTCACGGGTCATCATCCATTCCACGTTCCTCGACCACAACAGGTTTAAGGATCTGATCGACGACATTCGCAGCGCGTGTTTGAGAGGCGTTAGGTTCGATCTCCTTTGGGGCGCGGAGGTCGCCGACGATGCAGAGAACCGTAACGCAAAGTCTGCCGTGCACATCGCACGAATGCTACGAGAACATCGAGAGATCTACCAGAACTTCCAATTGCATATGCGCACGACCGGCTCGCACGCAAAGATCCTGCTCGCGGACGATGCCAAGGGGAATTGGATTGCGGCGATTGGATCGTGCAACTGGCTTTCAAGTCCTTTCAACGCCGTCGAGGTGACCGTTGTGCTGCGCGATCCGCACGTCGTCGCCGACGTCGCGGTGGCGGTACAAAGGATGGTCGGCCGCCGCGGCTTATCGGACGACATCGCGACGGAGATGTCGCTCGTCGCGGGTGAGCTGCGCGCATTGCCCCGCAAAGGAGGCGCAGCGAAGATCTCCCTGATCGTCGGCGACGGACATGATGCGGTCATGCGCAGAGCGAGCGGGGAGACGACGCGACGCATGGTAGTGGGTACACATAGGCTAGGGTCGACTGCAAGGCCCGGCATGCTCATGCAGGCCGAAGTCGCGGCCAAACGCGCGACAGACATGGACATCGTCATGCTCTACACGCAGGCGTCGGGCCCGCTGAAGAACCGGCACGCTCGGAAACTCGCAGAAGAGGCCGCCTTGAGCGGGATGCGACTGTTGAAGGTGCCAATACCCCTTCACGGCAAGTTCGTCGCGTGGGACTCGGACGATCTCGTCGTGACCAGCCTCAACTGGGGGTCTGCCACCAGCGACGCGGACTTTCCGCAAGCGGAAATCGGGGTGCATGTCGAAGCCACTGGGATCGCCGATGACGCGGTCGCGCAACTCCAGACGATCTTCCCGGACATTGCACGACCAGACGCCCAAACCGCATCCGCGACGAAGTTCGGGTCGAAGAGCGGCGAGGCAGATGACAGCAATCCTACTGCGCCCTGACGAGTGGCGAGCCTTGCGGCACCATCCGATCGGAGTTCTCGGGCCACTCGATCGGGCCTGCTGTGCCGTGGGAAAGTTCGTGGTTCATAAGCGGCGGATTTCTCGGAATTCCCCGCTGATTTGAGGCCTGCTTGCATGTTCGGCCGCCTGCTCGCCGGTCGTCCGTGTCGGGTATCTCCCGGGTAGCGGAGCGATCGAACGGCCGCTTTCCTTGATCGCAGCTCCGAAGCTGTCCGTCCTCTCTCCGCCAATCTTGGCCGATCGGTTCGAGGCTACGAACGACCGCTACGGTGATTCCGGCTGTCTAGGGCGCAAGAACCAAGCGTTAAATTCTATTCCAGCTCTATGGGCGAGGAAACCGGCCTCCCCTGGGGGAGGCCGGTTCGTGCTGGCGTCAGCTGACGGGGTTCCAGATGATGACCTTCTTCGTCGCGTCGTCGCCGGGCGCCGGGGCGACGTTGCCGTAGATGGTCCCGAATTCGGGCGCCGAGAGCGAGACCGAGATGTATTCCTCGCCGGTGTTCTTCGAGATCCGGTTCCAGCCGGCGCCGAGCTCGAAGCCGTTCTTGCGGGAGACGACGAGGAAGTCGGGCGCGCTGTCCTTCGACTTGCGCGTATTCGGGAGAAGCGCGATCGGGGCGGTGATGTTGAGAGTGGTGAGGGTGCCCTCATAGTTGCCGTCGGCCTTCTGGGTGAGCGTTGCGATGGTGGCCATGTTCGTCTCCGTTAGGTTGCTCGGGGACCATCCCCGATGACGCCCAAAGGAAGGGTCCGGGCGCCGCCGTCACCGGAGCGCAGCGAAGGGGAACCCCCGAAGCGGGGTTGACGGCAGTAGGCGGCCGAGACCCTGAT